>TARA_R110001599_G_scaffold39444_16_pt1 | contig 51290 bp, 41 predicted proteins | sample TARA_R110001599 | Tara Oceans TARA_R110001599 (sample SAMEA4398360) | marine metagenome | biome: Polar Biome; feature: [MES] marine water layer (ENVO:01000295) within the mesopelagic zone...; material: water (ENVO:00002006), including particulate matter (ENVO:01000060) such... | reverse complement strand
GGGTGCCTGCAAGCAGGTTCTGTTTGGGCATTGGGGCTTGGCGAACTTTCGCTGAACTCGTTTCTGAATGAACCGTTGCGAGCGGAAGTGGGGCTGCTGGATGTCGGCAACCTCGACCAGGATCAGATTCGCGTTCGGCTCGCGACCGCGGACGATTTCGATCGGTTGGGCATTGATCGTGCGTACTTCCTGACGGGTATCAGTTTTGAAGTTCGCGTCGACAAAAACGGCGGCGGCGCGATCATCCTCACCTCGGAAGATCCGGTGCTCGAACCGTATCTCGACTTTATCGTCGAGGCCCGCTGGCCGTCCGGCCGTCTGTTGCGCAATTACACGGTACTGGTCGACCCGCCAGCATTTGAATCGCAGGGCACGACTGTGTCTGCTTCACGGCTGGTGGCCGAAGCGGAGGCCAGTGCTGAAGTGCCGGCGGAAACCGTCGAGTCATCGGGCGAAGGCACGCGGGTGGGCATGCGCGAATCCGAGCTCGCGCCCGGGGCAATGCCTGAGCGAAATTTTAGTGCGGGCACCGCGTCCGATCCGGCGCCGGGTGCCCGTTACATGATCCGTCGCGATGAGACCCTGTGGACGATTGCCCAGCGTGCACGCCCTGAGGGTGTCACGGTGCAGCAGGCCATGCTGGAAATCCAGCGCCTGAATCCCGACGCTTTCATCGACGGCAATATCAATCGCATCAAGGCCGGTTACATTATTTACCTGCCTGACAGCAGTGACGTTGCCGGTGACGCAGATGTCGCAGCCGTGCTTGCGGAAGTGCGGCAGCAAAATGAAGACTGGCGCGCGGGTCGTGCCTCAGCGCCGGCGTCGGCGGGTCCCGCATTGCGCATCTCGGCCGGAGCCGCCAGCGAACAGGGCGACACGGATACGCGTGCGGATGCGGTGCCTGACAGTACCTCCGCAACCGAAGTCGCGAGCGCAGCCGCAGAAGACGCGATGGCTCCGGCAACAGATTCTGCAGCCGATGCGCGCGAGCGCGCCGCATTTGGCGAGCAGCTCACACAGTTGACCGATCGTCTCGATGCGCTTGAGCGCATGGTTGAGGTCAAGGACGCGGAAATTGCAGCTCTGCAGCAGGCTCTCGCCGAGGCGGAAGCGACGCCGGGCAGCGCTTTACCGGCCGAGGACGTCGCCGCTGACACGGTGGTGGCTCCTGTCGTTGCACCGGCGCCCGCTGTGGTCGTGCAGCCAGAGTCGCCCGCGCCGCAAGCAGGCAGCAATAGCTATTGGCTCTATGTCGCAGGTGGTGCAGTCCTCGCGCTGCTGGCAGGTCTGTTCGTGTGGCGTCGCCGCCAGGAAGACGACACCGGTGAAGAAGCCTTGGCAGTGGTGCCCGCTGCGCGTGCGCCGCGCCAGAAAGAGGCCGACGCCTTCGCGGATATTCAGCTGCAGGACCATGCAGTCGAGTTTGACGAAGACGAGAGCAGCGAATCGGCGGCGGCAACTCCGCCAGAGACGCCCCCTGTGGATGCCGGGCTGCAGCGCGGCGGCCAGCGCGGCTACGGTGAGCGCAAGCACGACGAATACGCGTCCGATGTTGACGCGGGCGATGCGCTCGCGGAAGCGGATATTTATATCGCCTACGGGCGCTACGCCCAGGCCATGGACTTGTTGCGCAAAGCCACCCTGTCGGATCCCGATAACCCGGCTTACCGTCTCAAGTTGTTGGGTCTGGCGGCTGAGACTGGCGATCGTGACCAGGCTGATCAGCAGATGATGGAGTTGCAGCGTATTGGCGATGCCAACAGCATTGCCCGCGCCGAGCAGATGCTCAGTGATGCGCGGCTGTCGCCGGTCGACGAGCGCATCGATGCACAGGATGAGTTTGCCTCCTCAGCGCCAGGTGATGCGTTCAACGACGGCGGGTTCCTGTCGGATCTCGACGAAGACGCCGCACCACCAGCGACACCCGCGGGGGCGCCCGCATCCTATGCGCCTGTTGATGATCTGTCCGGGGACTTGCCGGAGCTCGAAGAGCTGAGCAGCCTGGATGGGCGCGATGCCCTGGTCCCCTCCGTGGATGAGGAACCTGAGTTCCTCGACCTTGAAATTGAAGATGGCAGCGCTGATGAACTCGATTTGTCGGCCGATTTCGAGAAAGGGCGCAGCGGTGGTGACAGCAGTGAAGACGATTTCGTGTTCGCCGACGACGGCGACCCGATGTCTACCAAGCTGGATCTCGCCCGAGCCTACATCGACATGGGCGACGACGATGGCGCACGGCAAATTCTCGATGAAGTGATCCTCGGCGGTAGCTCGGAGCAACAGCAGGACGCACGGGAGTTGCTCGAAAGGCTTGGCTGATTCAGGCATAGAGCAGGCGTTTTCCAGCGCTCTGCTTCCCACCGGAACGCGCATCGCCTGCCGTATAGAGTACGACGGCAGCGGTTACCACGGCTGGCAGGCCCAGTTGAAGTCCAGCTCACCCACCGTGCAGGGCGCGCTTGAGCACGCCCTGGAGCGGGTGGCGGTGCAACCCATACGTGTACACTGTGCCGGGCGCACTGATGCCGGTGTCCACGGCCACGCGCAAATCGTGCATTTCGACGCCCCCTGTACCCGCAGCGCCAAAGCCTGGGTTCTGGGTGGCAACAGTCACCTGCCGCCGGATGTGCGTATACACTGGGCACAGCCGGTGCCAGAGGACTTTCATGCGCGCTTTTCGGCGCTTGCTCGACGCTATCGCTACGTCATCGTCAATAGCGCCATTCGCCCCGCCCTGAGCAGTCGTCAGTTGACCTGGCAGCGCAAACCGCTGGATGCAGTGCGCATGCACGGCGCGGCGCAGGCACTGCTTGGCGAACAGGATTTCAGCGCCTTTCGTGCCGCGGCGTGCCAGTCGAGTACGCCGTTTCGTTGCGTGCACCATTGTTCCGTGACGCGCCGAGGGGATTTGCTGGTAATCGACATCGAGGCGAATGCATTCCTGCATCACATGGTGCGCAATATCGCCGGCAGCCTCATGGCCGTTGGCTGTGGCGAGCAGTCGCCTGAATGGATTGCAGACCTGCTGCTCGCAGGGGACCGCACCCGTGCGGCTGAAACTGCTCCCGCGGAGGGGCTGTACCTTGTAGACGTGCGTTACCCGGCGCAGTTCAGCTTGCCGGTAACCCCGCCGGGGCCCCTCGTGTTGCCGGGTTGAAGACACTGCGCCCCAGGGTCTGCTATCATCCGCGGCCTTCGTCAGGTAATCACCGATCCGAACTGTGGCCAGAACCCTTGTCAAGATATGCGGTATCACCCGCGTTGCGGATGCTATTGCCGCCAGTGAGGCCGGAGCCGATGCCATTGGTCTGGTGTTCTATTCGCCCAGCAAACGCTGTGTGACGCCGCAGCGGGCCGCGGAGATCGTTGCCGCGTTGCCGCCGCTTGTCACGGTTGTGGCCTTGTTCGTTGATGCCGGCGCAGAGGAAATCCATAGCACTCTGCAGCGCGTACCCGTAGATTGTTTACAGTTCCACGGTGACGAGCCCCCGCAGTTTTGCGCGCAATTCGATCGGCCCTACCTGAAAGCCTTGCGCATGAAGCCGGGGATTGATGTTGGCGCGGTCGCGAAGGGCTATCACGGCGCGCGCGGCCTGTTGCTGGACAGTTGGCAGCCCGGTGTGCCCGGCGGCACCGGGCAAACGTTCGACTGGTCGAGCATACCGGCCCGGTTACCGCGGCCACTTGTGCTCGCGGGCGGGCTTGACGAGCACAATGTGGCCAGTGCCATTGCTGCCGTGCAGCCCGCCGCCGTGGACGTGAGCGGGGGCGTGGAGAGCGCACCCGGTATCAAGGACGCGGCGAGAATGCAGCGCTTTATCGCCGCAGTGCACAGATGATTTTTTTGCAGGGAAAGATGTCATGACAACGGATCTCAATACGAAAATTTTTGCGTCGGTGCCCGATGCAGAGGGGCGTTTCGGGGTTTACGGTGGCAAATTTGTCGCCGAGACACTTATGTCGGCGCTGTCCGAGCTCGAGGCCCTGTATCGCAAGTTGGCCGATGATCCGGAATTCCAGCGCGAACTGGATGAGGACCTTGCGCACTACGTCGGTAGGCCGTCCCCGCTGTACGAAGCGCGTCGCTGGTCGGACCGCGTAGGTGGCGCCCGTATTCTGCTCAAGCGGGAAGACCTGAATCACACCGGTGCGCACAAGGTGAATAACACCGTCGGGCAGGCGCTTCTGGCCAAGCACATGGGCAAACGGCGGGTCATCGCCGAAACCGGTGCCGGCCAGCACGGTGTCGCCACGGCCACGATCGCCGCCAGGCTGGGCCTCGAATGCCACGTCTTCATGGGCGAAGAGGATGTGCGGCGCCAGGCGCTCAATGTGTACCGTATGAAGCTGCTGGGCGCGACGGTTGTGCCGGTTACCTCCGGCTCGCGCACCCTCAAGGATGCGATGAACGAGGCCATGCGTGACTGGGTGACCAACGTCGATGACACGTTCTACATTATCGGTACCGTTGCCGGCCCGCACCCGTACCCCATGCTGGTGCGGGATTTTCAGTGTGTAATCGGTCGCGAAGCGCGGGCACAGTCCCTGGCTCAAACCGGGCGTCTCCCGGACGCTCTGGTGGCCTGTGTGGGTGGCGGTTCCAATGCCATCGGGTTGTTCCATCCGTTCCTCGAGGATGAGTCAGTCGCCATGTACGGTGTGGAGGCGGGCGGTCACGGCGTTGCCAGTGGTGAGCACGCTGCGCCCCTGACAGCTGGTACACCGGGTGTACTGCACGGTAACCGCACCTACCTGATGCAGGATGAGGACGGGCAGATCATGCACACGCATTCCGTGTCAGCCGGCCTCGATTACCCGGGTGTCGGCCCCGAGCATTCGTGGTTGAAAGACATTGGCCGGGTGAACTATGTCACCGCTGATGATGGCGAGGCACTGGCGGCGTTTCACGATCTGACGCGCACCGAGGGCATTATGCCTGCGCTCGAGAGCGCGCATGCGCTGGCCTACGCCGGCAGGCTCGCGGCCACCATGACGCCGGAGCAGACCATCATCGTCAACCTGTCAGGCCGTGGCGACAAGGATATACACACCGTTGCCGATATCGACGGCATCGACTTCTGAATTGCAGATGCACGAGGAGAACACCTAGTGAGCAAGATAGCCGGGCGCTTCCAGCAGCTCGCCGCCCAGGGCCGCAAAGCCCTGGTGCCCTATATCGTCGCGGGGGATCCCAACCTCGCCAGCACCGTACCGCTGATGCATGCGCTGGTTGCTGCGGGTGCCGATATCATTGAGCTGGGGGTGCCTTTTTCCGACCCCATGTCCGAGGGGCCGGTTATCCAGAAAGCCCACGAGCGCGCACTGGCCAGCGGTGCCCGCCTGCGCGATGCGCTGGCCATGGTGGCCACGTTTCGTGAACAGGATACCGAAACCCCGGTGCTACTGATGGGTTATGCCAATCCGGTTGAACACATGGGTTACGCGCGCTTTGCCGATCAGGCAGCCGCGGTCGGCCTCGATGGCCTGTTGACCGTGGATATCCCGCCGGAGGAAGTGGCCGGTGTCAACGCCGAGCTGCACCGCGTGGGGATGGATAATATTTTCCTGATTGCGCCCACTACGCCGAAAGCGCGCATCGAGTCCATCGTCAATCAGGCCAGCGGCTTCATTTATTATGTTGCCCTGAAAGGGGTTACCGGCGCCGGTAACCTGGATGCAGAGGACGTGGCGCAGCACCTCGCACATATCCGAGAAGCCACCACACTGCCACTGGCCGTCGGCTTCGGCATCAAGGATGCCGAGTCCGCCCGTCGTGTGGGCGCCACCGCAGATGGCGTGGTGGTGGGCAGTGCGCTGGTCGATGTCATCGCGCAGGCCGCCGCCGAGGGTGCCAGTCAGGAAGATCTGCTGCGCGTGGCGGCGGAGCTGGTGGCGAGCATCCGCAGCGGATTGGACAGCATCGCTTCCTAGAAGGTGCTGCCGGCGGCTATAATGGTGTCACCAAAACGGGGGATGCCATGAGCTGGATTGACAAGATACTGCCTTCCGGAGTGCGCAAGGAAGAGGGCGCTCGCCGCTCCAGCGTACCCGAAGGATTGTGGAAAAAGTGCGTCAAGTGCGATGCCGTGCTGTATCGGCCCGACGTCGAGCGCAATGACGACGTCTGTCCCAAGTGTGATCATCACATGCGTATCGGCGCTCGCCGTCGCCTGGATATTTTCCTTGACCGCGATGGTCGCGAGGAAATCCTCACGGATATCGAGCCTGTTGACCGTCTGAAATTCCGTGACAAGAAACGCTATCGCGATCGCCTCTCGGCCGCACAGAAAGCGACCGGGGAGAAGGACGCCTTGATCGCCATGCGCGGTACCCTCCAGGGTATGCCACTGGTGACCGTCGCCTTCGAATTTGCGTTTCACGGTGGCTCCATGGGGTATGCCGTCGGCGAAAAATTCACGCGAGCTGCCCAGCTCGCGCTCAGCGAGGGTATGCCCCTGGTGTGTTTCTCGGCCTCGGGCGGCGCGCGCATGCAGGAAGCGCTTATCTCGCTGATGCAGATGGCGAAAACCAGCGCGGTAATTGAGCGCATGAAAGTAGCCGGTATCCCCTATGTCTCTGTGATGACCGACCCCATCTATGGTGGCGTATCCGCCTCTCTCGCCTTGCTCGGCGACATCAATGTCGCTGAGCCGGACGCGCGTGCCGGGTTTGCCGGCCCCAATATCATCGAGCAGACCATTCGTCAGAAGCTGCCAAAAGGCTTCCAGCGCAGCGAGTTTCTACTCGCGCACGGCGCCATCGACATGATTGTGCACCGCAACGACATGCGCGACACCCTGGCGCGATTGCTCGGCAAGTTCACCGGGCAGGTTCCGGTGGTGCCCGAGGACACCGAAGACGATGCCAGCAGCGCGGACGCCTCGGGCTCGGTCGAGAGTATCGATCACACGGATGACTGAGCCTTCGCTGGCCGACTGGCTGGCGCGTCTGGAAGCGCTGCATCCCCGGGAAATCGAGTTGGGCCTGGACAGGGTTGCGTCGGTCGCAGCCCATCTGCACCTGCTGGCGCCATCCGCACCGGTGATCACGGTTGCGGGAACCAATGGCAAGGGCTCCGTTGTGGGGGCGCTGGAGGCGCTCTTGACGCACAAAGGGCTCTGCGTCGGGGTTTACACGTCGCCCCATCTGCTGCGCTTCAACGAGCGGATACGGATAGGCTCGCGGAACGTGGACGATACGGATATCGTCGCCGCGTTCGAGGCGATTGATGCCGCCAGGGGCAATGTTTCCCTGACCTATTTCGAGTTTGCCACACTCGCCGGACTTTTCCTGTTCAAGCAGCGCGATGTGGATGTCGTGGTGCTGGAGGTGGGCCTGGGTGGGCGTCTGGACGCGGTCAACATAATCGATCCCAGCGTGGCGGTGATCACGAGTATTGCCCTGGATCATCAGGATTGGCTGGGCGACAGCCTGGACGCGATCGCGCGCGAGAAAGCCGGCATCCTGCGCCCGGCAATCCCTGCCGTTATCGCCTGTAATGCGCCGCCGGCCGGGTTAACCGCTGCGGTGGAGGAGAGCGGTGCGCGGGCGCATTGGCTGGGGGAGGCGTTCGGCGTAGAGTCCGCTGCGGGGGGCTGGGCAGGATGGTTGGCCGGCGCCGGCGGTGAGCAGCGCCGTCTGCCGGTAATACATAACCCGGCGCTGCTCGCACAGAACCTGTGTGCAGCGCTGCAGGCACTGGAATGCCTGGGCATGTCGGCTTCTGACACGGAGCTCCTTGAGGTGTTACCTGCACTGCAACTGCCGGGGCGGCGCCAGCAAGTCACGGTGGGCGGTGTGCGCGTGCTGCTTGATGTGGCGCACAACCCTGCGGCTGTGGCCAGGCTGGATGACTTCCTTGAGGCAGAACCCTGCGAGCAGAAGACGATTGCAGTATTTTCTGCCATGGCCGACAAGGATATCGCGGCTATGCTGGAACTCATCAAGCACCACGTTGATGCCTGGTTCCTGGCCGATCAACCGGGTAATGCGCGTGCCGCATCCGCCGCTTCGATTGCAGCGCAATTGCGGCACGCGGGGGTGAGTATGATCAGTGTCAGTCGCAACCTGCGTCAGGCGCTGGCACGCGCTCGCAGCGTAGCAGCCCCCGGCGACCGGCTGCTGGTATTCGGCTCCTTTCACACAGTTGCGGCGGCTCTCACCTGGCTGTCGCGGGAACAGGAAAAGGCGTAAGCAGTGAACGATATTCTCAAGCAACGCCTCGTCGGTGCGCTCATACTGGTCGCGCTCGGGGTGATTTTCTGGCCGATCATTTTTGTCGAGCCACAGTCCGACGGCAACATCGAGGACTTGCGCATTCCTCCGCGACCGGAGGTGGATACCACGCCGATTGCCGCACCGGATACCAGCGGCATGCGCGGCTCGCCGGATGCGTCCCTCGACGCGCCGGAGGATAGCGAGCCACTCGTGGATGATGACCTGGGCTGGTCGGAGCCCCCTGCAGTGGCTGCTACGCCGGCGACGGAGAGCGGCGGCGTTGAGGACGCGCGCAAGGCCGTCAGCGAGGCCGTCATCGAGGAGGCCGATGCAGGGCGAGCGCCGCCGCCTGAGCCGGGTGAGACACGGCAGGAGGCCCCGGAGCAGCCCGCGCTGGATGCCCAGGGCGTACCCATCGCCTGGATGCTGCAGGTCGCCAGTGTGAGCAGCCAGGACAAGGCGGAGGCCCTGCGGCAGCGCCTGGAAGCAATGGGTGAAAAAGCCTGGGTCGACCCGGTCAGCGTGGGTGGCCGCACGATGTATCGGGTCAATGTCGGCCCCAAATTCGAGCGCGCCCGGCTCGACGCCCTGCGTCCGGAAGTGGACACCGAGTTTGGCGTCAAGTCTTTGGTGCGGCGGTATTTACCCTGATGAAGGGCCCGGTGAGCTTTGGTGTTGCGCGCCAAGCTGGTAGACTGCCGGCCCCGCGAGCTCGGCAATGGCAGGCGGCACTGTGCTGAACATTGATGCGTTGACCTGGGTGGATTGGGCTATCGTCGCAATTGTGACCCTGTCCACGCTGCTCAGTTTGCTGCGCGGTTTTACCCGGGAAGCGCTCTCCCTGGCGGGCTGGATAGCAGCATTTGTCCTCGCTTACGTGTTTGCCGGCGATCTGGCGTCACGCCTCACCGGCCTCATCAGTAACCTCACGGCGCGCTACATTGCGGCGTGGCTGTTGATCCTGGTCGGCGTTCTACTGTGTACAGGGCTGATCGGCCTGCTGTTGGCCCAGCTGGTAAGGGTGACGGGATTGGGAACACTCGATCGTCTGCTGGGTACCATTTTTGGCTTTGCCCGCGGCGTGATCATCGTGCTGGTACTGGTGTTTCTCGTGCGCGAGTTGCTGCCACCGCGCGACCAGATGTGGCTGCATCAGGCCTATCTGATGCCGCAGGTCGATGCGCTGCTGGACTGGTCCATGCAGCGACTCGGCGAGTTCAACGCCGGGCGGCTGCCGGCGGTCAGTGTCTGACAAAGAGGAATACGCAGTATGTGTGGGCTGGTAGGACTGGTTGGCAAGGGTAATGTTGCGCCCGATATCTATGATGCTCTGACGGTGTTACAGCACCGGGGACAGGATGCCGCCGGCATAATGACCTGTTACGGCGGGCGCTTTACACAACGCAAGAGCGAGGGCCTGGTACGCGATGTGTTCCGACAGGATCACATGCAGCGACTCAAGGGTCCCATGGGGATCGGCCATGTGCGCTACCCTACGGCGGGCAGCTCAGGCACGGCGCTGGCACAGCCGTTCTATGTCAACTCGCCCTACGGCATCGCGCTGGCGCACAACGGCAATCTGACCAATTCGGAACAGCTCACACGCGAGCTGTTCCAGGACGACCTGCGCCACCTGAACACGGATTCCGACTCGGAAGTCCTGTTGAACGTGTTCGCGCACGAATTGCAGACTCTGGGCAAGCTCAGCCCGACAGCCGACGATGTATTTCAGGCGGTCATGGCCGTGCATCGCCGTTGCCGCGGTGGTTACGCGGCGGTGGCCTTGATTGTCGACTACGGCGTGGTCGGGTTTCGCGACCCGCTGGGTATTCGTCCGCTGGTGATCGGCGTGCGTAAAACCGATGCGGGGGACGAGTATATGCTGGCCTCCGAAAGTGTCGCCCTGGATGTGCTGGGTTTCAGTATGCTGGGTGATGTGGCGCCGGGTGAAGCGGTTTTTATCGACAGCCGCGGTGCCATGCACCGGCGCCAGTGTGCGCAGAACCCGGAGCTGCGTCCCTGCATATTCGAGCATGTATATTTTGCACGTCCGGATTCGCTCATGGATGGCATTTCGGTGTACAAGACGCGCATGCGCCAGGGCGAGGCGCTGGCACGGAAGGTGCTGCGCGAGCGGCCCGAGCACGACATTGACGTGGTGATCCCGATTCCCGACACCAGCCGCATTGCCGGCCAGTCGCTGGCCTCTGAGCTGGGGATCAAGTTTCGCGAAGGCTTCATGAAGAACCGCTACATCGGGCGCACGTTCATCATGCCAGGGCAAAGCGAGCGCAAAAAGTCGGTGCGCCAGAAGCTCAATCCGGTGCCACTGGAATTCGAAGGCAAGAACGTCATGCTGGTGGACGACTCCATTGTGCGCGGCACCACCTGCCGCCAGATCATCCAGATGGCCCGCGACGCAGGGGCCGCCAAGGTCTACTTCGCCTCTGCGGCACCGCCGGTACGCTATCCGAATGTCTATGGCATCGATATGCCGTCGGCCACAGAGCTGATTGCCCACGGGCGCACTGTCGACGAAGTGTGCACGCTCATCGGCGCCGACTGGCTGGTGTATCAGGATCTCGAGGATCTGGTGAACTGCTCCCGTGAAGGCAACAAGGGCACACTGGGCTTTGATTGTTCGGTGTTCAATGGCGATTATCCCACCGGGGATGTGGATCAGGCCTATCTTGAACGTATCGAGGCACTTCGCAACGACGATGCCCAGAGCCGCAGCCGTGCCCGGGTGCTCGCCGAGGGCACCGTGGTGGGCATTCACAATGACGTCAGCTGAGGCAGCATGAACGATTCCAACGACCCGCTGGCAGGCGCCGGACTGGACACCCTGGCAATCCGCGCCGGCATTCACCGCACGGCTGAGGGGGAGCACTCCGAACCCATTTTCGCCACCTCCAGCTACGTCTTCGATTCCGCGGCGGACGCGGCGGCGCGCTTCGCCGGTGAAGCACCGGGCAACGTCTATTCCCGGTATACCAACCCCACGGTGCGCAGTTTTGAAGAGCGCCTGGCGGCTCTGGAAGGCGGTGAGGCCGCCGTGGGCACGGCCTCTGGCATGGCGGCCATTCTCAGCACCTGTATGGCGCTACTGAAGGCGGGCGACCATGTTATCTGCTCGCGGGATGTCTTCGGCACTACAACCAACCTCTTTGCGCGCTACATGACACGTTTCGGGGTGAGTGTGGATTTCGTACCCTTGCTCGCGACCGATGAATGGCGTGCCGCGCTGCGCCCGGAAACGCGCCTGTTGTATCTCGAGACGCCCTCCAACCCGCTGTGCGAGGTCGCCGACATCCGTGCCCTGGCGGACCTCGCGCATGCGCAGGATGCGCTGCTGGTTGTGGATAACTGCTTCTGTACACCGGCGCTGCAGCGCCCCCTCGCGCTGGGAGCGGATATCGTCATTCATTCGGCGACCAAGTATCTCGATGGGCAGGGTCGCTGCGTGGGGGGGGCGGTGGTGGGCTCCCAGGCCCTGATGGACGAGGTGGTGGTATTCCTGCGCACCTGCGGGCCGACCATGAGCGCGTTCAACGCCTGGGTTTTCCTGAAAGGGCTGGAGACGTTGCGCCTGCGTATGGAGGCGCATTCGCGCGCAGCGCTGGAACTGGCCCTGTGGTTACAACAGCAGCCGCAGGTCCAGCGGGTGTACTATGCGGGCTTGCCTGAACACCCCGGACACGCACTCGCGGCCAGCCAGCAGACGGCGTTTGGTGGCGTGTTGTCCTTTGAAGTGCGCGGCGGTCAGGCGGCCGCGTGGCGTTGTATTGATGCCACGCAGATTCTCTCCCTGACCGCGAACCTTGGGGATGCCAAAACCACCATCGTACACCCGGCAACAACGACTCACGGGCGCCTCAGCGCACAGCAGCGTGCTGACGCGGGCATCAGCGACGGGCTGATTCGGGTGGCCGTGGGGCTCGAGGATGTGGCAGACCTGCGCAGGGATTTACAGCGCGGCTTGAGCGCGGCGGGCTGAAGCCGATTATCCTGCGTAACACCTTGCCCGAGGATTGAAAAAGGCCAGGAGCAACAGCATGGATATAGTAGGCGCGATTGACAGTGCCGTGGCAGAGGTTGGCACGGCGCTGTTGGGCAAAGAAGCGCAAATCAGACTGGCGCTGTGTTGCCTGCTGTCGCGCGGGCACCTGTTGATAGAGGACTTGCCCGGGATGGGCAAGACCACCCTGTCACATGCCCTCGCGGTTGTACTTGGCCTTTCCTACAAGCGCGTACAATTCACCAGCGACCTGCTGCCCGCGGATATCCTCGGTGTCTCTGTGTACAACCGCAACGATGGCAGCTTCACCTTTCACCCCGGCCCGGTGTTCACCCAGGTCCTGCTGGCAGACGAAATCAACCGCACGACGCCCCGTACACAGAGCGCGCTGCTGGAAGCCATGGCTGAAGGGCAGGTGACCATCGAAGGGGAGACCCGCCGTCTGCCCCGGCCGTTTTTTGTTATCGCCACACAGAACCCGATCCACCAGTCGGGAACCTATCCGCTGCCGGAAAGCCAGCTGGACCGCTTTCTGATGCGTTTGCATCTCGGGTATCCCGACCCGCAGGCCGAGCGGCAGATGCTGCTCAACACTACAGCCGGTGAGGACCCCGAGGCCGCCCTGCAACGCTGCCTGGCGCCGGAGGAGCTGGAGTCCTGCCGCGCCGCAACGCGCCAGGTGCATGTGGCTGACAGCGTACTGGACTACTTACAGCGGCTGGTGGCGTTTACCCGCGAACGCGCCGAGTTTGCTGTGGGGCTATCGCCACGCGGAGCACTGGCATTGCTCGACTGCGCCCGCACCTGGGCGTTCATGAACCGCCGCCAGCATATCGTGCCTGAGGATTTGCAGGCGGTGCTGGCTGCTGTGGCTGCGCACCGCCTGGTGCCCAGCGGTGATTACGCCGGTGATGGACATGCGCTGGTGGATCTGATGCAGCGCAGTGTGGATGTGATCCGGTCCTGATTCCGGACATGGCAGACAACAGGCAGGCAAACGGTGAGGGCAATGGGCTGCGCAGGCATTTCGGGCGCTGGCTGGCGCGGCGTATCCCACCTGCACGCTCAGTAACGCTGGACCAGCGCCGTATCTTTATTTTTCCCTCCCTGCCGGGGCTGTTTTTTGCAGTGCTGTTGCTGCTCATTCTACTCACAGCCATCAACTATCAGAACAATATGGCCTATGCAGTCGCCTTCCTGCTCGCCACGCTGTTTGTTATCTCCACACTGCACACCTACGCCAACCTGGCCGGGTTGACGCTACATGCGCTCTCGGCTTCGCCTGCATTTCCCGGGCAACGCAGTCAATTCCGTGTGCGGGTGCAGCGTGCTGGCAAAGCAACACACTACGCCCTGCGGCTCAGCTGGCCACAGGGAAGCGACAGCGTCGTCAGCCTGGTGGATCGGGACAGTTGCGAAGTGACGCTGTATGTTCCCGTCGGGGCCAGAGGCTGGTTCAATCCGGGCCGCCTGTTACTGGAAAGCCGCTATCCACTGGGTTTGCTGCGCTGCTGGACCTGGCTTGACCTGGATCTGCAGGCGCTGGTTTACCCTCGGCCCCTGATCACCTCGGCACCGCCGGGGGTGGCCAGCGAACGTCCCGAGGGCACCGCCGTGGAAACTGCTGGCAGCGATGACTTCCATGGTTTCCGCAGCTATCGACAGGGCGATGCGCTGCGGCAGGTGCACTGGAAAGGTGTGGCGCGAGGACACCCGCCACAAAGCAAGGTGTACGGCTCCTATGCCAGTCACAGTGCCTGGCTGGATTGGGAGGCTTTTGCCGATGCTTCCGGCGAACATCGCCTGTCCTACCTGTGCTACTGGGTGCTGGCATTGGAACGTCGGGGTGAGGATTATGGGCTGCGCCTTCCGGGCGTCGAGATAGCCCCCGCCTCGGGTGAGGCCCACCAGTCCAGGGTGCTCGCCGCCCTCGCCGTGCACCAGCTTGCCGGAGGAGGGGGGAAATGAGCCAGACGTTGGCCGCCGGCACCCTGATCCCGCGCAATGCACTGGTGTGGATTATCATCAGTCAGTTTGCGCTGCTGGCGCCGCACCTGACGCGCTTGCCGCTCTGGTTGGTGCTGGTTTACCTGGCCACGGCGGTGTGGCGAATACTGGTTTTCCAGGGGCGCGCGTCATTCCCCGGGCGGGCACTGCGGGCATTGTTGGCGGTTGCCGGGTTTGTGGCTATTTACCTGAGTTACGGCAACCTGCTGGGTCTGGAGCCCACGGTTGCGCTGTTGCTCATTGCATTTGCCTTCAAATTGCTTGAACTGGTGAAGCCCAAGGACGCCTATGTGCTGCTGTTTCTGGGGTACTTCATTTGTGTCATCGGTTTTCTGTTCAGTCAGGACCTGTTGTTGGTCCTGTACGCCCTGTTCACGCTGGTGCTCGTGACCACGGGGCTGGTGGCCCTGCACCGGCCGCGGGAAGATCGCTTCCGTCTGGGCAGCGTGCGTCTGCCGGCCCTGATGCTGGCGCAGGCGTTTCCGTTGATGCTTGTGCTGTTTTTCCTGTTTCCACGCATCGGGCCGCTGTGGACGGTGCCGGTGAAGAGTCACGCGGCGAAAACAGGCGTCAGCGACTTCATGAAACCCGGCGATATTTCCACCCTCAGCCAGTCGGGTGAGGTGGCGTTCCGGGTACAGTTCGAGGGCGATATTCCACCCAAATCCGGGCTCTACTGGCGGGGCCTGGTATTCAGTGTCCTCGACGAGGGCGCCTGGCGCAGCCTGCGTTACAACGAGTTGCCGGCCGGCGAATTGCGTCAACCCACGGTGACCCCCCAGGGCACCCCGCTGTCTTATAGTGTGCTCATGCTGCCCACGCAGCAGAACTGGCTGTACAGCCTGCGCTATGCCGAGCCGGAACAACGCGGCATTCTGCGTACCTCCGATTTCCGCCTGTACTCCCCGGTCGAAATCGAGGAGCAGATGCAGTACAAGGTGCGCAGCTGGCCGGCCACCCCCCTTGAGCTGGAGCTGTCCGCCTGGCGCCGGCAGACGGAGTTGACCCTGCCGGCGCAGCACAACCCCGCGACCCGCGAGCTGGCGCAGCGTCTGCGTCGCGATGCGCAGGACGATGCGGGGTTTGTCGACGCTGTGCTGCGCTATTTCCGCGAGGAGCCTTTCGTCTACACCCTCCAACCACCGCTGCTTGACACCCAGGATCCCATGGATCAATTCCTGCTGCAGACCCGGCGCGGCTTCTGTGAACACTACGCCTATGCCTTCGTGGTCATGATGCGTGCCGCCGGCGTGCCTGCGCGGGTGGTGGCCGGATATCAGGGCGGCGAGGTCAACCCGGTGAACCGCACGGTGATCGTGCACCAGTTCGACGCGCATGCCTGGGCGGAAGTCTGGCTCCAGGGCCAAGGCTGGGTTCGTATCGATCCGACGGCGGCGGTGTCTCCCGACCGTATCGAACTTGGCCTGGAAGAGGCGGTTGCCGGCGAGGGCAGCTTTCTCGCCAACTCCCCGCTGTCACCCCTGCGCTATCGCGGCGTAAACTGGGTGAATATGCTGCGCCTGCGCTACGATGCGCTCACCTACCAATGGCAGAGTTGGGTGGTGGGTTTTGATGGCGAGGAGCAGTACCGTTTGCTGCAGAACCTGTTCGGCAGCATCCGCACGCCCGTGTTTGCCGGTGTTGTGTTGGCCAGCGGTGCCCTTGTTCTGCTGCCCGTGGCCTGGCTGTTGCTGCGCCGCCGCCGACCTCCGGCCCTGCCACCCGAACAGGCGCTATACCTCGACTTCTGTGAGCAGATGCACAAACGCGGCGTGACACGCCGGCCCGGGGAAGCGCCTGGCAGTTTCGGGCGGCGCATTGCACTGGAGGCGCCCGCGCTGCAGGAGTGGGCACATCAGGTTACCGCGGTGTTTGACCAGCTCGAGTACAGCCAGGGCTCCGGGGAGCCCGCGGCACATCGTCAGCAACTTGCACACCTGCGGCAGCTGTTGCGTCGCGGGCCGCAGGCGCAGTAGTGGTAGCCGGGCCGAGCGCAAACGAGCGAAGGTGACTTTACTGGAATGCGGCTTGGCGCTGTGCGACCCCGGTTACAGCAACGTGCCGTAATCCGCCTGCAGCTGGTCGAAGTTCAGTGAGGCGATAAAGCGCGAAAAGCTCATCCAGGTAGCAAGCCCGGTCAAATCGGCGAAGTGGGGCGGCAGGAAACGCGGTGCGCTGACCACGCCTTCGTCAATAAGCAGGCGCCAGTCCTTGATGTCCTCCAGGAGAATCTTGCCGCAGAAGAGCACCGGCAGCGTGTCCAGCTTGCCGGTGCTCATGGCCAGGCGGAGAAAATTGTAGGTCTGCACGAAACCGCGCATGTAGGCGAGGTCCTTGGTGTACGGCCGGCCCTCCGGCGTACTGCCGCGAAACACCCGCACGGCGATGCTGTAGCTGTCGTCGGCGCTCATGTTGTGGTCCTGCAGGTAGTTGAATACCTCCAGGAAGTTTGCGCCGTTCTCGGCCAGTGTGACCGCGCGAACGCGATTTATCAGCCTGTACAGCCGCGATGGGCTGGAGCGCAGGGTGAGTATTTCGGTCAGGACCGCGAGCCCCTCCTGCGTAGTGGTGGCTGACGGGGTGCCTTTGCTGAGGAAGGTGCAGGCGGGCTGCGCCGTGCCGTTCAGCGTAGTGCCCAGATGTACCCAGCCTTCATGCACTTCCAGGACATCGATATCCAGCGCGTTGAATACGGCATCGCTGCGGATTTTCAGGTAATCCGAACCCGCCGCGGCATCCGCCGTCATCTGGTCGTTGAGCAGCACACGGATTCCGGCATCTGGAAATGCCTGCAGCAGGCGCTCGTTGAGCATTGCCACGGCCTCTGCCGCTGGAATTGTCTTGGGCGCCTCCTGCATGGAGGTATTTTGCAGCAGGTTGATCAGGGTGGCTTCCATGGCGGTGCCGAGGTCGGCCAGCGTAGGGTCACCGGCGTGGAAGACATCGGAGGAGGAGCCGTAGAGGTCCTCGGAAATCTGGCCGAATTCGGCCTGCCCCCGGAACTCCAGCATCTGCACCACACTGCGGTACTCGCGACACATCCGGCGCATGATTTGCGCCAGTGGGTTGAGCTGGCCCAGTTTGCGCGCGATATCGCGTTCGATTTCCTGGAACTCTGCGCGTTTCGCGCCGGGGTCGAAGTCCAGTGGGTTGTGCTGCTGGTAGAACGCCGCATCCACCCGGGGGAGCTCGCGACAGCCGCTGGCAAAAAACTGGCGCCGCACAGTGCCGTTCCACTTGATGGCATCGAGAATGCGAATTGGCCGTTGGGCCTCAACGATGCGGTCAGACAGCGTTCTCACCAGTGCGAGGTAGTGTGGATCTGCACTCATATCAGGCGGTTCCGCGTGGCCTGATTGCGACCACCGCGCGCAGGCGGTTGCCACCAAAGCGGCTCATGGCGGCGAATTCTTCCCGCGCAATGGGTAAATACTGGCAGTCGAGAGGGGCCTTGTTGTCGTCCCGGCTGCCAGCGGGCGTGCCCAAGTCGTCGAGCTCGGGGTCGTGGACATAGAAGCAGGCTTCGTCGTAGCCGGACAGCGCTACCCAGTGCGGCGCCTTTTTGCTGTCCAGACGGTAGGTGGAAATGAGGATAAGGATATTGGCGCCGGCGTTGAACATGGCCAGCAGCCGCTCCTGATCCAGATCCTGGTAGTGAACCGTTATGCCGCGTGCGGCACACTGGCTGACAAAACCATCGTGAACCAGGCCTATCACGCGTTTTTTGTTCTCGTCACGGACGCCTTCAACGAACAGTGGGCCGGGTGCGTTGACCCAGACCTCCGCGTGGAAACCGCGAGCGTCAGCGGCCAGCGCCAGCCCCAGTGGGTGACAACCGCCATGACCGGAGGTCATAAAGATGGTGGTGGCCTCGCGCCAGATCTCGATTTCCTCCAAGGGTGACGGGAGGTATGTTTCATCCAGGCCTGCCATGGCCATCATCAGGGCTGCGGGCCCACAGGTGAAGGGGGTTGTCTGCGCCAGCCAGGGTAATGTGCGCGGGCCACTCTCGGGTTGGTAGGCGCGCACGCATTTCTCCATGCGCAGGGCATCGCTGTGGTCTTCGTAGTAATCGTCATAGCGTCCGAACTGTGCATACCCCATGTGCTCATAGAGCGCGATAGCGGCGGTGTTGCTGGCGGCGACTTCCAGGCGTAAGTAGAGCGCACCGGTGGCGCGCGCATCAATTTCAGCTTGCTGCAACAGTTGGCGCGCTACGCCTCGTCCCTGACGATCAGGGGCGACTGCGAGCGAATATAGCCGCGCGAGGCGGGTGCCCTGACGCAATATCACCAGGCAATAGCCCGCCAGCCCGTCGCTATCGCGGGCCACGAGAAACACGCAATCCGTGCGACGCAGCCAGCGCTTGAAGCTGCGCCGGGAAAGCCGGTCCGTGCGAAAACAGCGGCTTTCGATCTCCAGAAGCCCCTCGAGGTCATCCGGGCGCGCGGCTTCTATCTGCAGCGCGCTCTCGGCTTGGGCTTTCCCGGATGTAATTTTGGCGGGTAACGGCATGATCAACAGGTTCCTCGATACGCGTCAATATAGTGTGTGTCGGCGTCAGCTGTCACCGCTAGCTGCATGGCAGGTTGAAAACTACCAAAACACTGCCTTTGCCTGTTAGGCTGTAGCTTCATAGGCTGGCGCCAAATTCTCCTTGCGTTTGCTCTACAGCGCCTTAGAATCGGCGCCGTTTCAACTACCCTTGTACGCCATGCCGTTGACGAGCAATCGTTGCACCCGAGGTCCTCCCGCCTCTGTGTGCACACTGACAGGAGCCCAGGAGGACTATGACTGATTCAGCACAGCCCACGCAGGATTGGAGTGCAGCGGATAGCGCAGAACTCTATGGCATCAACGCCTGGGGTGCGGGCTATTACAGCATTGCCGACAGCGGCGACGCCCAGGTCACCGTCAACACCGGCGAGGGTGAAACAACGGTTTCGCTGATGGATATCGTCGCAGGCATGCGTGCTCGCAGCCTGGAAATGCCCGCCGTACTGCGTATCCGCAATGTGCTGGACCACCGTATCAAGGTGCTCAACGAGGCGTTTGCCGATGCCATCAGTAGCGGTGGCTACAACAACGTCTATCGCGGTGTGTTTCCCATCAAGGTGAACCAGCAGTGTCACGTGATAGAGGAGATCGCCAACTATGGCAGCCGCTATCATCACGGCTTTGAAGCTGGTAGCAAAGCCGAGCTGACTATTGCGCTGAGCCAGTTGCGCGACACCGAGAGCCTTGTGGTGTGCAACGGCTACAAGGATTCCGAGTTTATCGACCTGGGCCTGTACGCCCGTCGCATGGGGTATCCCTGCTTCTTCGTACTGGAGTCCCTCAGTGAGCTGCGCATGATTATCGAGCGCAGCAGGGTATTGGGCGTGGAACCCCTGATTGGCGTGCGCATGAAGAGCTCCGTCAAGGTGGATGGCCACTGGAGCCAGGACAGCGGCGACCGTTCAATTTTTGGCCTCTCGACTGCGGCACTCATTGCAGTGGTGGATGAGCTGCGCGCCGCCGACATGTTGCACTGCCTGCAGATGCTGCATTGCCACCTCGGCTCCCAGGTGCCCAATATCCGCAACGTGCGCAACGGTGTGCTCGAAGCGTGCCGGTACTACGCCGGGCTGGTGGAAGAGGGCGCGGCCATGGGCTACCTGGACCTTGGTGGCGGTCTTGCCGTGGACTACGAGGGCGCCCGTACCAACAGCACCCACAGCATGAATTATCAGCTGGAGGAGTATTGCGTCAATATCGTGGAGAGCATCCGCGAAACCTTCGACCCGTTGGATATTGCCCACCCGGTAATCATTTCCGAATCCGGGCGTGCCACCGTTGCCTATTCCTCGCTGTTGCTGTTCAACGTGCTCGACGTGCGCAGCTGTGAGCCGCTGGATCTGCCGGCGGCTATCGATGATGATTGTGTGGAACCTCTGAAGCACATTCAGGAAGTACTGCGCGTGGTGGGGGAGGCCAACTTCCAGGAGTGTTACAACGACGCCCTGTTCTACCGTGATGATGTGCGCGACATGTTCAACCACGGCCAGGCCAGCCTGCGCGAACGCGCCATGGCGGAGGATATCTGCCTTGCGGTGCTGCAGCGTATCGCGCAGATTCTACCCGGTGTGGCTCGCGTGCCGCCCGAGCTGGAAAACCTCAGCGAGGTTCTCTCCGACATTTACTACGGGAATTTCAGCCTTTTTCAATCGCTGCCGGATATCTGGGCGATCGACCAGTTGTTCCCGATCATGCCCTTGCACCGCCTGCAGGAGTTACCCAACCGCCAGGCCATGCTGGCGGACCTGACCTGCGATTGCGACGGCAAGATCGATAACTTCTCGCTGCCGGCGGGAACCTCGAAAACGCTGCCGTTGCACGCGCTGCGTGAAAATGAGGACTATATCCTGGGTGTGTTCCTGGTGGGTGCCTACCAGGAAACCCTTGGCGATCTGCACAATCTCTTTGGTGATACCAACGTCGTGAATGTCACCATCAACCCCGATGGCAGCTTCGACTTTGCACGCGAGTTTCACGGCGACAGCATTTCCGATGTGCTCAGCTATGTGGAATACGAGCCGAAGCACATGCAGGAGCAGTTCCGGCAAGTGGCGGAAAGTGCTGTACGCAGCGGGCGTATCTCCGTTGCCGAGCGCCAGGAGATCCTGCGGGCTTTCCGCGATAGCCTGCAGGGCTACACGTATTTCGAGCATCACTGAACCACTCAGCTATACAGGAGCAGGGTTATGTCCAGAGTCATTATTATTGGAGCGGGTGGCGTCGGCGCCGTGGTGGCCCACAAGTGCGCCCAGCTGCCGACTGTTTTTACTGACATCGTGCTCGCCAGCCGCACCGAGGCCAAGTGCAAGGCCATTGCCGCACAGATAGAACGGCCTGTTCGCACGGCCCAGGTGGATGCCGACAATGTCGCTGAACTCACCGCGCTATTGGAGCGTGAGCAGCCTGAACTGGTGATCAATGTCGCGCTTCCCTACCAGGACCTGAGTATCATGGATGCCTGCCTTGCTGCAGGAGTGCACTACCTCGATACCGCAAACTACGAGCCGCCGGATACGGCCAAGTTCGAATATCACTGGCAGTGGGCCTATCAGGATCGTTTCCGCGAGGCAGGCTTGACGGCGATATTGGGCAGCGGCTTTGATCCCGGTGCAACCAACATTTTCACCGCCTATCTCGCCAAACATTACTTTGACGAGATACACGAGCTCGACATCATCGACGTCAACGGCGGTGATCACGGCTATCCCTTCGCGACGAATTTCAACCCGGAAATCAACATCCGCGAGGTCAGCGCGGAGTGCCGGCACTGGGAGAACGGGAGTTTTGTCACCACGCCGGCCATGTCCAAGCAGGCGCGTTTCGAGTGTCCGGACGCGGTGGGCAACTACAACATCTACCGCATGTACCACGAAGAGCTGGAGTCGCTGAGCAAGCATTTTCCGGGCTTGAAACGGGCCCAGTTCTGGATGAGCTTCTCGGAGAACTACCTGAAACACCTGGAAGTTCTGGAAAATGTCGGCATGACGGGGATACAGCCGGTCGAGTTCCAGGGACAGCAGATTGTTCCCATCCAGTTTCTGGCCTCCTTGCTGCCGGACCCCTCCACCCTCGGGCCCCGTACCAAGGGCAAGACCTGCATCGGGTGCATCGTGCGCGGCGTCAAGGATGGCAAGGAACGGGTGATGTACCTGTACAACATCTGTGACCACGAAGCCTGCTACCGTGAGGTGCAGTCACAGGCTATTTCCTACACCACCGGTGTGCCTGCGGTCATCGGCGCGAAGATGATTCTCGAGGGGCACTGGCGTGAGCCGGGCGTCTGGAACGTCGAGCAGCGTGACCCGGACCCCTTCATGTCCGACATGAATCTGTACGGCCTGCCCTGGCAGGTGGTTGAGCTCGACCCCGGCTTCCAGTTGGACGTGGTGCAAGGTCGGGACCTGTAGCATGCAGATTCTGCAGTTCACCGATTTCAGCAAGCTGGATCTCGCGCGGCTCCCGTCCCCGTGCTATGTCGTTGACGAAGTCGCCATTGAACGCAACCTCCGGATCCTGCGACACGTGGCGGATGCCAGCGGTGCCAAGGTGCTGGCGGCGCTGAAAGCGTTTTCCTGCTGGCGCCTGGGCGCACTGACCACGCGCTATCTCAGTGGCAGCTGTGCCAGTGGCCTGCATGAGGCGCGCCTCGGGCACGAGCACTACGGCGGGGAAGTGCATGTTTTTGGCGCGGGCTACCACGAGGCTGACCTGCAGCAGATTCTGGAAATTGCACATCACGTGGTGTTCAACAGCTGTGGCCAATGGCGGCGTTTCAGGCCGCTGTGCCTGGCTGCTCAACAGCGTCGCCCCGAACTGCGCTTCGGCCTGCGCATCAATCCCGAACACTCAGAGGGCGATGTACCCATCTATGACCCTTGTGCGCCAGGTTCGCGACTCGGCATCCTGCGTTCGCAACTGGATGTCGACAGCCTCGAGGGTATCAATGGTCTGCACTTTCACACGCTGTGCGAACACGACTTCCCGCCACTGGCCCGCACCCTGGCAGCGGTGGAGGAAAAGTTTGGCGACCTGCTGCCGCGCATGGATTGGGTCAACTTTGGGGGTGGGCACCACATCACGCGCCCGGACTACCAGGTGGATGAACTGATTGCCTGCATTCGCGAGTTTGCGGCGCGCCATCAGGTTCAGGTCTACCTGGAACCCGGCGAGGCGGTGGCGATTGGCAGTGGGGTACTGGTCAGCGAAGTACTGGACCTCACGTGGAACGCGCTCGACCAGGCGATTCTGGATTGCTCGGCGACCTGCCACATGCCCGACACGCTGGAGATGCCCTATCGCGCCGAGGTCATGGATGCGGATGCGCCGGGGGTATTACCCCACACCTATCGCCTGGGCGGCCTTACCTGTCTTGCCGGTGATGTGATCGGTGACTACAGCTTCCGGCAGCCCTTGCAGGTCGGCCAGCGCGTGGTATTCAAGGACATGGCGCACTACACCATGGTGAAAACCTCTACCTTCAACGGTACCCGCCTGCCCGCCATAGCCCTGTGGAATTCGGAGACAGATGCACTGGAGATCGTGCGGCGGTTCGATTACGAGGATTTCCAGCAGCGCCTGTCCTGAGCTGTTGCCTGCTACTTCGGGGCCCATGCATGGGCGATGGTCCTGCGCAAGCCGCGTTTGCACAACCCCGGCATGCCGCTACAATCGGGGGCATCCCGTTTGCCTCTGGAGCGCCCTTCGATGTCCCACCGCCTGTGCTGGCCGCAAACTCGTCCATTGCGCGGCTGTGTCTCCCGCTGGCAGTCAGTGGCACCGCTGGTAATGGCGACGCTGGTCACCGCCTGTGCGGGTCTGCCCAACCCTGACAATTACGCCAAACCCGTAACGCATGTCATAACCGATACGGAAAACACGGCCCTGGCACGGCGTGTGGAGCAGTGGTATCCCGCCGATGCGGCAGGGCTCTCCGGGTTTGTGCCACTGGCCGAGGGCATGCGCGCTTTTGTCGCCCGCGTAGGGCTGATACGGGCTGCCGAGAGCAGCCTCGATGTGCAGTATTATATCTGGCACGCTGACACCAGTGGCCAGCTGCTGGCCCATGAGCTGCTGCAGGCGGCTGACCGAGGCGTGCGGGTCAGGCTGCTGCTGGATGACCTGGATACCGCCGGCAAAGATACCTTCCTCAGCCAGTTCGATACCCACCCGAACATCTCGGTTCGGCTGTACAACCCTTTTGCCTATCGCGGCAATCGTGGGCTGGGTTTTGCCTCCGATCTCAGCCGCCTGAACCACCGCATGCACAACAAGTCGCTGACCGCAGACAACCTGCTGACTGTGGTGGGCGGGCGCAACATCGGCAATGAATATTTCAACGGCCTCGCGCACACGGCGTTCTCGGACCTGGACGTGCTGGCTGTGGGCCCGGTTGTGAACGCGGTGTCTTCCATGTTCGACCAGTACTGGAACAGCGATGCAGCGGTGCCCATGGCGGCCTTCGCGCGCGCTGACGATGTCGCGGTGGAGCGCCTGTCCGCGGCGCGCAGTCAGTTCGAGGCCGTTGCCCGCTCGGCGCTCGCATCGGACTATGTACAGGCCATCAAGGGGGCTAGCTGGCTTGAGCAGATGCAGCTGGATCAACTCACATTCGCCTGGGGCAGCGCCAATGTGATTTTCGATGATCCCGATAAACCCCTCAAGCGGGAGGTGACCGCGGAGACGCATCTTGCACCGCAACTGCTGCCCATGCTGCAGAACGCGGCGCGCGAAGTGTTGATTGTGTCACCGTACTTCGTGCCCGGCGACACGCTGGTGGAGTTCCTTGCCGGCCTCGAAGAGCGCGGCATACAGGTGCGGATCCTCACCAATTCCCTGGCCGCCAACGATGTTGGCCTGGTGCACGCGGGTTACATGCGCTATCGCAAGGATTTACTGCGCGCCGGAGTGGAGCTCTACGAATTCAAGCCCGAGCCCGGGGAGCTGCAACGGAACAAGCGCTGGACCGGCTCTTCTACGGCAAGCCTGCATGCCAAGACTCTGGGCGCGGATGCGCGGCATGTTTTCGTCGGCTCTTTCAACCTCGATCCGCGCTCCGTGGCGCTGAACACCGAGATGGGCATCATCATCGACAACAACGAGCTGGCGGCGCAGATGCGCGCAGGTTTCGAGCAGGTGATCAGCCACAGTGCCTATGCCGTGGCACTGAACGGGGAGGGAGACTTGCGCTGGCTTGACCCGGCAGCGCCAGGGAGTGAACCCCTGGCGCAGGAGCCGCGCACCACCTGGTGGCAGCGATTTGTCGTGGGTACGCTTTCTCTTGTGGTACCCGAGAGCATGCTCTAGGCGGGCTGGCTCTCGCTGTCGCGGCGGCGGAACAGGGGCAGGGGCTCGTCGATGCTGGCCTGATAATGTTCCGAGAAGACGCGCAACTGGCGCAGGTATTCCTCGAGACGAGAAGCGTCTGCGGGCTGGAACGCGTCAAAACCACAGCGACGCAGGTAGTGTACCTGGTCGGGCATAAACTCGCCGGTCGCGCGCAGCTCGCCGCGATAGCCACGCTGCCGCAACTCACGCGCGTAGGAAAATCCGCGCCCATCGGTAAACACCGGAAAATCCACCGCAATGATAGCGAGCGTATCCAGCGCCTCCACAAGCGTGGCAACCTCGTCACCCGGCTGCAGCTGTACGGTGGGCAGTGTTTCTGTAGCCGCCTGCCATTGGGCCAGGGTTGGGAAATGGTCTTTGACGAGCTGATCGCCGTCGGGCAGGGCGCGCTGCCAGCTATCGCTGCTGACGGTGTCGTTCTTAATCAGCTTTGGCATAAACGCGCTCCTTGAAGGGTTCAATCCCGACCCGGTTGTAGGTTTGCAGGAAGGTTTCCTCGCCTTCACGCAGGCTGACGAAGGTGCCCAGCAGGTTTTCCACCACATCGGGAACCGCTTCCTGGCTGAAGGAGGGCCCGAGAATCTTGCCAATGGCGGCATCCTTGGACTGACTGCCACCGAGGCTTACCTGATAGAACTCCGCACCTTTCTTGTCCACACCCAGAATGCCGATGTGACCGATGTGGTGATGGCCACAGGCGTTCATGCAGCCGCTGATGTTGAGCTCGACAGGCCCCAGGTCATACAGGTAGTCGAGATCCTCGAAGCGCGCCTGGATCGCCTCGGCCACGGGAATCGACTTGGCATTTGCCAGAGAGCAATAGTCACCGCCGGGACAGCAGATGAGGTCGGTGATGTAGCCGATGTTGGCCGTGGCCAGGCCCGCTTTCTGCAGGTGCTGCCACAGCTCATACAAGGCGGCTTCTTCTACATCAGCAAGCACCATGTTCTGCTGATGCGTCGTGCGCAGCTCGCCAAAACTGTAGCGATCTGCCAGGTCGGCCAGCAGTTCCAGCTGGCGGTCGGTAACATCGCCGGGGGCAATGCCGGTTGCCTTGAGGGATATGGTGACCGCCCGATAGCCGGGCACCCGGTGTGTGCGTGTGTTCCGTGCCAGCCAGTTGCCGAATATCGGGTCTGTTGCCGCCCGTGCCGCCAACGCCTCCTGCGAGGACCTGCCATCCAGCGCGGCATACGGCGGGCTGGTAAAAAACGACTGGGCACGGGTGATCTCGTTTTCGGTGAGCGTGCTGGGGCCGTCCTTGAGCAGGGCCCATTCGGCCTCCACCGCGTCGCGAAACGCGTCGATCCCCATTGCCTTGACCAGAATCTTGATGCGGGCCTTGTACTTGTTGTCGCGCCGACCGTGCTGGTTGTAGACACGGAGTATGGCCTCGAGATAGGTCAGCAGGTGACGCTTCTCCAGCCACTCGCAGATCACCGAACCAATTACCGGCGTCCGGCCCAAACCACCACCGACCAGAACCTTGAAACCCAACTCGCCTGCAGCATTGGGCAGCAATTCCACGCCGATATCGTGCGCGTGAATTGCGGCTCGATCCTCCTCACTGGCGCAGACTGCAATCTTGAACTTGCGCGGCAGAAAGGCGAACTCGGGATGCAGGGTCGACCACTGGCGAATGATTTCACACCAGGGGCGCGGATCTTCGCGTTCGTCGGCGGCTACGCCCGCGAACTGGTCGGTCGTGGTATTGCGAATACAATTGCCGCTGGTCTGTATGGCGTGCATCTGCACGCCGGCGAGCTCAGCGAGAATGTCGGGCACTTCCTCCAGCAACGGCCAGTTCAGCTGGATGTTCTGGCGGGTGCTGACATGCGCGTAGCCCTTGTCATAGTGGCGTGTGATGTGTGCCAGCTTGCGCACCTGCGTGCTGCTTAGCAGGCCGTAGGGCACGGCGATGCGCAGCATGGGCGCCAGCCGTTGTACGTAGAGCCCGTTCTGCAGGCGCAGCGGCAGGAACTCTGCATCACTCAGTTCCCCGGCAAGGTAGCGCCGGGTCTGGTCCCTGAATTGCGCGACTCGCTCGTCGACGATGCGCTGGTCGTACTGGTCGTAAATGTACATCGAAAGGTCCTGTCACCTGTCCGCAAATCTGGCGAGGCGCTACCTTACCAGAAAGCGCCGCGCTGAATTATGCTGATTGTTTATAAGTTTAGAACGCGAGCTGCAGTTACCCCGGCGAGCCGGGGGGCACCTCACTTGGGCGCGGCGGTGCGTTGGCAGTGGGGCCTTTCCTGCTATAATCGCGGCCCTTGAGAGCCGGTGTTACCGGAAACCACGAACCAGCAGGAGCACAACCTATGTCAGGATCCACCAAACAGAGCGATGGGGCAGCCGATGCGATCGCCGCCACCGCCATCATCACCATCGTGGTGTTCGGGCTGTACCTGTGGCTGGGAGCCATGCCCGGCTAGGCAGCACTGCTGATCACTATCTTCACGATAGTGACCACAGTCACGATAAACAGCAGGGTGAAAATCAGGCCGGCGGCGATAAACACCCCGATCCGTCCCTGCTTGAAGTCCCGCTCCCGATTGCGGCTGCTCTGCACGCCCAGGCCGGCAGCAAAGACGCTGCCGATGACGTGCCAGGGGCGTAGGGGGTCTTTCTTTTCAGTGTCGGCCTGAGGCGTTGCCTCGGGCGCCTGCTGTGTTTCAGCGGGTTTGGGCATGGTTACACTCCTTGATGATCATCAGCGTGCTTGCGCGGATCGTTAGTAGTCCAGTGCGGGTGCCAGCCACCGCTCCACCTCATCGACTGTCATGCCTTTACGCCGCGCCACACTGGCCACCTGGTCGCGGCCTATTTTACCCACCGCGAAGTAGCGGGCATCCGGGTGCGAGAAGTAGAAGCCGCTGACGGCGGAGGCGGGTGACATCGCAAAATTGTCCGACAGTGTGACGCCACAGGTATCCGGCGCCTGTAGCAACTGGAACAGGGTCGCCTTTTCCGTGTGATCGGGGCAGGCGGGGTAACCGGGTGCCGGGCGAATACCCCGGTAGCGCTCGCGCACCAACTCCTCGTTGCTCAGTGATTCATCCGAAGCGTAGCCCCACAGCTCCGTACGCACCCAGCGGTGCAGGTACTCGGCGAAGGATTCTGCCAGGCGATCCGCGAGCGACTTCAGCAGAATACTGTTGTAGTCGTCATGCTCCGCCAGGTATTGCTCGGACAGCTCATCGACACCGTGGCCCGTGGTGACGCAGAAGGCGCCCACGTAGTCCGCAGCGGCGCCAGGGGGTGCTACGTAGTCGGCAAGGCACAGGTTCGGCTCACCGCTGGGTTTGTCCATTTGCTGACGCAGGTGATGCAGCGTCGCCACGACCTCGTTGCGGCTGTCATCGGTGTACAGGTCAATGTCGTCACTGCCGTTGCGGTTTGCGGGCCAGAAGCCCAGGGTCGCGCTGGCGGTTATGCGCTTCTCGCTGATGATCTTGTCCAGCATGCGCTGCGCATCGGCAAACAGCGAGCGCGCCTGTTCGCCGACAACGTCGTCCTCGAGTATGCGTGGATACTTGCCAGCCAGTTCCCAGGAAATGAAGAAGGGTGTCCAGTCGATGGTGTCGACCAGTTTCTCCAGCGGGAAGTTCTCCAGCACACGGGTGCCGAGGAAGCTGGGGCGAGGCGGGGTGTAGTTATCCCAGTCCAGCTGCTGTGCCCGGGCAACGGCTTCTTCGTAGCCCAGTTGACGGGTGCGTGGCTGGCGATTGGCCACTCGCTCGCGCACCTTGCTGTACTCCTCGCGACGCTCGGCAATGAATTGCGCCTTGCCGCGCCCCAGCAGCGCGGCGGCGACGGAAACACTGCGCGACGCATCGGGCACATAGATCACGGCATCATTGCTGTAGCGCGGTTCTATTTTCACTGCGGTGTGTGCCTTGGACGTGGTGGCGCCACCGATCATCAGTGGCACCTGAAAGTCCTGGCGCTGCATTTCACTTGCCACGTGAACCATTTCATCCAGCGAAGGCGTGATCAGGCCCGACAGACCGATGATATCCACCTGCTCTTCGCGAGCGACCTGCAGGATTTTTTCGGCGTGCACCATGACCCCCAGGTCGATTACCTCGTAATTGTTGCACTGCAACACCACGCCCACGATGTTCTTGCCGATGTCGTGAACATCGCCTTTAACAGTGGCCATGAGGATTTTACCGTTGCTCTGGGTGGCCTCGGTCTTCTCTTCCTCGATGAATGGCTGCAGGTAGGCGACGGCCTGCTTCATCACACGCGCACTCTTGACCACCTGCGGCAGGAACATCTTGCCGTCGCCGAACAGGTCGCCGACCACGTTCATGCCGTCCATCAAAGGTCCTTCAATGACCTCGATGGGCCGTTCAAAGGTGTGCCGCGCTTCTTCGGCATCTTCCACAATCCACGTGTTGATGCCTTTTACCAGCGCGTGCTCGATACGCTTCGCCACCGGTTCCTCACGCCAGCTCAGGTCTTCCACTCGCGCCGTGCCACCGCCGCTGTCGCGGTAGGTTTCCGCCAGCTCCAGCAGGCGCTCGGTGCCGTTGTCACTGCGGTTGAGAATCACGTCCTCCACCGCGTCGCGCAACTCGCCGGGCAATTCGTCGTAGACGGCGAGCTGGCCCGCGTTGACGATGCCCATGTTCATGCCCGCGCGGATGGCGTGGTAAAGAAATACGGAGTGGATGGCCTCGCGCACCACGTTATTGCCGCGGAATGAGAAAGACACGTTGGATACGCCACCGGAAATCAGCGCGCCCGGCAGGTACTCATGGATATAGCGGGTGGCCTCGATGAACTCGACGGCGTAGTTGTTGTGTTCTTCAATGCCGGTTGCGATGGCGAAGATATTGGGGTCAAAAATGATGTCATTGGGATTGAAACCCACGCGATTGACCAGCAGATCCCAGGAGCGTTGGCAGATCGTCTTGCGCCTCTCCAGGCTATCAGCCTGCCCCTGTTCGTCAAAGGCCATGACCACAACGGCGGCACCGTAGCGTTTGCACAGGGTCGCCTGTTCAATGAACTCCGCCTCGCCCGACTTGAGGCTGATGGAGTTGACCACCGGCTTCCCCTGAATGCACTTCAGCCCGGCCTCGATTACTGACCACTTGGAGGAGTCCACCATGATAGGCACCCGGGAAATATCCGGCTCGGATGCCACCAGGTCGAGAAACGTCACCATGGCACGCTCGGCATCGAGCATGCCCTCGTCCATATTGATATCGATGATTTGAGCGCCATCCTCAACCTGGGTACGTGCCACGGCGAGCGCGGTCTCGTAGTCCTCGGACAGGATAAGGCGCTTGAAGGCGGCAGACCCGGTGACGTTGCAGCGTTCCCCTACGTTGACGAACAGGCTGTCCGCGTCAATGTTGAACGGTTCCAGGCCGGAGAGCCGGCAGGCGGGGGGACGCTGTGGCAATGGGCGCGGCGCGATATCCTGCACGGCGCGTGCGATCGCTTCGATGTGATGCGGTGTAGTGCCGCAGCACCCGCCGGCCAGATTGAGGAAACCGCGCTGGGCAAAGCCGCGGAAATCCTCATACATATCGTCCGGTGTTTCGTCGTATTCGCCAAACGCGTTGGGCAGCCCGGCGTTGAGGTGCGCGCTGAAGTAGCATTCGGCAACCGAAGCAAGCTCCTCCAGAAACGGACGAATTTCCTTGAAACGGCGACCGCAGTTGCTGCCCACGATCAGCGGTCGGGCGTGGGCAATGGCGTTCCAGAACGCCTCGGGGCTCTGCCCGGAAAGCACTCGGCCACTGGTGTCAGGGAAGGTGACGGAGATCATCAGCGGCAGGCTCTCGCCGCGCTCCGCAAACACCCCCTGCACCGCAAAAATCGCCGCCTTGGCGTTCAACGTGTCGAAGATGGTCTCGATCATGATCAGGTCGACGCCACCCTCAATGAGGGCCCGGGTGGCTTCACTGTAGTCTTCGACCAGCTCATCGAAACGGATGTTGCGCGCCCCGGGGTTGTTCACGTCGGGCGAGATGGACGCGGTGCGGGGCGTGGGCCCGAGTATGCCTGCCACGAAGCGCGGACGGGAAGGGTCACGCGCGGTCATGTCGTCGGCTACCCGTCGTGCGATGCGCGCACCTGCGAGGTTCAGCTCCGCCGCCAGCTCGGACAAATCGTAGTCGCCCTGGGCAACGCGGGTGCTGTTGAAGGTGTTCGTGCCAATGATGTCGGCGCCGGCTTCCAGGTAGCGCTTCTGGATACGCGCAATGACCTCCGGCTGCGTGAGACAGAGCAGGTCGTTGTTACCTTTCAGGTCACCGGGGTAGTCGGCGAAGCGCTCCCCCCGGTAATCCGCTTCCTCCAGGCCCTCCGCCTGCAGCATCGTGCCCATGGCGCCATCCAGAATGAGAATGCGCTCGCGCAGGGCTGCTGCCAGGGGGTGGTCTGAGTGGATATCCGGAGCCATGTTGGTACCTGTGTGTTGAAGAGGGGCGTGTCAGCCGCCGCTAAAAAAGCCCGCAATATTAACAGATAATGACGCGCTGTTGGGTCGCAGCATTTGCTCTCGCACTGGCACCGGGATGTTTGCTAGAATACTTGACCAATTTACTCGGAATGGAAGAGGGCCATGGTTACCATCACGGAGTCAGCACAGGGATATCTGGCGGAACTGCTGTCAAAGCAGGAAGATGCCCTGGGTGTGCGGGTATTTATCAACCAGCCTGGAACCCCGAAGGCAGAGACCTGTATCGCCTACTGCCGTGACAGCGACATTCTTGAGGGCGATGAAAAGCGCGACTTCGGGGCCATCACTGCCTGGTTCGATGCCCGCAGCCTGCCGTTTCTGGAAGATGCCCTGGTCGATTACGCCAAGGACCGCATGGGCGGACAACTGACCATCAAGGCGCCGAACGCGAAGTTGCCGCGCGTGGATGAAAACAGCCCGCTGGAAGATCGTATCAATTACATTCTCTACAACGAAGTAAACCCGGCGCTGGCGGCGCACGGCGGGGAGGTCAGCCTTGTCGAGTTGACGCCTGACCCCTATGCCATTCTCAAGTTCGGCGGTGGTTGCCAGGGCTGCGGCATGGTGGACCAGACCCTGAAGGGCGGGGTGGAAAAAACCCTGCTTGAGCAGTTGCCTGAGTTGCGCGGCGTGCGCGACACCACCGACCACTCGGATCGCAGCAACGCCTACTATTGAGTCTAGCCCCGGGGCGGGCGCTGCCTGAGGCGTGTGCAGCGCCCTCAGGCGTCTTCGAGACGCCGGGGCAGGGCGGTTTGCACAGCCGCATGCAATTTGCGCAGGCAGCTCTCGGTTTCTTCCCAGCCAATACAACCATCGGTAATCGATACACCGTATTGCAGGTCCTCGAGGCGCTCGGGGATAGACTGGCTGCCCGCGTGCAGGTGGCTTTCTATCATCAGGCCAACAATTGAACGGTTGCCTTCCAGGATCTGGTTGCCCACGTTTTCTACTACCAGGGGCTGCAGCTCGGGCTGCTTGTTGGAGTTCGCGTGGCTGCAGTCAACCATGATGTTCAGCGGCACACCGGCTTTCACCAATGCCTCTTCGCACAGCTTGATGTGCACCGAGTCGTAGTTGGGACCATTGCTGCCACCGCGCAGCACGATATGGCCGTAGCGGTTACCGCGCGTGGTGATGACCGCAACCTCACCGTCGCCGTTGATACCCAGAAAGCGGTGGGGCTTGGCCACGGAGTTCAGCGCATTGCTGGCTACGGTGAGTCCGCCATCGGTGCCGTTCTTGAAGCCGACTGCGGACGAGAGGCCACTGGCCATTTCGCGGTGGGTCTGTGATTCCGTGGTGCGCGCACCAATCGCCGACCAGCTGATCAGGTCCTGCAGGTACTGCGGCGAGATCGGGTCCAGCGCCTCGGTGGCGGTGGGCAGGCCGTGCTCGAGAATATCCAGCAGGAGCTTGCGACCGATGTGCAGGCCCTCTTCAATCTTGAACGAATCATCCAGGTAGGGGTCGTTGACCAGGCCTTTCCAGCCCACGGTGGTGCGTGGTTTTTCGAAATACACGCGCATGACAATGTACAGGCTGTCCTGGAGTTCGTCAGCCAGCGCCTTGAGACGCCCGGCGTATTCCAGTGCGGCATCCACATCGTGTATTGAGCAGGGGCCGACGACCACGAACAGGCGGTGGTCCTTGCGGTCGAGGATATTCTCGATCACCTCGCGACTGCTGGCGAGCTGCGCGTGCGCAGCGGCGCTCATGGGCAGCGCCTGCTTCAGTTTCGCCGGGGTGATCAGTACGTCCTGTGAGGCGACGTTGACGTTGTAGACTTCGGTATGACTCATTGCGCATTACCTGATTGCGGGCTTCTGGCGGGCGCGTAGCGGCCCGCTGCGGCGAAGCATTCTATAGCAGCGTCAGGCTTTTGAACAGAAAGTGACCGCTGCCCTCAGGATAGCGGCGCGATAACCTCGTCAGCGTAGCGTTTCACACCATCGATCTTCAGTGCGACATCCTCCGTTTCGCCGTGATAGAACATCCAGGGCATGGTGAGGATATGGGTGACGCCAGCGTCTTCCAGGCGCCGATAGCCGTCAGCGTCCCAGGCGTCGTTGGGAGTGGCCATGACCTCGAAGGGCTCGCTGTCCCGACCGTACTCCCGGCGCCATTGGCGTATGCGCTCAATGCTCTCGATAATCTCACTCGACGGCTGCAGGTCGGTGACCCAGCCGTCGGCAAGGCGTGCCGCGCGCCGCATGGCCGGGTCGGAAATGCCGCCGATCCAGAACGGAACGCGGGCAGTGGGCGCAGGGTTCATCTCCAGCCGGTCGAAGTCGTAGTACTGCCCGTGGTATTCCACCATCTCGCCCGTCCAGAGCAGGCGCATGATCTCCAGCATTTCATCGGTGCGCTTGCCGCGCGTTTTGAAATCCTGCTGCATCAATGCGAATTCATCCGCAGACCAGCCCACACCGAACGCCGGTGTCACCCGGTTGTTGGACATAATCGCTGCGGTGCTGATGGCCTTGGCCACCAGAAACGGATTGCGCATGGGCAGTACAAAAATATTGGTGGTGAAGCGCAGCCGCTTGGTGATGGTTGCCAGTCCGCCAATGACCACCCAAGGGTCGGGCCAATCGGTGAATGCGCCCCAACGCCGGCTGCCGTCCTCGGTGTAAGGGTAGGGCTGGCTGATGTTCTCCGGATGCACCACGTGGTCGGAAAAGGACATCGCCTCCCAGCCGTATTCATCGGCGACCGGCGCGATGTCGGTGAGGTGTGAAACCGTGCTGAACGAGGTGGAGAGGACAAACTTCACAGCGAAACTCCGTCAGTTTTATTGTTGAATTACCGTCACTCTAGCAAGATGCCCTGTCCTGCAGCAGCGCGGTTCAGCCTGGCCGCGGAACAAGCCTGCCATTGTCCAACAAGTCATACCCGGCTCAGCGCTCGGCGAGATAGACCCGAAACTTGCGATTCTCGGCCAGAACCCGCCATTGCTTGAAGCCCGCTTGCAGGGCGCTGCGGTAGTCGAGGTGGCGGTTGGCCACCAGGCACAGTGCGCCAGCCGGCGCCAGCACCTGAGCCGCCTGCAGAATCAGGCGACGTCCGACAAAATCATCCACGGTGTGTTGTGCGTGAAACGGGGGGTTGCACAACACCAGCTCGGGCGCGTCTGCCGTCCAGTCCAGCAGGCCATCACCGTGTAGGAAGCGTGTCTGTTGGTCTGCCGTCGATGGTAGCAGGCGCCCGGCGTTGACGCGCGCCGAAGCAATGGCCTGCGCCGATTCATCGCAAAACCACACGGTTGCGGCGAGTCCGGCCTGTAGCGCAGTCAGGCCGATGACACCGTTGCCACAAGCCAGGTCTACCGCGCACGACACGGGCCGCAACGCCGGTAACTGGTCGAGGAGAAACCGGGTGCCGATATCCAGTCCCTCGCGGCTGAACACGTTCGGCAGGGCGTACAGCGGTATACCGAGCGCGTCACTGGGGTAGTCGTTACCGGGTTCGGGCACGGCGCTCACTGGCTCCGCAGCGCGCTGTGCGCGCCACAGATGCGCCTTGTGCTGGCCGAGCTCCCGGTGCGGGGAGCCAATCCAGTGCTGCAGCTCCTCGTTCAGGCCCTTTGGTGTGTGTTTGTCCATGGCGGCTGCCAGCAGCGGGGCCCCGGCGGGTAACAGGCCGGCGAGTGTCGCCAGTTGTTGGCGCAGCAGGGCTTTTTGCTTGGGCACGCGCAGCAGCACGATGTCGGGTGCGGCGGGCGGGCGCTCGGTGCTCCAGACCACATCAACCGCCGGCGCACTATTGTTCGCGGTATTCAGCGCTGCGGCGTGGGCGGCCAGCGCGGAATCGGTCCACAGCGTCGTGGCGATGCCACTGGCCGAGAGTGCGGTGCAGAGCGCCCCGTGCTCATCATTCACCACCAGCGCTGACGTGGGGCGAGGCAGCATCTGCGCCACGGCCTCGAGCAACAACAGGTCTGCGCCACACCAGGCTTGCAGTAACTCCTTGCGCCGGGCCGGGTAGCGTTGTAGAGGGAAGTCGCCCAGCGGCGTTTGACAGAGCTGAGGTGTGCCCGCTGTCGCGGAATCAACCGTCTCCGACATAGAGTGTCAGCTGTTGCCCGGGAAAGATGGGGGCGCGGGCATTCAGGGCATTCCAGGCGACAATGTCCTCGACTCGCACCTTGAAGCGTCCGGCAATCCGGTACAACGAGTCGCCGGGGCGCACCTTGTAGTCCCTCGCCTCGGGAATTTTCGTCCCGCTGCGGCTGGCGATGCTCAGGGCGCTGTCGTCACCACGGGGAATCACCAGTGTGGCGCCTTCCCGGATGAAATTGCTGTGCAGGTTATTGGCGGCGCGCAACAGGTCTACACGGGTGGAGAACAGCCGGGCGATGCGGCTCAGGGTGTCACCCCGTCGCACCCGGTAATGGTCCCACTGCACGCGCTGCTCGGCAGACAGCTGTGCCAGTTGCTGCTGAAATGCCGTGGCGCGGTCTGGCGGCACAAGCAAGTCGCCGGCATGAGGCGCTGTTGCCCAGCGCAGGTGGCCGGGATTGAGCGCCTGCAGCCGGGCTTTCGGAACACCTGCCAACTGTGCTGCGCGACCGAGCTCCAGCTGCCCACCAGTCGGTACGGCGACAAATGCGGGCCGATTCTGCAGCGGTGGCAGGTTGACGGCCCAGCGCTCGGGCTCGGCGATCAGACTGCTCAGGGCCAGCAGGCGCGGTACATAATTCCGGGTTTCTCGCGGCAGGGGTAGGGACCAGAAGTCGGTTGGCCGGCCACGAGCGGCATTGCTCGCCACCGCCCGGCTGACCCGGCCGATGCCACCGTTGTAGGCAGCGAGCGCGTTAAACCAGTCGCCATCCAGGGTGGCATACAGATACTCCAGGTAGTCCAGGGCAGCACGGGTGGAATCCCGCAGGTCCCGGCGGCCGTCGAACCACCAGTCGCTGGTGACGCCCAGGGTTTTTCCGGTGCTGGGTATGATTTGCCAGAGGCCAACGGCCTGCTGGGATGACACGGCGAAAGGATCCAGCTGGCTTTCAACCAGAGGTAGCAGGGCCAACTCGAGTGGAAGGTCACGACGCTCGACCTCTTCGACAAGGAAGTGCAGATAGAGCTCACCGCGTTCCGCAAGTACCCGCTGCAGCCCGGATCTCTGACGCAGGTAGTAGTTGCGTGCGTCCGCCACCTGGGCGTTCTCGGGTACCTGCCACTGCATGCCATGCTGCAAGCGGCCCCACAAGTCGTCGGGGTTGCTGTGGGGTAGCCGAATGGGACGATTTTCGACGCTGCGCCGGGCGGGGACCGCCTGTGTGATGGCGTTGGCGCCAGGGCGCGCTGCATCGGCGCTCTCCCCGGGCGGCAGGGTCTGGCAGCCTGCCAGTGCAAAAAGTGCCGAAACTACTATAGCTATGCTTTTTAAGCTTTTGATTATGTGGCGTTTTATCAAAATGAGTCTTTCCACGATCGGAGCGCAGCGAAGACGGATGCGGGCGCATCACCCTGCCATTTTCCCTCGCGTTGCAGGGAGGCAATCAACGCCGGTTCAGCGCAGCGCAGGAACGGGTTGGTGGCTCGTTCAACAGCGATGGATGAGGGTACGCTGGGCTCATCTTGTGCGCGTAGTCGGGCAACGGCCTTTACCCGTTGCGCCAGTGTGCTGTTGTCCGGCTCGGCCGCCTGCGCGAACCGCAGGTTGGCCTGCGTGTATTCATGCGCGCAAAACACCCGGGTCTCGGCTGGCAAAGCCGCCAGCGCCGACAGGGAGGCATGCATCACGGGTGCGGTGCCTTCGAACATGCGTCCGCAGCCGCCGGCGAAAAGCGTGTCCCCACAAAACAACAGGGGGTCTTCGCCAGGGCTGAAGAAAGCGATGTGATCAAGGGTGTGACCGGGCACGGCAATGACGGTGAAATCCCGACCAAACACGGAAACGGAATCGCCCTCGCCAACCGCGTGCGTGATACCGGTAATTGCAGGGTTGTCGGGGCCGTACACAACGGGCTGCGCATGCGCAATGAGCTCGGGCAGCCCCCCCACGTGATCGAAGTGGTGGTGCGTGATGAGGATTGTGGTCAGCTGCAAATTGCGCGCGCGTAGCAGGCTCAGCACGGGGGCCGCATCGCCCGGGTCGACCACGGCACAGTGCTCGCCGTCTTGAAGCAGCCAGATATAGTTGTCGTTGAAGGCCGGTATCGGTTCAATTGCCAGCATGGATGACGTTCAAAACCCCTTCAAATGCATTAACATGGCCGCTGATTCAAGCGAGTGCCGGTGAACGGCCACGGGAACTGATGCGCGAGTGTAGCGATATTTTGGCCGAACTGGAATCCTGGTACGCCAGGGAATCCACCCGGCACCTGCACGCAACGGTGCAGGAGGCCCTGGAGCCACTGCTGGAAACCGCATTTGGCTACCATCTCCTGCAGATTGGCCACACCCGCGATCAGCCTCTATATGGCAATAGCCGCATCAGGCACCGCGCCTATCTGGCGCCAGCGCACGGGGCAGCGGTTTCCCTTATTGCCCAGCACGACGAATTGCCGATAGAAAGCGACAGCGTCGATGTCGTGATTGCGCATCACAGCCTTGATTTCACCCAGCGACCGCACGAAGTGCTGCGCGAGTTACAGCGCGTGCTCACGCCCCACGGGCAGCTACTGCTGGTGGGTTTCAACCCGCTGGCCGCAGGGTACGGTGTGCGCCGCCTGCGGGGCCTCGCGGGGCACCCCTTGTGGCAGGCGCTGTCGCCCGTAAGCGCCCGCAGGTTGCTGGACTGGCTGCGCCTGCTGGGCCTGGGGACTCAGTTGCTGCGCTACCTGCACCCGTTACCCGTGGCAGGGCAGGGGCGTATCGCCCGCTACGCGCAGCAGGCCAATGAGTGGAGCCAGAAAATACCCCTGCCGCTTGGCGAGCTTTACCTGGTGCACGCCGTCAAACAGGTGGGCGGGCGCGTGTTACCGGTGCGTCGCTCGCGGCCGGGCCCGCGCCTGATCGGGCTGACGGTGCCCAAGCCAGCGGCAGCACCACGTGGAGACCACGCAGCGTGAAGCAGGTCGAAATATTCACCGACGGCGCCTGTCGCGGGAACCCCGGGCCAGGCGGCTGGGGCGCACTGCTGCGCTTTGCGGGCCGTGAGCGACAGCTGTATGGCGGCGCTGCGGAAACCACCAATAACCGCATGGAACTGCAGGCCGCCATTGAGGCCCTGCGCGCGCTCAAGGAAACCTGCGAGGTCAACCTGACCACGGACTCCGTCTATGTGCGCGACGGTATTACCAAGTGGCTTCCCAACTGGAAGCAGAAAAACTGGAAGACGGCGGCACGCCAGCCGGTCAAGAATGTCGATCTCTGGCAGGCGCTGGATGAACAGAACCAGCGTCATCGTATTCATTGGCACTGGGTCAAAGGCCACAGCGGTCATCGGGAAAACGAGATTGCCGACCAGTTGGCCAACCGGGGTATCGACGAACTACTACATAAAACCTGAACAACGGAAGCACACTGTGAGACTGATTGTACTGGACACAGAGACCACTGGCCTGGAAGTCAGCCAGGGGCACCGCATAATCGAAATTGGTTGCGTGGAACTGGTCAACCGGCGTTTGACGGGAAACCATTTCCACCGTTACATCAATCCGGAGCGCGACATTGACCAGGGCGCGATAGAGGTGCACGGCATTACCCGCGAATCGCTGGCCGACAAGCCGGTATTTGCACAGGTGGCCGCAGATTTTCTCGAGTTCGTGCGCGGGGCGGAGCTGGTCATCCACAACGCGCCCTTCGATCTCGGCTTTCTGGATGCGGAACTGCGACGGCTGGATGACAATCACCCGGGGCTTGAGCAGTGGTGTACGGTCACCGACACTCTGGTCATGGCGCGCCGGCGCCATCCCGGACAGCGCAACAACCTCGACGCGCTGTGCAACCGCTACACCGTGGACAATTCCCAGCGCGATTTGCACGGCGCCCTGTTGGACGCCGAAATCCTGGCGGATGTCTACCTGGCGATGACCGGCGGACAGACCACGTTTCAGCTTGCCGACAACGGCCCCGGCGAGGAGGGGGGCAGTGGCCACAGCGAGGGGATTCGGCGCCTGCCCGCCCAGCGCCAGCCTTTGCCGGTGATCAGGGCCAGCGCAGAGGAGCTCGCGGCGCACGAAGCTCAGCTGGAGGCGATTGAGCGCAGCAGTGGTGGCAGGGTGGTCTGGCGGGAGGTGTTTCCAGCATGAGTGTTGAATTTCACAATCGCGCACCGCAATCCATCGAAGGCGCGCTGCACCTGGTGTTCCAGGGCGGGCAGCTGGTGAGCGACATGCACACGGAACCCCTGCTGCCCCGGGCCGAGCTGCAGCAACTGGGCTGGCTGGTGGTGCGCGAGCAGTTCCTCGGCTACTGGCACGGCCGCCCGTGTTTTGCGGTGGAAATTGATGCCGGCATCGAGCCGGACCCCATGCGTTTCGTGCGTGGCAGCCTGTATCAGTTGCTGGGCCGGGTTGATGATGGCCTGTTCGCACTGGCCGGGCGCGCGGCACAGCTGCTGGCCTGGGAGCGCGACCACCAGTACTGTGGGCGCTGCGGTGCCGCGATGGTTGTGGATATCGGCGAGCGCGCCATGCGCTGTACGCCCTGTGCGACCATCAACTACCCCCGCATCAATCCCTGCGTGATCACGCTGGTGACTCACGGCGAGGAACTCCTGCTGGCGCGCAATGCCAACTTCCCGGGCAAGATGTACAGCACGCTTGCCGGGTTTATTGAAGCGGGTGAAAGCGCCGAGGATACCCTGCACCGCGAGGTGCGCGAGGAAGTGGGCGTGGAGGTGACGCGGCTGCGCTACTTCGGGTCGCAGTCCTGGCCCTTTCCCAGCCAGCTCATGCTCGGCTATTTTGCGGACTATGCGGGAGGCGACATTGTCTGTGAGCCGGGCGAGATCGCCGACGCACGCTGGTTCCATTACAGTGCACTGCCGCAGGTGCCGCCGCCCAGTTCCATTGCAGGGCAACTCATTCGTCACTACATCAGCGAACTAACACGGGAGTAACCCCTTGGAGCACGTTTATCAGTACGGTCTTTTTCTGGCCCAGACACTTACCTTCGTAATTGCGGCACTCCTGCTGGTCGCGGGCCTTGTGGCGCTCGGCCAGCGTCACAAGGCGCGGGCAGAAGGGCACATCGAAATCCATAAGGTGAATGACAAGTACAAGGACATCGCGGACGCGATGCGCACCGCCATGACCGACCCGGCGCTGCAGAAAGTGGCTGAAAAGGCCCGCCAGAAAGTGAAAAAGGCCGAAGCCAAGGCCGCCAAGAAGCGCGCCAAGAAGCCAGAATCAACTGAAGAAAAGCACCGTAACAAATTGTTTATACTGGATTTTGACGGTGACATAAAAGCCAGTGCCTGTGATCAGCTACGCGAAGAGATTTCCGCTGTATTGCCGCATGTGGACGAGGGCGATGAGATTCTGCTGCGCCTGGAGAGCCCGGGCGGCATGGTACACGGCTACGGCCTTGCCGCCAGTCAGCTACAGCGGATTACCGATGCAGGCGCGCAATTGACCGTGGCCGTCGACAAAGTGGCGGCCAGCGGCGGTTATATGATGGCCTGCGTTGCCCAGCGCATCATTGCTGCGCCGTTCGCCATTCTGGGTTCCATTGGCGTGCTGGCACAATTGCCCAACTTCCACCGGCTGCTGAAAAAGCACGATATCGATTTCGAGCTGCTCACAGCGGGGGAATACAAGCGCACTTTGACCCTGTTCGGTGAAAATACCGACAAGGGCCGGGAAAAGTTCATTGAAGACCTGGAGAAAACCCACACCTTGTTCAAAGCATTCGTCAGCGAAAACAGGCCCTCGCTGGACATTGAGCAGGTCGCCACCGGCGAGGTCTGGTATGGGCGTGAGGCGGTCGCGATGGGCCTTGTCGATGCGGTGCAGACCAGTGATGCCTTTGTGCAGGCCCAGCTGGAGGAGCGGGATGTATTCGAAGTGTCTTACGTGGAGCGCAAGAACTGGCAGGACAAGCTGGGCATGGCGGCACAAGGCGCCGTCGAGCGGGGTTTATTGAAGCTGTGGCAATACAACCGCGGGCCTCACGCCTAGGCCACGCGGCACGCTCTAGTAGCCCAGGTAGCGATTGTAATCCAGCACGCCGGCGGCCAGCCCGTCCTGTTCTCGGTAGAGTGTGTGCAGGCGGTCGCTGACCGACCAGAACCAGGGCGAATTGCGCCGTACCCCGTAGCGCTGGCGCAATAGCTGGAAGTCTTCTTCCGCCTGCATGCCCAGGATATCGTTGACGAACAGGGGCACCTGTTTTTCGTGTACCTGGAAAAACTGGTTGGGGTGGGCGCCGATAAGCCCGGCAACTACCGTCACCGCGTCCTCTTTCGGCAGGCGGCGTTCTTCCTCACGGAACAGCTGTGCGATGTTACTGTACCCGGCATCGTGCAACAGCGTATAGGCTTCATCACGCCCCGGTCCGATGACGTTCACGAAGCTCACCGCGGGCAGGAAGCTGTTGTGCTCACCGCGTGCGCTTATCAGGGTCTCGAAGGCCGTTGCCATTTCCGCGCTGGCGGTACGTCGGTAGTCAAAGGACGGCGCCTGCGCCCCGTGCAGGCGCTTGCGCATCCAGCCCAGGAATTCTGCTTTCGGATCTTCCGAGGTGAAGCTCAGGCTGGTCTCTCGCTGCATCGCGTCGCTGCGTACGAAAGGGTGTTCGCGGGCCGAATCGGGGGCGTTCCGGTACCAGTGCTCCCACAGTGCCTGACGCCGGTTTGCCGGCAGGAACATGAGGAAGTTCAGCTCACCCTCCATGCGCAGGAAGTCCATGTACAGCCGTGACTCCAGTTGATGCGAGGCGGCCCCGTAGACATCGAAGTTCGCCACCAGCAGGTAGTGAATGCGCTCCAGCAGAGAATAGGTGATGAACCATGCGGTTTTCGGCGTCTCGCCCACGAAACCCTTGACGACGGAAGCGGTGTCCACGTGGCGCGCGATGGTCAGTGCCGCATTGGGGTTGTCGCCATCACCATCCCAGATCACCTCCAGGCCAGGCCGGCGACCCTGCTCCACGTACTGCCGTTCAAGATAGTCTGCTTTGGCGCGCATGTAGCGGGCGTGGCCGCGCGCATAGCGGCGCCATTCAAGCAAATCGATCACCGTGCCCGTGCGTGCCGCCGGCAGTCGCAGGTTGCGGGCCTCGCGCTCGAGAAAAGCTCCGTCCAGTTCCGGGTCGAGTTCGTCCGGGTCCATGAACATCACCCAGAAGCGGTCGTCAATCACATTCAGGGCAATTTGCCCACGGCATACCGGCCCCTTGATAAAGTTCATGATGGTGAACTCGGCTTCCTCCAGCAGGAAGCGATAGCGCGAGCGCACGGGCAGGGCGGCAAAAGTTGTAAACGGATTGCCGGCCGTGTTTTCGTCGTAGCCGGGCACCTTGTCGACCGCATAGTCGGGCGAGAGAAACAGTGACTGATACCAGGCGCGGCGCTCGGCATCAAACCGGTAGGGCTGGTGGCTTTTTGCGGCCACGATAATCGGCATCGCCTGGAGGCGGTAAAAAAACGTCTTGCGACCCGGGTCGTCAAAGGGGCGCCGGGTTGTCAGTAGATCGATGGGCTCCCCCGGCGGTGTGGCCGAGCGCACCAGCCTGAACCACCGCGGGCGGTCATCTGCCTGTAAATAGAGCGTCGCCAGGAACAGGTGTTCGTAAACATACCGCGCCATCAGCCGTGACTTGTTATCGTCGCCATTGAGGAACTGCTCCCAGGCCGCGAGCTCTGTCTGTAACGCGGGAGAGAGCGGTCCCTGTTTAAGGGCCGGCGCTCCAGCGTCCAGCCAGCTAACCAGTGTGGCGTGCTCGTCCGGTTGCAGTGCGGGCAAGCCATAAGGCATTCCCCACAGGGGGAATTCACTGGCGAACTGGTCAAAGTCGCCCGGTTTGGCACATTGCTGATCGCGGTGCAGGCGAAAGTCGAAGCCCTCGGGCAACGGGCCGTTGGGCGGCAGGGGGTTCGCCTGCTTCAAATCCAGCATGCGGCGCAGTACGCCGGCAGCGGGCTCCGACGCGTTGAGGACGGGGTAAAACCCTTTCTTGCGCCAGGCTCGTTCGCCCTGCACGTCATCGAACAGGCGGGTGAGGTCGCCCGCAAGCAGGCGCGTGGAGTCGTACACCAGCGTCTGGCTGCCGCCCCGCACCAGCCCTTCGTGCGCTTCCATTTTCAACTGACAGGGTGCGTCGTAACAGGCGTGGCAAACCACACAGCGCTGCTCGATCAGCTGATGTGCCTGGCTGGCCAGACTCTCTGCACCGACGACTGCGCTGCTGAGCAGCCCGAGTACTATGGCGAGCAAACCATTACTGCGCAGGTTCACAATCACCCCGCTGTATGATGGCCCGGTTTACCAGCGCGTCCTGATCACCGGATTCATCAGCGAGTACAGCGGCTCCCATGTCCTGATTCAGCGCGCTGCAGGGGTCCGGCTCGGGCTCGGTGGTCAGCCAGGCCAGCACTGCAATGATCAACAATACCGCCACCAGTGACAGCAGGGATAGATACCAGGGATTTTTGAGCATGGTCAGGCTGACTCAGGGTTGGTGTAGGCCGATGATAGCACGCATACTGTGCGTCCTCCCGCACCGACCCGACGGCTTCACATGGATATAAGCAGCTTCATCTACAGCCTGGATCTGATTGGGGTAGGGGTGTTTGCCATCAGCGGTGCGCTGGCCGCAGCGGAAAAGCGCCTGGATATTCTGGGCTTCCTGCTGTTTGGAACGATCACGGGTATTGGTGGCGGCACCCTGCGTGACCTGCTGCTGCACACTGGAGAGGTGTTCTGGATCGGGGATACGGCGTATCTGTGGATGTGCATTGGCGCGGGCGTAGCCACCTGGTTCCTCGCTCACCTGTTTGTTTCACTGCGCCGTGTGTTGCTGTGGGCCGATGCACTGGGGCTGGCCCTGTTTTCGGTGCTTGGCACCCAGAAAGCACTGGCCTTCGACGCGCCGCTTCTGGTCGCCATTGGTATGGGCATGATGACGGCCACATTCGGCTCGCTGATTCGCGACGGACTGCTGGGCCGCCCACCGGTGCTGCTTGAGCCCGACATCTACGTAACGGCAGCGGCACTGGGGGCGGTCAGCTATGTGGTGCTGGAGTCGCAACCCTGGGCGCAGGAGGTGGCACTGCCGCTGGCGGTGGCCGCAGCATTCAGCTTGCGCGCCGCGGCGATTCTTTTCGACCTGCGCTTGCCCAAATACCCCCCAGAGTAGCTTGACGGCAGGCCTCAGCCTTTGCCGGTGGGCTTGTTGGGGCCAGCCTGTGAGTCTTTCTCCAGATATTCGATAATCTTGTTCGCGATATCGATACCGGTGGCCTTCTCGATGCCTTCCAGGCCAGGGGAGGAGTTCACCTCGATGACCAGCGGGCCGTGACTGGAACGCAGGATATCCACGCCGGCCAGATCCAGCCCCATGACCCGCGCCGCTTTCACCGCCAGGCGCCGCTCTTCGGGGCGCAGTTTGATCACCTCGGCGGTGCCGCCGCGGTGCAGGTTGGAACGGTATTCGCCTTTCACCGCCTTGCGTTGCATGGCGGCGATGACTTTGTCACCCACCACAAAACAGCGAATATCCGAACCACCCGCCTCGCGGATGAACTCCTGCACCAGAAAGTCGGATCCGATGCCGCGGAAGGCGTTGATCAGCGCTTCTGCCGCTTTCTTCGTTTCAGCCAGTAACACCCCATTGCCGTGGGTGCTTTCGGTGAGCTTGAGGATCAGGGGCGCGCCGCCAACCGATTCAATCAACTTGTCGGTGGCCCGCGCCGAGTGGGCGTAACTGGTGATGGGCTGGCCGATACCGCGGCGGGCGAGCAGCTGGTGTGCGCGCAGTTTGTCACGTGAGCGGGTGATGGCAATCGACTCATTCAGGGAGTACACCTGCGCGACTTCAAACTGACGCAGCACTGCACAGCCATACGACGTAATGCTGGCGCCAATGCGCGGGATGACGGCCTCGAAGTCCAGTGCCTCAACCCGTTCTGCGGAGTGCTGGTAGATCACGGTGGGATCATTCGCGGTGATGTTCATGTAGCACTTGAGGACGTCGATCACACTGACATCATGGCCGCGCGCCGCTGCCGCCTCCACCAGCCGACGAGTGGAGTAGAGCCTGCGATTGCGCGACAGGATGCCAATTTTCATAGGGTGCCCTTGTGAGCCAGAGGAATGTGATACTGGCCTACATGATAGCTGTTCTGTGGAGACTTTGCGCGTACACCTCCCAAGCTGTCGCGCTCAGTAGCCGGCGGTCTTGTCGACCAGCCCCTGCAGGGGCTCACCGCGGGAAAATGCCTGTACATTGGCAATAAAGGGGGCGAGCAGGCGCTCCGTCATATTGGGGCCACTCCACGAAATATGTGCGCTGAGGCGAATGCCGGGGTGACTGTAGATCCAGTGACCTGCGGGCAGGGGCTCCGGGTCGACAACATCCAGCGAGGCGCAAGCAAGGTGGCCAGTGTCCAGCGCCGTGCGCAGCGCGCCCTGATCTACCAGGCTCGCACGCGATACGTTCACCAGATGTGCGCCGGGCTTCAGGGCTGCCAGCGTCTGTGCGTTGATCAGGCCGTCGCTCTCGGGCGTGGCGGGGAGGGCGAGTACCAGGTGATCCGCTTGCGGCAGAAGGCTGTCGAGCTGTTCGACCAGTCGCACGCCGGGCATGGGGCTCTCTCGGTGGCGGCGAACGGTTGCCATAACCTGCATATCAAATGCCAGCGCGCGCCGTGCAACCGCCTGACCAATGGCGCCAAAACCAACAATACCCAGGGTTTTGCCCTCCAGGCAGCCGAGGTCCGCGGCGTACCAGGAAGCAGGGGGTTCTTTGAGCCAGCGCTCCGGCAACTGCTTCTCCCGGGCGAGCATGGTGGCTAGCACCCATTCGGCAATGGGCGTAGCGGTCGCACCTCGGGAGCAGGTGAGTACTGTGTCATCGGCCAGCAGTGATAGCGGGAACCCATCAATGCCAGTGCCGAACACGTGAATCCAGCGCAGCCCCTGGCATGCCGTAATCAGGGCAGGGAGGTCGCCCCCGCGCACAGTGCACAGCAACACATCAGCTGCGAAGGGCTGCAGAGGGCCATCGCCAGAGGGCACCACATACGTATCAACGGCCTGACCTAGCCCCTGCAACTGCTCGCAAAGGCCGGGTATGTCGTGTTGTAGCGCTATTCGCATGCAAGAATCTCCTTTTAAAGTGTAAAGCAACCCAGCAGGGCGGCATGGTCCGACAGATCGCGCCAGTGGCCGTCTCCCAATCGCTGGCAGCTGACCGCCTGCAGGCCTCGATAGTAAATCCGGTCTACCGGGAACATCGGCGCCCATACCGGGAAGGTGCGCGCATGTTGTCCGCGCAACGACATGAAAACCTCTTGCAGGTCCAGGTTTGCCTCCAGGTAACGGGCGCCGCGCTGTCGCCAGTCGTTGAAGTCTCCAGCCAGGATAAGTGGCTCCCCGTGCGGTACGTGAGCCTCTATGCGGCGCACCAGTGTTTGCAACTGCGTGCGTCTTTCACGTTCGAGCAGACCGAGATGTACACAGAGGGTGTGCAGTCGGGTACCCAGCCGAGGGACTTCGAGAACGCTGTGCAGGATGCTGCGACTCGAACGCGGGAACAGGGAAACGTCGATATTCTCGGAGTCCAGAATCGGGTAGCGGCTGAGCAGGGCGTTGCCGTGATCTCCCTTGCGGTAAATGGCGTTGCGCGCGTAGGCGAAGTGCGGCCACACCTGATCGGCCAGATATTCGAAATGCGGCTCTTCCGGATAGGTGAAGCGTTGCCGACGCCGCGGACTGAACTGCGCCGTGCCATGAACTTCCTGCAGAAACACCAGATCCGCCCCGGACTCCACAATCCGTTCCCGGATCCCGTCGAGGATGAAGCGACGGTTACCGCTGCAGAAGCCCTTGTGGATATTGTAAGTGAGAACGCGCAGCTCAGGCATCGAGCTATCCGCGGGGGTAGAACTGTTGCCGGCGTGCACCGTGCTGTCTCCTTGGCGCAGTGTGGGACTGGGTGGCTTTGAGCGTTGAGGCATTGCGCCATTATGCGGACAGTCATTGCTTGCGCAAAGCCCTGGTCCGATGGTTTGCAGGACGACCGTTAAGGCAACAGGTAGCTTTGGGCGCTGCATGAGATTGGCCGGAGGGCCAGAAAACAGCCCCGGAGCCTGCAAAACACGGCAAATCCGTTATCCGCAAAAGAACCCACAACTGCGTATAATATATATTATGTTAAATAGAGCATTTGGGCACACAGTTATGCACAGCCTGAATCTGTTTGGCCCCTTCGGCGCCGCCACGGCCTCTGAGCACCACTCCGCGTTACGCTTGTTCCGGAAACGCCCCTCGATGTCTTTCGTCGGAATCTGACGCTGGGATACACTGCTCGTGATGAGGACAGGTTTGTCGCGTTGCGCCCCTTCGGCTGCGCGCAGTCACAGGAGGAACATCAACTGGATATCTGGGTGGACGCCGATGCCTGCCCGGGCATGGCAAAGGACATTCTGTTTCGAGCGGCGCGCCGCACTGGCCTGCTACTGACCCTTGTGGCCAATCATTCCCTGGCCGTTCCAGCGGACGCCAATATCCGCATGCTGCAGGTAACCAGCGGGTTTGATGTCGCCGATGACGAAATTGTGCGGCGCGTGAAAGCCGGCGATCTGGTTATCACCGCGGACATTCCCCTCGCTGCTGAAGTCATAGCCAAAGGCGCGCTGGTACTGAGCGCGCGCGGCGAGCGCTACACGGCGGACAACATCCAGCCCAAGCTCAATATGCGTGACTTCATGGACACGATGCGCTCCAGTGGTATCCAATCCGGCGGCCCTGCGGCATTGAACAATCAGGATAAACAGCGCTTCGCCAACGAACTGGACAAGTTGCTCGCCGCGAGCCAGCGCGAGTGACCGTCGGCCTTCATCAGCAGACGAGCCCTTTCCTCTCTGGCACGAAAAACTCTAATGAGCCTGGTCATGCGCCCTGAGATCAACCGCGGGGATCCGCGGCTGCAACAACCCTGGACGCACGCGCCGGAAAGCGTGGCCGACGCTCTGGCGGTAGACCCGTCGCGCGGTCTCGCTGCAGATGAATCCCAGAGGCGACGACAGCGTTACGGGTCGAACGTGTTCCGGGAGAGCAAACCGAGGCCCGCCCTGGCCATCTTGCTGGCCCAGTTTCGCAGTATCGTGGTCATCCTGCTGTTTGCGGCCACGGCTTTGGCACTCGTCATGGGAGACGGTATAGAAGCCCTGGCGATCGGGGTGGTAATCGTCATCAACACGGCCCTGGGTTTCACTACAGAGTGGCGCGCAACACGCTCCATGGAGTCGCTCAGGCAGTTCGCGCGCACGGAAACCACGGTTTTGCGCAATGGGCGTCCCGAGCGCATAGCCACCGCGAGCGTGGTGCCTGGGGATGTGGTGTTGCTCGAAGCCGGTGATGTCGTGCCGGCGGACTTGCGCCTGCACGAGGCGAGTAAATTACAGGCCGATGAATCGGCACTGACTGGCGAGTCATTGCCCGTGCGCAAGCATGTAGACCGTGTAGCGCCGGACGCGACGCTGCTCGAACGCCCCAATATTGCCTACGGCGGTACGTCACTCACCCGCGGCACGGGCAGTGGACTGGTGGTGGCCACGGGCATGGACACCGAGTTTGGCCGAATTTTCGACCAGGTCAGCACGGCGCGACCTCAGCAAACACCACTGGAAAAGCGGCTCGATGCGCTGGGTAAGCGCCTGGTTTGGCTGGTTCTGCTGATGGCGGTGTTGTTGGCGGTGATCGGTGTGCTTACCGGCAGGGACCTCGCGCTCGCTATTGAAGTGTCCATCGCGCTGTCGGTCGCCGCCATTCCCGAGGGCCTGCCGATCGTTGCCACCATCGCCCTGGCACGCGGCATGTGGCGGATGGCCCGGCGCAATGCGCTGATCACCCGTTTGTCGGCGGTGGAAACCCTGGGCGCAACGGGCATCATTCTCACCGACAAGACCGGCACGTTGACAGAAAACCGCATGGCGGTCACCGCGTTACTACTGGGTGACACCGACATTACGTGGAATACAGGCGAGAATGCTGCGCCTGCCTCTGAGGCAGTGCGGCGTCTGCTCGAGCGAGCTGCATTGTGCTCCAATGCAGCATTGAGTGAGGATCAACAGGGTGACGGCCAGGGCGTCGGCGACCCCACGGAGTTGGCGCTGCTGGTCGCCGCAGCACAGCTGGGGCTCGACCGCCCTGCCCTGTTGGCCGCAACACCGGAGGTCCGCGAAGAGCCCTTCAATGCCGAAGACAAGCGCATGGCCACCATCCATCGAGACGCACACGGTTTTTTTACGGCGGTAAAAGGCGCACCGGAGAGCCTGCTGCCACTGTGTCGCACGGAGCTTGTGGAAAGCGGAGAGCGCGAACTGGATGCGGCACGGCGCGACCATTGGCTGCAGCGGGCGGAGAGCCTGGCGGCCCGCGGATTGCGTACCCTCGCGGTCGCAGACCGCCGCTTGGGAGCGGAACAGGATGCGCCCTACAGCGACCTGGTACTTCTGGGCATTGTGGGCATGGAAGACCCCCCGCGCGAGGGCGTGAAAGAGGCGATTGCCCAGTGCCATACCGCGGGAGTCGACGTTGTGATGATTACGGGGGATCACGCGGCAACCGCCGGGCGTATCGCCGCCGATACGGGGATCGTCGGTCAGCAGGGTAGCGCGCGGGTTATCGATGGCGCGGAGTTAACCGCCCTACTTGCGCAGGAAAATACGGACGAGCTGTTGAGTGCCCGGGTGTTTGCACGAGTCACCCCGGAGCAGAAGTTGCGCCTGATAGACCTGCACCAGCGAGCTGGCCGCGTTGTGGCCATGACCGGCGACGGGGTGAACGACGCTCCGGCGCTCAAGAAAGCTGATATCGGCGTAGCCATGGGCATCCGGGGCACCGCAATCGCACGCGAATCAGCCGCCATGGTGCTTCAGGACGACGAGTTTCGCACGATCGTTGCGGCGATCGAACAGGGCCGCGCCATATTCAGCAATATTCGCAAGTTCGTGATTTACCTTATGTCGTGCAATCTCAGTGAGGTCCTGATCGTGGTGTTGGCGACCGTTGCCGGTACACCGCTACCGCTGCTGCCGCTGCAGATTCTGTTCCTGAACCTGGTCACGGATGTCTTTCCCGCGCTGGCGCTGGGGGTGGGTGCAGGCGCACCGAAAGCCATGGAAAGAGCGCCCCGACCGGCCAGTGAGCGCGTGTTGATGCGCGGTCATTGGCTGCTCATAGGGTTTTACGCCCTTCTGATATCGACTACCGTGCTCGGTGCCATGGCGGTTGGCAGTCTGCTGCTTGGGTTTGACGCCAATAAGGCCGTCACGGTTTCGTTCCTGACCCTTGCCCTGGCGCAGATGTGGCATGTATTCAATATCCGTGCAGACAATGACCGCTGGTTGCGCAACGAGATTACCGGCAACCCGTGGATATGGGGCGCACTGCTGGTATGCAGCGTGCTTGTCGGTGCGGCCGTCTACCTCCCTCCCCTCGCCACTGTTTTATCACTGGTGAATCCGGGCTTTGATGGTTGGCTGCTAATTCTCGCAGCGAGTGTGCTGCCGGTTTTTGTTGCACCGCTACTGCGCCGG
>TARA_R110001599_G_scaffold300764_1_pt1 | contig 51340 bp, 48 predicted proteins | sample TARA_R110001599 | Tara Oceans TARA_R110001599 (sample SAMEA4398360) | marine metagenome | biome: Polar Biome; feature: [MES] marine water layer (ENVO:01000295) within the mesopelagic zone...; material: water (ENVO:00002006), including particulate matter (ENVO:01000060) such... | reverse complement strand
AAGGTTCTGGTTGCTGTCAAACGAGTAGTTGACTACAACGTAAAAGTGCGTCCGAAATCGGACGGCACCGGCGTTGATCTGAATAATGTCAAAATGGCCATAAACCCATTTTGTGAAATTGCAATTGAAGAAGCTGTTCGCCTAAAAGAAAAAGGCGTAGTGACCGAGATTGTTGCTGTGTCTATTGGCGCAAAAGTCAGTCAGGAGCAAATTCGTACCGCTCTAGCACTGGGTGCTGATCGCGGTATTCTGGTAGAAACTGACGTAGAAGTTCAGCCCCTGGCAATTGCCAAGCTGCTGAAAGCCGTTTGCGATAAAGAACAACCACAAATGGTTATTCTTGGTAAGCAGGCTATTGACGGCGACAACAACCAAACTGGTCAGATGCTGGCTGCCTTAACCGGCATGTCACAGGGCACGTTTGCCTCTGAAGTTGTGGTTGAAGGCGACAGCGTTACGGTAACCCGTGAAGTTGATAGCGGCTCACAGGTCGTTAAACTGTCACTGCCAGCGGTAATCACCACCGATTTGCGCCTGAATGAGCCTCGCTACGCTTCACTGCCAAACATCATGAAGGCCAAGAAAAAGCCAATGGATGTGATGACTCCCGAAGAGCTGGGCGTAGAGGTTACTCCTCGCGTAACTACTTTGAAGGTAGAGCCGCCTGCCGAGCGTAAAGCCGGTATTAAGGTTGCGGATGTCGCTGAACTTGTTGAGAAACTGAAAAACGAGGCGAAGGTAATCTGATGAGTATTTTAATTCTTGCAGAACACGATAACGCCTCTATTAAGGGCGCTACGCTAAATACTGTTGCTGCTGCTAAAGCAATTGGTGGCGACATTGTGGTCCTCGTTGCAGGTGAAGCCTGTGGCGCAGCCGCAGAAGCCGCAGCAAAAATTGAAGGCGTTAGCAAAGTACTCGTTGCCGACAACGCTGCTTACGGTCATCAGTTGGCTGAAAACGTTAGCTTGTTGGTTGCTGAGCTTGGTAAAGACTTCAGCCACATTCTGGCACCTGCTTCAACTTCTGGTAAAAACACACTGCCACGCGCAGCAGCTTTGCTTGATGTTGCACAGATCTCTGAAATTATCTCTGTAGAAAGCGCCGATACTTTTAAGCGCCCAATCTACGCAGGTAACGTTATTGCTACCGTGCAATCGTCTGATGCCATTAAGGTTATCACCGTGCGTACCACTGCGTTTGACGCCGTTTCTGCCGAAGGCGGCAGTGCTGCTGTCGAAGCTGTTGCCAGCGCACACGATGCCGGTACTTCTAGCTATGTTCGGGAAGAAGTTGCGAAGAGTGACCGTCCAGATTTGACAGCCGCAAGTATTGTTGTCTCTGGTGGCCGCGGCATGCAGAATGGCGACAACTTTGCCATGCTGTACTCACTTGCTGACAAGCTAGGCGCTGCTGTTGGTGCTTCGCGCGCTGCAGTAGATGCTGGTTTCGTACCTAACGATATGCAGGTTGGTCAAACGGGTAAGATCGTTGCTCCAGACCTGTACATTGCTATCGGTATTTCTGGCGCTATCCAGCATTTGGCTGGTATGAAAGACTCTAAAGTCATTGTTGCTATCAACAAAGACGAAGATGCCCCCATCTTCCAAGTTGCTGACTACGGTCTGGTTGCCGACTTGTTTAATGCCGTACCTGAGCTGGATTCTGCGCTATAAGCAGAAGTAGAGCTTTAAAAAGCCCGGTTTTTACCGGGCTTTTTTTTATCTAAATTAAGCCTGTGTCCTCAAATCTCGCCCTAATCCTTGTCTCTTTGAAAGCAAAATGTAAAGCTTACTCGAGGCCTGCGGGCCATCGGTGATTGGATTTAATGAGGAATGGATGATGAAACAATTGTTATGTGCGGCAATGCTTTTGCTGCAGCTTGGCGCCGTAAATGCTATGGAGTTGAAAGCAGATAGCTCAAGCTTGAGTTTTGTGAGTATTAAAAATGACGCGATAGCGGAAACGATGAGTTTCTCCAGCCTCACCGGCAGCATTGATGATAAAACGGGTAAGGCTGAAATCGTCGTAGGCCTGAATAGCATTGCCAGCGGAATCGATATCCGCAATGAAAGAATGCGTAAATACCTATTTGAGACGGATAAATTCCCCGCAGCGACGTATACCGCACTGGTGGATATGCCTGAGCTGGTGACCATGTCTGTTGGCGAGCAAAAGACGATGAAACTCACCGGTGCGCTCGTCATGCACGGTACAAGTTCACCGCTGAGCTTTGATGTTATTGTCACTAAGCGGGCCGACGGTGCATTACATGTCGTGACGCTTGCCCCTAGCTTTGTAGATACTCAGCGCTTTGGCTTAGTTGCTGGTGTTGCCAAGCTGCGCAGCTTGGCGGGCTTGAACAATATTGGCTTGGCTGTGCCGGTTAGCTTTTCAGTGACTTTTCAGTAGCCAGCGAGCAAAGGGCGACGGGCTAGTCTCGTCGCAATTTGTCGGAAATACCAATAGGCGTAGGGTAGTTTAAAACCACGATATAAGACGACACCACAAAACTAATAATGGCGGTAGCCTGAATCAAATGCGACGCTTCACGGCCGATTAGAGCCATTTCTGTGGCGACGTAGGCAATAAGTAAAGAAAACTCACTGATTTGCCCCATCCTGAAGCCTAAGTCCCACGCGAGTTTCTTGGTCTCACTCATGCCGTGTATTAAATAGCGGAAAATAACGGGTTTGAGTACCAGCACCAGGCCGGCAAGAATCGACGCCGGTACGATAATTTCGCTGAGTAAACCCAAGTCGAAACGCGCTCCCAGTGAAAAGAAAAACAGAATCAGGAAAAAATCTCGCAAGGGCTTTAAATTAATCGCGATGTACTGCGAGATTGGGCTGGTCGCTAGGCTAATACCGCCCAAAAATGCACCAATTTCAGCAGATAAGCCTAAGGCGTGCGCGGCCTCGGTCATACCAAGACACCAGCCAATAGCCAGCAGAAATATATATTCATGAAAGCGGTCGAAGCGACTTATCAGCGGTAATAAAACGAAGCGCACAGCTAAAAAAGCAAAGGCAATTAAGGCGGGTAAGGCGATAAGTGCTTTAAACAGACTTGCTCCAGAGAACTCCCCCAGACTCATACTGAGCAATATCATGAGCACAAAAATTGCGATTAAATCCTGTAGCAGTAGCAAGCCGACCATGAGCTCGCCGGTATGACGGTGATGCAGGGCGGTCGTTGGCAGCAGCTTAATGCCAATGATGGTGCTCGAAAACATCATGGCGGCGCCAATAACTAATGATTCGGTGGTATTGAAGCCAAAGCTCGCGGCGAGGGCATAACCAATGAGGGCAAAGGCCAATGAGCTGAGGAGGGCGACCACGGTGGCCTTTTTAAGGGTAGCTAGCAGCGCTTTGGGCTGCATGTCTAAGCCCAGCAGAAATAGCAAAAAGATAATGCCGAATTCGGCGATCTCGGCAAGCAGCTTAACGTCCGTGACCCACGCGCTACCGTGGGGGCCAATAATAGCGCCAAGGGCGATATAGGCTATTAATAGCGGCTGGCGGGTGAAGAGGGCAATCGAGGCTAATACCGCTGCACCACTGAAAATCAAAAAAAATGACGACGTTAAACTCGCTTCCACGGCTTAAACCTCTTGGCGGGGCGGGTGAAGCTTCATAATCACATAAGCTCGCGTAACGAGACAATAGTGCTGGGCTAATCGATAGCGATAAGGCCGCACCCAATAAAGCAAAATGCCGCCAAAGTGGCGGCATTGTATGGTTCTCGCGTAGCCTTAGCGGCGACGAAAAATCGGCAAGGCTTGATCTATCGACGGCTGATAGGCGTCACTAAAATCATTAAAACTGGCCAAAGCTTCGTCGAGCTCGTCGCTTTGTAACGCGAAGCTATTAAAGCCACAACGCTTAAGAAAATAGAGCTGATCCCGCATAAAATCGCCAATTGCGCGTAACTCGCCAGTAAATCCGTGCTGCTCACGCAATTCTCGACCATAACTAAAGCCGCGACCATCAGCAAACTTAGGGAAGTCTACTGCGATTAGAGTGAAGCTTTGGACGTCTGTCCCCAACAGCTTGGGCGACTGATCGCTGGCTAAAAATACCGCAATATTGCCTAGTGCGAGCAATTCTTCTTTGTGCGCTTGCCATAGGCTCAGCGGTACGATGTAGCCACCGGTCGCAGGCAGCGTTTCGGTGTCGCGCCAAACCTGCCAGCTGTCCTCAACAACGTTGAGGTCTTTAATAATCTTAGGCATATGCACGCTCCTTAAATGGGTCAATACCGACGCGGCGAAAGGTGTCTAAAAAGCGCTCTTCCGGTTGGCGAAGTGAAACAAAGGTTTCGAGCACTTTTTCAATAACATTAGGCACCTCATCTTGGGCGAAGGATGGCCCAAGAATCTTGCCGATTGAGGCGTCTAAGCCCTGACTGCCGCCGAGGGAGACTTGATAGAACTCCTGGCCCTTTTTATCTACACCGAGAATGCCGATATTGCCAATATGGTGGTGACCACAGGCGTTCATGCAGCCAGAGATGTTCAGCTCTATTTCGCCAAGATCGTAAACATAGTCAAGGTCCTCAAAGCGGCGCTGAATGGCTTCCGCAATTGGAATAGACTTGGCATTAGCCAGCGAGCAGAAATCGCCGCCGGGGCAGCAAATTATGTCGTTCAACGTGCCGACCACGGGAGACGCGACCTCTAATTCAACCAGCTCTTTCCATAGGGCCAACAAATCTTGCTGACGCACATCTGGCAGTACAATATTTTGCTGGTGGGTGCTGCGAATTTCGCCAAAACCGTAGCGCTCGCCCAAGTCGGCGATCACTTCCAACTGCTCGGCGGTAACATCGCCAGGCGCGACGCCAGTGGTTTTCAGCGCCAAGGTCACAATACGGTAGCCACTCACTTTGTGAGCGTGGGTGTTGTGCTGCAACCAGCGAGCAAAGTCGGCATTTTCTAATGCCAGAGCCTGCATATCTTGCTGTGGCAATGACTCGTAAGCAGGCGGCTGGAAAAAGGACTGAGCGCGGCTGATTTCTTCATCGGTCAGGCTCAGGGCGCCATCTTTAATATGCGCCCATTCCTTTTCAACGTCGGCTTTAAAGGCTTCGGCGCCCATGGCGCGGACCAAAATCTTGATGCGAGCCTTAAACTTGTTGTCGCGACGACCGAGTTGGTTATACACCCGTAAAATCGCCTCAAGGTAGGTCAGCAAATACTTGGGCTCAAGGGCCTCGTGAATCACGCTGCCAATAACCGGGGTACGACCCAAGCCGCCACCCACAATAACCTTAAACGCGGTGTTGCCAGCGGCATCTTTAACAATTTGCAGCCCTATATCGTGAACCATTACCGCCGCGCGGTCTGACTCTGAGCCACACACCGCGATTTTGAATTTACGGGGTAAAAATGCAAATTCAGGGTGAAAGGTCGACCACTGGCGAATAATTTCGCAATAGGCGCGGGCGTCTTCAACCTCATCAGCCGCTACGCCAGAGAACTGGTCGGCGGTGACGTTACGAATACAGTTGCCGCTGGTTTGCACAGCGTGCATCTCTACTTCAGCCAGCTCTTCCAGAATATCGGGCACTTCTTCTAGCTTGGGCCAGTTCAGCTGTACATTCTGGCGCGTACTAATATGGGCGTAGCCCTTATCATATTTACGCGTAATAGACGCTAATTTGCGTAATTGCTCAGCATTCAGGGTGCCGTAGGGAACAGCAATGCGCAGCATCGGTGCAAGGCGCTGAATATAGAGGCCATTTTGCAAACGCAAAGGCAAAAACTGCTCATCGCTAATTTTGCCTGCGAGATAGCGCTGAGTTTGGTCGCGGAACTGCGCAACACGCTGACTGACAAGCTGACGGTCAAATTGGTCGTAAGCGTACATAGGAACCTTTGTCGTAAGTGTTTGGCGGATCAATAATACTAAGTAGGGCAGGGAGTTCCGTGCATTGAGTGCGCATGGAGCTAGTAGCTGCAGTTTATAGCGGCGTAATGTTAAAGATAAAGTCGGGTTTTCGCTAACGAATTTTCTGGGTAATGCTTACGCGCGGGGTCGATAAGCCACAATCTAGGGTATTAATTAGCTCAACGATGACGGAAATTCTTGCTACAATGCGCCCTGAATTTTAGCGCCGATCTACGGCCCCAGTAATCTACCCATATCAAAGAGGCTTCCATGTCTGATCATACTTCTGAACAAACCGAAGAGCAACGCAGCGACAATTTCGCTGATGCCTGCGCCGCCATTGCTATTTTAAGCATCGTTGTGGGTACTGCAGTTTACTGGTTGGCGGGCATGCCGTCTTAATTAGCCGCATAGTCGCTAGGGACGTAAAGTCCCGATCGCGTGGCGCATATGCATAAGATCCTCACTGTTTGTGGGGATTTTTTTGTGCTTCTACCGCGTCATTAAATACAGCTAATAAAAATGAATATTTCCTATGCTGCGCAGCCTTAGGAGTGTAAAAATAACCTTGATCCACCATTATTAACGGCAGCTATTAGCTCAGTGCGGCTTTTAACGCCGAATTTTTGGTAAATTCGCCTAAGATGGTTTTCGATAGTAAAGTTTGATAATGAAAGCGTTTTTGCAATTTGTTTATTGCTTTTGCCTTGCACAATTTCAAATACTACTTGCTGCTCTCTGGGGCTAATGCCTTGCGCAATATCTTCTAAGTGGTGCAATGGCGATTCGGTTATGCATTTACTTCTTAAAATATTAATCGAATTTTCTAAAATATAGTCGCTACTGTCTGATATCCAGTCTTCCATTGCCGACAATGCCTGTTCTACACAAAGGTTTTTGCGTTCCTGTAGCATTTGCATACCAATTGTAAGGTGGAGATTCTTGCTGAGTGGATGAATCATACAGGCAGTTTGCCGGTAGCCGTAAGCTCCTAGGCCGCGCCAATAAATGCCGCTGGCGTCGGCGGAACTAGGTGTGCTCGGAAAATTATTCTCCTTTGTTTTCAGGCCAACGGCCGTACCCTGCACCGCACCGGGTTCTATTGTTTTTTGTAAAAAAGAATCGACCTTGTATAAGCGCAGGCGGTAATCATCCATCGCCTCGACTTGGGTGTGGCGCTGGTAAATAAAGCTAATCGCTTTGTCATCGTCTTGACGCTTGTCATAAATAAACAGCGATATACCATCGGCCTTCGAGCGAATTAACACCTTTTGGCTATGGCTGTGATTCATCATTTCAAAATTATTGTTATTCATTTCATAAGACCTTCTTTATGTAACGAAGAGTATATGAGCTAGCTTAGACGGTAATAAGTATTTACGCCTATCCGTCAAAGCCCTAAAAAAACATTCATACAAATCATAGGCTTACTACTCCCATTATTTTACGCATTAGTTCGCTAACGTAAAAATAACGGATTTCCGTCAGTGCATACAGGGTATTGCTCTTGCTACTGTGTATCCAGACCCGATTAGGATCTGCCCTTGCCAATCCGTAAAAACGTGTTGACAAGGCAAGCGCCTAATATACGTCGAAATAACTCTAATAGATAGCGAGCGAACAATTACAGCAGTATCTCCTAAACCGGAGAATATCGATGCCAATTTAGCAATCATCGAACTGCGTCACCCTGAGGGCAGTAAATGAGTCAATATCATAAGAAACATCCGTTAGTTCTTGCCATAGCCAGTGCGGCAATTCTTTCTGCCAATAGTTATGCCGCGCCAGCGCTAGAGGAGGTGATTGTTACCGCCAATAAGCGTGCCGAAAATATTAATGATGTTGGTCTGTCGATTTCCGCCGTTAGCGGAGATCAAATGGCCGAGCAAAAACTAAGTTCCCTAGAAGAGATTTCTTCGGTAGTGCCAGGTTTGGTGTTCTCTTCCAGCACCTCGAACACCCCAATATTTACCCTGCGCGGGATTGGTTTTAATGAGCAGAGCCTGGGCGCCTATCCTGCCACCAGCTTATATATAGATGAAGCGCCAATGCCCTTTCCGGTACTGGCCAGTCACGCAGCCTATGACCTAGAGCGGGTAGAGGTATTAAAAGGCCCCCAAGGTATTCTGTTTGGGCAAAATTCGACCGGCGGTGCCATCAATTTTATCACTGCCAAGCCCAGTCAAGAATTTGAAGCCGGTGGTGATGTTTCGATAGGTAACTACGCCCGCAAAGAGCTCAACGGCTATGTGAGTGGCCCCCTGACCGACGCCCTTGGCGCGCGCTTGGCGATAACGTCGCTGCAAGCCGATGAGTGGCAAAAAAGTGCCTCCCGCAGTGACAAAAACGGCGCACAAGACTATTTCGCAGGCCGTTTAGTACTAGAATTTACGCCAACAGATCGCTCTGCCTACCTCTTTAATATTAATGCTTGGCAAGACAATAGCGACCCACAAGCACAGCAATATGTAGCATTTAATCCCGCTATTAAAGTAGACAGTGCAAGCGGTGCGCCACCGGCTACATTAGCGGCGATTGCCGCCCAGCCGTTCACTTCTGAAGCCACTGAAGCCGCGGATTGGTCGCCCTATATCGACCCGTCCTCTGAGCGCGACTACTATCAATTAGTCGCTCGTGGCGACTGGGATTTGAACGACGAGATGACCCTAACCGCCTTGTCTACCTACCAAGATTTTGAGCAAAAGCAGTCTACCGACGGTGATGGCTTGCCTTTGGTCTTATTTGACTTGGGCCCAAGCTATGGCGAAATCGACACGTGGATTAGCGAAATTCGCTTGTCCTCTGTCAATGCCACCAGCAAATGGGTCATCGGCGCTAACTTAGAGGAGAGTAATACCGCAGAAGACCAGACCCTTAACTACATTGACTCGACCAATTACACAGATCAAAACGCCTATATCAATACCAGTGGCATTTCCCTAGCACAGGAAATTTCTACTTATGCCATGTTCGGCAACCTCGACTACAGCCTGAGCGACGATCTCACCGTTAAAGTGGGGGCTCGCTATACCGACTCAACCATTAAGGTTAATAGCTGTAACTATGCCGCACCGAATACCCCTGGCGCCATCGACGCCGGTGACGGCGCCAACACTGCGACCTTGTTTAATATTTTGGGTAACGCCCTAGGTACTGAAGCGTTTACCCCAATTGGCATTAATGGTTGCTATACCCTCAACGGCAATAGCGTGCCTGGCGACCCATACGTAAATGAGTTAAGCGAAGATAATGTGTCTTGGCGCCTAGGAGCCGATTATGGCCTAGGCGACGACACCTTAACTTACGCCAACATTTCCAAGGGCTATAAATCTGGAAGCTACCCTGCGCTCGCGGCGGCTAACTTCTTCCAGCTCGACCCCGTTACCCAAGAGTCGGTGCAAGCCTACGAAGTGGGTATTAAAAGCTCGCTGGCGGGTAACTCCATACAGCTAAATAGCGCTGTATTTTACTACGACTACAAAGACAAGCAGCTACGCACCAAAATCTTAGACCCAATCTTTGGCTTTCTCGACACCCTCGACAATGTACCCAAGACCGAGATTTACGGTTTAGAGGCAGACGTGACCGCCCAAGTCACCGACGGCCTGCGCTTAACTGCCGCGTTCACGTATTTAAAGTCTGAAGTTAAGGATTACCAAGGTGTTAGTTTTACCAGCGAAGCAGTGCGCGATGGCAACGGCGCCTTGGTACTGGCTACCGGCGAAGCCGATTTCTCTGGCGACCCGATTCCCTTCACACCTGAACTGACCTATATGCTCGACGCAGAATACACCATTGCACTGAGTGGCGGCGCCGATGTTTACGCCGGCGTAAACATCAATGGCCAGTCTGAGTCTGACGCTGCTTTTGGTGGCAACCGCTTAAGCTATAGCCAAGACCAACGCGACGATGGCGCCAAGGCCATCACCGAGAAATTTAATGAAATGGAAGCGTACAGCGTGGTCAATGCACGCATGGGCTACCGCTCAGACGACGGCAACTGGCGCGTTACCTTGTGGGGTAAAAATATCCTCGACGAATATTACACCACGAACGTTATCGCCTCGTCAGACACCTCGGCGCGCTTTACTGGCCGCTCTAGAACCATTGGCCTGACCGTTGGCTACACCTATTAAGCGCTAAGATTATCTGTCTTTCATAATCATCCCTTGGCGGCACACAAACCATCTGGTGCCGCCCTTTTTACCCATTTCTATATTGAACAATCGCTAGGAGGCGAATAATGGCTAAATACACTATTGAATATCTCTCAGAAAACATTGAGCGCTACATACCCAACCCCGATATTTACAAATGGAACCAGAGCTACTATTTCAACTTCTACGACAGAGAGCAAAAGACCGGCGGTTTCTTCCGCATTGGTATTTTAGAAAACGTTGGCGAAATAAACTGTTTTGCCATATTTTTTAAAGACGGAAAACCGCTGTTTACCCGAGTTAATATGAACCTGCCCTATACGGATCAGCGCCTAGACCCAGGTATTACGGTAGCCGGTATTACCATGCGCGCAACCAAGTCGCTACAAACCGCCATCGTTAAAATTGAGACCGATGATTTCAACGCCGAATTGGAATGGGATTTAATTCATCCAATGGGCGACAGCATTGCGCTTAGTAAATGTGGTGACGACGATGCCATTGCCAAGGAGCTCACCTATGTTCACCCCGAAGGCTTTTGCCGCGTGGTGGGCGACATTCACCTTCGCACTGGCGAGACTATTCACATTGACGACAAGGGTTTTCGCGACCTGAGTGTAGGCCCACGAAACTGGACAGGCTTAATTCACTACCGCCTAGCCTGGCCAATTTTTGACAACGGCGTGAGCTGTGTTGCCGTGCACGGCATTACCACCCACGGCGACAGCTACCAAAAAATACTCCACGACGGCGAGCGCTGGCTAACACTCGAAAAAGTGGAAGAAACCATTACCTACGAAGACGACGACATTGGCTTTAAACACGTGCACTGGAAGGTTTGGGATGAGACCGGCAAGCTCTACGAATTTACCGGCGTACCTCTATTCCGTTGGCAGTTTCCCTACGACTCCTTCATGTTCGTAGAGCAAATGATGGAGTACACCATGGCCGACGGCACCAAAGGCTACGGCATGGGCGAAGGCGGCTTTAGTTTTCCTTGGCAGGGCAACGGCAACTAATTAGGCCATTAAAACATCAATAAAAACCCGTTTTAACACCGCAGGCAGGACCATTATGAATGCAAACACAACAAGCATAAGCGACATGAATTCCGCGCTTATTGAACCGCGCATGGCCTACATACTAGAGCGCAAACTGCAGCGCAGTAAATTGGGGCCCTACACACCCAAGACCGCCAAAGAGATTGAACAAAGTTTAACACGGCTATTTATTGCCGATGGTTTGAACGATATTACTATTAGCGGCGTTAAGCGCATGACCGGCGGCGCCTCCAAGGAACAGTTTCTATTTCAACTGCAACACAGCGGCCTAGCAGAGCCTCAAGGCTATGTACTGCGCATGGACCCACTAGAGGGCATTGTAGAAACCTGTCGTTTGCGCGAAGCCGAGCTGCTGCAAGCACTGGCTGGCAGCTTTCCCGTACCCGAAATTTTAACAGTTGACGCCGAAGGCGACTCCTTGGGCAACCCCGGCTTGATTACCGGCTTTGTGTCTGGCGTTACCAAGCCAACGAGCTTAGAAGGCCAGAGTGTTTCCGGCATAGGCTCTAGCTACGGCCATTACGCCGAACTTATTGCACCGCAGTTTCTGGATATTCTGGTAAAGCTACACTCCTGGCAGGGCTGGGCCGATGCCGCGCTGCCAAATTACGTTATTCCCAAAAAGAACAGCACCGAAGCGGCGCTATACCAAGTTAATTTATGGGCTAGAACATGGCAGCAAGACTGCGTTGAACCGGTGCCCATGGTGACCTTAACTGAACACTGGCTTCGCGAAAACGCCCCCGTTTGTGAAGAGCCCTGCCTAGTTCACTGCGACTATCGCGTTGGCAATTTTATGTTCGAGGAGCCATCTGGCCAAATCACCACCATCCTCGACTGGGAATTAGCGCACTTTGGTGATTTTCACGAAGATCTCGCGTGGATACTTCAAAAACTGTTTGGCACCTGGAATGCCCAAGGCCAGTTTCTGGTGTGCGGATTAATGGAAAGGGACTACTTCATTTCTGAGTATCAGCGCTTGTCGGGTCGAGAAATAAAGCCCGATGTGTTGCGTTACTACGAAGTGCTCAATGCGTGGAAGTGCGCGATCATGGATTTATCTAGTGCCATTATTGCCGGCCAACGCGCTAATAATCACCAAGACTTGCTTATCACCTGGCTGGGCTCAGCCGGCGCAGTATTTTTAGATCAGATTGAAATGTTACTTAGAGAGGAATTGTCCAATGCTGCCTGATATTTCAAATAGAATTCGCAATCTCAGCAAGGCGCTGGAGAGCGTGATTATACCGGCCATTCCCGCCGATAATAGTTTTGCCGCTGAGCAGGCCGCGCTGATGCTAGGGCATCTGAAAATGCTCGATCAACAATGGGATTTTGCCTACCTCTACGAAAAAGGTTCATTTGAAAATATGTTAGCGCTGGCGACGCAATTGACTCAGCTTTCAGAAGGTGGCAATGAAAGCTGCTGTGCATCTGCAGAAATAAGCGCATTGATTGCCTCGCTCCCAGAACAACTTCCTCTTACGGTTAACACCGTAAATGGCCTTACCATTGCATTAGGCAAGGCTGTCGATAGACTTGTTGTGGAGGCCTATAAAGATGGTAACGTCAAATTCAAGGCGGCGATGTTAAACAGTATTCTGGATTACAACCATATTCAGTGTACGCGAGAGCGCACTTGGTTTAAGGCAAATATGCTTGACCCAGATGTGCGGGACTTGCCATCGATGCAGGAAATGTTAACTTCCGAACAATTTCGATACTCAGTTTTGTAAAGTCACGTTGTAAAACCATGGACTAAAACAGTAAACCCACCCTGGGCAAGGTGAACGGGATGCGATACGGTAAGGCAAATATGGTTTAGGGTGTGGGCTAATGACTCTAAGTTCTTAGCTAGTTTGCTTCAATACCAGCTGCACAATCGTAAACACAGTGGCAATAAACAAACCCACAAAGATAATGGCAGTGATGACGTAGTTGCGAAAGCGACCGTGTTTGAAATCGCGCTCGCGGTTGCGGCTGCTCTGCACGCCAAAGGCCGCAGAGATTATGCTGCCTACGACAGCAAGTGGGCCGGGTTTGCGTTCTTCTGGTTGTTTGTCGTCGCTCATGTGCTACCTTTGGAATTCGGTATGCAAACTACTGGAGAATCGAGACATTTCTTAAAAAATCTCGATTCTCCAGTTAGATCTGATAACGCGCTATGGATCGTAGTCCAGGTTAGGTGACAACCAGCGTTCCATGGTTTTCATTTCCATGCCTTTGCGGGCGGCAATGTCTTCTACCTGATCTTTACCAATTTTGCCAACGGCAAAGTAGCGCGACTCGGGGTGGGAGTAGTAAAAGCCACTTACCGCCGCTGCCGGGTGCATAGCAAGGCTCTCGGTTAGGATAATACCTGTTTCGCTAGTCGCATTGAGCAAACGGAATAAGGTTTCCTTCTCGGTGTGATCAGGGCAGGCTGGGTAGCCCGGCGCTGGTCGAATACCGCGATATTTCTCCTTGATTAGCTCCTCATTGCTAAGGCTTTCATCACTGGCATAGGGCCAGTATTCCTTGCGCACCCGCAAGTGCAGGTGTTCGGCAAAGGATTCTGCCAAGCGGTCTGCGAGTGCCTTAATCATGATGGCGCTGTAGTCGTCATTGGCGGCAATAAATTTATCGGCCAGTTCGTCTGCGCCTAGACCGGTTGTGACTGCGAAACCACCGATATAATCGGTTTTACCACTGTCGGCCGGGGCGATGTAGTCAGCCAAGCTCATGTGTGGCTTGTCGTCAGGCTTCTGAGCTTGCTGACGAAGTTGGTGCAGCACCTCAAGTGGCGCAGTGCCATTGGTGTTCATTACCGTAATGTCATCGGCGCCGCTGCGCTGGGCGGGCCAAAAACCGATAATACCGTTAGCCTGTAACAGTTTTTCTTTAATGATGCGGTCGAGCATGCGCTGGCCATCGTCGAATAAATTGCGCGCAGCTTCGCCTACGGTCTCATCGTCAAGAATTTTGGGGTATTTACCGGCCAAGCCCCAAGATATAAAGAAAGGCGTCCAGTCGATAGTTTCGCGCAGGGTTTCGAGGGGGTAGCCCTCAAAGGTACGCGTTCCCAAGAAACTGGGTGCTGGCGGGGTGTAATTGGCCCAGTCGGTCACAAAGGCGTTTTCGCAAGCCATCGGATACGTTAATAAGCGTTTTTTGCCCTGACTTCCGGCACGGCGGGCGCGAACGCGCTCGTATTCGTCTTTGCGCTCGGCGACAAAATCGGCCTTCATGTCTTCACTGATGAGCTGTGTGGCAACCGCCACGCTGCGCGAGGCATCGGGCACATAGACCACGGCGTCATTTTGGTATTTGGGCTCGATCTTAACTGCAGTATGGGCTTTCGAGGTAGTCGCGCCGCCGATCATTAAGGGAATGGTCATTCCTTGGCGCTGCATTTCGCTGGCAACGTGCACCATTTCGTCTAGCGATGGGGTAATGAGTCCGCTCAGGCCAATGATATCGACATTCTCGCGCTTGGCGGTTTCGAGTATTTTGTCGCAAGACACCATAACCCCAAGGTCGATAACCTCAAAGTTATTACACTGCAGCACCACGCCTACGATATTTTTACCGATATCGTGAACATCGCCTTTTACCGTGGCCATTAACACGCGGCCATTGGCTTTGGCGCCAACCGCTTTACTGGCTTCAATAAAGGGGTTGAGATAGGCCACCGCTTGTTTCATTACTCGGGCCGACTTAACCACCTGGGGCAGGAACATTTTGCCGTCGCCGAATAAGTCGCCAACCACGTTCATGCCGTCCATCAAGGCGCCTTCGATAACGTCGATGGGCTTAACAGCGGCGGCGCGGGCGACTTCGGCGTCTTCTTCAATATAGGTCGAGATACCTTTGACCAGTGCGTGCTCAATGCGTTTTTCAACTGGCCATTCGCGCCATGTTAGGTCTTCTTTGTTTTCAGCGGTTGAGCCGTCGCCGCGGTATTTGTCGGCGATATTCAGCAGGCGCTCGGTGCTGTCATCGCGACGGTTGAGAATAACGTCTTCAACGTGATCTCTAAGCTCTTTCGGCAGGTCATCGTATATCGCCAACTGGCTGGCGTTAACGATGCCCATGTCCATGCCCGCTTTAATTGCGTGGTAGAGGAACACGGAGTGAATCGCCTCGCGGACGGGGTTGTTGCCCCTGAACGAGAAAGAAACGTTAGATACGCCGCCAGACACCATGGCATAGGGCAGCTCTTTTTTGATGTAAGCAGTGGCTTCAATAAAGTCGACAGCGTAATTGTTATGCTCGTCGATGCCCGTGGCCACGGCAAAGATGTTGGGGTCGAATATGATATCTTGGGGCGGGAAGCCAATTTCATTGACCAGAATATCGTAGCTGCGTTTGCAAATTTCCGCTTTGCGCTTAAACGTGTCCGCTTGGCCGTCTTCATCGAAGGCCATAACCACCACAGCGGCGCCGTACTTCATGCAGGCGCGGGCGCGATCGCGAAACTCGTCCTCGCCTTCTTTCATCGAAATGGAGTTAACAATTGGCTTGCCCTGAATACACTTTAGGCCTGCTTCGATGACGTCCCACTTCGAGGAGTCGACCATAATCGGTACCCGGCAGATATCCGGTTCTGAAGCGATAAGGTTCAAAAAGGTGACAATGGCGTGTTCGGCGTCGAGCATGCCTTCATCCATGTTGATGTCGATCACTTGGGCGCCGTTTTCGACCTGCTGACGAGCAACCGAGAGGGCCGCGTCATAGTCGTTTTCTAAGATTAGACGCTTAAATACCGCAGAACCGGTGACGTTACAGCGCTCGCCGACGTTTACAAACAGCGAGTTGGCGTCGATATGAAAGGGCTCTAAGCCTGATAGTCGGCAAATCGGCTCGCGCTGGGGCAGGGGGCGCGGCGCAATGCCGTCCATCGCCGCGCCAATCGCCTCGATATGCGCAGGGGTCGTACCGCAGCAACCGCCAACCAAATTGAGGAAGCCGCGCTCGGCAAACTCCTTTAGCTCCCCATGCATGTCCTCTGGGGTTTCGTCGTACTCGCCAAATTCATTGGGCAGTCCCGCGTTGAAATGGCCGCTAAAATAGCAGTCAGACGCTTCACAAAGCTCTTCAACAAAAGGACGTATCTCACTGAATCTTCTACCACAATTGCTGCCAATGATCAGCGGTTTGGCGTGGGCAATGGAGTTCCAGAATGCGGTGGGTGTTTGTCCCGACAAGGTGCGGCCACTGGTGTCGGGGAAGGTCACCGAGATCATGATTGGTCGCTCGTCGCCGGTGTCTTCAAAATATTGCAGTACAGCGTAAACCGCCGCCTTGGCATTGAGACTGTCAAAAATAGTCTCAATCATTAGAATGTCGGCGCCGCCGGTAATTAGCCCGCGAGTGGCTGCGTAGTAGTTTTCTACTAGCTCATCAAAGTTAGTATTGCGGGCACCGGGGTCGTTTACGTCGGGCGAAATAGAGGCGGTACGCGGGGTGGGCCCAATAACACCGGCAACAAAGCGGGGCTTGTCGGGGTTGAGCGCGGTTGCGGCATCGGCTACTTCACGGGCCAGCTCAGCGCCAACACGGTTTAACTCTTCGGCAATTTCTTGTAAATCGTAATCGCCCTGGGCAATCGCGGTCGAGTTAAAGGTGTTGGTTTCGATAACATCAGCGCCAGAATCGAGGTAGGCCTGATGAATTTCCCGAATGACATCGGGACGGGTCAGGGTAAGCAGATCGTTATTGCCTTTGAGATCGGTGTGGAAGTCGGCAAAACGCGCGCCACGGTAATCCGCCTCTTCCAGCTTATAGCTTTGAATTAAGCTGCCCATTGCGCCATCAATAATCAATATGCGATTTTTGAGCGCGGTAATGAGTTGGGCGGTGCGGGAGGTAGACTGACTCATGGATATCCTGATAATTTTAAGCGTTAGAATCAAAAGCGCTACGCGGACTGTGGCCAGCATTGGCTTCGTGGTAAACTAGCTAATTCTAACAGATACTCGGCCCAGCATAGAAATTGTTTGGCAAAACAGCGGGATATACAGAGGTTAATATGTCTACAGAACAAACAGCCGTTAATTTGACGATTACAGAGTCTGCTCAAGACTATCTGGCCGAATTGCTAGCAAAGCAAGACGACGTCATTGGTGTGCGGGTGTTTATTACGCAGCCCGGTACGCCTAAAGCCGAAACCTGCATCGCGTATTGTCGCGACGGCGATCTAAACGACGCCGATATCATCCGAGACTACCCTAAGTTTAAGGCCTATTTTGATGGTCGCAGTGTGCCATTTTTGGACGAAGGTTTTATTGACTACTCAAGCGACCGCATGGGCGGCCAGTTAACCATAAAGGCGCCAAACGCACGCCTACCAAGGGTTAGCGAGGACAGCCCACTGGAAGATCAGATTAACTATGTGTTGTATAACGAAGTGAATCCCTCTTTGGCGGCTCACGGCGGTGAGGTTTCACTACTGGAAATTACCGAAGATAAGCTCGCGGTACTTAAGTTTGGTGGCGGCTGTCAGGGTTGCGGCATGGTTGACGTGACGCTCAAAGAAGGTGTTGAAAAGACCTTGCTTGAGAAAGTACCTGGTCTGTCTGGGGTTAAAGACAGCACGGACCACACTAATACCGATAATGCTTATTTTAAATAGTCATAAGGCTTCCTGCCTCGGTTAAATCCCGCCTCCGTTTAAGGGGCGGGCACCTCAAGGACACCCCTCAATGCAGCTTCAACACTCTCGTACCGATATTCAGGTGCGTTTTTCGGATCTCGACCTTCTTGGTCACGTTTCCAATAGTTATTACGCCCAGTATTTTGATTTAGCCCGGGTGACGTTTTTTCGACAAATAGCCAAGCATATTAAGTACCCCGTTCCGTCTTATGTCGTCGCCAGCGTAAAAATGGATATGTTGAGGGAAATTCGTTTTGACGACCGCGTTGTCGTCGATACCTGGTGTTCCCGGGTCGGAACGAAAAGTATGACCATAGAACATGTTATTTATGCGAATGGCGAAAAAGCCACTACCTGCCAGACTGTGCTGGTTGGCTTTGATCGCGATACTCGCAGCTCAACCGCGCTGCCAACGGACTGGGAAGTCAGTGATCTTAGCGACGTTATACCGCCGAGTAAGACCTAAGCCTTGAACTGTTACTGCGGAGAAGGCCTCGCGTTTCGAGATTGTTGCGACCGGTATATTAGCGGTTCGCAATTGGCGCCGACCGCTGAAGTCCTAATGCGCTCGCGCTATAGCGCATTCAAGGTCGGCAATGCTGATTACTTATTGGCGAGTTTGCACCCCAGTAAGCGCGCATCAGAAAGCCGCGCTAGCCTTGAGCAAAGCTTTGCCAATACTCAGTGGTGCAGTTTGCGGGTATTAGCTCACCGTAATGGTCAGTATGGCCAAACTGTCGGTGAAGTGGAGTTCGTCGCTTTTTATCGCAGTGGCGAAGAGATTGGTCAATTACATGAGCGTTCGCGTTTTGTCTGTGAAAACAATCAGTGGCTATACTCTGATGGCGACATGCTGCCAGCGCTGAAGTTAGGTCGAAATGATGAATGCTGGTGCGGCAGCGGCCTGAAACTAAAGAAGTGCCATCCTGACTAAAGGACTGTGTTCCTTTCCGACAGAGTAGGGTATTGATGACAGTGATAAGAGTTTTGTCTTATAACGTCCACAAGGGCTTTTGCTCGGCAAATCGTCAGTTTCTTCTTAATCAAATCCGCGAAGGTATTCGCAGTGTTGATGCTGAGTTGGTTTTTCTGCAAGAGGTTGTTGGCGAAAATAGCCAACACGCAGAGCGCCATCTCGATTGGGTTGATGAAAGCCAGTTTGAGTATCTTGCCGATACGGTGTGGCCACACTTTGCTTACGGCAAGAATGCAGTCTATGACCACGGTCATCACGGTAATGCCATTCTTAGCAAATACCCAATCCTAAGTAGCGAAAATGTCGATATCTCCCTATACCGTCGCTCTCAGCGCGGCTTATTATTGAGTGTAATTGAGCCGGGGATCTACGTGATTTGCGTGCACATGGGCCTGCTGGGTTGGGAGCGCCATCAGCAATTTAACTTGCTCACTAAGTTGATAAGTGAAAAAGTCCCCGCAGATGCGCCACTGATTATTGCCGGTGATTTTAATGACTGGAGCGGCGCCCTGCATTTGCGGTTTAAGCACAGCTTAAAATTGCGCGAGGCCTCGCTGCAGGCCAATGGTAAACTCGCCAAAACCTTTCCTGCTAAACGGCCCATGTTGCGGCTAGATCGTATCTATTTTAGGGGTTTTCAGGCGCTCTCGGCTAAGCGCTTAAGCGGCGAACCATGGCGTTCCTTGTCGGATCACTGCGGGCTATACGCTGAACTCAAACTACATTTGCCGGTATAAAAACGCCAAAGCAGCTGATTGAAACTCGAATCAAAAAAAAGCCCCGATAAATCGGGGCATAAAAACCTTGAGCATCAAGGTGTAGAAGCAAGCTTCTTACGCGCAGATGCTTATCTTGGATCAATAAATTTTACGAAAAACAAAAAAAGCGCCCAAAGGCGCTTTTTCAAAGCCAGATTTGCTCACTTAGGTTTAGCGTGCGCGTTTTGGCAGTACGTCTTTCAAGCGCTCGCGCATAGTGCGCAATGCGGTTTCGGTTTCGTCCCAGCCAATACAGCCATCGGTAACCGACACGCCGTAAGCGAGCTTCGACAGATCTTCAGGAATGCTTTGGTTGCCGGCGTTGATGTTGCTCTCAACCATCAAGCCAACAATTGAGGTATTGCCCTCAATTACTTGGTTAGCCACATTCTCAATAACCAAAGGCTGCAGTTGCGGCTGTTTGCTCGAGTTCGCATGACTGCAATCGACCATGATGTTGAGCGGAATACCGGCCTTGGCCAATTCTGCTTCGCATAATTTAATGTGCACAGAATCGTAGTTGGGGCCTTGGCTGCCGCCGCGCAGCACAATATGGGTGTAGGCGTTGCCGGTGGTGTGAATAACCGCCACTTGGCCTTCGCCGTTAATGCCCAGAAAACGGTGGGGCTTAACTGCTGAGCCAATTGCATTAACCGCAACGGTTAGGCCGCCGTCGGTGCCGTTTTTAAAACCAACCGCAGAAGACAGGCCGCTGGCCATTTCGCGGTGAGTTTGCGACTCAGTGGTGCGCGCACCAATCGCTGACCATGCGATACAGTCCTGCAGGTATTGTGGCGAAATTGGGTCGAGGGCCTCGGTAGAAGTCGGTAGGCCCAGTTCGCTAATGTCGAGCAGCAGTTTACGACCGATGTGCAGACCTTCTTCAATTTTGAAAGTGTCGTTCAAATACGGGTCGTTAATTAAGCCTTTCCAGCCGACAGTGGTACGAGGCTTCTCAAAATACACCCGCATAATAATAACGAGAGTGTCGCTGACTTCATCGGCCAGCACTTTCAAGCGCTTGGCGTAGTCCATGGCGGCGTCAACATCGTGAATAGAGCAGGGACCAACCACCACAAACATGCGGTGATCTTTGCCGTCGAGAATATCCCGAACGGTGTCGCGGCCTTGCGTGACGATGGCTTTGGCGCGATCACTCATCGGCAGTGCGGCTTTTAAACGTGCTGGAGTAATCAGCACTTCCTGTGCGGTGACGTTTACGTTTTCAATTTTTTTTTCGATGTTAGACATAAGCCTTCCGGTTAGGCGGATAGTATAAATTTCGCTAAGCCGATCATTCTAACTGAAATGAGCGGTAATTGAATATCCACAGCGGCCTTGGCTAGGTAAAATACGGCTAAATTCAAGAGAATATTGTAAGCGATGCGAAAATGTAGCCAGATCCTGATGCTAGGACTCTTATCTTCAGCATTATTCATGCGCCCGTTAGCCTTGCTTGCGGAGGAGGAAATGGAACTGGAACTGCCGGTGGTGAAACTATCGCCGCAAATTCGCAGCGGTGCGGCTGGGATCCAAGCCTACACTGACTTAGCCTGTGAAGAATTGGCTGGTGTAAACGCCGAGTCAGCAGCCCAGCAACGTGCTTTAGCGGCTCGAAAACAACAGTGTCTGGAGCAATACCGGCAGTTTATCCCCAATACAGGTTTGCGTTAATGAGTAAGCAACGTCACCACATCAACACCTTTAAACCGGCTAAAAAGCCTAAGCCTGCCATAGATACCGCCGTACTAAAATTGCATATCGACAGTTTGGCCGACGACGGCCGCGGCGTCGCCCGTCACGACAATAAGGTCGTTTTTGTTGGTGGTGCCTTGCCCAGTGAAACCGTAGACGCCCAATATATTCGCCGTCATAAACGCTATGACGAAGCTAAGTTGCTTGCAGTATCTACTCCGGCCGAGCAGAGAGTTGACGCAATTTGCCCTGTTTATCAGCGCTGCGGCGGCTGCCAGTTGCAGCACTTGAACTACCCCAGCCAAGTAAGCTTTAAGCAACAGCGTCTGCAGCGGGTTTTGGCGGCAGCGTCTGCGAATAGCGAGAGCGCTACCTTGCCTGCGGCAATCACCGGTTCAGAATTTGGCTATCGTCACCGCGCACGCCTTAGCTATCACAATGGCGTTTTGGGGTTTAAAGCTCAGGCCAGCCACAACTTAGTTGAAGTTGAGAACTGCCCCTTGTTAGCAGTGGAATTGAATGGGGTTTTAAGCCAAAGCACCGCAGCCATCGCCGAGTTTTTGGGTGACAAAGCCACCGCCGAGGTGGTGTTAAGCCTAAGTGACGATGGCCGCATTGCCCTAAAAATAAAGAAAGAAGGCTTTGTCGATGCAAAGCGCAGCGCGGTTTTGGCGGACAAGCTTGCCGCTCCAGCGTTCTTGCACAGCATTGAAGGTAGTAAAGGTGCAGCCTGGCGGGGCGACAATGCGCCATTAAGCTACCCCGTTAGCGAGGCGCTGTCGCTACCATTTCAGCCCAGCGATTTCACTCAGGTAAATATCGCGGTGAATCAACAAATGATTCAGCAGTGCATGGCATGGCTAAAGCCGGAATCTGGCGAGCTAATCAGCGATTATTTTTGTGGCCTTGGTAATTTTAGTTTGGCCTTGGCCAGTGCCGGTGCGCGTGTTATTGGCGTTGATGTTGGCGAGGTCATGTTGCGGCGCGCCGCCCAACAAGCGAAAGCACTGGATTTAGCGATTGAATACCGCAACGCCGATTTGTTTGATGCTGAAAATATAGTTTTAAAAGCGACTAGCCACAAGGTGCTTCTCGACCCACCCCGCGCTGGCGCCAAGGCGCTGTGTGAAGTGTTGGCGCGGAGTAGCACCGTAAAAACCATTGTGTATGTATCCTGCGATCCGGCCACTTTAGCGCGAGATCTAGCGATATTGCAGGAGGGCGGTTTTGTGGTGGCTGATGCGGTGATGGCAGACATGTTTCCGCAAACCTATCACTTGGAAAGTTTGGTTTACCTTATTCGCGAATAGCGCCGTCTTAGCTTTTAAATACCGTGGGCTTGCCTGATTGTGTCGAGCAAGCCTTTTGCCGCGACTTCAATTTGCTGAATTACGCGGTCAAAGCTGTGTTCGTCGTCGTAGTAGGGGTCGGGTATCTGGCTATTGCCATTGTGCCCGCAGTAGTCCATTAGCAGCTTAATCTCACCGTCATAATCAGCTGGGGCCCACGCTAAGACGTTGGTGAGGTTCATGCGATCCATGGCAACGACATAGCTGGCATGCTGGTAATCATGATCATCAATCTGACGGGCAATTTGCTGTGTTATGTCATAGCCGGCACGGCCCGCTGCTGCAATCGAGCGTGGATCTGGGGATTTGCCCAGGTTAAACGCCGCTGTACCACAGGAATCAACGCTGACTTTGTCAGCCAAGCCTGCCTCGAGCACGTATTTTTCAAACACGCCTTGGGCGGCGGGTGAGCGACAGATATTGCCAAGGCAGACAAAAACAACATGGATTGGCATGCAAATCTCAGGCTTTGCTAGAAAGGCTCATTTAAGCACGCCAGCGAAGGGCGAAGTATCATCCGTTTGACGGGCTTGCTTTTCGTGCCCGCAGCACCACGAATTTGCTGTCGGAGTTGATTGTTTCACAGTTACCGAACAGTTTTTTGAGTAATACGTGGTAGCCAAGGTGGCGATTGCCGACCACACACAATACGCCGCCTTCGGTCAAATGCTTGTGGCTGTCGCGAAACATCTGGCGGGCGATTTGGTCGCCGACATGGTGGTCTTGATGAAACGGGGGGTTACAGAGAATTAAATCGAAGTCGTCACCTCTATAAGCGTGAAGGCAGTCACTCGCGCTAAATTGACTGCTGGAAGCGGCCGCAAGATCACCTAAGTTTTGCCTCACATTATGCTCTGCGCTGTCTACTGCCAAAAATGAATCGTCAAAGAAATGAAGCTGGGCGCCTGGCCATTGCCTGGCAGCACTGATACCAAGAACACCGTTGCCGCAGCCAAGGTCGGCGATGTGGGTGGGGGTATCGAGCACCGGCAGACTAGCAATCATGATTCGACTGCCGAGATCGAGTTTGTCCCGAGAGAATACATTTGCGCGATTGGCCAGCACAATATTGTGGTCTACTAATGAGATTGTTTTAGTGTCGGATTGCGGTGATTCGCTGATAATCTCGCCGTCCAAATGGATAAGGCGTGCCTTTTTTCTCGCTAAACTGGGTTTGGCCGTTGCAATATTTTTAGCAAAGGCGCTTACAATATTCTGGTCAATATGACGAGCCATCGCGGCGCCAATAAACTGGGCGGCATCCCGACAGAGCGGGGCAAGACATTGCAGCTGGTAGTTTAGTAAGGACCGACTTTTGGGAAGTCGATAGAGTATCACATCGAATTTGCCGGTCGGTGGCGCAGTGGCAGGGATAAATTGCGGGGCGGGGCGCTTGTTGCGCTCGGCATTTTCGGCGCTACAGAGCTCGCTAATGGCTGAGTCTGCCCACAGTGTGCAGCTGTATTGTGCTAACGCGGTACTTAAACTACCAAAACTGTCATTTACGATGAGGATTCTCGTGCTGCCAGCCAAATTTAGCTCAGCGAGATAGTGGAGGAGATAGTCATCTGCTGCGTCCCACGCCTGCAGGGTTTCTCTAGGGCGAAACGGTCTGCGGAACAAGGTGAGCTCGCCATAGGCAGAATTAAATACGCGGGTTTCCATAGATTATATTCCGGCTGCGGGCTCTAGTAATAATTCACGAAGGCGCCCGCATTCAGCCTCGCCAAAGCCGAGACCGATTTCAACAAAACTGGCGAAATTGCCATAATGCTCATCAATACTTTTATAGGCCTCGTTCAAGAACCGCGACTGCACCTTAAACAGCACCCTGACAACATCTTCGTTAACCTGATGCATGGTCATTTCGTTTATGTGATGCACGATCCGCTCGATTCTTTCGCGAGTGAATGTATTGGTGGCAAGATAGTCATCCATTACGTCGTCTGTGCTTACCCCAAGAATTCGCAATAGTAAGGCCGCTGCCAATCCAGTGCGGTCTTTTCCTGCGGTGCAGTGAAATACTTGTGGGTAGCTATTTTCGTCTAGTAAGGAGTGCAGCCACTGTTTATATACAGGGGCAAAGCGTTCGATCATCTCCCGATTGGCCTCAATTAAAAATTGAGCCATGTCTTCGGCGGTTACGTCTTCCTGCTGGAGACGAGCAGTGACTTTTTCTATTTGGGCGGCATCGACGGTGACTGGCAACGCTTCAATGACGATATTGCTTGTGGCTAATATGCTATGGGGCGACTCGCTGCGCTCTTCGTCTGAGCGAAAATCGATAATTTTGCGTAATTTTAAACGCTCGAGGTAGAGTTGATCCTGGTCAGATAGGCCCGCGATTTTGTCTGCACGGTAAATCATGCCCCATTTCACGCATGGTCCTGCAGCGGACTTAAAACCGCCGAGTTCGCGGAAATTATGCATATTATCAAAGGGGAGTTTGCGGCGCTTTTCCCGCTCATGGTAGGCGAGTTCGGCGGGAATGAGGCGCTGCTCTGCCAATATCGATTCGCCCTTAACGGTGGGCAGCGCGTTTATTATATCAATAGGGTTCATAAACGGATTAAAGACCTTCAGTAGGTGCCGAACCTAGGCTGGTTGACAATTGATTTTGGCTTAGGGCCTCGGGCTGGCGGCTGGCGCGGTACTCCCCCGGTGTCATTCCTGTCCATTTTTTAAATGAACGATGAAAAGCACTTGGCTCATCAAAGCCGAGTAGGGCGGAGACGGCATTAATTTTTAATTCCGGCTGATTTAACCAGCGGCAGGCGTGTTCTTGCCGTAGCTCGTCTTTAAATTGTTGATACGTGGTGTCCAGGTCTTTTAAACGCCGTCGCAGGGTGCGCACGGACATATGCAACTGCTCCGCCATAGCAACAACGCTGGGGAACTCATGACTTAAATCTGTGCCGATGATGCGCTTCATTTGCGATAGCAATGAGCTATCTTCGTCCTCTTGAGCAACCAAGAGATGATAAGGCGCATTGCGAAGGAATTTACGCAAAGATTCTTCTGTATGGATTAACGGGCAGTCGAGATTGTGTTCAGCAATCAGAAATGCGTTGTGCTCACTGCCGTAAAATATGTCGCAGCCAAATAACTGTTCAAAATAATTGTCTTTGTCAGGCCCCGGAGTCTGCAAATAGACGCCTAAAAGATCGAGCGGCTTGCCTATCAGCCATTGGCAAAACCGACGCCAAATCGCCATCATTCTGGCCGTGGTGTAACTGGCCTCTAATTCGGAGTGAAGCTGGGTGGTGTCGACCAGCTCGGCGCTTTGGGCAAAGCGGTAGATGGCGGTGCCATTACTGAGTCGTTCGACCGGGCGCTTTGGGGTATTGTGCATGTCGCTAAGGCTGCGGCAAAAATTGATAAATTCCGACGCCCGTTGCAGTGCTTGCTCCAAGGTTTCACAGTGAATAATAAAGAGGCAGAGCATTCTAAAACTGCCCGCCGGTGTGCGCCGCTGCAGCCCTAGACCGAATGACTCATCTTGTAATAGCCACATAACCCGATTGTAAATTTGGCTGTAGTCGCGGCTGTCAATTAGGCTGTTTAAGTCGGCACCGGCGGCCATCGGATTAAACGAGAGTTGCAGTGAGCGCAGCAGTTCCGCGCTGCTATACCCCTGAGCTTCAGCAACCTGGAGCATACTGCGCGCATATTTAAGCGGTACGCGATCTTTATGGGGGGAATAACTGTTACGCACAAATAGCCTGCTGAAAGGGTGACGGTCTTGTTTACTCAGGACGACAAGTTTACCGCGTATCACTGTAAAAATGGATTAAATATCCCCTGTGCCTGCCTTTGCACTGAGTTTAAACCCCAGATTCACTTCATGAGCGCTGCCGCGTGGCCGTGATTTCAGGCCAGAAGTGGCAGGCGGTCGCGTGCTCGCTGCCGTCATCGGCTTGTAGTGTTGGGGCATCTTGTTCGCAGCGTGTTTGCCGATGTGGGCAGCGGGTGTGAAAGCGGCAGCCCGAGGGCGGTGCAATAGGCGAGGGCAGATCGCCACTGATCTGCGCGTCAATGGGTGACGTTTCACCTAGTCGGGGAATCGACGCTAACAGGCCCTGGGTGTAAGGGTGTCTTGGCTGGCTATAGATTGACTCGGCATCGGCGATTTCGACTATTTGACCTAAGTACATGACCGCAATGCGATCACTCATGTGTCGCACTACCGCTAAATCATGGGAAATAAAAATGATGCTGAGTTTAAGTTTTTGCTGAATATCCAAGAGCAGATTCAGAATTTGCGCCTGCACCGAGACATCGAGTGCGGATACCGCTTCGTCGCAGATTAAAACCTTGGGCTCCAGGGCAATGGCCCGAGCAATGCCAATGCGCTGGCGTTGGCCACCGGAAAATTCATGGGGGTATTTACTGGCTGCGCTTAACGGCAGGCCAACCATTGCCAGCAATTCCGCCACCCGTTGACGACGGCTTTCTCGATCACCAACTTTGTGGATGATGAGCGGCTCCTCAAGAATTACCTCAACGGTGTGGCGGCTATTTAAGGACTCAAAGGGATCTTGGAAAATCATTTGCAAGGCGCGGCGATATTTACGCATTGCGCTATCTGAGAGGCCTGCTATATCGGCCCCACCGTAGCGGACAGAACCAGCTGTGGGCTTATGCAAATTCAATAGCGCTTTGGCGAGACTGCTTTTGCCGCAACCAGATTCACCCACTAAACCGAGGGTTTCGCCTTCATACAGTTTAAAGCTGACGCCGTCTACGGCGCGCAGATAAGTGCGCGAGGGACGAAATAGCCCGCCGCCCTGGCCAAAGTGCAGCTGCAGATCATTTACTGTAAGAATTGCCTTGCCGTTGTTCACGCTCATGGCGAGATGCTTCTCCATAAATGACATGCGACGCTTACTTCCTCTTGGCTGTCGGCCCGTTTTGTGATGATTTCGTTAGCCGGGGGCGTTTGACAAATGTCTTGGGCATAGCGACAGCGGTTAGCGAACCGACAGCCCGCAGGCATATTGTCGACTGCGGGGACTTGCCCCTCTAAACTGTGCAGACGTGATTTGGGCGGATGACCCGCCCCAGGCAGCGAGGCGAGCAAACCTTGGGTATAGGGGTGGCGTGCCTGGCTAAATATCTGCGCAGCGGGGCCGTATTCGACTATTTTGCCCGCGTACATCACCGCTATGTGGTCGCTAAGCTGGGACACCAGCGCCAGATCATGGGTGATAAAAAGCATGGCCATGCCATTTTTTGCTTGGAGTTTTTTCAATAATCTGACGATTTGCGCCTGTATCGTCACGTCGAGCGCGGTGGTCGGCTCATCGGCGATGAGTAGCTCTGGCTCGCAGGCGAGTGCCATGGCGATCATGACCCGTTGACGCATGCCACCAGACAATTGATGGGGGTAGGCATTGAGGCGCTCTGCCGGCGCGGGAATGCCGACCTCCGTCAATAGCTCTAAAACCCGGGCGCGGTGAATTGCGTTGGACTGCTTGGGGAAATGCAATTTCAGCACTTCCATAATCTGACGGCCAATTTGCTGTACTGGATTCAGGGCGCTCATGGGGTCCTGAAATATAACCGCAATTTTGTGGCCGCGGATCTGGCGTAAAGCTTTATTGCTTAACTGACTCAAGTCATCGCCATTGAAAAGTATTTTACCACCGCTGCGCAACGCTTGCGGCTTGGGCAGTAAATCGAGTATTGCCATTGCGGTAAGGCTCTTACCACAGCCAGACTCGCCAACGAGCCCCATTGTTCGACCGGAGGCTATCGCGAAAGAGATTGCGCTTACCAATTCGCGCTGTATGCCATCGTCACCGCGAATCGCGACGCTCAATTGTTCAACCGATAGCAAACTCATGGTGCGATTACCCACGTTTTGTCCACGATGATTTCAGGGGGCAGGGAGTCTCCGTCGTCTTTAGCCTTTAGGATATCCCGTCGGGCTTGCTTATCTATCCAAAACAAACCGCCACTGCCGCCCAGTGGATCAAACAATGAATCACTCGTGCGAGTCCCGTAAGCTTGCGGCAATTTTAGCCAGCGCCAATACGCCTCGCGGGTATAAGGGACTTTGAAGGTGGGGATAAACGAACCCTGATCGTGGATCATTTGCTCAAGCTCATGGGCAAGCTTAACGCGCTCGGCTTTATCGGTGCCCTTGCGATAGGCCATGATTTTAGCGTCCATGAGGGGGTTGTCAGTGTTCGTGACATTATTGGTTTGAGATATATGGGCGTTATCAGAATGGTAAAACTCCCAGTATCTCGGCGACAATCCGCCACCAGACCAGCCCATCCATGCAGCCTGATGTTTATTTTCCATTATTTGCTTGAAGGCCGCCGACGGGTCGAGTAACTGCAGTTTAAACTCGATCCCAGCCTTGAGCGCCTCCTGACTCAAGATCACCAGGCGGTCGTTGTGGCCGCTATTGTAATAGGTGATGCGAATACTCAGCGGCTGTCCGTCTTTAACACGTATGCCGTTTTTATTGCGCGTGTCCCAACCGGCTTTATCAAGGTATTCACCGGCTTTTTTTAGATCAAATTCGCGGGCGCGAATTTTAGTATTGGTATAGTCGCCATAGCCCTCGTGGGCGCTTTGTAGTCTTTCGTAGTCGCCATGTAATACGGTATTGATCACTTTATCGACATTGAGTGCATGGGCAATACCGTAGCGCACATTGATGTCGTCGAGCGGCCTGGCATCTTCATTCAGAAACAGCCCGCTGATTGGCTGTGGCACATCGTTGTAAAACTTTATTTTGCCGACATAGCCCTTTTCGTAGATATCGCCTTGCGCCTTTTTATGCCAAAAACGGGGCATCAGCAGGGGAAAGTTATCTAGCTCGCCTTTGCGGAAATACTGGTAGGCAATATTAATGTCGCGAATAAGTTTTACTCGCAAATGATCTGGATTATAACGGTATTTGAAATAGCGTTTATCGTTTGCCCACCAGTCCTTTTTGCGGCTAAATTCAACGTACTTTCCTTTGCGAATCTCGCTGATAATATAGGGGCCAGTGTTCGGCTCTACACGCCAGTTATAATCCCGAACCCAATTTTCATCTAGGGTGTGAAAGTGCTTTGGCACGGGAGATACGCTGTACTCAAATAGCATTTCATCCTGTGGCTTGGCCACTGCACCTTCAATACCTATGGTGTGGTCGTCATATTTAACAAGATCCGTTATGACCTCGCTGAAATAATTGTTATACCACGGCGCCAGAATAAATTTCGAGCGCATAAACTCTAGACCAAAAACGTAATCGTCGGCAGTGACCGGCTTGCCGTCGGACCATCGGGCGTCGGGGTCTAAACGAAAATAGATGCTGTGGCCGTCGTCGCCAAACGCCCAGTGAGTAGCGAGTTCGGGTAGTGGGTTCAAGGTATTGGGGTGTATGCCCACAAGGCTCAGATTATTGGCCCGCATATAGCCGGCAAAACTGCCATTAGAATCTGGCCCCACCAACCTCAGTGTTAACGGGAAGGTGGTGACAAAGGTTCGGTATCGGCCGCCCGGTTTCGCGCGGGGGTCTGCGAATATCGGATCGCTCAGATTGCTTTGCCACTTCAGCCCGTCGGGCAGTGTACTTGGTAATGCATGCACAAGGGGCGTGTTAAAAACAGCTAAAAGCAGCAGGAATACAAATTTATTCATAGTAGCTAAATTGCCTTGGGTCATAGGCATCGCGAATGGCTTCGCCGATATAGGCGACGAGCATTAAAATAACCGTCATGGCGATAACGACTGAGCCTACTAACCACAATGATTCCAAATTCTCGGTGCCTTGTTTGAGCAGTTCACCCCAACTTGAAACCGGCGGTGGCAAGCCAAAGCCCAGATAATCCAATGCGGTGAGCGAGGTGATGCCCGAGGCAACAGAGAAGGGGATAAAGGTAACCAAGGTCGATACGCTATTGGGTAAAATGTGACGAAAAACAATTCGACTGCCAGAGGCACCGATTGCCCTAGCCGCCATTACATAGTCACGTGCGACTTCTTTATAGGTGGCGGTTCGCATATACCAGGTCATTGCGGTCCAGCCGAAAAAGGCCATGATAAATAGCAGGCTCCAGAAACTGGGCGTAATAATTGAAGCCACAATCATAATGACATACAGAAAGGGGATGTTTGACCAAATTTCAATTATGCGTTGAAAAATCAAGTCAAAGGCGCCGCCCCAAAAGCCCATTAAACAGCCTATCGCCACGCCAATCGCGTAATTAAACACCAAAAGTAGTAGGGAAAAGACAATCGCCGTGCGGAAGCCGTAAAGCAAACGAGCAGCAACATCGCGGCCACTGGTGTCAGTGCCCAGGTAATGCCCGGTACTTAAAGAGGGTGCATGGGGGGGAAAATCGCCAGCAATTAAATCTGTTTCCAAGGGGCTATATGGAATTAGCGGCATTAACACCCAGCCATTGCCGCTCTCGCTGAGTTGATTTTGCAGCTCACGGTAGTTCACTTCGTAACTGTAATCTAAGCCGAATTCCTTACCACTGCGAACATCGCCGAATGTGGGGAAATACCATTGATTTTCATAGACCACCAGTAATGCCCGATTACTGGCAATGAGCTCGGCACCAAAGCTGCCTAGGGTCAACACAAGAAGAATCCACGTCGAGTAAAAGCCGCGTTTGGACTGCCGAAAGCGCTGCCAGCGCTTTTTGGCAACCGGGTTGCGCAGGGTAAAAATACTCATGTGCTACTCCCTCCGCCAAAGCGAATGCGGGGGTCCACCAACGCGACGCAAATATCGGAGAGGATATTGCCCAGCAAATAAAGAAGCGACGAGATAACCAGAATACCCATCACAATTGGGTAGTCCCGTTCAACAATGGCTTCGTAACCCAGCAATCCGATGCCGTCGATATTGAAAATGGTTTCTATCAAAAATGAGCCGCCCAAAAGCAATGAAATATTGTTGCCAAACGAGGTTGCGACGGGAATTAAACTATTGCGCAGCGCATGGCCACTGACACTGGCGCTGCGGCTCAGACCTTTGGCTGCGGCAGTGCGCATATAATCAGCTGACAAATTATCCATTAAGGCGTTTTTCATCATAAGCGTGGTAACAGCAAAACTGCCCGCTAAATAGGCGATGAGTGGCAGTGCCGCGTGATGAAAAATGTCGCCCGCTTTGGCAAGCGGCGAAAGCTCATCGTAGTCGTCGCTAATAAAGCCGCCGAGAGGAAACCAATCCCAGTATCCCGCAAATAAAGAAATGAGCGCGATACCAATAACATAACTGGGTAGGGCGTAGCCCAAAAACACAAGCGCCGATGACCAGCTATCTAGCGCGCTGCCGTGATACATGCCCTTGGCGAGCCCCAGGGGTATACAGACTAAGTACGTGAGCACGAGGGTGCATACGCCATAGAATATTGAGACCGGAAATCGCTCTTTTATTATTTGCCACACCGGGTCTTGGTAGCGGGTAGAGGTACCTAAATCGAATTGCACAACTTGTTTAAGCCAGCGCACATAGCTGCTGAGCATGGGCTGGTCAAAACCGTAGTAGTGCTTTAGTTCAGCAAGCTGCTCGTCAGAGAGGGTGCCGCCGCCTTGGCTGCGCTGCAACGATCCGGTTTCGCCACCAAGCTGCGCCTGAATCATTAATTGTTCGATAGGCCCACCCGGAACTAGCCGGGTGACTGCGAATACCAATAAGGTAATGCCAATAAAGGTGGGAATAATTAATAAAAAACGGCGAACAAAATAGCCTGTCATAAATGCAGCAAAAACCTGAGTCGCGCTATGGGGCGTATACTATATCAAACCCATCAAAGGTCTGCGTGGGTAATGTCAACATACAAGGTTAGCGATTGTCCAGGACGCAAATATTGGCTGGTTTTAATCGAGTTCCATTCAGCAATGTCGCGGATGCGTAAATTGAAGCGGCTGGCAATGAGTGATAAAGAATCTCCATTGCGAACCTTGTAACCAACTTTACGGATAATTCCCTGGTTACTGGTATTGGGCGCCTTGCCCCAAATAACGAGCTTTTGGCCGGGACGAATCGTGGCGTTACTCGCCAACTTATTCCAGTTGTTAATTTGTGTTGATTTCACGCCGTACTTGTCAGCAATATCGCTGATGGTATCGCCGCTGGCTACCGTGTGCTGTAGGCGACTGGCGTCGCTGCTGGCTTGGCCGCGATTTAATCCCTTCAGAGGCGATAACCCGTTGCCAGCATCAGGTATAAGCAGTACTTGCCCCACTTTTAAAAGGTCTTTGTCAAGCTGGTTGCTCGCCCTTAAGGTTGCAACATCAACATGGTGCTCCCGGGAAATACCAATTAGGTTGTCACCGCGCTCAACAGTATAGCGCTGCCAACGCACGCGGTCCCGGGGTGGAACTTTGGCTAGACGCTGTTTAAATGCCTTGGATTTACGGGTAGGGATCAGTAATCGGTGCGGGCCGTCAGGCGCGGTTACCCAGCGGTTGAAACCGGGGTTTAGGCGGTATAGTTCGTCGACACTGATCTCCGCGAGTTTTGCTGCTTGGGCCAAGTCGATTTGGGTGCCGGTGTCTACAGCAACAAAGTGCGCACTATTGGGAACCTTTGGCAGCGTTAAATTGTAACTGGCTGGATTTTGGAAGATTTTAACCAGTGCGAGCATCTTAGGGACGTAGTTCTCGGTTTCTTTGGGCAAGTTCAGCGACCAAAAATCGGTCGGTAGACCTTTTCGCGTGTTTTTGTTGATGGCTTTGTTAACAGTGCCAGCACCAGCATTGTAAGCGGCTAGGGTGAGAAGCCAATCGCCGTCGAAGCGCTTATTTAAATCATTTAGGTAATCAAGTGCGGCATCTGTTGCAGAAATAACGTCGCGACGACCGTCATACCACCAATTTTGCTCTAAGCCGACGTGTTTAGCGGTACTAGGTATAAATTGCCACAAGCCTGATGCACGGCCGTGGGAGTAGGCAAATGGGTCGTAGGAGCTTTCAACAAAAGGTAGCAGGGCGAGGTCCGCCGGCATGCCCCTGGATTCGAGGTTTTCGAGAATATAAAAAATGTAGCGGGCGGCGCGCTTGCTAACATTGGCGAGGTAGTATGCGTGTTCAGCGTACCATTCTTCGCGCTCCTCCACGGCTTCTTGTTTAGTTAGGTCACCAAAACTGAGTTCCCGTGCGAGTCGGATCCAGAGTTCCTCTGGACGGGCGGTTTTCGCTGCTTTTTGTGGGGTTACATTGGCTACGGCCGTAGGTGTGGGGCGGCTTTTCTTTACTTCTTCGACGGATTTTGGGCGCGTCGGGAGATTTTTACTGTTGCTGCTGTAATATTTTGGTAAACCCTGGAGTGTATAGTTTGCGGGGTCTCCAGTTTGCTTTCTACGTTCAACATTGCGCTGGTACTTGCACATGCTTGACGTTCGGTTTTCGGCTTTTTCACAGTAGCGTGCATCGCTAGCTGTGCGGGCGGCACGCCGCTGGGGTGTCTGGGCGCAAGCCGTCACCAGTGATAGCAAAAGTGCACCAATTGTGATTCTGTATATGTAGCTTTTTATTTTCATAATAGTGCAATTATTCAGTTGTAGTATTCAAAAGTCATCCTTCCATTTCCGTAGATTTGCAAAAATATCCTTTTCTTCCCGACACTTACCTTCAGTGTGGGCGTTTACGCTGGCCTGCACTGTACTTTTTCCTGTTCTCAGGAATGGATTGGTCAGCAACTCTAGTGCCAATATAGACGGTACAGTGGGTAGGCCCTCTGCACGCCGACGACTCGCGTCTGCAATCCGGTGTTCTAAGTCTTGATTCGACGGTTCTACTGTTTGAGCAAAACGAAGATTGCTCAAGGTGTATTCGTGCGCGCAATACACCGCCGTATTGGTGGGTAAAGCGGAGATTAGTCCTAAGGACCCCAGCATTTGTTCCGCAGTGCCCTCAAACAATCGCCCGCAACCACCTGCGAACAAAGTGTCGCCGCAGAATAGCAGGGGGTTGGGGGCACAATCTGAGATGTAGTAAGCAATGTGATCTAATGTATGCCCTGGTACCGCGATGACCTCGACACGATGGCCGAATAATTCGAGCGTCTGGCCATGAGTCATTCGCTGGGTAATGCCTAGGCATTGATTTTTAGGCCCGTACACTGGTGCCTGAGGGTAATGCTCGCTTAGCAACTCAATACCGTTAACGTGGTCGTAGTGGTGATGCGTAATCAGAATTGCGCTAAGCTTTAACTGATGCTCTTCTAGGTATTTTAGTACCGGCGCAGCATCGCCAGGATCGACAATAATTGCCTCTCCGTCGTGGGCGACACACCAGATATAGTTGTCGCTAAAAGCAGGTATGGGTGATATTGATAACATAATCATTATTTTTGGACCGACAGCGCAGCTTAAACATTCTGGTCACGACCTGCAATAGTAGGCCCCGGAATGTTTTGTGGAGGATTAATATGGCGAAATGGCGAATACAGCACGCTCCCGACGTATTGTTACCTGCCCTAAGGGGCTGGTTTCAAAGCAATGTTGGTCGCACAGTTTTGGCGGAAGAGCGCGCTTTAATTGCGGGCGCGATCAGTGATACCAGCACCGCCAAGTATAATCTTCTCAATTTGAGTGTGATTCCCGACCGCTGCCCGATTGATGGTAATGTGTATCAGCGTCAATTTTGCCTGGGTGGCATCGGTCATTACGGCTTGAGCCAAGTGCTAGACGTGGTTTGTGACTTTGAGGAGCTGCCCGTCGCTAACGAGTCGCAAGATGTGGTGCTATTGCATCATTTGCTGGAGTTTGTCGGCGACCCTCATCGCGTTCTGCGCGAAGTTGAACGGGTGATCGTGCCCCACGGCAAGGTGGTGATCTGTGGCATTAACCCATATTCTCCACTGGCGATGCGCGGATACCTCGGTCGCCTCAAACGCAGCCCGATGTGGCAAAACCACACCTTAAGTTTGCACCGCATTAGCGACTGGCTGTCGTTATTAGGTTTTGAGGTCAATATCGTCGAATATGCTTTCCACCGCCTACCTTTAAATACCCCTAACTTCTTTATGGCGCACAAAGCTGCATCGAAAAAGTTACCAATGGGTGGTGTTTTTGTGCTGAGCGCGACAAAATACCGCGCGCCCATGACGCCGACCCAAGAAAAACCCATGAGCCGCGCTAAAATTCTTCGTCATCCTGCGATGGTCGGAGCAACTAGAAACATTAAAGCACGAGCAGATTATGAGTGACGCCCCAGAACAGGTTGAAATTTTTACCGACGGCGCCTGTCGCGGCAATCCCGGGCCAGGCGGCTGGGGTGCGCTACTGCGCTATCAGGGCAAAGAGCACAAGCTGTTTGGCGGAGAGCCTCAAACTACCAATAATCGCATGGAGTTAATGGCCGCGATTGAAGCGCTGCGCGCCTTAAAGCGTCCCTGCGAGGTGATTTTGACGACAGATTCACAATATGTGCGCCAAGGCATAACCGAGTGGATGGTGAACTGGAAAAAGCGTGGCTGGAAAACAGCCGCCAAACAAGCCGTGAAAAATGCCGATCTGTGGCAGCAATTAGATGCCGCGGCGCAAATCCACAAGGTTGATTGGCGCTGGGTGAAGGGACATAGTGGACACCGCGAGAATGACATTGCAGACGCCTTGGCCAATCGCGGTATTGATGAAATGAGGGGTGCCTGAATATGCGGCAAATTGTCTTGGATACGGAAACAACAGGCTTAGATCCCGGCCAGGGCCACCGTATTATTGAAATAGGCTGCGTGGAGCTGGTCGACCGCAAACTCACTGGTCGTCATTACCATCAATATATTAACCCTGAGCGCGAGGTCGAGGCTGGGGCAATTGAAGTGCATGGTATTACCAATGACATGCTCAAGGACAAGCCCCTTTTTGCCCAAATTGCCGATGATTTTTTGGACTTTATTCGCGGTGCTGAACTCGTTATTCACAACGCGCCCTTTGATATTGGTTTCCTTGATGCTGAGTTTAAATACTTGGCACGCAACACCCCCAAAATAGCGTCCATATGCGGTGTAGTTGACACCTTGGTCATGGCGCGACAAAAGCATCCTGGCCAACGCAATAGTCTCGATGCCTTATGTTCACGCTATTATGTTGACAATTCCCAGCGTGACTTACACGGCGCGCTGCTAGACGCTGAGATCTTGGCAGACGTCTACTTGCTGATGACCGGTGGGCAGACGGCCTTATCACTCGCGGCTGACGATGGGTCCCAACAGGGCGAGGGCGGCGTTGCCGGTGAGCATCGTCAAATTACCAGTATCCAAAAGCGGCCTCGCGTCATTATGGCGAGCAGCGATGAACTCGCCTTACACCAAAAACAGTTGGCAGAAATTGATAAAAGCAGTGGTGGTAACTGTGTCTGGCAGCGCCCGGTCAGCGTCGAAAACTGAGACTTTTACTATGCTGTGTTAGGTAAATTTCCTCAATAGTGCTGTGCTTCTCAGTCGTTTAGTGCTAAATAGTCTATAAATAACCGCTAGTTAAATGACTAAGTCAAAGCAAAACTTGATGACGGCCCGGCGGGCTATAAGGAAATTGTGTGGCACTGAAAGTGGAAATCAATACCAGCTCTTACGCAGTTGTGGCCGAAGAACTCGGTAAAACCCTGCAGCAAGCCACTAATGTTTTTGAAACGTTTTTGTCTGAACGCCACAACCTAAGCTTATTAGAACAATGCGAAGTCGATCTGCGCCAAATTGGCGGTACGCTGCGCCTTTTGCAAATCCCCGGTGCCGCGTTACTTGCCGATGAAATGCGCTCACTGAGTCACTCGATCTTAAATAGCACAACAGCTGTCCCAGAAGGCCAGTTAAACGCCCTTAGTACGGCGTTCTTTGTGTTACCCCGATATTTAGAATTTGTGCAATCGCGGCATGCCGACATTCCGCTTATGGCTTTGTCTCACGCCAATGAATTGCGCGCGGCCCACAGTCAGCTTTTATTGCCGGACAGCTATTTTGACGCGGCGGCGAGCCCCTTATTTAGCCGCGACTCCAATATTCGTTTGCGCAGTAATCCATTGGCTGGCGCGGAGTTAGACATTGCCTTAAAACGTATCCGCCACCTATACCAAACTGGTTTATTGGGTTTGCTACGCGACGCGCAAATTCCGCTGCAACTCACCATAATGTCGCGAGCGGTTCGGCGTCTGTGTAATGTTGTAGAGCCAGGCCCCCAACAGCGGTTTTGGCTGCTTGCTGACGCCGTACTGGAAGCGTTTGTTAATAATGGCCTAGAACTTAATGCGCATCGGAAAAAGGTGCTTGCCGGCTTAGAAGGGCAGCTGCGCGGCCGTATTAAGAATCGTTTGACCCTAAACGAAGTGCTGGAACAAGAGTTACGGTATTTGCTAACAATTAGCGCGTATCGTGACGGTATGACCGGTAAAATCATGAAAGTGGCGCAGATTGAAGCCGCCGAGGTCAATGATGAGCAAATATGCTCACTGCGTAAATTGATGCTAGGTTTGAGCTATGACACGGTTTCCTCTGTTATTAACGAACTTCGCGGCGAATTGCGCCACGCCAAAGATGTCTTAGAGTTACTGGCCCAACATCAACGCAGTGATGAAGATGAAATTCGGCCACTTGTCGCCGTGTTAAAACAAAGTGCCGACATTTTAATGGTTTTGAATTTACCCGCATTTGCCGGCAGCCTAAACGAGCATACAAGTGCCTTAGAAAGCCTGATTGGACGAGATTTAGTTCAAGAGCGCAGCCAATTAGAAGATTTAGCGGAGACCCTGCTGTTTATTGACGGCAGCCTGGCCCAGATCGACCGCCGCAAGTTAAATTATGAGGACCTCGGTGATTTAAGCATTGAGCGCCGTGATGCGATCAGTGCCGACAACCAGCTTAGTGAGGCCCGCAGTATTGTGATTGATGAGTCTAAGGCGGCCATCGGCATGGTGAAACGGGCTATCTCTGCCTATATTGAGTCTGATTTTGACAGTACTCATATTTCGAATTTACCCCAATTACTAAATTCAGTGCGGGGCGCGTTTTACATGATTGGGGTCGCGAAGCTACCCGAAGTCACTGGCGGAGCAACGGAGTTTATTCGCGGCTTTGTTGAGCGGAGCCAAATTAATCCCGCCAAAGATGTCCAATCTCTAGAGACCTTGGCGGATGCGATGATCAGTATTGAGTACTTTCTTACCGAATTTGGGCGCCGACATATTGCCGATGAGCGTATACTGCAAGTAGCAGAAGACAGTGTTGCACTGCTGCTCGCGCCCAAGCAAGTCACTATCTGATGACCTTAGCACTATGACCTTGGATTATATTCTTATACTTATTTCCGGCGCGGGATTATTGCTGTGTTTCCTAGCCGTGCTGCGTTTGCGCCGACATTTCTTCAGCGGGGCGCTCGCTGTCGTACTGACGTTTGGCTTTACCACCGGCGTTATTCTTATCAGTAAAGACGTATTGAGCTATCGCAATCTAGCCGATGAAACCATGGTCGCGCGGGTCTTCGTTGGCGCGAACAAAGACCCAAAGCAATTTTTGGTGAGTGTCGACACCCTTAATGACCAGCCACTGCAATCCTATTTGTTAATGGGTGACCAGTGGCAGATTGATAGCCGTGTGATGCGCTGGCAGCTTCCTGCCGCACGCCTGGGTTTTGATAATCTATACCGCTTAGAGCGCTTGCTGGGTCGATACGCCGATATAGAAAACGAGCGCAATGCCCCTCGCACAGTGTATTTACTTAGCCTTTCTGAGCCACTTGATGTGTGGGACTTATTGCGTAGCAATGATTTTTTCCACAAGTGGGTGGAGGCCAATTACGGCAATGCGGTTTTCGCGCCTATGGTCGACGGTGCCCAATTTGCCGTCTACCTCGGCCGCAGTGGACTCTTTATTCGCCCCGAAAACCCAATAGCGGTCAAAGCCTTACGCAATTGGCCTGCTTGACTTAAACTACCTCGCCGTATGAATATGTGGCACTTTTAAAACCTCTCTGGGAGTACTTTTTTGGAATTTCTACTGGAATACGGCTTGTTTCTAGCCAAATCCATCACTGTGGTCGTTGCTTTTGTTGTGATTGTTAGCGCTATCGCGGTGGCGAGTCAGCGCAACAAAAAAGAGGGCACTGACGGCCATATAGAGGTGACGACGCTCAATCACCGCTATGAAGATTGGGAAGACTTACTGAAGTTTGAAATTCTTGACGAAGACAGTTTTAAAAAAGAACGTAAGGCCAAAAAGAAGCAACTTAAGGCCGATGCCAAGAAAAATGCCGATCAACATCGCAAGCGCCTTTATGTACTTGATTTCGACGGCGATGTGAGTGCTTCGGATGTCGAATTTTTGCGCCACGAGATTTCAGCCATCCTGACTGTCGCCCGACCTGAAGACGAGATACTGCTGCGCCTAGAAAGCCCCGGCGGCATGGTGCATAGCTACGGCTTGGCGGCTTCGCAATTACAGCGTATTCGCGCCCATGGGATCCCACTAACAATCGCCATCGACCGCGTCGCCGCAAGTGGCGGTTATATGATGGCCTGCATTGGCAACCGAATTATGTCTGCGCCTTTTGCTGTTATTGGCTCGATTGGTGTCGTTGCACAACTGCCGAATTTTAATCGTCTGCTGAAAAAGCATGACGTCGATATAGAATTACACACAGCAGGGGCTCACAAGCGCACCTTGACGATGGTGGGCGAAAACACTGAGGAAGGTCGCAAAAAGTTCATAGAAGAGCTTGAAGAAACCCATATCCTGTTCAAAGAGTTTGTGAGTGAAAACCGCCCACAATTGGAAATTGATAATATTGCAACAGGGGAGGTGTGGTACGGCTCTAAGGCGCTTGAAGTGAAGCTGGTTGACGAGATTCGTACCAGTGACGACTATTTATTAAGCCAGCGTGCAGACAGTGATATATACGCCGTTAGTTACCGTCAAAAGCGCAGCTTATCAGAGCGCTTGGGCTTTGCAGCGGAAGGCGCAATAAATCGTACACTGTCGTCTTTGCTCGCTAAATTGAGCCAAAACAGGTTTTAGGCGCCTGTATCTTGCATTTGAAGTTATATCGATTGAAACCGCATAAGCCTTCTTTGGAGAATGCGCCGACGTCAATAAAACGACAGCGGGGCATTAAACTCTGGGAAGTTGCATTGGTGCTCGCTATCAGTAGCGGTATCGTTATTTTCATCAGCGTTATTGTAAATAAGCGTATCGACACCGCGCTTAAAGAGCAGGTGAACAGCGATTTTCGCCGCATTTCCATGGCATTGCATCAGTACAAACTCGACAATAAACGCTACCCAAGCAGCGAACAGGGCTTAATGGCCCTGTACTACCCGCCAGAGATTGAACCCCTAGCCGAGAAGTGGAACGGCCCATACATAAATCGTGAAACACTTATTCATGATCCGTGGAAGAAAGCCTATCGCTACCTTAGCTCTGATGCACCGCCAGGCTTTGAAATAAGCAGCTTAGGTGCTGATGCCAAAATTGGGGGTAAAGGACAAAATGCTGATTTGAGTGTTAGTTACCAGAGTGACGAACACTAATCATTCTTCGCGAGTCAATTATGCCGTTTGAAAAGCCATATCCCTGAGCTACTTTTGGCATTCATCTAATACTGCTTATTTACGAAGAGGCTTCGCCAGCACTGGATAGAGCGGGCGTTCAGCTATTCTCTCGCCACGCCAGTTAATTGGGCATGGCGAGAGATGAGTGCTTTAGTTTTGTGTTAAAGCGTGTGTGCGGTGCGAGTTAAGGTCTTACTGCTACTTCGCAGCGTTATCCCTTCCATTCCCTTAGGGCATCGCCCGCAAACATCGTGTTACGCATGCTGGGCGTTAGAAGAAGCGAATAATTAACAGCAAAGCAAGTAAGGTCACCATCCATGCCGCCATACTACTAATAGATATCGTGCGGGAAAAAACCCCTTCGCCGCTATTAAGCGCGGCTAAACGCTGCTCGAGAGTATTGCCAATGCTCATAATGCGACTGCGAATAGTGAGATCCACACGATTTACTAAGCGACCACAGGCATTGATTAGCCGCGGCAGGGGCCGTCGATACATCCAATCGAAATCTAAATTAGTAGACGGCAATTCTGGCGGATACATACCTTTTAGGTTCAGCCAAACAAACGCCAATGCAGAGAAAAACAGAAGCTGGGTCTGAGTGAGAATATGGCTCACATCATAAGCACTGTAATCCGTTGGGAACGGCAGGTGTTGGTAAAGTAGTTGCGGAAAGATACCGATCGCAAGACACAGGGTCGCCGCGATACTCATTGCGAGTAGCATATTCCAAGGTGCTTCTTTACAGCGAATACCAGAGTCGTGCGCGAAAAACGCAAAGTAGGGGATTTTGATACCTGCGTGATGGAATACCCCAGCCGAAGCGAATAATAGCAGTAGCCACACAATGTTAAAGTGCTCTTTAAGCGCGGCCGACATGATCATGGATTTGCTGACAAATCCGCTGAACAACGGGAATGCCGATATCGACGCCGCGCCAACAATACAGAGTATGGCTGTTTTGGGCATCGACTTGTATAAACCGCCCAGTTCAGAGCCGTTAATGCGCCCAGTGCGGTATAGCACCGCGCCCATGGACATGAACAATAAACCTTTAAAAATAACGTCGTTAAAGGCGTGGGCAACGGCGCCATTAATACCTAACTCCGTGCCGATACCGATGCCAACCATCATAAAGCCCAGCTGGTTGACCAAGCTGTAGGCGAGGACTCGGCGGAGGTCATTTTCAATAACAGCAAAGAATATCGGGAAACACGCCATTGTCGCGCCGATATAAACCAGCATTTCGGTGCCAGGGAAGCCCCTGGCCATTGCATACACCGCAACCTTGGTGGTGAATGCGCTCAAAAATACAGTACCGGTTGGGGTCGCTTCTGGGTAGGCGTCGGTTAGCCAGTTATGAAAAAACGGGAACGCGCATTTGATGCCAAATGCCAAGAACATAAACCAACTGGCAATTGAATCGAGTCCGATTTCAGTAAACATCAGACTGCCGTTCTGTTTGAAATAGAGAATGATACCGACCAGCAGTAGCAGCCCCGAGATTACCTGGATGATTAGGTAACGCATACCGGCGCTGTAGGCGGTATCTGTACGACGCGCCCAGATCAAAAAGACCGAGGTGACCGCCAGCATTTCCCAAAAAATGAATAAAGTCAGCAAATCGCCCGCAAAGACCGCCCCTAATGCGCTGCCAGCGTAAAGCATCGCTGCGACCTGCTGCGTTTTATCCTTAATGTGCAGGGAATAAATAACACTGATCAAGGCCGCGATATGAAATAAATAGCCAAACAACAGACTTAAACGGTCGATATGAATTGGCTTGAGCGCCATACCCATTAATTGGGTTTCAAGACCAAAACCGCTCGGCAGCTGCCAGAGGTTTAAGGCGCTGACAACAACAACCACAATTAAGGCAGGGCCACGCCATGTCGCGCCGCCAACTAAGGCGATTAACGCGCCAAGGTAAAAAATTAGAAACGGCGGTAACTCAATCCCCAGCATGAGTTTCCTCCTTCGCGCTTTGGTTTACTTGCTGATAATAATCTTCACCGCGCATCAAACCTTTTCGCATCCACTTAGCAACGAGCACAAGTACGACGCAGCCAATAAAGCCGTATACCGGATAAAAACCATACAACCCCTCCCAGGGGTGCACAGAGTGGCGGTGAATGACGAAATCTAATCCAAACAGCACGGCGCAAATAGCGTAAAGGCTACGAAGTATCCAGCGCAGTGTTTCTGGGCGATCAAAAAAATCCTGGGAGTGGCTCATTGCGATCCCTCGGTGAAAATCTGGGATACCAACTCAAAAAGCGGGTTGGGAAAGAAAAATAATAAAATACAGGCGCCAGCCGTGATGCATAGGGCAATAAGCGACGCTGTGGGCGCCTCTTTAATGGCCACTGGCCCGTCAGCATGTGGGACGCTAGGAAAGAAAGCGCGTAGCGGTATCGGCAGTAGGTAGGCAATGTTCAGCAGGGAGCTGAGTAACAGCACGGCCATTAATACCAGTTGATCTGTTTCTAGCGTCGCGGTGAGTAACCACCACTTGCTCCAGGTTCCAGCCGTGGGCGGCAAGCCGATAATACTGAGTGACGCAATGAAGAAGGCAATCATGGTGATTGGCATCCGTCGGCCAAGGCCCGCCATCTCGCTGATATTACTTTTATGGCTGGCCACTAGGATTGCGCCAGCACAGAAGAACAGGGTTATTTTACCCACTGCGTGTGTGGCTATATGCATCGCGCTGCCCACCACGCCGCTTTCAACCGCAAGCAGTGCGCCGACCGTGATATAGCCGAGCTGGCTGACCGTTGAATAGGCCAGTCTCGCCTTGAGGTTATCTTGACGAAGCGCCACCAGTGACGCCAGCACGACGCCCGCACCGGCAAGATATAACAGGTAATCGGTTGCGGGAATTTGCTGGAGGGTGTCTAGACCAAAGATAAAGACCAATATCTTCACGAGGCTAAATACCCCGGCCTTAACTACCGCCACCGCATGGAGCAGGGCGCTAACCGGGGTAGGGGCGACCATCGCCGCAGGTAACCAGCGATGAAAGGGCATAACCGCTGCTTTGGCAACGCCAAAAATATACAGCACCAGCAATACCGACAATAATGCGATGCCCGTTTGCTCGGGGAATACCCCGCCAGCTTGGAAATCAAGGGTGCCCGCGACCAGCCACGTCACAATGATGGCGGGTAGGAAGAAGGCAACTGATGTGCCCATCAATATCCCGAGATAAATCCGGCCTCCCTGTTTGGCTTTTTCGGTACCGGCGTGGGTCACTAGCGGGTACGTGCACAGCGACAGAACTTCATAAAAAACAAACAAGGTAAATAGGTTTTCTGCATAGGCAATTGCCATGACCGCCGCAATGGCAACCGCAAAACAGACGTAGAAACGGGTTTGATTGTCCTCTTTGTGGCCGCGCATATACCCAATGGCGTACAAGGTAGTTACCGGCCACAGCAAGCTGGCCACGAGGCTAAACAACAGTCCCATGGCATCAATTTTAAAGCTCAAGCTCAGCCCAGGCACGATATCTACCCAGTGGCGGGTCAGTGATTGCCCTTCGTTAAAGCTGTTGTACAGCTCGACGTTAATCAACAGCAATGCCAAGCCGGCGAGTATGGATACCGCTTCGCGCAGATTAGGCATGCGGGCAAAAGCGAGTATGCCGACCACAGCGAGTAATGGCGTGAATATAGCGGCATCGATTAGCATATTTGGTGCGCTCATTATGGGCGTCCCTCCTGCAATGCTATTGCCGCTTCCGCGCTTATGGACACCGGCAAGCGCGTATCAATGCCAAAATAAATATTACCGAATACCAGTAACCAGAGAGCCAGTAGCATTGCCAATGGAGCTTCCTTGAGGGGTTTGCTGTCAGTAGCTGGTTTAAAGTACAGCGCCTCTACAACCCGCCAGATGTAAACGATCGCGAGTAGCGAGCCAATCATAATGAGTAGCACTAATAACCAGCGGTCAGACAGCGCCGCCGCCGATACCAGATACCATTTACTGATAAAGCCCGCGGTAAGCGGAACACCGATTATACTGAGTCCGCCAACCACAAAACCGAAACTGGTCCATGGCATTTTTCGACCCAAGCCCTGCATTGACGTCAGGGTGGTGGCACCGATGCGGCAGGCGATTGCCGCGAGTGCCATAAACAGAGTGGCTTTCATTAATGCATGATTGAATACGTGCAACAACGTGGCCTGTAATCCGAGGACACCGCCAATCCCTAGGCCAACAACCATATAACCGACCTGAGCGACACTGGAGTAGGCTATAGCGCGCTTAACTTCCGCCTGATAAATAGCGGCAATCGACGCGCCGATTACCCCAGTAATACCCAATACGATGAAAATTTCCTCAAGTGGGATGTCGATTTGGCTGAAGTGACTGGGGAATACCGTGTAAGTGAAACGGATCATCAGGTACAGCGCGACTTTGGTGGCGCTTGCAGCCAAGAAGGTAGTAACGATTGATGGCGCGTGGGTGTAGGCGTTAGGTAGCCAAAGGTGGAGTGGAAACAGGGCGAGCTTTAAACTGATGCCCACGAGAATAAACGCATAGGCAGTAAATACCGCAGAGGAATCACTGGCTAATGGCAGACGTTGGGCTAAGTCCTGCATATTGAGGGTGCCGGTCATGATGTACATGAGACCTATACCAATCAAAATAAAGGTCGCGCCGATTGTGCCCATGATCAAGTAACGAAAGGCGGCCCACAGGCTCTCTCTCTTTGGCCCTAGCGAGATCAAGGTATAAGTAGACAGCGATGAAACTTCTAAAAAAACAAAGACGTTAAAAGCGTCCCCGGTGGCTAATATCCCCAGTAAGCCCGCGAGGCAAAGCAGCCAAGCGACAAAAAAGATAGTTTGCTTTTCTGGGGCGATTTCAACGTTAATGCTGCTCTGCGCGGCCAGTAACGCAACCGTGCTACTGCCAGAAACAATCAATAGTAGCCAAGCATTGAGTAAATCAATGCGGTACTCGATACCCCAGGGCGCTTGCCAACCACCTAAGGCGTAGCTAATTACGCCATGATGGTAGACCGTATGCAGCAGCATGGCGGCGATACAAAAACTGAGGGCGCTGATAAGCAAGGCGAATAGCCATGCGAGTTTGCCGCGGCCTAAAATCAGGCAAGCGGGTGCGCCGAGCAGTGGCAGAATAACTTGTAGAATGGGTAAATGGCTTAACACGAATGGTCTCGCTGCTGAATTTCAGACTCTTCAATAGTGCCGTAGGCTTTATTGATTCTTATCACGAGTGCCAGCCCCAATGCGGTGGTGGCAATCCCGACTACGATCGCGGTGAGGATGAGAACATGGGGCAGGGGGTTTGAATAAACGGTGATACTGTCATTCAGAATAGGCGCGCTGCCGCCGTGAATTTTTCCTGCACTGATATAAAGAATAAAAACCGAGGTTTGAAAAATATTTAAACCAACGATCTTTTTAACCAAATTACCTTGTGCTATCACGATGAAGAAACCAACCATCATCAGTGCTACAACAATCCAATAGTTGTAGTGGGACATTAATAAGGTCATTCCTCTGCCTCTACTTGCTTACTCTGCTGTCCGGCGAAGCAATAAAAAATCATCACCATGACAGCTGCCACCGTAATGCCAACGCCAAGCTCGATAACGAGGATGCCAATGTGTTGACCGGTAAGAGGATTCTCTGCCAGCACTGAGTAATTCAAGAACTCACCGCCGTTGAGCATTGAGACCAGCCCCACGGATCCGTAAAGCAATACACCGAAGGCAGCCAGAACCCTTAAAAGAGCGGAGCTTACTACTTGTTGGGCGACATCTACGCCGAAAAACATGGTGTATAAAATAATGCCCGCAGCGAAGATCACGCCGGCTTGAAAGCCGCCACCAGGACCGTAGTCACCGTGAAACTGAACATAAAGCGCAAATAACAGAATTGGCGGAATTAAGATTTTACTGACGATACGCAATACCGTGTGGTGCCGAGCGCCATTGCTTAGGGGGACTTGGCTTGGCGCAGGTTTTAACATGAGCAAAGACAAAACGCCGATACCTGCGGTGAAAATAACGGCGACTTCCCCAAAGGTATCAAAGCCACGATAGCTGGCCAGCACAGAGGTAACAATATTGGGTATGCCTATTTCGGCCCCAGATTGTTCTATATAGCGTGGAGCGACATGCGTATGGGCTGGCGCATTGGCTGAGCCAAATTCTGGCATACCAAAAGTGCCAATAATCAGCAGTGCGCCAGTGATTGTTACCAGCATCAACGCAAAAAAATTACGGCTGCGGTTGGCTTGTTCCTTACGCCCGACCATCGCCAATGTTAGTAGCATCAGCAGTGGCGATATGCCCGCGCCTACAGCAGCCTCGGTAAAGGCAACGTCGACGGCGTCCATGAGAACAAAGAAACTCGCCGACAAAAAACCGTAGATACCGGTCAGCATGACGACCGCAATCAGGTCGCGGCTGAGCACAATCCCTATTGCGGTAGCAAACAACATGCTTAGCAAAGCAAGATCGATAAATAGTTCTATGGGGAAACCCTCCCCGCCGCAGCGGTGCCATTGTTATGATTAGTCATGGCGACCTCCCTTTGTTTCGTGCTCTTGATGGCGCCAAACCGCTTTCGCTAAAGCATGGCTGGATGTGGGGCTGGTAAACAAAATGAACAATAGAATCATAATCAGCTTGAGAAGAACCAAGCTCCAGCCAGCCAATAGCATTAAACCCATGAGAAGCAGGGTAGTGGCAAGCGTTTCAGTAACACCTGCTGCATGCATGCGGCTGAGGGTGTCGGGAAATCGCAATACCCCCAGCGCGCCGGTAAAAATCAAAAAGCTGCCTAAAAGAAGCAGCGCACCACTTAGGAATCCTATTGCATCATTCATCGGCAGAGCGACCTTCCTCAGCTTTCTGAGTGTGTTCAAAGTAGCGCAAAATTGCGATCACACTGATGAAATTCATTAGCGCGTAGAGCAGCGCAATATCCAGAAACTCTGGTCTTCCGAACAAAAAGCCCAGCACAGCAATAAGTAGAACCGTTTTGGTGCCAAATAAATTCGCGGCAAGCACACGGTCGAAGATACTAGGGCCAGCAAAGCCCCGGATCAGCGCCATTGCCATAACCAGTATGAGGGTGAAGGTTGTTACAGCCAGCATCATTTTTCCAATAGATCCACCCGACGGGACATTTCACCCGCGTCGAGATCATTAAGGTTGGCTTGAGTGAGGCCGTGTACTAAAACCTCGGTGTCGGAAAGTTCTACGGAAATTGTTCCGGGCGTAAGATTGATCGAATTAGCGTAAACAACCCGTCCAATATCAGTCTTTTGCTTTACAGGAAAGCGCCTCGTACCTGGGGAGATAGTGCTGCTACCTAACCAAATGCGCTTCACCACGTCGATATTACTGATAATGATCTGCGCTACCAGCCAACTATAATACCGAGGAAGATGGCGGGTTAAGTGGACGGGCTGCGACTCGTGATCAACGACGTCCATGCGATGACAGACCCAGACGACCAATGCTACAGACACTGCACCAAAGGACAGCAACAAGCCGGTGTAGTGGCCAGAATTGGCGAGCCATATAGTGGCTAATAGTGCAGAAATACTAACCGTATGTTTCATAGAGGCCTTAAGTATTTTTCTTGGTATTAATCGCGGCAACAGCAGCTGGTCGTTAATATTTGCATCAGCTCACTAAGCCCGTGAGCATCCATCCAAATTAAGTTTGGCAAATTTAGCACGCTTAGCATTGTTGAGTAAGCAATAACGTTCGCTTTTTAATGCTCGGATGCTCATTTCCCTTTTGAACTCAATCTATAATGACGCTCAGCGGCGTTTACACTGTAAACAATCTTGCTACAGGTTTGCCTGCCCGCAAACGAGACATTCAGTTCTAAGGGCTGCCGATAAAAGATGCCCAAGCTTAGCGTAAAGTAGCCTTTATAAACAAGCATTTGGCTTAGTCATGCAGTAGACGAAAAGGCTCGTCTCCGTTTCACGCTGGGCGGGGTTTAATTCATCTTACATGGAGCCCAACTAATAGGCTGTACTGCGGGGTGTAGTATGGCAAGTAATCGTTTTATAGCTTGACAGTGCAGATGGTAGCTTTATAGGCGGCGTTTGCCGGTGTGGCTTTAAATCTTTTGCTCGCTGGGACGGGCGCATTTTCAGCAAGTTGCAGCTAAGCGTTATTGGCTCGTTTTTTCAAACAACCTTTCCAATTTAACACGAGACGCCTTGGTGCGGAGTGAGCCCCGTTCGGTAAGGCCCAAGGTCGGTGTTACTAGTAAGGTGATGCAATTTGTTACCAACCAGCACAGCAGCATCGAGACCAGTGTATGACTAAAAAAATGGTGGCCAAGGAGCATTTTATATCCACCCATCGCCCAACCGGCCGTTAGCGCTATACCTAGCATTTGGCGCCGTCGACGCCGAGACTTAGGCAAATAATAAAGCGCCAACAGGGCAAAGCCGCCGCTGGCGTGACCGGCGGGGAAGCATCGCTGCTGCTTTGCTGGCTGCTTGTCGGCAGGGTAGCTTTCAAATAATTTGAGATAGGGAAGCTTGCCGCCGTACTCACTAAGTGCATAAGGGCAGGCGACGTTCGTAGTACCTTTTAATGAAGATACGGCGGCTGGGCCAAGAGGCAAGGCAAGCAACACAATAAGCAAGCCACGATGATATTGTTGGACAATTGGCGCTTTGCGAAAAAACAGTAAGCTGACTAAAAGCGCAAGCTCAAAAAGGAGTAAAAGCTTTTTAGGAGCATCGTAAAAGAAAAAATGACGCCAGGGGTTGCCGTCGATTTGAAATAGCCAATGCTGACTACTGGCATTGTAAAAGAACCCCTGAATCCATAAATCCAAATTGCTCAACTCAAAGCACAATGTTACTGCGGTGAGTGCAATCAGAGCGTATTGAATATGCTTAGCGGGCGACATTGTGATCGTTCTCGTCTTCTTCGTCCTCCAGAACCACCAACTTTACCTCGGCAGCGGGCAATAGCTCAGTTGTCACTTCAAACACGTCTAGTAGCGTGTCAAACACCACGTCGTGGGAGTTTGCTTGATCTCTTAATGCCAGTGACTGCGCGTAATCAATATCTGATGATGGACTTATCCACGCGATGACCGGAACATGCGTCTGGGCCTCGGGAGCAAAGCTATAGGGCATGCCGTGCAAATAAATACCCGACTCGCCTAAGGATTCACCGTGGTCGCTAACATAGAACATAGCCGCCTCATACTTTGGCGAATTGGCCTTTAGCAGCGCGATGACCTCGGATAGGAAATAGTCGGTGTAGAGAATTGTATTATCATAGGCATTTATAATCTCATCTTGGGTGCAATTGGCGAGTTCGTTTGAGTGACAAGCAGGGGTGAATTTTTCAAACTCCGCTGGGTAGCGACGGTGGTAGGCGGGGCCATGACTGCCCATTTGGTGTAACACAACCAAAATATCGCCACTTTTAGCGTCAATATAGGCCTGCAAGCCGTCTAGCATGCCTATGTCGCGACACTCATCGTCGCAGACAGGGTTTAACTCGGCGCTGCGAAAATTTTCAAATGGCACCCGGTCGGCCACGCCTTTAGAGTCCGAGTTATTGTCTCGCCACAGCACATTTACACCCGCCTTTTGCAGCAGATCCAGACCGTTTTCGGTGTTTCTCGCACTTTTTACGTCAAAACCATCATGGGCTGAATACGAAAACATACACGGTACGGATATCGCCGTAGACGTGCCACAAGAGTGGATATTGCTGAAACTGATTATATTAGCCTCGAGGCTAAGCCGTGGATTGGTGGCTCGAGGGTAGCCGTTTAAAGAGAAATGGTCTGCGCGCGCAGTTTCACCAACCACGAGAATCACTAACTCCGCGTGGGCATCCTCGGATTCCAAAATATTTGCCACCGCATCTAAGCCCATAAACGGGAGCGGGGCAGAGCTTGGCGCAAAGCTGGCGGCAAACTGTATGGCCGAGTAAATAGGATATGCCGGACTAACATAGTATCGAACTGTCTTGTGCTCCCTGAAAAAACTTGCATATTGGCTGCTGAAACCAAACACGCAAATAGCCATAACGCCCACAGCTAACAAGCCAGTGAGCGCATGAAAGGCCTTCTGGTGAACGAAGCCAGTCACTGGTATTGGGAGCCACCAAAGCAAGGCGACAGGCACAATACCAAGGAAAAACACACGGAAAATAAGACCGCTACTGAACAAATCCATAGATTCTGCAGCGTCAGTTTCATACACATTACGAATCATATCCAAATCGATAATCGGCTACTTGACAATATCGGCCGAAATATTGCGTATTTATTAAGTA
>TARA_R110001599_G_C12277382_1_pt1 | contig 51387 bp, 43 predicted proteins | sample TARA_R110001599 | Tara Oceans TARA_R110001599 (sample SAMEA4398360) | marine metagenome | biome: Polar Biome; feature: [MES] marine water layer (ENVO:01000295) within the mesopelagic zone...; material: water (ENVO:00002006), including particulate matter (ENVO:01000060) such as...... | reverse complement strand
ATACGGGTGGCCAACAACGACTGGTGCGCATCGCGCAATACCACATCCGTTATTCCCAGTGGGCGGTTGTTTTGATCCATCGTGTTGAGCCTCTTGGGTTTCAGGGGTTATTGCTAGCGCTGATTGTCGCGGTGCTGATGGATGGCAGCGGTAATCACCGCAACAACACCGGGGTCGAGTTCCGCAGCGGCAGCCTGACCGGCGCTGCGTTCTCTGGCCTTCACCGGCGGCGGCTCCGGCTGGGGAAAGTAACGAGTAATAAACCCGGACATGCCGGTAGTGGCAAGTACCAGCGCAGCCAGAAACAGAACCACCGTACCCATGCCATACAGCATGAGTTCGACCCCCTGCGCCACAATGTCACCCTGCATAAAAACACCCATTTCTCTGGCCCGGAATTATCGCCGGGCACACTGGAGCCCATAATAAACAAGTCGCCTACCCGGCGCCATGTCCAGCGACGGGAATCGGCATGGCCCCCGCACTGCGGCCTGTATATAATTGCCCGCCTTTTCCGAGGTTAACCACAACCATGCGATTAATGCTCGCCCCCATGGAGGGGGTTATCGACCACACCATGCGCGAGCTGCTCACATCAATGGGTGGAATAGACCGCTGCGTCACCGAATTTGTTCGGGTTACCGACCGCCTGCTGCCGCCAAAAGTGTTCTACCGCCTGTGCCCCGAGCTGGCCGGCGGCGGCACCACAGCCACCGGCGTCCCGGTATACATACAGTTACTGGGCGGCCAGGCAGGCCCCCTCGCAGACAACGCAGCCCGCGCCGCCGAGTTGGGCGCGCCGGGAATCGATCTCAACTTCGGTTGCCCGGCAAAAACCGTGAACCGCTCGGACGGGGGTTCTATCATACTGCGCGAACCGCAGCGAGTGTATGCCATCGCTGCCGCTGTGCGCGCCGCCGTCCCAGCCCATGTACCCATCACGGTAAAAACCCGGCTGGGCTATGAGGATGAAAGCCTGTTTCTGGATATCGTGCGCGGTATCGATGCGGCTGGAGTGAACGAACTGACAGTGCACGCCCGCACCAAGCGGCATGGTTACCGACCGCCAGCTTACTGGGAGGAGATTGCCCGCGCCCGAGAGGTCACAGGCATGCCGCTTATCGCCAACGGTGAAATATGGAGCCCGGCGGATGCGTTGCGCTGCCTTGAGGTGACCGGGTGCGATGACCTGATGCTGGGCCGGGGCACGCTCTGTCGCCCAGACCTGGCGCGCCTGGTGGTTGGCGCTGCCGAAGGCCATATGCCGGAGTCAATGCAATGGCAGGAGGTGCTGCCATTGCTACTGCAATTTTTTACGATGAACCTGGCACACTATGATGCCCACTATGCGCCCAGCCCCTTGAAGCAATGGCTGGTCTATTTGCGTGGGCACTACTTTCCGGCAGCCCTGCTGTTTGAAAAGGTGAAGCGATTACGCGACCCGACGCAGGTCCAAAGTGCTCTGCAAGCGGCTTTAGCGGAGGCGATTGCAGACCGTCGTGAACCGCCAGAGCGCACACCTGCGCTCAAAATAGCGTAGGCACAACCGCGTCTATCAAACGGGGCCCCTTGCCACTCATGGCCGCCGCAAATTGCTCGTTGAACTCCTCCGCAGTGGTGGCTCTTGACGCCTGCACCCCCATACTGGTGGCCATGGCGACAAAGTCTATCACCGGGCTGCCAATGTCGAGCAAGCTGGCGGCATTAGGCCCCGGCTTGCCGCCCCGGGCACCGGTGCGGGCAAACTCCATTTCCAGCACGCTGTACTTGGCATTATTGAAAATCACCACGGTGACATCCAGGTGTTCCCTGGCCATGGTCCACAGGGACTGTATGGTATACATCGCGCTGCCATCTCCCTCTAGGCACAGTACCTTGCGATCCGGGCAGGCGATTGCCGCACCGACAGAGGCCGGCAGCCCCCAGCCTATGGCGCCACCCGTCAGGCTCAGCCAGTCGTGAGGCTGGGCAGTGGCGGTCGCGGGGTACAGCACAAAACTCGAGGTGATAGCCTCATCGATAACAACCGTATTCTCCGGCATGAAATGCGCCACCGCTGTGGCCACCTTGGCGACGTCCAAGGGCCCGGCCGCGAGGTCGGGAACGTCCAGCGGATTGACATCCGGCTTCACATCTATGGCGTCAAGTGCTTCCAGCAAATCCTCCAGAGCCTGGTCGATGTCTTCATTAGGGCCAGCCAGCACGAACTCCTCGCAGCCATCCGCCGCAATTGCGCTGGGCACATTGGGATAAGCGAAAAATGAAACCGGGGCCGGCGCACCCAGCAGAATAAGCTTCTGCACATCCTTGAGGTGATCAATAGCCAGCTCCGCCAGGTAAGGCAGACGATCGATCACAGCTCTGTCAGCTCCCCGGGCCATACGCCCTGGAAAAGTTTCTGCACAGACTCTTACGCCCGCGGCCTTGCCGATACGGCTCAGCATCATGCCGCGCTGGCTGTCTATTTCCCGGCCCCCGACCATAATCATACAGTTAGCATCAGACTTCAGCATTGCCAGCGCTTTCTTCACTCGTTCCGACGGCACCGGAGCCGGTTGCTCCAGGGTGACAGCACCCTCAGGCCCGTTGGGGTTGTCGCTCCAGGAAACATCCGCTGGCAGCATCAGTGTGGCTACCCGGCCGATACCTGCCTGGCGCACGGCTTCCGCCGCATCCCTGGCGATATCCTCAGCGGCCTTCGAGGTGTAAACCCAGTGCGAGACAGGGCCGGCGATACCTTCAATGTCGGCCGTCAGGGGGGCATCGTATTCCAGGTGATAAGTCGCGTGGTCACCGACAATATTCACCATTGGCACACTGCCTTTTTTGGCATTGTGAACGTTTGCCAGCGCATTACCCAGGCCCGGCCCGAGATGTAACAGGGTTGAGGCCGGCTTACGCGCCATAAGCGCATAGCCACCGGCTGCGCCGCTGAGCACACCCTCGAACAAGCACAACACGCAGCGCATGCCGTCGACCTCGTCCAAAGCGGCAACAAAATGCATCTCAGATGTACCGGGGTTGGTGAAACACACTTCAACTCCGCTGTTTACCAGGGTGGTTAGTAAACTCTCTGCACCATTCATAGGGCATTACTCCAGGTTGGTAGTTAGATTAAAAGGACTGCTCTAGTCCGGATCCAGCCGGGGCACGGAATTAAGCAGCGCCTGGGTATAAGGATGTTGCGGTGCGGTCAGAATCTGTTCTGCGCTGCCCTGTTCAACGAGTTTACCCGCCTGCATGACTCCCACATGGTGCGCCAGACTGGGCACAATGGAAAGGTCATGCGTAATGAACAAATAGGAAACACCGAACTCGCGCTGCAGCTCCTGCAGCAGGTTCAACACCTCTGCCCGGATCGATACATCCAGGGCGCTGGTGGGCTCATCACAGATAATCAGCTCCGGTTCCACTGCCAACGCTCGCGCAATGGCGATGCGCTGTAATTGACCGCCGGAGAACTCGTGTGGATAGCGGTGGCTGTACTCACGACGCAGCTGCACCTTGTCCAGCAGTTGGCCGATGCGCTCTTCCCGTTCCGCAGTCGACAACCCAAGGCCCAGGCTTACCATGCCTTCGGCAATGATCTCGCCCACTGACATTCGCGGGTTCATGGACGAGAAGGGATTCTGGAAGATCACCTGTATCAGCTTGCGATAGGGCAACATCTCTCGCCGCGCCAGTGAGCCGATGGCCGCGCCTTTAAAACGGATACTGCCACCACTCACTGTCTCGAGGTTGAGTATCGCCCGGCCCAGCGTTGATTTGCCGCTGCCCGACTCGCCCACTAATGCGTAGGTCTCACCGCGGCCAATCGCCAGGGACACACCGTCCACCGCCCGGGTGTAATCCACCACCCGCTGCAGCACACCTTTGCGTATGGGGAAGTACACCTTAACCTCCTCCAGCTGCAACAGAGGCTCCTCCACCGCGACACTCTGAAAGTGGGTGAGATCCGGCAAGGCGTCAATCAGGCGCTTGCTGTATTCCTCTTTGGGGTTGTGGAAAAACGCCTCCACCCCGGCGCGCTCGATAATATGACCCTGATACATCACCGCCACTTCGTCGGCAGTGTTGCGCACCACACCCATATCGTGGGTGATCAACAACACTGCCAGCTGACGTGTCCGCGTCAGTTCGCGAATCAGTTTAAGCACCTGCTCCTGGATGGTCACATCCAGTGCCGTGGTAGGTTCATCTGCAATCAGAATGTCCGGCTCACAAGCCAGGGCCATGGCGATCATGACGCGCTGCTGCTGGCCACCCGACAACTGGTGAGGGTAAAAACTGTAGCGACCCTCCGGGTCTGGGATGCCCACCTCTGCAAATAATTGCACTACACGCTGCCGCAAGCTGTCACCCCGCAGGGTAGTATGCAATTTCAGCGTTTCTGCCACCTGTTGCCCAACGGTCTGTACCGGGTTGAGGGCGCTCATGGCATTCTGGAATATCATCGCAACCTGGCGGCCGCGCACGTCCTGCATCTTGGCCTCGGGCAGGTCGAACAAATCCTGGTCACCGACTGTTACCGCACCCTCGGTAATATGCAGCGCATCGGGCAACAGGCGCATAGCGGCCAGAGACGTGACTGATTTGCCACTGCCAGACTCGCCCACCAGAGCAAAAATCTGCCCCGCCCTGAGCTCCAGGCTGACACCCTTGAGAATCTCCTCTCCGGTCTCACTGAGACGTACCTTCAGATTCTCTACTTTCATGCGGACGTCTGATGCCGTGCTCACGCTCCCGACCTCCCGCCCGCACTGCGCGGGTCAAAGGCGTCGCGCACCAGATCGGCAAAGAGATTGGCCGCCAGCACCAGCAAAAACATAAAGAAAAACGCACCGGTCAAAGTCCACCATACGGCCGGTTCCCGCGAGAGTTCCGAGCGGGCACCGTTGATCATGTTGCCCCAGCTTCCCATCGATGGGTCTATACCCACGCCAATGTAGGACAGTACGGCTTCCGCCAGTACCAGTGCGCTGAAATCCAGCACAAAGGTAATGAGGATGATATGCACCACGTTGGGCAAGATGTGTCGCCCCAGAATACGGGTGTGGCTGACACCGAAGGCGTGAGCCGCCTGCACATAACCGAGTTGGCTGATCTTCAGGGTTTCAGCCCGGATCAGGCGGCAGAGACTGGACCAGCTGGTCAGACCCAGGATAAAACACAGGGCGATAAACCGGGCGTCCGCTTTCTCCATCCCAACCGAGAAGAAATCCGGATTGAGATCGATATACACCTGGAATAGCAGTACCGACGCGGCAATCAACAGAATGCCGGGGATGGAGCTGAGCGTCGTGTACAGATACTGCACCACATCGTCCACCCAGCCCTTGAAGTAGCCCGCTGACACACCGAGGGTCACAGCGATGGGCAACATTACCAACGTGGACAGTGTGCCCAGAAGCACCCCGGTACGTATACCCTTGATGCTCTGGAAAGCCACGTCGGTACCGCCCTGATCAGTTCCCAACACGTGGTAGAAATGGCTTATATACACCAGCCAGACCGCGAAACAGATGACCGCGGTCTGCACCGCCCAGGAGGCATACCAGGGGTAGATACTCCCGCGCAGGAAAAACCACTGTACACCTACAACAAGAGCCGCTCCCGCCAGACCCCAGGCGATTGCGATGGCACTGAGACGCAACACATCGAGCCACTTGTCATCGACACTGGCAAGGTGCACTCCCGCATGTGTGAGGAAATCGTAGTCCCGCACCATATTGCCCTGGGCGTCAGGCATATTGCTCTTTTCAAAAGACTTCAGGGCAAAGGGCGCAGAATAGGTGCGCTCGAAGCGATCGCCCATGCCATCGAGCATGACATCGAGAACACTGGTTACCTTGTTATCGTAAAATATCTCTGTGGTGTCTACACCTTCAGGGCTGGGCAAGGCCTTGCGAAAATGCAGCGAATCAAGCAGTGCAACACCCACGTAAACCATGATGACGGTAAAGGTCACCATGCCCAGGCGCGAGGAGAATACCTGGCCCCAACGCTCCCGGGTCTGTGGGTCGTTGCGCAGCCGGTAGAAAAACACCACCAGAACTACTACCAGCATGTAGATTAATGCGTCGGACCACAGAATAATCGGCTTCATTCCCAATTCAGTCATCAGCTCAATCGCACCCTGGGATCTGCCCAGGTGTAGGAGATATCTGTGAGGATAAGGCCGAAGATATAAAGAATGGAGCCGATGAATACCATGGTACGAACAATGGCAAAATCCTGCGAGCGAATGGCATCCAGCATATAGCTTCCGAGACCGGGTATTCCGAAGAAAGATTCGATCAACAGGCTGCCCATGAACAGCGAGGGAATCAACACGACGATACCGGTGAGAATCGGGATCATTGCATTGGGCAATATATGCCGAAACAGAATACTGATTTCGCTGGCCCCCTTGGCCCGCGCGGTGCGCACGTAATCCTGCCCGGCCTCCTCCAGAAACAGCGTGCGATACCAGCGCGCCCCGGAACCGATTCCGGACACCACACTGACCAACACCGGCAAGATGAGGAATTTCCACGGCTGCGAAACCGGGTCATAGCCCGATATCGGTACCAGCATCCAGCTCTTGGCCACCAGGTACTGCCCGCCGATAATATAAAACAGATAGGAGATCGACATAAGACAGACGAAAACAAACACCGCCCAGCGATCCAGGGCAGTCGCGCGGAACATCACCACCATCAGCGCCACGCAAATATTCACCCATATGCCTACCATAAAGCTGGGCAGGGCCACTGCCAGGCTGGGCCACATGCGGGTGGACACGTCGGTAGTAATATCGCGGCCACTCTCGGACCGACCGAAGTCAAAGGCGAAGAGTTTTACCGACTTGGTAAAGAAGATGGTGTCCGTCAGGGCACCCATACCGCTGGCCTCGTCATTCAGGAACAGCGGCTTGTCATAGCCATTCTTGCGCTTCCAGCTGGCTATAGCCTCCGGGGTGACGTATTTCTCACCCAACTGGGATACCGCCATGTCATCAGGAGAGTTCACCACAAAAAACAGCGTGAAGGTCAGCAGATTAACGCCGATAAGAATCGGAATCGCGTACAGCAGGCGACGGATTATATATGCAAACATCTAGTGTACCTGAGCCCTGCGGGCGGTCGCTTTCTGGCGCCGCCGGTAGGCGATCACCCCCGGTGCCAACAAGCTGAAGAGAACCAGGGCCCCGGCGTACAACGGCCAGGTAACTGGCTGGTTCCACTCAACCTGTTTGCGTGCCCGCTCCTCGGCATCAACCCGGGTGTATTTGAGTGTGGCCTTGGAAACCCCGTGGCGTTTGTTGTTGTGTACCCAACTGTTATTCAGGTAAGTGTCCTTGGGGTAATACGCAAACAACCACACGGCGTCCTTGCGGTACTGCTCTACTGCCAGGGCCACCAGTTCATCGCGCTCAGGGCCGGGCGGCAGCACGCGAATCTTCCTGAACGCCTCATCATAGCTCTCACTGGCGTAATTGGCGTTGTTGGCGCCGTCGCATTTACAGTCCAGCGGACTCTCCGGGCCGTACAGCAGGAACAGGAAATTCTCGGGGTCAGGGTAGTCCGCCAACCAGCCGTGGGAGAAAATCTGGGTATTGCCCGTCAGCAATTTTTCACGGGTGCGGTTCCAGTCTGCCGGACGATATTCGACCTGCACGCCAATTTCGCCAAAAATGCGATCCATCCAGTTCATGCTGGTGTTGCTGATCGCCTGGGACTGCACATCGATAAATATCTTCAGGGGCTCGCCAGTGCGCTCGTCCCGGCCGTTAGGGTAGCCGGCCTCTGCCAGCAGTTGTTTGGCATACTCCAGTGACTTGCGCTTCGGTTCACCCTCCACCCAGTCGTACACATAGGGGTTTATCCCCGCCTCCCCCTCCAGGAAACCGGGGATGCCCGGAGGAATCGGCGACTGGGAGGCAATGCCGTTGCCCTTGTAAAAAATGTTCAGGTATTCCTCGGTATTGAATGCTATTTGCAGAGCCTGGCGCAGCTTGCGTTTGTCCTCCGTATAGCCACCCACCACCGGGTCGCGCATATTGAAGCCATAGTAGTAGATGGCCGGCTTCACATCGGGCGACATGGTGATGTTGTGACCGGCCAGGTCTGCGGACATCTCAACGCCGTCGGGGCCTACTACAAAAGCCTGATCATAGACACCGTTGGTATTGCCGTGCACCTCGCCGGAGCGGTCGTAGTAGCCCTGCAGAAACTTGGTCCACAACGGCAGAACCTCCTTTTCGAGGCGATATACCGCCCGATCTACAAAAGGTACCCGTTTGCCGGCATCATCCAGCAAGCCATTTTCCAGATCGCCCGGCCCACCTTCGGTGGGATAAAAATCCTCGCGGAAGTTGGGGTTTCTCTCCAGCACAATCTCGCTGTTGGGATCATTTTTCACCATCATGAAGGGTCCGGACCCCACTGGCCACCAATCCAGGGTCAGGTTGCGCTCGGCAAAACCGGGGTTGTGATAGAAGCGGTCGACCTCCGGGGCAATGGGGGAGAAAAACTGCATAGCCAGCCAGTACGCAAACTGGGGGTAGCGATCCTTGATGGTGATCGTGAGTGTGCGGTCATCCAGCACCTTCAGGCCTTCCATAGCGTACTGGTCAAGGTCCAGCCAGCCGTCGCGCGGAATTTTTCCCACACGTTCGGAAAAAGCCTCCATGCCAACAATATAGTGCGCCATGAACCCCAACATGGGCGAACCGTTTTCGGGATCCGCCAAGCGCTTGATGGCATAGACAAAATCGTTGGCCAGTACCGGCCTGCTGCCAGTCTCCGGGAAGTCGGGAACCTGTCGATACCTGGCGCCCTCGGCAGCGGTAGCAAACACATACAGTGGCTTGCCCTGGTCATCCAGGGCGAAAGCCGGGTGGGGTTGGTAATGCTCATCCTCCCGCACACGCAGGGTATAGCGGGAGTACGCCAGTGCCTCACTGTCCTCCGCCACTTCATTGCCCAGGGCATCCAGGAACGTCAGCTCCGGGAAGGATTCCAGCGACAGGGGGATAAGTTCGTAGGGACGCTTCAGGTAGTGATAGCCCATAGGGGGCTCGTAAATCTGCATGATGAAAAGGCTTTCATCCGAGGCATAGGAACTTGCCGGATCCAGATGCTTGGGGGGCGCCGGACTCATGACTGACTGATATATCAGTAAATCATCGTGATAGAGCGGGTTGGGGTTATTCCACGGGGGACCGCCACAGCCCCCCAGCAACAAGAGCCCCGCAAGGAGAGTAACGCCACACATTCTGATTTTTATAAAACAGAGTTTCTCTTTTGGCACAATGCCATCGCTCCGATTGCGAGAGCGCGCAAGGATACAATGCGCAATAGCTGAGGGCCAGTCCCAGGGCAGCTTCTGGCGCGAAAAGGTGCATGGCTATGACCCGCAGCTGCAGCAATCTATACTAGCGCGCTTGCCTCCCACAGCAGCGACACGATAAAGAAATGACGACAAGCACTTCCACCGCGACCAACCCCGAGGTCGATACAGTCAGTGATACCGGCTTCTTCGGCCATCCTCATGGCCTGTTCATCTGTTTCACCACCGAGATGTGGGAACGCTTTTCCTTCTACGGTATGAAATATCTGCTGCTCCTGTATCTCACAAAATACCATCTGTTCAGCGATATCAACGGACTGGAAGTCCTGGGCAGTTATGCCGCGCTGGTCTATGCGATGCCGGTGATAGGCGGCCTGTTGGCGGACCGCTATCTGGGCATGAGGAAAGCCGTTGTCTTTGGCGGTGTCCTGTTGGTTCTCGGGCACCTGGGCATGGCTTTGGAGGGTGAACAGGCCCGCATTGAGGGCGGCGAAGTCCTGCGGGATGAGGGCGCTCTGCAGGTTTTTTACTTTTCGCTGGCCTTGATCGTGATAGGAGTAGGCTTTCTCAAACCCAATATCTCGACCATCGTGGGCAAACTGTACGGCCAGGATGATCCTCGCCGGGACGCCGGATTCACCATCTTTTACATGGGCATTAATCTCGGCGCCTTTGCCGCCACTCTACTGTGTGGTTACTTGGGAGAAACCTATGGCTGGCGCTACGGTTTTGGGCTGGCGGGCATCGGCATGTTGATAGGGCTGGTCACGTTTCTGTCCGGGCAACGCCACCTGCATGGCCGCGCGGAACCCCGCGACCCCGCCATCCTCGCGGAAAAATCCCTGCTGGGTATAAGCAGGGAACTCACCATCTATGTGTGCGGATTACTGGGAGTTATCGTCGCCTGGCAAATGCTGCAATTCCACGGTGCTGTCGGCACATTGCTCAATATGTTGTCGGTGTTTGTGTTGCTCGGGCTGGGTTGGTTCATCACCGTCAAATGTAACGCTGTTGAGCGCAGTCGAATGACTGTGCTGATCATCCTCACCATGTCCACCGTGGCGTTCTGGGCACTCTTTGAGCAGAGTTCAGCGTCCATGACGCTCTATGCCGACCGTGTGATGGATCGCAATATTCTGGGCTTTGACTTTACCGCATCTCAGTTCGGCGCACTGAACTCCCTGTTCATCTTTCTGTTCGCACCGCTTTTCGCCTGGTTGTGGACCGTACTTGGACGACGCCAGCTGGAACCGTCCACCCCGATGAAATTTGCCCTTGGCATCGCCCAGGCCGGGCTCGGTTTCGGCGCCCTCGTCGCAGGCGCAGCCAGCCCCAACGACGCGGGACTTGTTGCCGGCTACTGGATGATTTTGGCCTATCTGTTGCACACCTGCGGGGAACTCTGCCTGTCACCCGTGGGGCTGTCCGCTGTAACCAAATTGGCGGTTCCCAGCGTTGTCGGGGTAATGATGGGCGCCTGGTTTCTGGCGACCGCTTACTCGGAATTCGTTGCCGCGCAGCTTGCAAAAATGGCAGCTCTTGAGACAGTGCAGGGCTCAGTGACCGATATCTCCACGGCGCTGGCCAGCTATACTCAATTGTTTACCGATCTGCTTTACACCGGCCTGGGCATCGCCGTCCTGCTAATGCTCGCTACACCCGTGCTGAAAAAAATGATGCGCGGCATCCACTGAGGTAACACACCATGGCAAAAACGACATTCGACCTTGTCCTCTGGGGCGCGAGCGGTTTCACCGGCCACCTGGTAGCCGATTACCTGGCCCGCAACTACGGCACCGGCGGCGACCTGCGCTGGGCAATAGCCGGACGCAACCGCGAAAAACTGGAGCAGGTGCGCGACGAATGCCTGCCGCGTGCAAAAAGGAAGGAACTGCCCGTGCTGATCGCCGACAGCACTGACCCCACCAGTGTTGCGCAACTGGTGGCACAGACGCGGGTGGTATGTAGTACGGTTGGCCCCTATGCCAAATACGGCACCGCTCTGGTCGCCGCCTGTGCAGAGGCCGGCGTGGACTACTGTGATCTCACCGGTGAGGTGCACTGGATGGCGCGGGTCATACCGGATTACCAGGGCACAGCTGAGGCCTCGGGAGCACGCATTGTGCACACCTGCGGCTTCGATTCCATTCCCTTTGATATTGGCACCTGGTACCTGCAACAGACGATGATGGAACAGCACGGGGTTTATGCAAACCACGTAAAAACCCGGATCGGCCGCACGCGTGGCGGTGCCAGTGGAGGCACTATCGCCAGCATGCTTAATATGCTGGAGGAAGCACAGCGGGACGACTCGATACGCCGGGTAATGGAAAATCCCTACGCGCTCAATCCACCGGGCGCCGGCACCGGGCCAGACGGTGCGGACCAGACGAACGCCCGTTACGACACGGATTTTCGTCAGTGGACCTCTCCCTTTGTGATGGCCGCGGTCAATACCCGGGTGGTAAGGCGCAGCCATGCGCTGCTGGGATTGCCGTGGGGTGAGGACTTCCGCTACGACGAAGCGGTGCTCAATCGCTCGCGTGCGGAGGCGACTGCTATTGCGCTGGGCACAGGCGCCGGCATGCTGGCAATGGGGCTGGGACCCGTGCGTAAAGTGGCGGCGAAACTACTGCCGGCGCCTGGCGACGGCCCCTCCCGACGCCAGCGCGAGAACGGCTATTGGGAAGCCTTTTTTCACGGCGTTCACCCCAGCGACAGGAGCAAGGACTTGCGCTTGAAAGTTACCGGGGACATGGATCCCGGCTACGGCTCAACCGCCAAGATGCTGGGGGAGTCGGCGGTTTGCCTGGCGCTGGATAAAGCAGCGACAGGCGGCGGCTTTCTCACACCGGCATCTGCCATGGGGAGTCAGCTACAACAGCGTCTGGAGGACAATGCCGGGCTGGATTTCGAATTCCTGGAGATAGACTAGGCCCCTGTTACTTGTTGGCGCTTAGCCAGCATGGAAAATCACAGCGAAAACCCGTACATTCGTCGACAACTATAAACAACGACAGGGGTGGCAATAACAGGGGTGAACAGGTTTAACCTCACGTTCAGGGGCGAGATTGTCGAGGGGCACGATTCGGAGCGGGTGCGAGCCCGCCTGGCACAGTTACTCACCATAGACGATCCCGCGATGCTACAGCGCTGCTTTTCAGGCGACCCCGTTGTATTGCGCCGCAATCTGGAACGCAAGGAAGCGGCTGAACTCTATGTCCGCCTGCGACAAATGGGCCTCCACGTCGATCTGGTGAAGATTGGTGAACGGGGTGATTTGCATGCAGGCGAGACAGGTATTGCCCTGGCCGCGTCCATAGCGACGCCACCATCTGAGCCCGCAGGGGAAACTGCGGCAACCGGGATACCAACAGCAGCTGTCGCTGGAAACCTCGAGGAGAACAAGGCGGAACAGGCCATCCGCCGCGCCGACCTGGCGGCAAACAAGGAGCTGCGAGCAGAGCATGATGCTGAGCTCAAAAGTAGAGAAAAAGCTTTAAAAAGAGCGCTTTTGTCAAAGGAGAGAGAAGAGTCAAAGCGCGCGAAAGCCAACGAAAAAGCACAGAAGAACACGCGATCCAGGGAAGCGAAGCGCAAGGCGAGGTTGGCGGCCGCGAAACGCAAAGCAGAGCGGAAATTGGAACAGGCGGAGGCCGCCCAACAACAAGCGACTGCCCGGGCAGAGCGGGAAGGACTGGAGGCTGAGAATAGCGAACGCATCGCAGCCGAACGCACAGAACAGGCGCGGCTGGAGCAGGTCCGCAAGGAAGATAAGCGGCGACACGCGGAAGAGACTGCACGTCGCAAGGCCGAGGAAGAGGAGCGACACAGAGCCCTCGAGGAAGAGCAGGAAACTCAGCTCCGCGCCATGGAAGAGCAGCCGATCCAGCGGGCCGCTACAGAACTGGCGCTAAAACCTGGGTTCAAGCCGGTGGATGCCAGGGTGAAAACTCGCCTTGAAACGCCTTCGATGCAGCGCCGTTCAGGGGGGGATGCGGTTGAGGGCAAACGCCAAAGGCAACCCGGCGCACCCAATATTTACAGCCTGAGACCCTTTAGAAACACCCCCGGGATTCGCGACCGGGCGACTTTATCGAAACGGGCCATGCGACTTGCCTATACCGTTGCGGCAGTAGCGTTGATAGCCGCCGCTGGCCTGGGTGTGCGCCTGGCCACCCTGCCGGCGATGCCCCAAATCCTGGGTCCCAGTGCCATGGCCATTGCACCGCAGGGCCGGTTGCTGCTGGTCGCCGGCGAGCACCTGCTGCTACACGACCGATCCGGCGTGAGCGTCTCCCAGCTATCTTTTGACAACCTTGGCCTTGCGAACCTGCAACCGCCGCTGCTATTTGATCAAATGGGAAATCTGCTGGCCGCAGGGCAGCTCATATCGTCCAAAGCAGCGCAGGGAACGGGGCAAAACACCCTGCTACGCTGTGATCTGACAGTCCCTGCATGCGCAAGCTTCGCACCGGAACTGGCGAGCAAGGAGATTTCTGCACTCGCAGCTCACCCCATCGACGGTAGCCTCTTTATCGCCGACAGCAATAGAGGCGAGTTAACCCGGATCAGTGCAGAGGGCGCAGTAATCTCGCGCACCAGCATGGCGTTTCCAACCAAACCGGTATTGCGCCTGGATTCAGGTCTGTTGTTGATTAACAGCGCACTGGGGCCAGGAATCAGCGTCTATCGCTATGAGGATAATGCCTTCGGCAGGCAACTGGACGAAGTCCTGCTATTGCCGGGAGGCAATGCGGCTGAGTTCGACCGAGTAGCTGATTTTGTTCGCAATGGCGAGTACTGGTGGGCCATTCTGGAGGCCACAGAAGAATCGACATCGGAGCTCTACCGATTTGACTCCCGGTGGCAATTTGTCGACCAAGCGGCCCTGCCACAGGGGACCCGCCCCCGGCAACTGGCTAACTGGGGTGGGCGAACGCTGGTCCTCGATCCTGCGCGTATGGCCATACATCGCTTCAGCAGCCAGGGGGCCGCGGAAGCACCACTCTTATCCGGCGGTCTGACTCAGCTACTGGAGGAACAGAACCAAAGCTTAAGCCTCGTACAGTTAAGCTGGAGAATTGGCCTGGCACTGGCGCTTCTGACGGCAGTGGCAGGCCTGTGTCTGGGTGGACTGCACCGGGTACGCAGCCTCGTCTATACCTCCTGCCGGGAACGTGGGGCGGCGCCTGTGGATGAACTGGCGAAAAATATCATTTGGGTGGACACAGCGCCGGAGCGCAATGCACATTTTAACAGGGTCGCCCTCGGCTATCTTGCACTGGCCACCGGACTTGTCCTGGGCGCTATCGGCCTGGGGGCCTCAAGCATACAATTGGCTGCCCTGCTGCTCGCCCTTACTGGCCCCGCCATAGCGTTGCTGCTATTGCAGCGCAGTGAGACGGGCCATATCGGTGTCAGCGGAGGGCAGCTGCTACTGGTTGACCACAGTGGAATGTACCACTTTGGCGGTGGCGGGCGCATTCAGCATCGGGGCCCCTTCCTGATGATAGATGACGTAACGGTATTTACCGGAGCGCGACTGCTGCCGGCATTTTCTCCGGCCGCCATCAGGGAACAGGTTACACCCGCGGTTGTCGGAGGTGTCCGGGTGGACCGCAAGATTGTCACGGTCAAGCTGTTCCAGGCGCGCCATCCCATCGCCCTGGGCGCCGCGATGATTCTGGCGACCAGCGCCAGCGCGGTAGCACTGCTGTCTCTGCACGGCATTTTTTGATTGTACACTGAGTCGGTGTGATCGGGGTCGGCCGCCAAATTAGACTATCACCAGGCCAGTGGCAGGGCGACAGGGCTTCACTGTATTCGATATACTGTGTCTCGAAACGCCGCTGAGACAAAAATACAGGAAGCCCGGCTCGTATGCCCCCAACCGAAACACATCAGCCGAGCCCGCCCGCTTCTCTGCGGGTCTCCCTGTTTGTCACCTGCCTTGCGGATCTGTTTCGCCCCGCTGTTGCTTTCGCCAGTATTAAATTGCTTGAGCAGGCTGGCTGTGACGTTTCGGTGCCACTCAAGCAGACCTGTTGTGGCCAGCCTGCCTACAACACCGGGGACTTTGAATCCTCTATACCCCTTGCTCGCCAGCTCATCCAGCAGTTTGAAAGTGCCGACTATGTGGTCGTACCCTCAGGGTCCTGCGCCGGCATGATCTGCCATCACTATCCCAAGCTATTGCAGGGCGAATGGCGCGAACGAGCACTGCAACTGGCGGCAAAAACGTTTGAACTGACCACTTTCCTGAACGATATCGCCCACATCAAACGCGGTGAACGGCCTGTGGTAAAACTTCCGAGCGTGACCTACCACGACAGTTGCGCGGGGTTGCGCGAACTGAGTATCAAAAATCAGCCCCGCGCCCTGTTAAAGGAATTGTGCGACAAAGAGGTAGATGAACTGCAGCAGACGGAGGTGTGCTGCGGTTTTGGTGGAACCTTCTGTACCAAAATGCCGGAAATTTCCGGCAAGATGGTGGGCGACAAACTGGCCAGTGCAGTAGCGACCAAAGCGCGTATCCTCACCGGCGGCGATCTCGGCTGCCTGCTCAATATCGCCGGCCGGGCAAAACGCAACGGTGAAGATATCGCAGTCAGGCACATTGCCGAGTTGTTGTGCGGTGATATCGACGGCCCCGCCATCGGCGAGGGACAGTGATGGAAACAGTCATTTGAAACAGACTTCCCATGCCTTCCTTGAGAACGCCCATGAGGCGTTGCAAGATGCAGACAAAGCCAAGCGCCGGGAGTTGCTGGCCACGTTCATGCCGCTTGTGCGCGATGCGGCTATGGACAATTTCGGCCGATTCGAGGACCTGCGCCAGCACGTGAAACAGCTGCGGCAACACAGTCTCGAAAACCTCGACCATTACCTCAGCAAGTTCGAACAGGAGGCCGTGCAAAACGGCAACCGGGTCCATTTTGCGGAAGACGGCGATGAATTAAACAGCATCGTGCTGGATATCTGCCAGCAGCACAGCGCTCGCCATATCGCCAAGGGCAAATCCATGGTGACAGAGGAGACGGGGCTCAACGATTATCTCAAGCGTGCTGGTCTAAAGGTGACCGAGACAGATCTCGGCGAATACATTATCCAGCAGGCCGGTGAGACCCCCAGCCATATTGTAGGGCCGGCGCTGCACAAGTCTGCCGCGGAAATCCGCGAACTGTTTCTGGAAAAGCACGATCTCGGGGAGCGCGACCTCACAGAGACCGTCGACATGGTGGACGAGGCGCGACAAGTGCTGCGTGAACACTTCCTGAACGCAGAGGTCGGCATTATTGGCGCCAACGCGCTGGTGGCTGAAAACGGCTACAGCATGCTCGTTACCAACGAGGGCAATGGCGATCTGTGTGCCAACCTGCCGAATGTGTTGATCGTCTGCACGACCATCGACCGCTTGCTGCCGCGACCGGAAGACGCGATGGCCATGCTGCGATTACTGGTGCGCTCTGCCACCGGCCAGCCCCATACCTGCTACACCAGCTTTTACTCCGGACCACGGCGCGTTCAAGACAGCGACGGCCCACTGGAAACCCATTTTGTGCTGCTGGACAACGGCCGCACCGACATATTGGCGAGCGACTACAGTGAAATGCTGCAGTGCATCCGCTGCGGAGCCTGCCTGAACCACTGCCCCATTTACGCGGCCACCGGCGGTCACGCCTACGGCTGGGTCTACCCTGGACCCATGGGCTCGATACTGACACCCTTGCTGACCTCACTGGAGCAGAGTCATGCCCTGCCCAACGCCTGCACCAGCTGCGGTCGGTGCGCGGAAGTCTGTCCCGCCGACATCCCTCTTCCCGATCTGCTGCGCGACCTGCGCCACGACGAAGCAAAGCAAAAGCTGTCGCCTGTCCGTTGGCGCCAGGGCATGCGCTTGCACGCCTGGCTGGCGCGACACCCCGGCCTCTATCGCGCCGTGACTAATGTGGGCATTTTCGCACTGCACCTATTGGGTCGAAGCAAGGGCAGCTTTAGCAAACTACCGCTGGCATCCGGCTGGACCAGCCAACGCGATTTTCCGGCACCCCAGGGCAGAACCTTCATGCAACAGCTCGCCGCGTCACAGCGGGAGGACAAAGCCCGTGTGCATAAGGCAACGCGCAGCGCGGCAAAAAAGTCTGCCAGCGGCAAACCCCGGAAAAAGAGCGCGGGCTCCGGCAACGAGCGCCGTGAGCCGGGACTGAGAGCTGACTGGCCGCGCAAACCCGACCCCAGAAAACCCGCGGGAACTGCCAGGCACCCCAAGGCCGGCACAGAAGCTACCGGCAAAACCAAAGCCCGCCCGGGTGGGCCTCGCGGCAAAAAACCACGGCAGAGACAACCCGATGACCGATAGCGCCAGAGCGCGGATTTTTGCGGCTGTGCGACGCGCCAGTGCGGGCGCTGATGCAGACAAGATAACGCGGGAGCTGGAGTCCTTTGGCAGAGCGCCAGGGGCGAGTTTGCCGGCCGCCGACATCTGTACCGCATTTCTCGTCAATGTTCTGAAAAACAAGGGCAGCATAGACTGCGTACCCAATCGCTCGGGCGCGGTAAAAGCAGTCGCGGAATACCTTTATGAACACTTTCGCAGCTTCCGGCTCGTGGCGGGCAATGACTCTCACCTCGCGGCCATGCCCTGGCGTGAAGCCGGTGTGCTCCCGCGTTTCGGTAGCGTCGAAGCGGGAGAACCGGTCACGCTCAGCTATGCACTGCTAGGGGTCGCGGAAATAGGCGGCATCGTTACCCTGACGGGCAAAGCCAACCCCGCTGCAAATAACTTGCTGAGTGAACACCACATCGTACTGGTCGAGAGCAGCAGGCTGGTGGCAGATATGGAAGGTGCCTGGGAAGTCATCCGCAAAGAGACTGACAAATCCGGCCGCCCCCGAGGCATCAATTTTATAGCAGGGCCATCCAGCACCGCGGATATCGAGGGCAAACTGGTGTATGGCGCCCACGGGCCGCGCAACTGGCACGTAATCCTGATGGGAGAGCTACCGGAAAACGCGCAGGAAAGAGCCCGCGAGCTCGCGGGCTGTTAATCAGGGCGAGCTTACTGCGCCTGGGCCAGCGGTGTATAGGTGAACTTCTGGCCGCCCAGTACCGCTTCAAACATCAGGCCGCCCTTGGCAATGGTAAAGACTGCCAGCCCCCGGCGATAGCCGCCGTGGGCGGTGGTCGCATCGTTCCTGCCACCACTGGCACCGGCCGACAGGCCGCCAGTCGTACTGGCATCAGCGGAGACGCCGGCGGTAATTGCCACCGCAGTTGCCTGGGCGCTGAACTCAAAGTTTCCCGAGGTAAATTCCTCGTAGGCTGTCTGATTCTGGAAGAAGATAATCTGGGTGAAGGCCTGCCCTCCCAATTGCCAGCCCGCAGTCAGCTGGGTCATGGAAGTCGTGCCCACAAACTGCCCCGCCGCGTACACCCGGCCCTCGCCATAGGCACCACCGACGATAAAGCCTCCCTTGCCTATGGTGGGAAAGATGGCATAACCGTAAGCGCTGTCAAAAAACTTACCGCTCTCACCGGCGTTGCGAAACGAGCTGACCGCGTCGCTGTACTCATCGGCCCGGGCAGGGCTCCCGGCCAGCAACAACAACGACAGGATTGGCACCAGAAAATTGGCTTTGAAGAGTCTTTGCATAACAAAACACCTTGCTTTTGAGTATGGGGGTTACTAAGCGTTTCGGCCAACTGCGCCGGTGCCCGTATTCTCGGTTGGACGCCCCCGCGGGTCAAGGCATTGTCACCCTGTGTTGCGCATGCCCGCTGCTACCCCGGCGATGGTGACCATAATCGCCCGCTCCAGCACCGGCTCTGCCGCTTCCCGGTTGCGCAGCAGCAATTCCGCCTGGAGCATATTGAGCGGTTCCGTATAAATACTGCGCAGGCGCAGTGACTCCCGGATCCAGGGCTCCGAGGCCAGCAACTGCTCACCACCACTGATTTCCAGCACCGTGGCCGTGTCGCTAAGCAATTGTTCGCGCAGGGACGAACCGATTCCCCGCAACTCTTGTGGCACCAGGCGCTCGTCGTAATAAGCAGAGATACCCGCATCGGTTTTGGCAAACACCATCTCCAGCATGGACAGGCGAGTGGCAAAAAACGGCCAGACCGCCGCCATCTCGCGCAACATGTCACCCTTACCGCCGTCCAGCGCCAGGCGCAGCGCGGCGCCAGCGCCAAGCCATGCTGGCAACACCAGACGGTTCTGGGACCAGGCAAATATCCAGGGGATGGCCCTCAGACTCTCGATACCCCCTCCCCCCGCGCGCCGTGCAGGCCGCGAACCGAGTGGCAACTTGGCCAGTTCCTGCTCCGGTGTCGCGTGGCGGAAATACGGGACAAAGTCCGCCTCGCCACGAACCACAGCGCGGTAAGCGGCACAGGAGTCTCTGGCCAGGTCGGACATAAGCTCGCGCCATTCCTGACGCGGAGCCGGTGGTGTCAGCAGATTTGCACGGCAGATGGCCCCGGTATACAAGGCCAGGGTTTTAACAGCCATCGAACTCCAACCCAGCTTGGCGCGAATCATCTCGCCCTGCTCGGTCACCCGCAAGCCATTCTTTAGTGAACCGGGCGGCTGCGACAACAGCGCCTCACCGGCGGGGGCACCGCCGCGCCCGATAGTACCGCCACGACCGTGGAACAGCGTCAGGCGGATATCGAATGCCTGGCAAGTCTGTAACAGTTCTTCCTGGGCCCGGTACTGCGCCCAGGCAGCAGCCAGCACCCCGGCGTCCTTGGCGGAGTCGGAGTAACCGATCATTACCATCAACTGGCCCTGTATATGGCCGCGGTACCAGCTGTCATGCAACAGGGCGTCGACCACCTGCTGTGCCCGGGACAGATCATCAAGCGTTTCAAACAGAGGGGCGACCGGCAGGTTGTGTGCGCAACCCGCCTCTTTCAACAGCAGGTGCACCGCGAGCACATCCGAGGCCTGTCGCGCCATGGAAATCACGTAGGCACCCAGTGCTTCCCTTGGCTGACTGGCAACCACAGTACAGGTGTCCAATACCTCCTGTACCGACGCAGAGGGCTGCCAGTTGTGTGGTACCAATGGCCGTCGATTTGCCAGTTCCCGCAACAGGAAAGCCCGCCGCGCCTCTTCATCCCAGGCGGCATAGTCACCGAGGCCGAGATAGGTGGTAAGTTCCGACAGCGCCTCGGTGTGTCTGGCGCTGTCCTGGCGGACATCATGACGCAAAAGGTGAACACCGAAACAACGCACCCGTCGCAGCAGGTCCAGCAGTGCCCCATCCGCAATAATCTGCATACCGGATTCCACCAGTGAGCGGTAGCAGGCGTGCAATGGCAGCCACAACTGGTCCACAGACCGCAGCATATCGCCTTCCGGCGGCAGCTCACCGTCCAGCGTCGCCTCTATCGCGAGCCGGGTCTGGCGCAGCAGATCGCGCAACTGACGCAACACGACCCGGTAGGGTTCATGGGCATGGCCTGCAAGTTCCGCCAGTTCAGCGGTGCAGCGCGTCATCGAGAGCTCTTCCACCAGGTCGTCTACATCCGTCAGATACAGATCTACCACCTGCCAGCGGCTCAACAGCATCACCTCGGTGGTGACAGGCGCGGTGACGTTGGGGTTACCGTCACGATCACCACCCATCCAGGAAACGAAAGTCACCGGAGATACATCCAGCGGCAGGTGTACGCCGCAGCTGTCAAGTAGCGCGCGGTCGAGGCGGCGCATAAACTCGGGAACAGCGCGCCAGAGAGAATCCTCGACCACCGCAAAGCCCCATTTCGCTTCATCTACCGGAGTGGGCCGCTCCAGGCGAAAATCATCCCCGAACCAGATCTGTGCAATCAGCTCACGCAGTCTTTCATGTAGCCGCTCCTGCTCGCGCTCGGTCAGACCGTGCAACTCCAGTTGGGCCAGGCAGCGACCGATCTCACCGTGTTTATGAATCAGGGTACGGCGGGTAATTTCGGTAGGATGGGCAGTAAGAACCAGTTCAATTCGTAACTCGCGAACCGCGCAGGCTACGGCCTCAGGTGCCACCCCCTCGGCCAGCAGTTCAGCAAGGCCGTTGGCCAGGCTGCGCGAAGCTGAGAGCATCTCGTCTGCCTCGCGCGATACATTGTGATGCTGGTCGGCGATATTGGCGAGATTGAGAAACTGGCTGAAAGCCCGGGCCACCGGCACCAGTTGACCGTTATCGAGATTACGCAGCACACCCTGCAGTTCGTCCCTGGCACTCGCTGAGCCCTCACGGGCGCTCTTGGAAAGCCCACGAATCTGCTCAATAAGTGCGAGAAAGTCCGGACCCTCGGCAGCCGCTATCGTATCGCCCAGAAGCCGGCCCAGAAAACTGACATTGCCGCGCAGCGACGTATAGGCAGACTCGCTCAAGATAGCCCCTGGGGTGAACAGCTGTCAGTCAGGTGCCAGCCGCGCCAGCAGGTCGCATACGCGACAGGAATAACCCCATTCATTGTCATACCAGTTCAATACCCGTAAGTAGCGACCGGCTGTCACCCCGGTAAAGCCTGCATCGTAAATGGATGAGTGGGAATTGCCAATGATATCTGAGGAAACAATGGGCCGGTCGCTGAACTCGAGGATACCCCGCAACCGATCGGACTCCGCGGCCGCCCTTACCACGGCGTGCACGTCCCCGACACTGACCTTGGTGCCCAGTTTGCAGAAAAAATCCACTACCGAACCGTCCGGTACTGGGACCCGGGCTGCTATGCCGTGTAGTTTGCCTTTCAATTGCGGCAGCACCTCGCCTACCGCTTTGGCAGCGCCGGTGGAGGTAGGAATGATATTTTCCGCGGCAGCCCGGCTGCGTCGCCAATCCGAGTGCGGCACATCCGCCAGGCGCTGGTCATTGGTATAGGCATGCACCGTGTTGATGACCCCTTCCTCTATACCGAAGGCCTCATCCAGTACGCTGGCCATGGGCGCGAGGCAATTCGTAGTGCAACTGGCATTGGAAATGATACGGTGCTCCGGCTTGAGGCCCTCGTCATTCACACCCAGCACCAGAGTATAGTCCACCGGGTCCTTCGCCGGCACGGTCAGCACCACGTGCTTCGCCCCCGCAGCCAGGTGTTGCTCCAGTTGCTCGCGCTTGCGAAATACTCCCGTGGCTTCTACCACGGCGTCTACACCCAACTCAGCCCAGGGGATATCCGCAGGGTTGCGTTCGCTGATCAGCTTCACCTTGCTCTTGGCCGTAACGAGGTGGCCATCCTCGAGCTTGAGGGCCTTGCCGAAGGGGCCCATCACCGTGTCGTAATCCAACAGGTAGCGCAACACCTCATAGTCGAAGAGGTCGTTGATAGCGACAACGTCGATACCCTCGACATTTTCGAGGATGCGAAAAACCGAGCGTCCGATTCGGCCGAAGCCGTTGATTCCAATTTTCATTACACCACCTCCTGCTGCAGGTCCAGTTGTCGGTAGACTCTCACCACATCCAACAGGCGGGCCGCGTGGCCCAGGTTTTCATACCAGCTGAGCGTCTTGATAATGCTGCTGCCCGCCTTGATAGTGCCCTTGGTATCAAACAACAGGGACAGCGGATTGCCGATGACATCTGAAGACACGATAGGGTCCTCCACGACACCGACGATGCCCGTGAGATCTTTTGCCCCGGCACGCATCGCTGCGTTGATATCTTCCGCGCCCACTTCCGGGTCTGCCATAACAAGGTTTACATCCAGCAGACAGCCCTCGTGAATAGGTACATTCAGCGCGGAGGTGAGGAACTTGCCCCCGAAGACCGGCAATATCTGCCCCAGCCATTCGCCTGCCTCATGGCTGTTGGGGATAATATTTTTTGCTGCAGAACGGCTGCGGCGGATATCGCTGCCGGCATAGTCCTGCAACGCCTGATCCGAAGTGTAGGAATGAATAGTACTCATGCTACCGCATTCGATCTCAAACGACTGGGAAAGCACATGCAACAAGAGACACAGGGCAGTGGTGGTGGCAGAGCCTGCGGAGATCATACTATCGCCGGCCTCTGCGGCGGCCTCATTGATACCCGGGATAACAATGCGGTCGATACCATCGGCTGGCAAAGTACGCAACAACACCCTGCGAGCGCCATTGACCAGATGGTCCTGCATAAAGCGCGTTTCTCTATACTTTCCGGTGGAATCGATCACCATGTCCACGCCAAAAATATCCCACGGCATTTCCGCCGGCCGGTCGATTTGCATCAGCCGGGAACGAAACCGCGGGTTGACGAGAAAGTTTCCCTGCAATTCGTGGCGTTGGGGTTCCTCTACCTCGGCGCCCAACAGGTAGTGCAATATTTCCGGCTGGCCGATGTCGGCTATCGCAACCACCTCAACATCGTCACTGCGCGACGCAAGCTCGTAAATCTGGCGGCCGGTCTGGCCAAAACCCATAATGCCCACCCGAATGGGCTTGCCCTCTGACATAAAAGATCTCCTCGCCTGATACGGCGCCTTTACACTACCTGAATTTTGGGGAGAGCCGACTGTGGACGCATATAACGAACCCGCAGTCACTCCCCGACTATTGTTACTCAAATTGGACTGGGGCATCCATGATTCAACGCAACAAATTGTGCGGCGCAGACGGTGGCTGGATAGGTGCCAGTACTTTCGAGCAAGCAGCATAGGCTGGCACTTGCCAAATAACTCGCCTTTTCGATAAAAATTTGCCGAAACGCCGGTTTCTGCCCCTTTTGGGCCTCTGGTTAAAGCTCAGGTGGACTGGTAGGATATTTGGCCAATTCAAGGCTAGGGCAGTGATGGCATGGCTATATTTGATCGTCACAAGAACAAAGAGACGCCGCCAAAGGCGCCGGAGCCCGTGCTCGAAGAGCCGGTCGCTACCGCACCACCCTCTCCCACCCTTTCCCCCAAAACCGCCAGGAGTATCGCTATGATCGGACCCAGCATTAAAATCAAAGGTGAAGTGTCAGGCGATGAAGACCTTCTCATCCAGGGCCAGATCGAAGGTACCGTCAACCTCAAGAACAACGAGGTAATTGTCGGTGAGTCCGGCCAGTTATCCGCCGACATCCTCGCCAAGACCATCAAAATCGACGGCAAAGTCATCGGCGACATTACCGGCACTGAGAACGTAGTAATTTCCAAATTGGGCAATGTGCGCGGCAATATTATTGCCCCTCGGGTGCTGTTGGAAGACGGTGCCAAGTTTAAGGGCAGTATTGACATGGATCCAGGCGATGTCGCTGGCAAGTCGGCCCCCCAGGGCGCGAAAGAGCCAACGGCGTTTCCCTCGCAGGATAACAAAGCACCCCGGCTCGACCTGAAAAGCGGTTAGGCCCATTTCCCTGCCTCTCAAGGCAGGGCTAGATAGCCTTGCCAACCAACAGTCCTCAATACTACCGTCGTTATTTGAGCACCTCGACGAGGAGCGCAGGTTGACGGTGCTGAATATCGGCCCGGCACTTTCGGAGACGGTAGAGTTTTTCTCCCAATTTCGCTGCAAGCTGTACTTTATCGATCTGTTTGATGACCTGCTCGAGCTGACCTCTGCGGCGGACCACACCGCATCCCCACAGCAGCTACTCAGTGAATCCCTGCAGTTCCCCCGTGATACCCGCTTCGATCTCTGCCTGTTCTGGGACCTGTTCAATTTCCTCGATCGCGAGGCCATCGCTGCGCTGCAGGACATCCTGCGACCCCACTTGCACAGCGACAGCCTGGCCCACGGCTTTGCCGTCCACAACCGACGCACCGAGCAGTGCGGCAAGGTATACGGCATACAGGAAATGGACCAGCTAAGTACTCGGCCGCGTCCCGCGGCCCTGCCCGGTTACAGCCCCTATAACCAGGGGCAGTTGGAAAAGATACTGGACTGTTTTTGCGTTACCCGCAGCGTACTGCTGCCGGACAGTCGACTGGAACTGCTGCTGAGAACGACGCTCCAGAACTGACAGGACGGTTTCAATCTCGCCACACGGGCAGCCATGGCGATACAGCCAGAATCCCGGCCCGGAAAATTCTGCCGCGGGCCCATCTCAAACGGCAGTCCATCGAAAAAAATACCGTCTCTCCAATCCATTCCCGCCGTGGCGGCGTAACAACAGCTGACACTAGAACGGAGCAAGACATGGAAGTTTCTGTCGCGGAAAAAAGGGTGGCCTTCCCCAGCAATATGTCACCGGAGGCCAGGCTTGTACACGATGCTCTGGTGGCGCGTGGCCTGGACCTGGCACCCCCGCCAGGCATCTTCACACCCGGCAATGCCGGGTGTTTTTATGTGCATTTACTGATCAGCCTCAAGCGCACCCCGTTCCCGGCCGACTGGTGGCCGCTGATAGTGCTGTGTTTCCTACCCAGTTTTCTTGCCATCGAAGCAGACAAGGCACTGCGCAAACTGTGGTCAAAAACGGCCTGATCAGTCACTGTCGGCGTATGCTATAGTCTGCCGCTCGCGAGCTTGCCGCTGTGCGCTTGCAAGGGATAACTACGGGGGATAAACGTTTGCGAAAGTTTTTCATTGCCTGCGCTGTGTTACTGGCATTGCTGGTCTGCGTGCCACTGGTGCTGATCCTGTCAGGCACTATCAACCTTAATAGCGCTCGTATGATCCTCAATGTCGCGGCCGGTTTGGACGGCCCACCGGCCGATGCGGCAGAGGTTGAGCAAAGACTCAGTGTGCCCCGGGGGTTTTCTCTTGAACTCTACGCCAAAGACCTGCCCAAGGCACGGTTTATGCGCTTCACTCCCGATGGAGACCTGCTGCTCAGTCGCCCCCATCGCGGCGATGTATTGCTGCTGCGCCGGGACCAGAATGGCGATGGCCACCCGGATGCAGTAGAAACGTTGCTCAAGGACTTGCAACGCCCACTGGGACTGGATATCGCAGGCGACTACCTTTATGTGGCCGAGTCAAACCGCATCGGCCGGGTAGCTTTCGACAGCCCCAGCGGCACCCTGGCAGGCGCTTACGAGCCCCTGGTAGAGGGCTTCACGGATAACGGCAACCACTGGAGTAAAACCCTGCGTGTGGGCCCCGATGGCCTGCTGTACCTGGCCCAGGGCTCAACCTGCAATGTCTGTGTTGAAGAGGACGAGCGGCGCAACACTATGATGCGATTCCAACTGGATGGCAGCGGCGGTGAAATACTGGCCACGGGACTGCGCAACAGTGTCGGCTTCGACTGGGCGCCCTGGAGTGGCGAGTTATACGCCACGGACAACGGCCGCGACCTGTTGGGCGATGACTTCCCACACTGCGAATTAAACCTGATAGAGAAAGGCCGCTTTTATGGCTGGCCCTATTTCAATGACAATAATATACCGGACCCGGACATGGGGGCAGACCCACTGGCCGACATGCGCGAACCCACCGCACCGGTTCACGGCTTCCGCCCACACAACGCACCGCTGGGAATGACCTTTGTGAACAGCAGCGACTGGCCCGCAGGCTATGAACGCGTTGCACTGGCAGCGTTGCATGGTTCCTGGAATCGCAGTGTACCGGATGGTTACAAGGTGGTTTCCCTGCACTGGACTGACACGGGTATTGAAGAACGCGATTTCCTCGCCGGTTTTAACAAAGACGGTAATATCGCCGGGCGGCCTGTGGATGTTGCCCAGGGCCCGGACGGTGCCATGTATATTTCCGACGACTACGCCGGCGCAATTTATCGGGTTAGCTACAATCCGAACGCTACAGAACCTGTAGCGCAGATGGAAACCGCCGGTGTAAGCCGGCTAGATAGTGAAGCTCCAGCCTGGTTGGCCGATGCCGATCTGCCCGCCATGGCGGAACGCGGTGCAGCGCTATACCGCAAATTCGGGTGCCGCAATTGCCACGAAGATGGCAAGAATCCCAAATTACTGGCCGGCCTGTCCGAGCGGCTGGGTTACGAGGCAGTGATCGACGTCCTGCAGGCACCGCAATCCCCCATGCCTGTATATCCGCTATCAGCGATGGAGCTGCGCGAACTGTCGGTGTTCCTGCTCAACCCCGGCATCATCCCTGCACCAGCTGCCAGGGGGCACTGATCACCTGCCATGTTGCAGTACCTGCCCAACGCACTGACTATCTCGCGCCTGCTGCTGGCAGCGCCGCTGGGCTATCTTATTCTGCATGAGCAATTCGGCTGGGCCCTGACGACAGGACTGATCGCTGGCATCACCGATGCGTTGGATGGCATTGCCGCGCGCCGTCTGGGCGTCCTCTCCCGCCTGGGCGCGGCGCTGGACCCTGTTGCCGACAAAGTGTTGATCACCATTGCCTTTCTCTGTTTTGCACAAACTGGCCTTATTCCCTGGTACCTGGCTATCGCCGTTATCGCCAGGGATCTCGTTATCGTCCTCGGTGCAGCCTGTTACCACTGGCTGATAGGCGACTTCGAGTTTTCCGCGACCCAACTCAGTAAAGTGAATATGCTCGTTCAGATCGCGTTTTGCACGCTGGTGCTGGCGGCACAACTTACACCCCTGATTCCGGCCATCGCCGTCACAGCTGCCTCTGCAGCGGTGCTGTTCATCGCCGGGGCCAGTGGCTTCGACTACGTTATGAGATGGTCGATCAAGGCTGCACAACAACGCAGTAGAATGGATTAAAGCGGGTTGAGTCAACAGTATAAAAAGGGAGTTCCGTGAGCAGTAAGATCCATGTTTTGACTTACAATATTCACAAGGGCTATTGCACCGGCAATCGTCGCTTCGTACTTGAATCAATGCGCGACAGAATCGCTGAATCCGGTGCAGACGTGGTTTTCCTGCAGGAGATTCACGGTACAGCAATTAAAAGTGACGCCAAGAAACGTCGCTTCTCCTACCCCGACCAGCCGCATTTCGAATATCTGGCTGACCAGAGCTGGCCGCACTACGCCTACGGTCGCAATTCCATTTATCGCAAGGGTGACCACGGCAACGCCATTCTCAGTATGTACCCCTTCGCCAGTTGGGAAAACATCGACGTCTCCATATTCAAACGCTCCAGCCGCAGCATATTGCACGGTGTCATCGAAATTCCCGGGCGCTCCTTGCGGCTGCACACCCTGTGTGTGCACCTGGGATTACTGGAAAAGGAACGTCGCGAGCAGTTCCAGGCACTGACCGAACGCATCGACCAGCACGTGCCCAAGGATGAACCCATGATCATCGCCGGCGATTTTAACGACTGGCGCCAACGGGCAGAACGGCACTTGCACCAGGACCTGGGCCTTGAGGAGCTTTTCGTACAGATGCAGGGGCGCCACGCCCGCACCTTTCCGGTGTGGGCGCCGATGCTGTCAGTGGATCGTATATACTACCGTGGGCTCAAGCCGCACTCCTGCAAGCGCCTGTTCACAGGCCACTGGCGGGATTTATCAGACCATGCGGCACTGTTTGGAGTATTCAGTCTATGATGCCGAGCCCCGGCGCGGGCAACATGTTTCAGGACCCCTCTTTCTTGACGGAGCTGGACCAGACGGCGCGAGCCAGCGGGAAAACCCCGGAGCAGGCACGCAAGTACGCGCGCAAGTGCCTGCACGAAATAGAGGCCACGCCGAAAGAGTCCTGGTTGCAACCCGCCGCCAAGCTGGCCCGATTTGTCTATACCCGCAGCTACGAACGGGAACTGGACATCAACCTGGAAGCTCTCGAAGAATTGCGTGAACTGTCAAAGGATCACCTGTTGTTATTTCTGTGGTCGCATAAATCTCATATGGACAGTTTTGTGTTCTTGCTGTCGCTGTTTGACAATGCCTTCCGGCCACTGCCATTGATTTTTGCCGGGATAAACATGAATTTCCTCGGTTTTGGCAGTCTGGCCCGTCGAGTGGGCACCATTTTCCTGCGGCGCACATTCCATGAAGATCCGATTTACAAACTGGTTTTTCGCAGCTACATCGATTACCTGATACGTAATAAACTGCCACTGTCCTGGTCAATAGAGGGCACCCGGTCACGCACCGGTAAACTGTCACCGCCGAAACTGGGTATTCTCAATTGGGTCCTGGAGTCCTGCCAGAAAGAAGGGGTCGAAAAAGTCTTACTGGTTCCCGTCTCCATCGCCTTTGACAGAATCGCTGAAGTTGATGACTATGTTGCCATCCAGCGCGGCGAGCCCAAGCGCAAGGAATCACTGGGCTGGTTTTTTAATTACATTTTCGGCATGCAGCAACCCTACGGCAAAGTCTATGTGCGCTTTGCCAAACCTCTGGCCCTGGGGGAAGCCACCAGTCTTTCTGAAGACATGAGCGAGGGCAAGGACGGGGAGCGCAGCCTGGTAACCCGGATGGGATTCGAGGTCTGCACACGCATTGAACAAATTACGCCGATAAAATCCGCCGATGTGCTGACCATGGTTCTACTGGGCGCCAATGGGCGCGCCCTGACCGCTGCGGAAATCCACGCCCAGGCCGCGGATATTGCGTCCATGGTCAAAGCAAGGAACTTGCCCGCCGCATCCGGCTTCAGGCTGGATGATGAAGAACAGGTGCGAGCCGCGGTACTGGCACTGCAGGGCTCTGGCCTCATCAAACGGTACGACAAGGCCAGCTTACCCGTGTACTACATACCCGCAGGTAAACAACTTGCCGCCGCATACTACCGCAATACCATCACCCACTTTTTTCTCAGCGCCGGCCTGGCGGAAATCGGGTTAGCCATGTGCGCACTGGGCATAGACGCGCCTAACAAAACGCTGTTGGAAAACAATATCCTGAATCTGAGGGATCTGTACAAATTCGAATTTTTCTATAAACCCACCGGCGAATTCCTGCAGGAAGTGCAACGGGAAGCAGAGCAGCGCTACCCCAATTGGTCCAGTGGGGAGCACTCCCTGCAAAAAATGCTGCGCGAGCAACCACCACGTTTCGGCCACGCCATTCTGCGTTCCATTTCCGAATCCTACCTGGTGATCGCTGTTACCCTGCTGGAGCTTGACGCCAGACCGGTACAGGACCGCAAAAAATTCATCAGCCAGCTGATGGCCCAGGGTCAGCAGATGTTGCTGCGGCGCACTATAAGCTGCGAGGCCTCGGTATCACAGGACCTGTTTGCCACCGGGCTGCGCCAGGCAGAACACCTCCAATTGCTCGATTTCGGCACCGACCTGGCGGCCCGTCGTCAGGTTTTTGGCGAACGCGTGGTAGCCGCTCTTTCCGCAATAAACCTGCTACAGCGGAGCTACGATGCGAACTGGTTTTCGGAGCTGTCAGCGGGCAAAGTTTCCGGGTTACCGGGAGCATAATTGACTGCAAATCCGGCCCACACCTCAGGCACCTGGCTTGCCGCCCGCTGACATACCCGCTATCTTCATCCACTGACTATAGACCTGCCGGAAAAACACCATGCGCATAAGCGAAGTTGCCGCCACACTGGCAGAAGTCCCCCCCATGTTAGGCCTGGCGCGAGCGCTGAAGCCGCGCCCGAAGTCGACGCGTGACTGCTTTGGGGCACGAGTGGAAAACACTGCCAGCAAGTACCCGGAAGAAACCGCAGTAATTTTTGAAGGCGAGCAACTCAGCTGGCGAGAACTCAACGAATACGCCAACCGTTATGTCGGCGCATTGCGTGGTATGGGTCTAAAACATGGCGACACGGTCAGTGTGCTGATGGAAAATCGCATTGAGTATCTCGCCACATTGATCGCGCTGAACAAGATGGGAGCCACCGCAGCCCTGATCAATACCAACCTGACCGGGGCGCCCCTGATCCATTGTATTGGCATCACGAATTCCAGCATGTGCCTGTTCGGTGAGGAGCGCTTCGATGCAATAAAAAATGTGCGCAAGGATCCGGCGCTAGCATCTGTCAGCCAATACCTCTTTGTTCCGGACGCCCGCCGCATAGCTTGCCCGGTGTGGGCCGCGGACATGGCGGAGGAGTCGGCGGATGAGGACTACCGTAATCCACCGGAGACAGGTGAGGTAAAGCTCGGCGATATCGCCCTGTATATTTTCACCTCTGGTACCACTGGTCTTCCCAAAGCCGCAATCATGTCCAACTATCGTCTGCTGGCAAGCGCCGCCGTATCTTCCAAGGTGGGCCTGCGCTGTGATGTCAACGACTGCATCTACCTGTGCCTGCCGATATACCACGGTACCGGTCTATTCCTGGGTGTTGTTGCCGCATTTTCAACGGGTGCCAGCATGTTTATCCGTCGCAGATTCTCTGCCAGCAACTTCCTCAGCGAGGTGCGGGAACACGGCGCCACCTGCTTTATTTACATAGGTGAACTGTGCCGCTATCTGCTGAACACCCCGCCGCAGGCGGACGATGCCGATAACCCGATGGTCACCATGATGGGCAATGGCCTGCGCCCCGATGTCTGGCACGAGTTCAAGGACCGCTTCGGCATCAAACGAGTGTCTGAATTCTATGGATCCAGCGAGGGCAACGTGGGCTTCGTCAACCTGCTCAACAAGGATTGTACCGTCGGCGCGACAACCATGCCCGTGGCCTTAGTCCAGTACGATGTCGACGCCGATGAACTGGTACGGGACGGCAAAGGGCACTGTATCAAGGTCGCTAACGGCCAGCCGGGCCTGTTGCTGGGTAAGATTACACCGCTGACCGCTTTCGAGGGCTATACCAGCAAAGAAGCGACAGAAAAGAAAATTCTACACAATGTATTCAGGCGGGGCGACGCCTGGTTTAACACCGGTGATCTTATGAAAACCGTGGATGTGGGCTTTGCCATGGGCATGCCTCATTACCAGTTCGTGGATCGTGTTGGCGACACCTTTCGTTGGAAGTCCGAAAATGTCTCCACTAATGAAGTTGGAGAAATCATCAACGGCCACCCCCAGATTGCTTTTTGCAATGTCTACGGCGTGGAAATACCGAAGACAGACGGCCGTGCAGGCATGGCCGCACTCGCGCTTGCCGAGGGTATCCGGGAGCTGGACCTGGCCAGTTTCTCCAAGCATGTAATGGCGCAACTGCCACCCTATGCGCGCCCCGTGTTTTTGCGTATACAGCGGGAGCTGGACACTACTGGCACGTTCAAGCTGGTGAAAGGGGTGCTGCGCAAGCAGGCCTACGACCTGGAGCAGGTAGAGGACGACCTCTATGTCATGAAGCCCGGCTCGGATGAGTACGCGCCACTGGATCAAGCGTTTGCGAAAAAACTGCGTGCGGGCAAGAGTGGCTTTTAAGCTTTAACAACACCTGATTCCAGGGTTTGACGCAGTCCAGTCCGCAGCGCACTAGCGGGAATTTCCCCGCTGCGTCTGGCGAGAACGGTTTCCCTGGGTGCGATTACGTTGCTGCGGACGGTTGTGCCCATCACTGCCACGGCCACGAGAGGTGTGGCGACCTGCGCCCCCCGACTTATCGGGTTGTCTGGGCCGACCATGCGCCTGCGGTTTGCGTATAAGGGCACTGGCCGGCACTTCATGATCTGGCTCATAGCCGTCCACGTATTCACGGGGCAAATGCTTTTGGATGACCTGCTCTATAGCATTCAACTGTTTGATCTCGTCCGCACTGACCAGCGAATATGCCTTGCCCGTAGCCCCGGCGCGACCGGTACGGCCAATTCTGTGAACGTAGTCTTCTGGCACATTGGGCAGGTCAAAATTCACTACCTGTGGCAACTGCGCAATATCCAGGCCCCGAGCTGCAATGTCTGTGGCTACCAGCACGCGGATCTTGCCAGCTTTGAAACCCGCCAGCGCCTTTGTGCGCGCAGCCTGGCTCTTGTTACCGTGAATGGCTGCCGCATTGATACCGGCCTTCTCCAGTTGTTGTGACAACTTGTTGGCGCCGTGCTTGGTACGACTGAACACCAACACCTGCTGCCAGTCATTTTCAATAACAAGTTGTCGCAATACCGCCGCTTTGGACTTCTTGTCCACCGGGTATACCCACTGTTCGACACGCTCAGCGGTCGTGTTGCGCGCAGACACCTCGACCTCGACAGGGTCGGTCAGAATACTCCTGGTAAGCTGCCTTATCTCATTGGCGAAGGTAGCAGAGAACAGCAGGTTCTGGCGTTTGTGCGGCAGCGCCTTCAGGATGCGGCGGATATCGTGAATAAAGCCCATATCCAACATGCGATCCGCTTCATCAAGCACCAGTATCTCTATTTCGTTAAAACGTACATGGCCCTGCTGATGCAGATCCAGCAGACGCCCTGGTGTCGCTACAAGAATGTCCACCCCGTTGCGCAGGGACGCGATCTGCGGATTGATCTTCACCCCGCCAAACACCACGGCGGATGTCAAAGGCAGATGTTTACCGTAGGTCTCCACGCTCTCGGCCACCTGCGCGGCGAGCTCACGAGTGGGGGTAATAATCAACGCCCGGGTCCTGTGGGGGTGCGCCGGAGCACTGACGCTCAACAACTGCAGAATAGGCAGAACAAAGCCGGCTGTTTTACCTGTGCCGGTTTGTGCCGCGGCCATAATATCCCGCCCGGCGAGCACGGAGGGAATAGCCTGCACCTGGATAGGGGAAGGCTCGGTATAGCCTTTTTCCTTGACGGCAAGCAACAGGGGCGCGGCGAGGCCGAGCTCGTCAAATGTCATGGTGAGCCTCTTGGCTTGATGGTGTGGCAAGTGGGAACAGGAGAATTGCGGGGACAAGATAGTACGCTAACAACGCGGGGATGAACAGCCGGCACCGATGGCAATAGCCACCGGTGCCGGGAAAGGACTTATAAGTGCGCACCTCGCAACACATAAGCCAACGCCATGGTCTCGCCACTGGGCGCCTTATCGCTGTCCTTGCCGCGCGCTTTGGCGGAAGACGGGAACAACTGAAACGCCCGTGCCAGCAGAGTGTCATTGAGTTTAGGGGCCACGGCGTAACTCATTTCCATGGTCTGACCCATCACAGTTTTGACGCGCTTGGTTTTATTAATCGCCGCATCAACCACCAGACCGGAAGCCTTATCCACAGACCAGGAGGGAGCGTAGTTGTAGATTTTGGTCGGTGCAATCATAGCAGTGCGCACCAGTGGCATGTATATCGTGGTGATATCAATTTTGTCTTTCTTCACCTCGGACGACAAGCTGCGAGAAAAGGCGTCCAGCGCCGACTTGCTGGCCACGTAGGCGGCGAACCGCGGCGCATTGGTTAAACAACCAATGCTGGATATATTGATAATCTGGCCTCCCTTATGTGCCACCATCGCCGGCAACAGCGCGTTAATCAAGCGCACACAACCAAAGTAGTTCAGTTGCATGGTGCGCTCGTAGTCATGGAACCGGTCAAGTGACTCCATCACCGCTCTTCGGATCGAGCGACCGGCGTTATTGACCAGGATATCTACACGCGCAAAATCCCGTAAAACTTCTTGCGCCATCCGGTCGATATCCTCCATATCGCTCAGGTCGCAGGCGTAGGCATGGGCATCTCCCCCCTGGCCACGGATTATCTCAACCTGCTCTTCCAGCTTGGACAGGGTGCGCGCTACCATGATCACGGTGGCGCCGTTGGCGGCAAACTTACGCGCCGATTCAAGGCCTATTCCTGCGGAAGAGCCGGTTACCATAACCACCTTGCCCCCCAGCTTGGCCTTCCCACTGCGGACCGGATCCGGGTAGTCAAGATGCGATTCCCAGTACGACCACAGCACAGGCGCATAATCCTTCAGCTTCGGGCATGTGACACCAGTCCCCTTCAGCGCCTCCCGCGTCTGCCTGTCATCAAAAGAGACCTTACCAGTCAGATAAGCCGAGGCACCTGGCGGTAGGCCGGTGGCTTTGGCCATCTGTTTCGCAGCAACCTGTAGTGGTAAAATCTTGGCGGTTTCGCGCAACCCACGACTGACCACCCGCGGGAGGGAGGGCAGCTCGAATTTCTTGGCGAAACCCGGACCGTGGGCTGCATTGAACAATATCTCCATGATATTGCCGGTACTGTCCTGCGGTGTTTGCAACAACTGGAATGCCTTGCCGTCCAGCCCGGGTTTGTGCGCAATGGCGATGGTGGCATCGGCGACGTAGTCGACAGGAACAATGGGAATCTTTCCACCTTCAATACCGAGCAGAGGTAACCACTTGGGTACGGAATCCACAATAGCCTTGATGGTGGGAAACAGGTAGTAGGGGCCGTCGATCTTATCCATCTCCCCAGTAACACTGGAGCCTACCACTGCCCCCGGCCGGTACACTCGCCAGGGCATCTTGCACTCCTCGCGAACGATACGCTCAGACTCGAATTTGGTGCGGAAATAGGGGTGAGAGGTATCCTGGCCTTCGTCAAACATGCTCTCTCTGAACACACCGCGAAAACGCCCACCAGCAACAGCAACGGAGCTCATGTGCTGCAGTGAGACCTTACCTCCCAATGCGTTCGTGAAGTTGACGACATTTCGTGTACCTTCATTGTTGACCCGGTCGCCGGTCTCGTCGTCCATATTCATGTCGTAGACCGCGGCAAGATGGTACACATGATTAATCTTGCCTTTGAGTTTGGTCAGATTGGCCTTTGAGACCAACCCGGGAGTCGTAATGTCACCCCACATGGGCAACAGCCGCGCCGGATCGGCAGCCAGCGAATCCCGCAGCTTCTCGAATTTGTCTTTAGATTCCTTGCGAACCAGAACATAAACCTTGGACCCGGGGCGCTTCAACAGCCGCTCCACCACAAATCGACCGATAAAGCCGGTACCGCCGGTCACAAAATAATTCATTGATTCACCTCATTTTTAGAGTTTGTAGGTTAATGCTCGCAAAATCTGGCAGGCGCTAAGTGTACGTTATTGTGAGTGTAGCTGAAGAATTGGTTCAGCCCACCTTTTGCCCCCTTTTTACCGTGAAAAATCTCTGCAAAAGCGATCACTGTTCACAGAGTACAACTGCCGGCACAGAGCCGCCAAGATGATCAGGGCTCAACCGGCTCCGGTAACATCAGCAGTCCGCCAGTTAAAAATGCCGCTGCCCCCATTACAGTGGCCAACAGCGACAGCGACAATACTCCATGCGCCTGCCCTGCCTCAGGTATAAAAGCCAGCACGGCGGAAAGCATAAAGGCGATGCAGCCCATTAGATTAATTATACATATCCACCAGACAAGTTTGCGTGTCTGCCAGGCGCCGGGTGAACGCCAGCACTCGACACAGGCGAGCAAAGCGGAGGACAGAAACAGAGCAGAGCCCACCATGTCAGGCGCCCAGATGGCCAGGTTTTGCTGCTGCCAGCTGAGCTGCGGCAGCGTCGCATCATAAGTATTGATGTTGAACATCAGCGTACCGACAAACTGCAGCGCACAGCCAAGCCAGTTGATGTCGCCGGGACGCCATCCAAACCAGGCTCTGGGGGCCCCGGGCAAAGGCTGTCGACTGTCCAGAGGGCTGGCGTTCGCCGCCTGGAAAAGCTGCAGATAGGCAGCTGTAGTAAAGGGGATGGACCCGGTAAAAAAAATAGCGTTGAGCGCGGCGGACTGCAATGAAAAGCCCTCGGCCAATCCGGGCACCAGGCTGAAAATACCACCCAGCATAAAAAGCAGAGAACCAACGGCAAACAGCAGGCCTATCCGCCGGTTCAGGTGCCGTTGGAAATAGCGATGTCTCCCGTGCAGGGGCACCTGATTTTCTCCGCTACCCTGACGTATTAGTGATGAAAGCCAGATGACTCCTGATCGCTGAGAGACGAGTGAGACGGGTGATTCTTGAGGTATTCCAGTGATGCGCGAATATCCGCCAGCAACAGCGTGGCCAGATCGCGGCTCACCCCGTGACGCACCAGAATGCGCTGGATAGCCAGATCTTCGCAATTAGCCGGCAAGGAGTACGCTGGAACCTGCCAGCCCCGAACCCGCAAGCGGTCGGCCAGATCATAGAGATTGAAACCAGGGTCCGTGCCCTCCTTCATTTTCCAGCACAGTGCCGGGATACCTTTTTCTCTGGTGCCGTTGTATATAATCTCAAACGGGCCCAGTTTCGCGATCTCATCCGCCAGGAACTGCGCCGTGTCATAGCATGCGCCGTGTATCTTACGGTAACCCTCGACACCCAGACGCAGGAAATTGTAGTACTGACACGCGACCTGGCCGCCGGGGCGGGAGAAGTTAAGAGCGATATCGCGCATATTGCCACCCAGATAATTCACCCAGAAAATCAGTTCCTCTGGAAGATCCTTTTCCTCCCGCCAAATCACCCAGCCCACACCCAGCGGGGCCAAACCGAATTTGTGACCGGAAGCATTGATGGACTTCACCCGGGGCAAGCGGAAATCCCACACCAGGTCAGGCGCACAAAAAGGCGCCAGAAATCCACCACTGGCGCCGTCAATATGGATGGGAATGTCCAGGCCGGTATCCTTCTGCAGTTTATCCAGCGCCTGTGACACCGCCTCCACGGGCTCGTATTCGCCCGTAAAAGTCACACCCAGAGTAGGCACCACACCAATCGTATTTTCATCACAGCGTTTCAGTACTTCCTCTGGCGTCATGATAAAGCGGCCGTTTTCCATTGGAATCTCACGGTGTTCAACATCCCAGTAGCGCGTAAACTTGTGCCAGCATACCTGCACCGGACCGGTAATCAGGTTCGGTTTGTCGATGGATTTCCCCTCGGCCTTACGGCGAGCTTCCCAGTGCCGCTTCATGGCCATACCACCCAGCATGGCCGCCTCACTGGAGCCGGTAGTAGAGCAGCCAACCGCATTCTCCGCCGCAGGCGAGTTCCACAGGTCCGATAACATATTCACGCATCGGGATTCGATTTCGGCGATCTGCGGGTACTCATCCTTATCGACAATATTTTTATCGATGCAGTCATCCATCAACTGATGAATTTCCGGTTCTTCCCAGGTCTGGCAAAACGTCGCCAGGTTTTGTCTGGCATTGCCGTCCAGCATCAATTCATCGTGCACCACAGCGTAGGCATGCCGTGGATCCTGTTCCGACGAGGGGAACTTGAACTTCGGCATACTCACGCTAAGATCCACCGATGCGTACACATCCTCATCGATTCGATCGGTTACGGATTTTTTGTCGTGCAAGGCCATGGTGGTCCCTCCGGGCTAATAATTGGCAGTACGAGTGAAGGTAGGTATACACCGGATCATGCGATCCGCGCCCAGCAGGTTACACAAGAAACTTCGAACACGGAAGAGAACAGACCCTGCAAACACTTGAACCCGGGCGGATCACTGCTGACTGGGCCACAATTTAGCGGTATGCTTCGGCGATCACGCTCCAGCCCACACTTTGGCGGGCAGCGTATTTTCGGTCACACAACTGGAGACTCATACAATGTTGGTAAAAACTCTCAGCCCCGCTTTGCTCGCCGTTTTTTTCGTTGGCTGCGCCAACATGAGCACCGACCCGGGCACGGGCTCGACCCGGAACTCCTTGATAGAAGTGGCCTATGGCACTGTAGAAAATGTCCAGCAGGTGCAAATGAAAGCCAATTACGCCGAGGGCTCAATTATCGGTGGCGCACTGGGCCTGTTGGCGGCCAGCGGATATTCCTCCGGCAGTCAGGCGCTTGGCGCTGCGGCTGGCGCAGGGTTGGGCGCGCTGGTATCCAAAGAGACGGCCGGCACTGCTAACCAGTTCACTATAAACCTCGTAAACGGTACGACGGTTTCCGCGGTTACAGACCAGAAAGACATCGACGCAGGAGATTGTGTCTCGGTGGAACAGGGTGAGCACGCTAACATTCGCAGGGTCTCTTCATCATTCTGTAACACTCCGGCATCCCACCCGGCCTACCCGGCTATGCACGCCCACGTACAACGGGTCTCTGCAGACTGCGCCGTAGCCAAACAGCAATTGCTGAAGGCAACTACAGAGCAGGAAACCAGTATCGCCTACAAGAAAATGCAGGCCCTGTGCGATTAGTGGACAGAGGCCTGCCGACGGGTTGATGCACGATAAAGGCCATCCGCTGCCTGCAGAATTTTCATTCTCAGCTGTGGGTTATAGTCCGGTCGCTGCGCCAGAAACTGGCGCACAATCTGCGCAGCTTGCGGCGAATACTGATTGCCAAGCGTGGCACGCAGCCAGTCCGCAGGAAAGAAAATATCGCCGCTAACCTGTATCTCCTGCAATAGCTCCAGGCTGGGCAAAATGTATTTTTCCGCTTGCGGCAGTCGCGAAGGGTGATGCAGATTGGCCACAGCATCGCTGACCCAGCTTTCCGTTTGACGATTTTCTGCATCGTTCAGGGATTCAAAAAAAGTGTCACGAACCGCCTCATTCGCCGACAGTGATGGAGCAATGAATTCCAGCCGGCGGCGGCTGTCCGGGTTGCTGATGTCTGCCAGCTGAAGTGCCACGATCTCGCTGGACTTTGGCGGTAGACGAATTGCCAGGGTCTCGGCCAGACCGATGCGGTCATCCTCCTCCAGGGTCAGCTTATCGACCTCTAATTCGCCGGCCCAGATATCAAACAACTGCTGTACCCTTTCAGGCGACGAAACCAGGGCCGCAAAATAGCGAAATACCAACTTGGTCCTACTGCTGTCGGCTTGCGCTAGAGTGGTCTCCCACAAAACTCTCTCCACCTGCGGCGCCATTGCGATCCGTTCAGCATCAGGCAGCAGTGTCTGGTAAATATCGCCGAGTTGACTCAGGGCCAGTTCCAGCAACAATGGGTTACTCTCTTTCTGGACGACCCCCAGTAGCCGTTCCAGATATTCACCCGGCACAAGCCCGGGGTCGGCCAGCAACTGGTCATAGGCACCGATCAGCGCGTAGCCTTTTTGCACATCCTGCAAACGATCCCAATACAGCAGGACACGCGGGTCCGCAGGAAACTGGCCGTATCCCCTGCCGTCAGCGTTGAATAAACGAGCCAAGGGCTCGGCAGCGCTTGCTGCGGAAAATACATCGGTGATTTTAGCATCCACCCTAAGAGTTTCGCTTTGCCCGCCCTCCGGCGACAGTGTGAGAAGCTCAAATTGCTGGGGCCAAAGGCGCCCCTTACCCGTCGGGTCCCGCTGCTGTAGCTGCTGTGAACCCGCCGCTGTTTTGGCATCAAGAAGGTAAAATTCCGGACGCCCGGATGTGTTCACCCAGACCTCGCTCCAGGCAGCCAGGTCGATATCGCTGCGTTCATCAAGTATCGCGATAAGCGCCGGCCAGGTCGCATTGCCGTAGGAAAAGCGCTGTAGATACTGCGCCAGCCCTTCTCGCAGGCCCTCCTCTCCAACGATCATTTCCAACTGGCGCATCATGATCGGTGCCTTGTGATAGATAATGCCGCCGTACAGCTGGCCCGCCTGGTTCAGGTTGCCCAGGGGCTGCCGGATTGGGTTTGCACCCTCGGAGCGGTCTACAGCATAGGCCGCCGGATAGTGACTGACCAGAAAATTAAGGCCGTGGTCCACCTCGGGAAAGCCTGGATTGACAATCTTGTCCGCCATGAAATTCGCAAACACTTCCTTGGTCCAGACATCGTCGAACCACTGCATGGTGACCAGATTGCCGAACCACATATGAGCTGTTTCATGGGCTATCAGTTGCCCGCGGTTCAGCCGGTCCGTCAGTGGTGCGTCTTTGTCCAACAGCAAACTGGAAGCGCGGTACTGGATAGCGCCCACATGTTCCATGCCGCCATAGGGAAAACCAGGGATCAACACAAAATCAAATTTCTGGAAGGGGTAATCGATACCTGTATAGCGCTGCATCCAAGCCAGGGATTCACCGTGCAAATCGAATATCGCGTCGACGTTGCGTGCCAACTTGGCCGAATCCGTTTCCCGATGCAACATGGTTATGGAGCGACCGGACACTTTACGGGTGATTGCCTGAAAGTCGCCGGCCACAAAAGAGAACAGGTAGGAACTGATCGGTTTTGTAGGGGAAAACCAATACTCGCTGCGGTCATCCAGACGGACAGGCTCCGAAGCCAGAGGCGCATTAGTCAGGGCCCGCCAGGCGGCCGGAATGACCAGTGTCAGCTGAAAACGCGCTTTTAAATCAGGCTGATCAAACAGGGGGAAAGCCGTGCGCGCCCGATCGGGAACAAACAGCGTATAGAGAAAGCCGGGGTTGCGGTTGAGTGAACTGTCCCCTGCAATAAAATCGATTTCGACCTCATTGCGCCCGCGCTGCAGGCCTGCAGCGGGGAGGACAATATGTTCGTCCACCAGTTTAATATCCACGGTTTTACCGTTGATACTCAGCGAGTTGATAGTCGTTTTTTCCTGCCGGTAATCCAACAACAACGCGGCGCTGTCGTCAACCAGGTCAAATGAGATAAGTGCAGACGCTGGAATCGCTTCTCGCAATTCCTCAGGAATATCAAATCGCAACTGGTAATGGACATTGGACAGCAGTGCTGATCGCGCCCGGGCCAACTCCAGCGGGACACCCGACCGGATTTCCACAGCAGGCTCACCGCAGGCTGTTGTCATAAACACCACCAGTATCACCCCCACCCAATTCGCCCATCCGAACATCCCTGCCTCCCTATTCGCCACTGTCGCACAACTATAGCAAAGCATGGAAACCCGCTTGGACTATTGTTCAGCTCAAGGAAACGCCTAGCTTGTGAGATAAAATGGTGCGATTAGCAACTGACAATCTCCCGCCCTCACCGTACTATAATTCTCCCAACTTGCATGTCGTTCCTGAGTCGACGTCGCGATCACCGCCGGAGAATAGCTTATGCGCAAAATGGATAGTCTCAGCGCCTTTACCGATACCCTGTTTTCGCCATGCAACATCACGGTGGGTCGCGGTAGGACTTTTGTGTCCGACACCGTGCCGCTGGAACAGGACGGTTTCGCATGATGGACACGGGCCACTTCAACACTCTGGAGATCATCGATATCCGAAATAATGGCCTCCTGCTGGATGCTGGCGAGGGCCAGACCCTGCTGTTACCCATTGATCAGGTGTCGCGTGATCACCAAATCGGTGAGCGGATAGAGGTGTTTATATACCTCACCACGAACAATCAGCCTGCCGCCACCAGCACGGCACCGCTGGCCGAAGTGGGCCAGGTAGCCTGGCTGGAAATTGTCGACGTTACCGACTTGGGCGCATTCGCCCACTGGGGCCTCCCCAGAGACCTCTTCATACCCTTTGCCGAGCAGCAGTATCCCCTGCGCAAGGGTGGCTACGTTTTGGTATGGCTTTACCTCGACAACCAGAGGCGTATTGCCGGCTCCACACGGATTGACCACTGGATAAAAGACAATGCTACCGGGCTGGAGGTGGGACAGGAGGTATCGCTGGTAATCGCAGACCAAACCGAGCTGGGTATGAAGGCCATCGTCAATCATCACAGCTGGGGTTTATTATACGGTAACGAACTTTTTCGAAAATTGAAAAAAGGTCAACGGGTTGTCGGGTACGTTAAACACATTCGCGATGACAACAAAATTGACCTTTCCCTCGAAAAGCCCGGATTCAGCAAGAACAGGGTCGAGAGCGTTGGAAACCAGATTATCCAGCAATTGGAGGCCGGTGATGGACAGCTGGCACTGACTGATAAAAGCCCGCCGGAGACTATCTATGCTATCTTTGGCGTCAGTAAGAAAGTGTTCAAGCAAGCCCTGGGAGCACTCTATAAACAACGACGTATCACGCTGAATTCCGATGGAGTGAAGCTGGTTAAACCCTAGTCTCCGCAAACCGAGGACAACTGTTATGTTAACCGTACACCACCTCAACAACTCCCGCTCACAGCGGATACTCTGGTTGCTGGAAGAACTGGAGCTGAAATACGAAATCAAAGGCTACGAGCGGGATTCCAGCACCAATCTGGCGCCACCGGAACTCGAGGCGGTGCACGCCCTGGGCAAATCCCCGGTGATCACGGATGGCGGTAATACCATCATCGAGTCAGGCGCCATCATCGACTATATTCTGCGGATATATGGCCAGGGCCGACTGCTGCCCGCTCCCGGCAGTGTCGAGCACGAACAGTACCTGCAATGGCTGCACTACGCCGAAGGCAGCACTATGTTACCGCTGATGCTGCGCATGTACACCGGTCGCCTGCCTGATGGCGGCCCCGCCCTGCAGCCGCGGATCAATGATGAACTGAACCGACATCTTGGTTATCTGGACAAATCCCTGGAAGGAGTCGACTGGTTCGTGGGGAATACCCTATCCGGCGCAGACATCCAACTGTCCTTCGTGGCGGAGTTGGCACCACTGCTACACCCCACGGGAACCTTCCCCAATCTCGCTGCATTTCGCAATCGCCTGCAAGCGCGATCTGCCTATAAAAAAGCACTGGAAAAAGGTGGTCAATATGATTTCGGGCCCCCGGATCAGTGATAGCCAGCTGAACGCAAATGCGATTTGAGATGAGGCCCGCCGGCGGTATTCCGCAGTCGTTGATACCGCCCTCACTTAACCGGCATTAACACCGCCATGGCCCATCCTTCCGGGGCGTGTTGCGCGAACGCGTCGGTCAGTAACCCCATCAGTGGCGGCAGTGATTTTGGCCGTTGATAGCGCTTGCCCGGCGCTATCACGAAAGCCTTTGTCTCCTGCTCCCTCCCGCCGCGAAAGTAACGTGTACGGGGTTGTTTTTGCAGGTTCTTCACCCAGAACGAACGCTCGCCACGAACGGTACTGACAAAAACATACTGTCCCAGGCGCATTGCTGCCAGCGGAGTACGGCGGACCTGGCCCGATTTGAACCCGGTGGACTCCAGCACGATAAGACCCGCGGGTGCGATCCGCGGAGAGGCCAAGCCCTTGCGTACCGCGGGTTCGACCACGGCGTTAAGCCGGCGAAAAAACTCGCGCTCCAATTTACCTAAACTCACATGCGTCTCCTTCTCACATCGATGCAGATACTGTAAGACACCTGCACCGGGAGGTGCAACAATAGCCACCGCGCAATAAACCCGGGCGCAGGTGTACATGACCTTTGTACCTGGAGAGAGTAAAATGAGATATGCAACGTTATAAGATTCTCCACCGCACCTACTATAATTTCTCCAGTGCCGTCAGCCTTGGCCTGCACAGCATGCGCCTGCGCCCCAGGGAAGACCATGAACTACGCATTGAATCGCTGAACCTGAAGATTTCCCCGGAGCCGGATCTGCGCTGGCACCGCGATGTGGAAGGAAACTCGGTGGCCATCGCCAGTTTCAGCGGAACCACTCGACAGCTCGCAATAGAGAGTGAACTCATCATCCAGCAGTATCTGGAAAACCCGCTGGACTTTCTGGTAGCAGAGTACGCCATCAACTACCCCTTTCAATACAGTAAAGACGACGAGGTACTCTTGTCGCCCTATATGGCTGAGCCAGGGGAGGCACCCGTAGCTGGGCTGGCGGACTGGATTGCGAGCATCTGGCGTCAGGGCGAGCCAATTCAGACTTACAGCCTGCTGCAGCGTCTCACCACACATATTTACCAGAACATGATTTACCTGGTGAGAGAAGAACCTGGTGTACAAAGTGCCGACCATACACTTAACAGTGGCACCGGATCTTGCCGTGACTTCGCCCTGCTGTTTATGGCCGCAAGCCGGGAACTGGGGCTCGCTGCGCGGTTCGTAACAGGTTATCTTCACGCTCCCACCGCCGATGGCGCCGGTGGGGCAACCCACGCCTGGGCCGAGGTTTACCTGCCAGGAGCCGGCTGGCGAGGTTTTGATCCCACGTCTGGCGTGATCGTCGGGGCGGACCACATTCCTGTCGCAGTCGCACGTTTACCCGAGTCGGTTCCGCCCGTTGCCGGTATGTTTCGTGGCTCCGCAAGTTCACAACTGGAGGTCGGCGTCTGGGTTAGCAAGTACCCGTAATCGACAGCATCAACAGCCCTCTACAAGCCGGTCGATGCAACTCTGATTAATGCTATTTATAGACTACCTGAACATAGATGCTGCGCCTGTCGTAATTCACATCCTGGATGCCGTCCCTGAACGGCAAGATAAGCGGGTGCGGCGGCAAGTCAGCCCGTATAGGATTACTAAACTGCGCCTTCCACGCTGACTGTATATCGGCTCGAAGTCGCTGTGTGACCGCACTTTCGCTGTCAAAGACCAATTCGTCAATGCTGGCGTTGTAGAGTAGTACCTGCTTGCTTGCCGGGTCATAACCCACCTCCCCCGACACCAGCGCCTGACCTTTCTCACTGATAGCAATACCCATTTCCGGGCGGTTCTCGTAGGCCTGAAAATGCACTTTCAGGCCGAGGCGTCTGTCATCGATAAACACGACAGTGGGATCGGTGAGAAACAGTGTTCCCGTACCTGAGGCAACAGAGATGGGAAACAGGCTGCGGGCGATACTGGTGGCGGAATCTGCCGACACCGGCACCGTTGTGGCAAACCCAGCCGTGGCTACGACACCCGGTAACAAGCCCGTAATAATAGCCAAAAAGCAACCCGCGCCCAGGCGCAAGAATTTTCTTTTCATAAAGCCCTCTTATTAGTCCGCCAGCAGCCTGGCCGGGACAGAAACTGTCACCCACACCAGCGCAGGAATCCACGCTGTATGGGTGTTTTTTAATATCCGGAGGATTACCAGAGTGCAACCGGATTAATAATCATCTGCACTGTACCCCCTGAGTCTTGCCTGCCCCAATACAAACATAAACTCCTGTACGCGCTCCCGCGCCAATCGACCAGTATTCATGGTCTCCAGCAGGTAGATGCCATTGTCCTTGAGGAAAACCACATGACCATAAAACAGCTTGTCTCCCGCCACCGGTGGAATCGCCTCTACACCCCAGCTATCGGCACCTACTGCCATTGGGTTCAGAGAAGCCAGGTAGCGAGCAGCCCCGTTGGTCAGGCCGGGTTCACCAGCCCCCCAGGCAGCGGGGTCGGACTGCAGCATGCCGTCTGTCCAGCCTGTATGAAAGAGCACCACATCGCCCTGGCGGATCTCCACCCCCTGAGCTTTTGCCGCTGCCTTGATATCTGCAGCGGTGATTCCCTTACCTGCGGGCAAGATATCCGTATTGAAATACCGGGCCATATCGAGCAACACCCCACGCCCCACCAGCGGCGGTACCTGGTGCGTACCGAGTTTCTTCAAACCACTGATATCGATGAAATCTGCGGCCTCATTGCAATTGTAGTAGGTACCGGCCTCCCCCATATGACCCAGGCCGTCCAGCTGTGGGCCAATGCCAAGCCAGAGCTGCGCCATATCGTCGTTGTAGACCGCGTCCCAGCCAAATTCGGGTTGTAATGAACGGCCGTTGTGCTGCCCTGGCTGCACCACTTGCAGTTGCAGATAGCGCGGTGGAAAAGCCGGCGTATTCTGGTCGATCACAATGCCCAGCGGATGGCTCTCGCCCTTTTTCACCAGCTGAACTGCCATCAGTACTTGCTCCGGTGAAACGTAATTGGCCGCGCCAATTTCATCCTCCGGACCCCATTTGGAGGGCTGGCACTGTGCCGCACCAAAAGCTGCACTGGTAGTCATCAGGCTATACGCAAAGGCCAGGCCAGCTGTGGCCCTGAATAGTAATTTCATACTGTCTCCCTAAAATGTGAGGTATCAGTGGCACCATTACCCTATCTATCCCTACATGAAACACAGGGTTTAGTGTATTTCCAGATGATACGCAAGAGCAACGGATTACCCAGCCAGTCAGTTTTGGCAAGTTTTCGGTAATCGTGGTGAAATAGCAGGCCACCTTTACTCACCGGAATCCCCCATGAAACTCTATTCCTACTACCGATCATCCGCCGCATACCGCGTGCGAATTGCCCTCAACCTGAAAAGCCTGCCTTACGACTATGTCAGCGTGAACCTGCTTCACAGTGAACAGAAGTCTGACAACTATCTGGCGCGCAATCCACAAGGTTTATTGCCAGCACTTGAGCTGGATGACGGCGAGGTGCTCGCCCAGTCAATTGCCATACTGGAGTGGCTGGAGGAATCCTGCCCGTCGCCGGCACTGCTGCCCGAGAATACGCTACAACGCGCCAGGGTCCGTTCGCTGGTGAACAATATCGCCTGCGACATTCACCCCCTGAACAACCTTTCGATCATGAATTATTTGCGTACGGAATTGGGGGCCAGCGATGAAAGCGTTCACCAGTGGTACTGCAATTGGGTTGAACGGGGCTTCAGTGCGATAGAACAAGGCCTGGCCCGCACCATGGGAAAATGTTGTTTTGGCGATGAGCCGACGCTGGCAGATATCTGTCTGATACCCCAGGCGTACAACGCCTCCCGCTTCAAGGTACCCATGGAGGGCTATGCCAATATCTGCAGGATTGTCGAGCACTGCAATACGCTGGAGGCTTTTTCCAGGGCTGCGCCAGAATCGCAGCCGGACGCCTGAAAGACCTGCGTCTAAATATCGAGCATAGGCTGACTGGCGACGTGTGCGCGGCAGCAACTGGAGCCGGCTTATTGTATTGAGCGCAGTTCAACGGTGTTGCCAGCGGGGTCCTTTATGTAAATGGAACGCCCCATACCCTGCGCTCCGTATCTATCCTCAAAATCACCGGCCTCGACACCACAGCTCGCTAAATAGCCCTGAAGCTCATTTTCACCGAGAGACTCTATCTGCAAACAGAAATGGTCCACGTTGTTGCCAGTCTGTCCCGGCGCCGGGCCACCGAGCGCGCCCAGCTCACCGTTTACATCCACGATATCAATCAATGCATGGCCGGCCCTGAGTTGGGTCAGACCAAACTCGTCAGAAGTAGCACGTTCCAGGGAACAACCCAGTACATTGCAATAAAAATCGATCAGTTCGGCATATCCATCCGTGCGCAACACTATGTGATCAATCGCGACGGGTTTAATCATATGGGCAACTCCCCTGCTGGCCGGAGCCAGGATTAGACACTCGCTCTAAGCTTACACGACTCGCCGGCTGTGACATAGCCAGGCGGGAACCGGTTAGTAGAGCTTGATTTGCCTCACTTCCCACGCGGTAATCTCTGGCATACTGTACTGCTAACAAACGGGGCAGGAGATTACGACATGGATATTGTTGCATCATTACGTTCCCTGATTGGTGACAAGGCCGTACTGGACGCAGCCGATACCGCCACCCGGGGAGCAGGTGTCTGGCGGCCTGACAACTTGCAGGCTGCTGCACTGGCGCGCCCTGCCAATACCGAAGAGGTAGCGCTGGTGTTGCGCTGGTGTCACGCCAACGGGGTTGCCGTGGTTACCCATGGCGGGCTTACCGGGCTGGTCCACGGCGGCGACGCGGAGCCAGGGCAGGTAATCCTGTCACTTGAACGCATGCGGGAAATAGAGGAGATCAACCCGCAACAGCGCAGCGCGACCGCACAGGCCGGTGTGACATTGCAAGCCCTGCAGGAAGCGGCAGAGGAGCATCACCTGATGTTCCCACTGGATCTCGGTGCACGCGGCACAGCGACTCTGGGCGGCAACGCCGCCACCAATGCAGGTGGCAACCGGGTTATTCGTTACGGCATGATGCGGGACATGGTGCTGGGGTTGGAAGCCGTACTCGCGGATGGCACTGTGGTGTCATCGATGAACCACCTAATCAAAAACAATGCCGGTTATGACTTGAAGCAGCTGTTTATAGGCTCAGAGGGCACTCTTGGGGTCATCACCCGCCTGGTGCTACGCCTGCGCGAACAGCCGGTGACTCGCAATATGGCGTTCGTGGGCTGCGATAACTTCGGCCACGTCGCGGAATTTCTCCGTCATATGGATCGCAATCTGGGAGGCACACTCTCGGCTTTCGAGGCGATGTGGCAAGAGTATTATTGCCTGGTAACCAGCCCGCCGGCCAGGGGTAAGCCCCCCATTGCCCAGGACTACCCATTTTACGTGTTGGTGGAAAGCCAGGGGGCGGATCGGGAGCTGGATACTCAACGCTTCAACAACGCCATGGAATCTGCCTTCGAGGCTGGCCTGATTGTGGACGCAGCCATCTCGCAATCGGAGGGTGATTGCGAGGACTTCTGGAGCCTGCGGGACGATGTGGAACAGACCATGCACGGCGGCGTACCAATTATCTTCGATATCTCGCTACCTCTCGCCCAGATGGACAAATACACCGCAACCCTGCGAGAGACGATGGGCCCCGCCATTGGCGAACACAAACTCTGGATTTTCGGCCACCTGGGGGACGGCAACCTGCATGTTGTGGTGCGGGTACCACCGGAAGACCAACAGCGCTTGAGGCCGGTAGTTGAAAAACAGGTGTATTCCCCACTGGCGGCCTTTCAGGGCTCGGTCTCCGCCGAACACGGTATCGGGCTGGAGAAGAAACCTTATCTGGGTATCAGCCGTTCCGACCCGGAAATAGCACTAATGCGTTGTGTAAAAGCAGCGCTTGACCCGACCAACATACTCAACCCGGGTAAGATCATGTAAGTCATTCGCCAACACTGACCGAGCTGACGGCACCAGCCCTTAGAATCACCGACGCAAGCTTCGGAATTGGCGCGAGCTCTCTAGCGGTAGCTGCCCGGTGACTGACCCGTCCATTTTTTGAACGAGCGGTGAAACGCGCTGGGGTCACTAAAACCGGTCTGCTCCGCCACATCACTGACTGTGCGCCCTTCCCTGCTCAACAGGGTGATGGCAACGTCTCTGCGAGCATTGTCCTTGATACGCTGATAAGACGTGCCCTCTTTTTCGAGACGGCGTCGCAAGGTCCGCGCGGACATACCTAACAGCACCGTCAGTTCATCAAAGCCAGGCATCTCCTCGCGAAAATCGTCACCCAGAATCTCCCTGATGCGATGGGTGACACTGAGCGTGCTGGCCAGTGGTTCGATCACCATATGATAGGGGGCCAGCCGCAGGAACGACTCCAATTGCAGCTCGTTGCGAATGACAGGTGCTTCGAGATGTCGGGCGCTGAAGGTAACAGTGTTCGACATCTGCTCGAACTGTACCGGACAGGGAAAAAAATGTCGCACACCGGCAATAAATTCCGGCCTGGGCCCGGCGCAACCTGCCGCGGTGACATCGATGTATTGGCCTATCAGCCAGCCGCAGAATCGCAACCACATCGCTAGCCCACACAGGACGGTATGTTGATCTTGTGGGTAGTCGCCGCCGCTGTGGTAGCTGAGTGTGGCCTCCCTGGCGGTGGTATTTATCACCACCCGATTGGTAATCGCCATCCCCTGAGGGACGCGGCATACCGCGTTAAACTCGATGGCGCGCTTCATCGCCGCCGCCAGATCGACGCTGTTAATCATGCTGAGGGCGATCAGGCGCATGGTACCGGGAGGAGTCTGCACATCGGACATGATCCCGCCGGACTCATCGCCGATTTCCCGAAACAGGGTCACACAGAGCCGGCTGTACTGTTCGCGGGAGACAAACAGGGTCTGAACATCCCGCTGCAATGGGTCAAACGGAAAGTGTGCGGCCTGCAGAATCGCTGGCACATCCATGTTGTATGCGCGGGCATGAACCAGTAACGCCCGGGTAAACTCCACGGGCACGGATTCATTATAGGCCTCAGCATTGCTCGGCTTTTTTGCCAAAATCGCGGTCTCTTTCTCGAAGAAAGACAGGCAGTATAACGTGTCGGAGTTATCCGTCGGAATACTGCCTGGCATAGTACCTGCATTGTGACAGTCACTATTGGCTACAATCGATTGTCGGAGCGGTGCCCCCGAGGTCCGATTGGCACAAAGCTTGCCAAGCCATACATTTCACAAAGTTGGTATATCTCTTACACTCCTGCAGGTGCCGACGTGTCAGGCTGCAGGGGAATCTCGTGACTGGCCGCGGGCCCAACCGAAATATATACTGCAAAACTGCCGAACGACAGCGGCCCGTTATTCACTCACGAGAAGAAAATCCATGGCAACCCCCAGCAGTTTGCAGCCTGAACCGACGCTAGTCGCACTGCCGACTGCAGACCGAAAAAAAATTCATATTGTCCTGCGCCATCCGCTTCCCGAAATGCACGCGGGTCAGAGTATGCTGCTGGACGTACAGTTGAGCAATGACGCGACACAATCGATCTCTAGCGATCACCCGCTACGGGTTCTACTCGCCTACCACTGGGTAAAACCGGACGGCAGCTATGAACTGTTCGCCGGCAAACGCACGCGCTTACCGGACCACCTGCCCAGCGGCGGCCAATGCAACCTGGAAATGCGGGTCACCCCCCCCGCCGAGCCGGGGAAATACGAATTGCAGGTGGGCTTGTTGCAGGAGGGTATCTCCTGGTTCGAGACAAGCGACCCACAGCATTTGCAGAAAGTAACAGTCAATGTAGTAAATATCCCCCGGCAAAGCCGGGGGCTTTAGTTTGTGAGCCGCT
>TARA_R110001599_G_scaffold203055_1_pt1 | contig 51604 bp, 42 predicted proteins | sample TARA_R110001599 | Tara Oceans TARA_R110001599 (sample SAMEA4398360) | marine metagenome | biome: Polar Biome; feature: [MES] marine water layer (ENVO:01000295) within the mesopelagic zone...; material: water (ENVO:00002006), including particulate matter (ENVO:01000060) such... | reverse complement strand
CAGTATGGAGGAGGTTTTATAGTGGTGGCAGCTTTAACGCCCTTGCCATTCTCATTGATCAGCTTGTTTACAGGCTCAATGTCATACCCAGCTAAAAAGTACATGGTTTATTCTTCTTTTAGAATACTCAGATTTATTGTTTATGGCATTATTGTCTGGCAGTTAGATGGTTATATTTGAGTCCAGGTAATCTATTGAACTAGCGATCTAAAATTAAATCCATGATAATAGGCAAGTGATCACTGTAGCCCCCAATGTATTTTGGTCCTTGGTAAGTTCTAAATGGCCTTCTTGCCCCAGTGGCACCCTCCATAATCAAAAAATCCATATCGAATATTTGGGCGGTTCGATTGCTAACTCTGGTTTTCGATTGTTTCATTAATAAGTTACCAGAAACTACAAACTGATCGAGAATACCCCATTTATTTTCGAAGCTATGGGTTCCTGCTACAAACCTAAGGTCATACATCAAATTGAAGAGGTCTGTGGGCTTGAGCGTATTTATATCGGTGTTCACTGCCAGTCCATTCAGCATACTTTCTTCTTCTGGTTCGTCATTAAAGTCACCAGTAATTACAATATGAGCATTGGGGTTTAACCTTAATAATGAATCTGCTTTCGATTTAACAAACTCAGCAGCAAACATCCGCTTTGGCTGAGTCTCAAATTCACCACCAAATTTTGAAGGCCAATGGTTTACAAAAAAGTGAAGTGTATCTTGATTGGGCAGCTCCATAACCGCATGCAGAATGTCTCGCGTACGGCTTGCAGTATCGAAAGGGAAGTTGAGCTCATAGAATTCATAGTTGAGTAATTTAAGCTTATCGGGTCTGTAGATAGCAGCCACATCAATTCCTCTGGCATCTCGTGAGTCTTTGTGAATGATTTCGTAGCCTAAGGGCTTGAGTTGAGTAAACTGGGTCAGCGATTCTAAAACATACCTGTTTTCTATTTCGCAAAAACCAATTAACTCAGGGGCGTCCCAGCCACCCATGGCCAGAATAGTCTTGGCCAACTTATTCTGTTTTTCAGTATAGCGGGCTTTGGTCCAGAAATGATCTCCACGCGGTAAGAACTGTTCGTCAATCGTCAGGCTGTCATCGAAGTAATCGAAAAGGTTTTCTACATTGTAGAAGGCAAGTCTGATCCTTTCTTCATTTCTTGGGCTTGGGTCAAAGGATTCACTGGCTAAATAAGGCTTTTGACCATGAGTCATAAAAGGAAGTGAAAATAAACAGCACCATAGGCCGATGTTTATTTTTTGCTTGGAATGCCTAAAACACGATTGGTTAATCATAACTTTGTCGATTGGTAAACCAAATTAGTTAAAAGATAAATCATAATGAGCATGGAAATAGGTAAAAACCACGTATTAAAAGTAGCTCGTGAAGTAGATTTCGGTCTATACTTGACTAATGGCGAAGAAGATATTCTTTTACCAATGAAATATGTGCCTTCCGATACCAACATTGGAGACGATATTGAAGTGTTCGTTTATGTTGATTCTCTTGGTCGCCCTATTGCCGTAACTGCTCAGCCTTTTGCCAAGGTGGGTGATATTGCAAGCTTGGAAGTAAAGCAGGTATCTAGTGTGGGGGCCTTTATGGATATAGGCCTAGAAAAAGACCTGATGGTTCCTTTTAAGGAGCAAGGTCAAAGGATGGAAACAGGGCGTAAGTATGTTGTTAAAGTGCTTTTAGACTTTAAAACCAACCGAATGATTGGGACAACTAAAATTGGGCCTTTCCTTAGTGCGCACGAAGACGAGTTGGAAGAAGGAGAGCAGGTAAGTATCCTTATTTGGCAAGAGACTACTTTGGGCTATAAAGTAGTGATTAACAACACCTATCAAGGCTTGGTTTTTCATAATGAGATCTTTGACCATGTTGAAATTGGTGATGAGCGTTCTGGTTATGTGAAAGCCATTAGAGAGGATGGTAAAATAGATATTTCTTTACAAAAGCAAGGTTATGAAGCTGTAAAGGACATGAGTCAAGTTGTACTCGATAAGATTAAAGCAACAGGCAGTTTAGCGTTAGGAGACAAAAGTAGCCCTGAAGAGATCAAGTATAAGCTCGGTATGAGCAAAAAGAACTTCAAGAAAATTCTAGGTGGACTATATAAAGCAGGGCAAGTAGAAATCTTTGACCACGAGGTGCGTTTAAAAGCGGAAGGTTAGCCTGAGGAGAGACTAACCTTCACATAAACTACCTATAAAACTAAAACTAACTTAAACTTAGTTTAATTAGACAAACACACTCCATGATAAAAATGGAGATTAAAAGCTTGTTATCGCCAATTGCTGTTAAAACAATAAGCACCATTAAATTAGGTAAAAATACTGACTTGTAAAATATTATTTTACAATAAATAAATTAACGAACTATTTAGGTGGTAAAATCATATTTCACCAACAATTGAAGTATAATCCATTTATGGCTACTTAATATCAATTTCGTTGGCGATTCCCATAGCAGTAAAACGAATTGATAATTTTCTAGGGTTTTCCGAAGGTTGGTCACATTTTGGAGATGGATCAATATAATACCAATAATAAGTTTGGCTTCGTTCGTAAAGTTCTTCGGCTTCAGGCTTACCTAAAACTTCTATTATTGATTTATGATATAAAGCCAGCAAGTTTGGTTTGATTTTAATCAAATCTTGAATCATTTCTGCTCTTTGGTTGGAGCAGCCTTCTTGATCACCAATCCATTTTGCAGAATCGAAATCACCCACATCGATTCTCTTGGTACAACCAGTTGTGAATAAAAAGACAGAGAGTAAGGTGATGACTACAAATTTCGAGATTTTCATTCCAATTGGGCTTTGGCTGGCAAAGGTACTTTGCGCACCAGCATCAACCAAATTTGAAACACGATAAGAAGAGCAGCGGCAAGTATAATCATCGGGGGCCCTGCATTTATTCCTACAAATGCATAAAAAGCTGCTGAGATAATAAATATAAGCCGAAGAGATTCCATGGGTAAGCCCCAAGAACGATTTTCAAACAGCGCTCCAAAACTCACTACAGAGTAAATAATAACCCCAGCAAAAATCATCTTATCAGTCGCTTGCATTTGTTCCAAGTTGAAAAGAAACATAGAAGTACCTGCAAGCAATATGATATACTGAACCAATACATAAACGTTCAGCCTGGCAGCAGTTTCGGTATTGAACTTTCTATAATTATTGGTGTCAACATCTTGAGGAGCTCTATAGCCTCCCATATAATCTGGCAACCAGCCTGGTTTTTCAAAAACGTAACGAATCTTGTCACTCAATTTTGGAATGGATTTGATATCACCCCACATATCAGAATAGTGAGCCATGTTTGCCCAGACAGGGTTCCAACTGTTTAAGTTTTTCGTAATGCCGTAAATAGGTCTTTCTTCTTCCGCTTTAAAGGTGCCGAAGAGCTTATCCCAAACGATAAAAGTTCCAGCGTGATTTTTATCAATATATTTTGGGTTTCTAGCATGATGAACCCTATGGTGTGATGGCGTATTAAATACTGCCTCAAACCACTTAGGTAGCTTATTGATAGACTCGGTGTGAATCCAAAATTGATAAAGAAGATTAAAGCCAGAAACGGAAACTAATAGAATAGGATCAACACCGATTAAAGCCATGGGGATATAAAAAGCGAAGGTCCAAATGGTTTGAGTTGAGCTTTGTCTAAGCGCCACAGAGAGGTTATACTCTTCACTTTGGTGGTGTACACTGTGTCCTCCCCAGAATAAGTTGACTTGATGACTCATTCGATGAGCCCAATAATAAAAGAAATCGTAGGCCATAAAGGCCACTATCCAAACGATAACCGTATTGGATAAATCCATCACTCTGAACTTCTCAAATATTATTGTGTAAACCCCAATACTTAATACTTTAAGAAAGGCCCCCGTCACTTGTGAAGTTACTCCACAGTTGATGTTTGTAATGGCATCGTTAAGCCTATATGATTTCACCGCTTGAACCCGATGTACAATCAGCTCAATTCCTATCAGAAGAAAGTAAACAGGGATGGCAATAACGGTTGGGTCTAGTATCATTTCGGTTTATGAATTACCGAATGTATGATCTTCGTCTATAAGTTTCAAGTGTTTTAGTACATAAACAGTATTGGATTCTTAAGGCAGCCGTCAGTCCAAATTAATTGTGAATTTGTTGTTAAATATGTTTATGTTGAGTTTAATTCGTTTTTTTATCAAAACATCTTTCAGCACTTTTTATGGAAATCATTTTTGACCAAATCTTCAATAATCCTGTAATAGGCATTGCGGTGGTAAATTATGACGGGAAAATTATCAAGGTTAATAGCGTGTTCTGTGACTTACTAGGATACACTGACGATGAAGTAGTTGGATCAAATTTTCGTGAGATTACTCACCCTGAGGATGCGGACAAAAATTGGCAGCTTTTTGAGAAACTTAAAAGTGGTGAAGTAAGCCAGTATAAACTAAGCAAAAGGTACATCACTAAAAAAGAAGAGACGATTTGGGTCGAGTTGAGTGTGTTTATGGGGGAAGAGGTGGAAGAGCAGAGAACTGTTATTTCATTTATTAAAGATATATCCGAGGCCAAACAGTTACAGGACGAACTAAAAGAGCATCAAACTAAATTTCAAGGTATTTTCGATAACACTTTTCAGTTTATAGGACTGATGAAGACTGACGGGACGTTGATTGAAGTCAATAAAGAGATTATTAAGTTTTGCGGGAAAACACGAGAGGAGTTGATTGGTCTAAAACCATGGGAAATCCCTGGTTTATTAGGCGAGGATGATCAGAGAATTGAAAATTTCATTGACGCTGTTCGGCTCGCTGCCAAGGGTGAGTTTATTCAATACGACACACAAATGACAGGGGTCTTGACTACAGAGACGGTTGATTTTTCTATACGCCCCATACTTAATGAAAGTGGAGAAGTAGTCTTATTAATACCAGAAGGTCGAATAATTTCGGACCGTCTGAAACTTCAACAAAAACTTGAAAGCAAAACACGACTTCTTGAAACTACTGAGCAATTATCTAATGTTGGAAGTTGGGAGTGGTTTGTAACTACAGATCAATTGTACTGGTCCATAGGCACCTATGACATGTTCGAAAGGGAACAGGTAGACATTGAAGTGTTAGTAGTACAAAATTATGCTGAATATGTTCATGAAGATGACTTGGAAAGAATTCTGAAGGCCATTGAAAACACAGTAAACAAAGGGGTTGACTTTAATGTGGAACACAGGGCAAGGGTAGGAGATAAAATAAAACATATTCATGTGAAAGGTGAATGTGTATTTGATAAATCGGGTAAAGTAATAATCGTTAGAGGAGCTGTGAGAGATCACACATTAGAAATTCAGATTCAAGAATCCCTAATGTTATATAATGAACTTCTTGAAAAGAAAAATGATGAGTTAAAACAATTTGCCTATGTGGCTTCTCATGACCTTCAGGAGCCATTAAGAACCATCACCAGCTTTATTCAATTACTGAGAATGGAAATGGGTGATGTTGGAGTTAATGTTGAAAAGTACTTAGAAATTATTGAAAACGGGGCAGGGAGAATGAAAAGCCTCATTTCGGATTTGCTTTCATATTCTCGTCTAGAAAATAATGATTTGACCATTGAAATGAATGACCTAAATGTCATGTTTAAGGAATTAGAGCAAGACCTTGCCGCAAGTATCAGTGAATCAAAAGTTGATTTTATCTTGAAAAAGGAACTACCCACTATTGAGTGTGATTTGCGAAGAATGAGTATACTTTTTCAGAATCTCATTTCCAACGCCATTAAGTTCAGAAAGTCAGATTGTACTCCAGTGATTCGAGTAGATTGGAGTTTGAATGATGAGCTCTATACTTTTAAAATAAGTGACAATGGGATTGGGCTTGCCCCAGAGCATTATGAATCTGTTTTTGAGCCTTTCCGGAGACTACACTCACGAACACAATACGAAGGAAATGGAATTGGATTGGCCTTATGCAAGAGGGTAGTTAAGCAACACAATGGTGAAATTTGGTTGGACTCTGAAAACGGTAAGGGTACGACTTTTTATTTCACCATACCCCAGCATACAACAAACAAGAATCAAGGAATTTAGAACTCTTTCGGGTCTGCCCTTATACTATAAAGAATCTGCCATGGAAATTTTACTTATAGAAGATAATGAAAACGATGTATTCCTGATAATGGAGTACTTAAAATTGATTGGGTTTTCAAATGCTAAAGTCACAGCATTAGCTACTTCTAAAGAAGTGAAAGAGGTTTTGAAAGAGAAAACTTTTGATTTAGCACTGTTAGACCTTACACTACCTGACACGACAGGAATTGCTAGTTTTGAGTCACTGATGAGTTGCTCTCCTAAGTTCCCCATTATAGTACTTACGGGAGTGGAAGATCAAGAAATAGCTAGAAAAGTAATCCATAAAGGGGCGCAGGATTATTTGGTAAAAGGAACTTATCAACCAAAAGACCTGATGAAGTCCATTGAATACTCCATTGAACGATACCAGTGGTATATGGATCGATACAAAATGGAGAAGAACTACATGAATGCCATTATTAAAGGAGCCGAAACTGAAAGAACTAGGATTGCAAGAGATCTACACGATGGAGTTGTTCAAACCCTAACTATAAGTTTATTGACCCTAGACCTTCTCATTAAGAAAAATCCTGGTTTTAATGAAGACAACAGTCTTTTGATTACGAAATCAAGAAAGCATTTAAAGAACTCTGTGGATGAAGTTAGAAATATTGCCCATTCACTAATACCAAATGCGATTCAAAATACTGGGTTGAAATTGGCCTTGAGTGAATTAATGGAAGACATTCGATCATTGGCCAGCATCAATGTCGATTTCAACTATGACATTGTTTCAGAAAATCTTTCTGAAGATAAGTACATGACGGTCTATAGAGTTTTGCAGGAAATTTTCAACAACATGATTAAGCATGCACAAGCCACACATTGTTCGGTCTCAATAGTGCAAAAAGAAGACCTTATCAATATTCAAATCATGGACAATGGTTCGGGGTTTGATCTTGGTGCTATCAAAAAAACCAAATCGTCCTTTGGTATCGATAATATTGAAAGTAGAATAAAGCTATTGAATGGCACCTGCGTCCTTAGCTCTAAAGTAGGAGCGGGGACTTCATATAATATTAGCTTCCCTATGGGCTGAAAGAACTTACCAATTCAAAAACATTAAGGAATTTAAAGATCAATTGTGCTTACTGGTATTTTATGTAATTTCGATGCTTACTAAAAAATCAAATGGCTGTAGAAATTACCACCGCACTCAAAGAACTGACGGGCGAATTAAATGACAAGAGTTTTAATGCTTCAAATTACTTAGGAAGCATTGGTTCCGAAGAAGTTGTGAATGCGATGATTGCATTGCTCGATGACTCAAACCCTGAAACTCGGTTTATGGCTGCCAGAACATTAGGGCTGGTTGAAAATAACTCAACAGCATTAGCTGCACTTTTTGAGACTTTTAAGAAAAGGGAAAACAGCGAAATATTAGGCGATTTGTTAATGTCCCTCGAGGGTTTCGATGTGAGCGATAATTATGTTGAAATCTTCAAACTATACCTTTTTGGGAGCTTTAAAGTCTCGCGTATTGCTGAAGACTTATTAGACCATAAAGAATTCAACATTACACCTCGTGTGTTGAAAAAGGCGCAAAAGCACTGGGTTCATTATTCTAACAATGTAAAACAAGATGAAGCCTTCACGCTTCAGAAAATAGAAGTAGAAGAAAGGTTAAGCGATCTCAAAGGATTTATAGAGAGTGCGGAAGGAGAAAATCAATCAACTGATTGATCCAACGTTCAACCGATTAGCCAATTTTTTTCTTTTATTAAGCAGTAATCTTTATCTTCCAATCGCTTAGCATTTCAGTTTTCATTTTTTAACAATTCTTCATTCCATGAAATATTCACGAACAGTTTCTTTAGCCATAGTTAGCCTTGCTGTCTTGGCCTCTAGTTGCATTCTCCAGAAAGATGAGATCCATCTTTTTAATGGTAAAGACCTTGGGGGTTGGGTCAATCACGGTGAAGAAAAATGGTATGTAGAAGATGGTCTCTTAATTTGCGAAAGTGGGCCAGCAGCCCAATACGGATATCTTTCTACAGTAGATTTTTACGATGACTTTGAGTTGACATTAGACTTCAAGCAAGATGCCAACGGCAACAGTGGGGTGTTTATCAGGTCCACAGTAGAAGGTACAAAAGTAAGCGGATGGCAAGTGGAAGTTGCCCCTCCTGGAGACAATACAGGTGGTATTTATGAATCATATGGACGTGGTTGGTTAATTCAGCCTGACCCTGAAAAAGACAAAGCCCTGAAAATGGGAGAGTGGAACACCATGAAAATCAGGGTTGTAGGATCAGAAGTGACTACTTGGTTAAATGGTACTCAAATGGTCCACTTAGTGGATGAAAAAATTGGCGCAGGTAAGGGAGCAATTGCCCTTCAAATCCATGATGGCGGTGGGATTAAAGTGAGTTGGAAAAACATTGTTTTAAAGAAACTAGGGGAATAGTAATAACTCTGATTAAGTACCTAAAAGAGTAAGTCATCCCGTAGGGATCTTTTTCAGCAAAAGCCTTTATTATGTGAAAAGATTTCTCCCCTTTGCTGCGAAATGACATACTAAAACCAGTTCTGCGTAACGAGAAAAACAAATTGAACACAAAATCAATAACCATAAACATGAAAAAACTCTTTCTACTTACTTTTTTGGCCGCAACAGTTTCGGCCTGTAGTTCTGGTTCCAAAACCGAAGACGATGGTTGGGTTTATCTATTTGATGGCACCAGTACAGAAGGATGGAGGGCCTATAATGGAGAAGATCTTCCTCCGCAATGGGTCATTGAAGACGGAGCCCTGACTTTTGACACTGAAAAAAAATTAGAGTCTGAGCGTCAAGGCGGGAAAGACATCATTTATGCTGCGGAAGAGTTTGACAACTTTGAGTTGTACTTGGAATGGAAAATTCCAGAAGGCGGAAACAGCGGTGTTTTCTATCATTTGAAAGAAGGTATTGAAGGAGGTCCAGCAGCTGTAGCTCCTGAATACCAATTACTAGACGACCTTAAATGGGAAGAAATCAATAATGCCAAACTCGAAGAATGGCAAAAGACTGGCGCGGATTACGCCATGCATCTTCCTGATCTTACACAGAAAATCGTTAAACCAGCAGGGGAGTGGAACACTACCAAAATTATCTTCACTCCAGAACGTGTTGAACATTGGTTGAATGGAAAAATGATTGTGTCGTTTGTGCCTTGGTCAGACGATTGGTATGAGCGTAAATCTGTTGGAAAATGGAAAGATTATCCAAAATACGGTTCATTCAAAACAGGCTACATTGGTTTGCAAGACCACGATAGCCCACTTTGGTTCAAGAACATTAAAATCAGAAAACTGTAACTCATTAATCCCCTAATTCATTATTCCCTTAACTCATTGTCATGAACAAAAGAGACTTTTTAAAAAACGCAGCCATACTTACTTCTGCTTCCATGTTACCCTCATCCCTTTGGGCATTGGGAAAAGCTGACAAGCTCAGAACCGCTCATATCGGAGTAGGTGGAATGGGGATGGAAGACCTCAAAGCCATTTCATCACACACTGCAGTAGAAGTGACTGCTCTTTGCGATGTTGATGCCAATAATCTGGCAGCCGCGCTTAAAATGCACCCTAAGGCTAAAACATATACGGATTACCGTCAGATGCTGAATGAAATGGGAGGAAGTATTGATGCTGTTGTGGTTTCTACTCCAGATCATACGCATGCACCCGCATCGATGATGGCGATGGGAATGGATAAGCCTGTGTACTGTCAGAAGCCTTTAACGCACCATGTGACTGAGGCCAGGGCCATGCGTAAAATGGCGGAAGAGAAAAACCTAGTCACCCAAATGGGGATTCAGGTGCATTCATTCTATGATTACAAATTAGGAACGGCCTTAATACAATCTGGCATTATAGGTAAAGTGAAAGCCGTGCACGCTTGGTCTCCAAAGAACTGGGGTTTTGATGGCCCAGCACCAGAAGGAAGTGATCCTGTACCGAATACTTTGGACTGGAACCTTTGGTTAGGGACAGCAAATCAAAGGCCTTATAAACAAGGCGTTTATCATCCTGGCAACTGGAGGAAAATTATGGATTATGGCTGTGGCACTTTAGGCGATATGGGCGTACATATTTTCGATACTCCTTATAATGCGCTTGCCTTAGATATTCCAAAAACGATTCGAACTCAATGTAGGAAACCAACGGGTTTTGGCTTTCCAGAAAACAACATAGTTACCTATGAGTTTCCGGGAACAGAATATACCACCAAGAAATTTAAGTGGGTTTGGTATGATGGGCCAGGTGCTCCCAAAGACCATAAAGATTTGAAGTTGCCGAATGGCGATCAGCTTCCAGACCAAGGCGCTATGTTTATTGGTGAAAAGGGGAGACTCTTGTTACCGCATTTCATGCAATTACCTAAGCACATTGTTAAAGGTGAATATGTAGACATTGACTTAGAGCCATTCTCAAGTGTAGGTAGCCCTACAGAGGATTATGGAGCAGAAAGTAAAAAGCACTACCATCAGTTTGTGGATGCTTGTATGGGGAAAGATCAAGTGACTGCACCATTTTCATACGCAGCTCGATTGACAGAAACCATTCTTTTAGGGGTGATTGCAGGCCGTTTTCCAAACAAAAAACTACACTGGAACAACCAAACGGCCCGTTTCAAAGAAGAGGAGGCCAATGCCTTTTTAGATGGTGAGTATCGGAAGTTTTAAAAGATCCAATTCACAGGCCTTGACTTTATCAAGGCCTGTTTTGTTTTTGAGCTACTAAAATAAGTTCTTTACGATGAACGACTAAACAAGCCAAGACCGTTTCCTTTTTTCAGCGATACTTTTAACGATAGCATAAATGGTAGCAGCCCTTCTAGTTATTGCCTTTCTTGTTCCTTCGTACTTCATTTTTAAAGAGCGTTACTTTAAGCGATCCATAAAAGTGAACCTACCTACAGAATGGAAGGAAGTTTTACACACTAAGGTAGAATTCTATCGACACCTAAAGCCAAACCAGAGGGCTCAGTTTGAACAGGACATTCAAGAGTTCTTATCCAACGTGATGATTACAGGAGTTAGAGTAGACGTTACTTTAGAAGATCAGCTTCTTGTGGCCAGCAGTGGGGTAATTCCGTTATTTGGCTTTCCTCGCTGTACTTACACGCATTTAGAAGAAGTGATTTTATACCCTTCACACTTCAATAGTAATTTTGAAATCAACGACCCTAATCAAGTCTTTACTGGAATGGTTGGGGCTGGAATACTCGAGAACAAGATGATTCTTTCAAAACCTGCATTACACGCTGGTTTTGATATCGCTAATGATAGAAGTAATGTAGGTCTTCATGAGTTCATTCATTTATTCGATAAAGAGAATGGCTATATAGATGGAGTACCTCCTGGCTTTGAGGACAAGGTTTTTGCTTTACCATGGCTCAATTTTATTCATGAAAAAATCAGGCATATTAATGATGAAACCTCTGATATTCGTGACTACGGAGCAAATAGCCAGCAAGACTTTTTAGCCGTGGCAGGAGAGTACTTCTTCAAACAACCTCATCTGCTCAAACAGAATCACCCAATACTTTATGAGGGGCTCATGAAAGCTTTCAATCAAGATCCAGCAGCGTTGAGAAACTAATAAGGCTGAACCTTCTTTTATGACCATAAAAAGGGCTTCCCTCTCTGTCAACTGACAAGAAGGAAGCCTTTATGATTGATGAGAACTAAAACTAATTCCCCTTTTTCTCTAATGTAATTTTACCTGAAAGCGGTTGTTGCTTGAGGTCAGAGTTAAGTACTTGATCCAGTTTATCCAAATGTATCTTCAACTCAGCTGAAAGCTCTTCAAACACCACATAAGAAGCATCTGTTGGTCTTGCTTGCCCACTCTCCACACTTCGTCTTAAAGAAGCCAAACGGTTGTTCAGCTTAATAGGGAAGTTGAGCGGATCTTGACCACTTTGATTCTTCACTTGGTATAAATCTTCTTCAATCACCTTCATTTTTTCAAGCATATCATTGATGGCGCTGTTAAGGCCAGCATCACCTGACTTCGATAATGCTTCGGCTTGCTTACGGATATTTCTGATCTGAATCACGGCTTCATTCGCTGCTGAAGTTTTACTCATAATCTTCAAAGCCAAATCAAATTGCTTTTGAATATCATCCGCTGTAATGCCCTCTAAGTTCGGGTCCATTTCTATGGTGAAAGAAGAGGTCTGCGTTGTTCCATTGGCAGTGAGCCTCACTTGGTAATCACCTAAAGGTGCCGTAGGGCCGCTTTGAGGCCTTCCGCTCCAGATGATCATTCCCTCAAAAATTGTAGCACCTGGGTAACGTAAGTTCCAATTGAACTCGTTGATTCCCTTGTCGGTACGAACACTCGCTCTTCTGCCATCAGACTTTTTACCTGTATAAGTTTCAATCAAGTTGCCTTTAGCATCCATAATCTCAATGGTTACGCTATCTGCGGCATTTGGTAAGTAGTATTGAATACTGGCGTTATATACGCCTCTGATCGGGTTGGCTGGTTTGAACAACTTCACCTTTTTCATATCCATTGAAGCTGCTTCGCGTAATGGTCTGATGTCACCCATAATCCAAAAACCTCGGCCATGAGAACCTAGCACTACATCGTCATTTTTCAATACCAAATCACGGATAGGGGTGTCGGGCAAGTTTAACTGGAATGACTGCCAAATGGCACCATCATTAAACGAAACATAGACACCATGTTCTGTCGCCAAATAAAGCAAGCCCGGCACTTTTAAATCTTCTCGAATAGAACGAGCAAAGTGACCAGGTTTTATTCCTGTAATAATTTTCATCCATGTTTTACCATAATCCGTGGTTTTGAACACATAAGGCTCTCTATCATCTACTTGGTAGCGGTTGGCCGCCAAATACAAAGTACCTGGCTTGAATTTACTTTCTTCGATAATGCTTATTCTAGAGAATTTAGGAAGGTCTTTAGGAGTGATATCGTCCCACTTCTTTCCCCCATTTCTTGTAATATGCACCTTACCATCATCGGATCCAGCCCAGATGGTGTTTACATCATAGTTTGAAGGCGCCAAAGCAAATACAGTTGCATAAATCTCTGGCCCATTCATGTCCATGGTAATTACACCACCTGTTACACCCAAAGTTTCAGGATCGGCATAAGTAAGGTCTGGACTAATTTTCTCCCAAGTCTGTCCGTCATTGGTCGTTTTCCATACATGCTGCGATGTAGTGTACATCACAGAAGGATCTTTAGGAGAGAACATAATCGGGAAAGTCCACTGCCATCTTTCTGGCAAAGCACTTGAAGGTTCTCCAGAGAAGAACCTCGGATACACTTGAATATCTCTGTATTGGCCAGTTCTACGGTTATAACGGGTTAATAAAGCGCCTTGGCTACCTGCATAAAATACATCAGGGTCAACAGGGCTTTGGGTAATCCAACCACTTTCGCCACCACCAACAGAATAAGATGGCCCTCTGCCTTGGCTAGGCATGGCCAGGGTACTGTTGTCTTGCTGAGCTCCTGCCACATGATAAGGTACATCACTAGTCGTCATGACATGGTAAAATTGAGCAGTAGGGAAGTCCAGATCAGTCCAAGATTGGCCACCATTCACACTCACAGTTCCGCCACCATCATTCGAACTGATCATTCGCATAGGGTCATTCGGGTCAATCCATAAATCGTGATTATCACCGTGTGGTGGACGAATAGTAATGTCGAAGGTTCTTCCGCCATCAGTGGATTTATGGAACCCTACGTTTAGGCCGTATACCACATCTCTATCTAATGGATCGGCATAGATTCTTGAATAATAGAAAGCCCGCTGACGCAGTTTACGTTCTGAATTGACACGCTCCCAAGTCCAGCCACCATCATCAGAACGGAAAATACCGCCTTCATTGGCTTCAACTGTTGCCCAAACACGATTAGGATCGGCAGGGGATACGGTTACTCCAATTTTACCGATTGGGCCTTCAGGCATTCCCGGGTTTTTAGTCAAGTCTATCCAAGTATCACCACCGTCTAGTGATTTAAAAAGCTTACTGTCTGGTCCACCGCCCCACATTTTCCATGCTTTACGGTACACCTGCCAAGTAGAGGCATAAAGTACATTTGGGTTGGTACGGTCAATGATAATGTCGGCTGCACCAGCTTTATCACTTACATACAATACTTTTTCCCATGTATTGCCTCCATCTTTCGAACGGAAAACACCACGCTCTTCATTGTCGCCATATACATGCCCTAAAGCCGCCACATAAACGATGTTAGGGTTGGTAGGATGAACTCTGATTCTTGAAATAGCTTGGGTTTCTTTCAGTCCTAAGTGCCTCCAGGTTTTTCCGCCATCTGTAGTTTTATATACTCCATCACCTTGGGTAATGCTACCACGAAGCTGGGTTTCTCCACCACCGATATAAACAATATCTGGGTTAGTTTCTGCCACGGCCACAGCACCAATACTGGAAGAAGAAATCTGTCCATCGGTGACAGGGAACCATTTATTTCCGCCATCAATAGTTTTCCATAAACCACCACCTGTAGCACCAAAATAGTACTCATTTGGTCGGCCTGGGCTACCAGAGCTACCCAAGGAACGTCCACCACGGTCGGGGCCAATGTTTCGCCATGAATAATTTTTGTAGAAAGAAGGGTCTACTGGTAATGTCTGTTTCTGGGCTTGTGCAAAAGTTGCCTTATCGGGTAAAAGCAAAGCACCGATACACAGAAGAAGTGTAAATAATGATCGATTGATTTTCATTGTGTCTGTAATAAGGTTGAATTGGAAATTACAAAAACTTAGAGCCATATCGCTCACCAATTTATTTTAGTGGTGATTACTAAGAACATTGTTATACGAATGAACAGCTTACCATTTAGCATGTACTAAAAGGAATATTTATCTTGCTTCGATTTATCTTTCGGAAGAAAGTAGACAAGCCTAACCTATGACAAGATTGTAATCGAACATAATGGAGGAGTTTTTACAAAATTATAAGCATCAACTATTGTACACAGCTCTCGTAGTGGTCAGTGTTATAGTGTTACGTTACCTCACCAACCTCTTACACAAATGGCTAATTAAAAAAGAAGAAAAGAGGTTTTCAGGTGAAATCACTAAACCAGTTTATTTTATCAAAAGAATTCTGAATGCCCTTTGGTTGGTTTTAGGGGCGCTTTCTCTGCTCAAGATTTTCCCGGACGTGATCCATAATGAATCGCTCACCACTGATTTTAGATTCATTTTTTACTTAGGCTTCTTATCCGTGTGTACCATCGTTGGGGCAACGTCAGTGAATTTATGGTTTAAGCAGAGCATCGCTAAAAAGGCAAGTAACCATGAAGACCCTACGAGTTTCAAGTTTTTCAGGTATGTAGCGGTATATGGAATCTACTTTTTAGGCCTATTTTTCGGTCTCCTTGCTTTTCCCTCTTTTCAGAACGTAGCCCAAACCGCTCTGGGTGGAGCAGGTGTGCTCGCTATTATTGCAGGTATTGCTTCGCAGGAAGCTTTATCAAACCTAGTAGGGGGTGTTTTCATTATTTCCTTTAAGCCATTTAAAATTGGCGACATCATCAAGGTGACAGACAATATGGTAGGCACAGTGACGGATATTACGTTACGACATACGGTGATAAGGAATTTTGAAAATAAGATGATCGTCATCCCTAACAGTATCATCAATAAGGAAAGGCTGATCAATTATGACTTGGGAGAAAAGAAGTGCTGTGAGCACGTAGAGATTGGTATTTCCTATGATAGTGATGTGAAACTGGCCAAAAGTATCATGCAGCAAGAATGCGAAAATCACCCGCTTATTTTTGATAACCGTACCGAAATAGATTTAGCCAACGACCTACCGAAAGTGAAAGTAGCACTCACTACATTGAACGATTCTTCCGTCACTATTAGGGCATGGGCATGGGCCGCTAACTTCACAAACGCTTTCCAGCTTCGAATTGATGTGCTCGAAAGTATCAAAGAACGCTTCGATAATGAAGGCATCGAAATACCATTCCCTTACCGCACCATTGTAATGAAAAAGGAGAAGTCGGAGGAAAAGGTGAAAGGGAAGAAGTAGCACTAATCTCAACTCAATAAAAAACTTTGCGCTCCTTCGTGCCCTTTGCGGTTTCATTGTTACTTGACACTCACATCAAAAAACATATCCCCCAAAAAAGTACAGTTCTAAATCAAAAGGATAAACTGTATATTGATCGACATCACCATTATTAATTTTTAGAGAAGCTACCTTCTCATTCAACCTTAAATGCGCTTTTGTCATGCAGAAACTCTTCAAACCTCATTTTTTCACCCTCCTTTTTGGCTTACTACTTTTCAGTCAAGCAGCCATAAGTCAAGAAAAGAAAGCCTTATCACTTGACGATTACGGCCAATGGAACAGCATCAGGAATACTTCCATTTCGCCTAACGGGCTGTGGATGACTTATTCCTACGTGCCCAATGATGGTGATTCGCGCCTTCATATTCGCAAAATAGATGGAGACACCGTGCGCAGTGCCATCAACGGAAAGCAAGTCAATTTCTCCATGGACAATCAATGGGTGGCCTACCTTACTGATGTTCCAGAAAAATCAAAGAAAGCAGGGCAGCCGAGTTCCAGTACACTTGAGTTATTTAACCTAGCGTCAAACACAGTGGTGACAGTTGAAAACACCAGTGGTTACAGTTTCTCTGATGCTTCTAATTATATCGCCATTCAGAAAAACCCAGGCGATAGAAAAGCAGAGCACAAGGGAAGTGACCTTATTCTGAAGAATTTAAAAAGTGATAAAACGCTGAATATTGGTAACGTATCAAGCTATGCCTTCAATGAAAAAGGAACGCTCTTCGCTTATTTGGTAGATGCTGATGGGGATAATGGCAATGGCCTTTATATTATTGACCTGAGCAACAACCGCTCGTGGCCGCTACATACAGGTGCTTTTACTTACAGTCAAATGACATGGAATGAAGAAGGGAACCAACTGGCTGTATTGTATGGCAGCACTGAAAAAGGAAATGTAGAACAGGATAACAGCCTTTATTGGGCTTCCAACCTGGCTTCTGGCATGTCAGCCCTCAATGGCGAGAATACTTACTCACCAGACTCAAGTTTCCCTTCCAATATGGTGATCAGCGAGTATGGTAGACTCGCATGGAATGAAAATAGCACACAGCTCTATTTTGGGGTGAAGGAGCAAACAAAGGAATTGAAAAAAGATGATGAGTTGAAAGCTAATGTAGATGTATGGCATTGGAAAGATGAACGTGTGCAGTCCGTGCAAATGGTACAGTCTGGAAGAGATAGGAGGTCTACTTATACTGCGGTATTAAACCTTGGCGACAAAAAATTCATTCAATTAGAAAATGAAGACATGCCCAATGTAAGTTACAGCGATAAGAGCCAATGGGCTGTGGGGCAGAATAATACTAAGTATCGCAATGATGTGACCATTCCGGGTAACTACGCAGACATTTACAGTGTAAACACACGAACAGGTGAGAAGAAGTTAATAACTGAAAGGTTGTATTGGAAATTAGGGATGTCTCCCAATGGAGAGTGGACGGTTTTCTCTAGAAATGGAGAAGTGTTTGGCTACAATTTCGGGACTGGGAAAACAACTAATATGACAGCCAAAGTGGATGTGAGCTTTAAAAATGAAGATTACGATACACCAGTAGAAAAGCCCAGTTACGGTGTAGCCGGTTGGTCTAAAGATGGTAAATGGGTGTTGCTCAATAACAAGTATGACCTCTGGGCCATTTCTTTAAATTCAAGCGAAGCCAAAAACATTACCCAAGATATGGGCAACGAAAAAGAAACTCAATTCAGACTGGCACAGCTAGATCCTGAAGCAGACGACTATGACTTGAGCAAACCCTTGTTGTTGTCTGCTTATGGCGAATGGACAAAGAAATCTGGCTATTACACCGTAGAAATGGGTAAAACACCCAAAGTACTGCGCTATGAGGACAGTATGATTGGAAGACCAACCAAAGCAAAGGATGCCAATAAGCTTATTTACACAGAACAGACCTTTGTGGATTTCCCTGATTACTATGTGGCTGACTTGACATTTAAAAACCCTAAGAAGATCACCGATGCCAATCCACAACAGGCCAATTACAAATGGGGGAAAAGGATTTTGGTAGACTATACAGACCAAAGAGGAAATAAACTTCAGGCTACATTAGCCTTACCTGCCGACTATGAGCCGGGTAAGAAATATCCAATGGTGATGTACTTCTATGAGAAAATGTCGCAGCGCCACCACCAGTATTCTATGCCTACTTATGACGACAGACCACACATGTCTACCTACGCCAGCAATGGTTATTTGGTGTTAATGCCCGATATAGTTTTTGATGAAGGCAAACCGGGTTCTTCTGCATTAGACGATGTGACAAGTGCGGCCAAAGAAGTAATTAAACTCGGTTATGCTGACCCTGAACGAATTGGTTTACAAGGACATAGCTGGGGAGGTTACGAGTCCTCCTTTATTGTTACCCAAACCGATATGTTTGCAGCCGTAGTTACAGGTGCGCCACTGACTAACCTCATCAGCATGTATAATATTGCTTATAAGCAGTCAGGTAGTTTAAACGGGCCAATTATTGAATGGTCTCAGGGTAGAATGGGTGTAAGTCCTTGGGAAAACATGCAATTGTACCAAGACCAATCTCCATTGTTTCATGCTAAAAACATCAAAACACCTTTCTTGCTTTTACACGGTACTGCCGATGGTGCTGTAGACTGGAATCAAGGCTTAGAGTTCTATTCTGCGGCCAGAAGACTGGGCAAAGAAGTGATTATGTTATCCTACCCAGATGAACCGCATCATTTGGCTAAAGAAGACAATCAGAAGGATTTCCAGATCCGTATGAAGCAATACTTCGATCATTACCTAAAAGGCGCTGAAGCTCCTTTATGGATGACCCAAGGCATCCCTAACGCAGATAAAAAGAGAGTAGGACCAGAAGTGATGGAGGGGAATAAGTAGCATAATTAATAGACTTTCTGAAAATGACTTTATAGCGTTTGAGCAACGATTGTGTTGGCCAAACGCTATTTTTTTGATTACTTCTTAATACGAAATGCTTTAGTGACTATTGGGCATTATGCATTAACAAATTAATGTGCCTTAAGAAATCATGTGTGATTGATAGTTAATAGAAAAGTAATTTTAATTTATATTGTTGACTGAACTAAAATCATAATAGCTATATGTCATTTAAAAACAGTCTTATATTCCTCTCCTTAACCATGCTCCTAGGAGTGATGTCTTGTGACACCAAAGATGAACAACCGACTCCTGTTGTTTCAGGTTTCTCACCAGAAAGGGGGATGCCTGGAGCAATTGTAACGGTTACGGGAGAGAACTTTGGAACCTCAAGCGCTGATGTGAATGTCACTTTAGGTGGTGTTGACGTGATCGTGTCAAGCGTAACTAACACTACACTTGTATTCACTGTAGCGGAAAACTCAGTAACAGGTAAGATTGCTGTGTCAGTTGGTGAAAAGGAAGCTATCTCTACTAATAGTTTCGAAGTGTTTAATACACCTACAATCGGAAGTTTCACACCTGAGAGTGGTGTAGAAGGAACAACCGTAACCATTACAGGTACAAACTTCAGTGATACTCCTACAGAAAATGAAGTGGAGTTTTCCGGAGTATCTGCTACCATTCAATCCAGTACTAGTACATCTATAGTTACTACAGTGCCTGAAGGTGCTATAACAGGAAAAATAGCCGTTACCACAAATGAGTTAACAGCAACATCATCACAGTCCTTTGCTGTGCCACCTACCATCGCCTCAATTGCACCTTTAACAGGTATAACAGGAACAGAGGTGATTATTTCCGGGAAATCTTTTAGTTCAATTATTGCAGAGAATACAGTATTGTTCAACGGGCAAGAAGCAACGATTACTAGTGCCTCTTTTTCATCTCTGACAGTCACTGTTCCTTCAACAGCTACTACTGGTGCCGTATCAATTGAAGTACTTGGTGAAACAGTGGTTTCGGCAGATGAGTTTGTAGTTAAGCCAAATATAACAGCCATATCACCAATTGAAGGCCCTGTTGGTACAGTAGTGACTATTACAGGTTCGGGCTTCAGTACCCAAGCGGCTAATAATACCGTCCAGTTCAATGGAGTCGATGCGGTTGTTTCACAAGCTACTGCGAATGAATTAAAAGTTAACGTACCCACTGGTGCAACAACTGGAACTATAACGGTAAAGGTGGGAGCTAATACGGCTACAAGCGATGAGTTTAAAGTAATCATCGAAGCCTTAGGGATTGGAGGGACAGGCTTTGACTCAGGCACGGCTATAGGTGTAGATAGTGATGGTAATTATTATGTTGGAGGAGTGTTTCAGGATCCCATCAGTATTGGAACTAACACATTGAACTCAATGGGCCTTGAAGATGCATTTATTGCTAAATACAATGCTTTGAGTGAGCTACAATGGATTAAAAGACTTGGTGGTGCTTCTAGTGATCGTATGGATGATATCGTTGTGAGCTCTTCGGGTGATATTATATTAGCCGCTAAAGTGGGGGCTAATTCCGATTTTGATGGTATTTCCTTGAACAACAATCAAAGCGGAGTAGCTGTTATTAAATTATCACCTACTGGATCAATTGTTTGGTCTGAAGTTGGAACTAGTGCTAGTAGTTTGTCTTCACTGGCATTGGATGACGATCAGAATGTTCTAATCACAGGAAGGTATCGAGGGGTATTGTCTTTCACTAGCGTGAATGTGACTTCAACAGGTGAAGACGAAAGTTATGTTGCCAAACTTAATGGTTCCACGGGAGCTGGAATATGGATCACTGGTGTAAGCGGTACAAAGAGTGTAGGAGGAAATGCCATAGCTACAGATGCCTCAGGTAATGTCTTCTTTTCTGGTAGTTTCTTTGAAACGCTAACCATTAGTGGCACCTCCATCACCTCTCAAGGTGGTCTTGATTCTTATATTGGAAAACTAAACCCTAATGGACAGTTAATTTGGTTGAAGCAGGTTGCTGGGACTGAATGGAATAATGTCTATGGTGTTGCTACGGATCCTTCTGGCGACCTCGTGATAACAGGGTACTACAATGGCTCCACAGATTTTGGAGGTACATCAGTATCACCGATCAGACTTTCGGATGTGTTTATCGCCAAATATGCTGCTGCCGATGGTGCTCTAACTTGGGTGAAATCAATAGGTGCTGTTAATGATGATGAAGGACATGATATTACAATTTCATCAAGCGGAAGGATATATATTACGGGTCATATTTCAGGAACTACAGACTTTGGCAGTAAGTCGCTCCAAACTTTTGGGAATAGTAATGACGTGTTTGTTGCAGAACTAAACAGTTCGGGAAGTTTTGTGAATGCTTGGTCTGGTGGTGCTGGCGAAAATGACAACGGTAAAGCTTTGGCTGTTGACTCCAATGGAATCGTTCATGTTACTGGGTTCTACCGTGATTTAACAGCAACTTTCGGCATCACAAAGATTACAAATCAGTCTAATGATGATGCTTTCGTTTGGAAGATAAAATCTGGTAACTAAAGTTTATTGTTTATCATAATTGCATTATAGCAATTATGATAAACAGACTTAAAGTAAGACACACTGTGGGGCACTAAGAATTCCTACTGTTTTAAGGTTATGCGTTTTCGTAAGAATTCTTTACTTTCATACTAGTTCCAACATTAAAACACCTCATGAGCACTATCATTAAAGGCTGCGATCATGCTTGGCCAGCATTAGATTATAACAGTTGGAAGGACACTGTTAAAACCATTCATCAGTGGACTCAGATTGTGGGTAAAATACGGCTTAGGGCCATGCCATGGCAAAATCACTCTTGGCATGCCACGCTCTACATAACTGCCAGGGGTTTTGGTACAGGCCCAATGCCATACAAAGATGGAATCTTCGAAATAGAGTTTGATTTCGAGAACCATCAGGTGATCATTTCTTCTACTTTTAACCAAAACGAGGTGATTGGTTTATTCCCTCGTACCGTAGCCGACTTCTACAGAGAACTGTTTCAAAAGCTTAAAGCCCTGAAGATAGATGTAGCAATTCACGCTTCACCCAACGAATTGGCAGAGGCCATTCCTTTTGCGGAGAACACTGTCAACAAATCTTATAACAAGCAAAGCGTACAAGACTTTTGGCAAGCCGCGGTGAGTGTAAACAATGTATTTCAGAAGTTCAGAAGTGGTTTTATTGGCAAATGCAGTCCCGTTCATTTCTTCTGGGGTGCTTTCGATTTGGCGGTCACTCGTTTTTCAGGTCGTAGGGCGCCATTGCACCAAGGCGGAATGCCCAATATGCCTTTATCGGTAATGCAAGAAGCCTATTCGCATGAAGTAAGCAGCGCTGGCTTCTGGCCGGGCAGCGATGATTCACCGATGCCCGTTTTCTATGCCTATTGTTATCCGTCTCCAGCAGCCTTTGCAAACCAAAAGGTACAGCCTGCCGAAGCCTTTTGGAGTCCAGAAATGGGAGAGTACTTCCTTAAGTATGACGATGTACGCCAAGCCAAAAACCCCGAAGCTATGCTCATGTCCTTTTTAGAATCTACTTATGCTGCAGCAGCCAATACGGGTAACTGGGATAGAGAAAATTTGGAATTGAAGATGTATTGATTTTTCGCGCTACAATAGCGAAAAACAAAGTCGACCAGATCCCCCCCCCTGTAATCGTAAGGTTAAGCAACCCAATAGAAATAAAATAAGCTAACATCAAATAAGAGGTAACTCATGGAAAAAAGAGGTGAAATCAAGGATTTGCCTTTTGAAGTAGCTGTGGGTATATTAAGGAAGATTAATGTTTGATAAATCACTCCATGTCCGACAATGCACCTTGTATTGCTTTTTGATATGACCGACTACTCTTCAATTTTTCACCATCTGAAAAACGAAATGAATAAGTACCGTTATTTAGGTAACTCCACCCCGTCATCCGTGCACTATTGATGATAATAGAGCGATGTATACGGATAAAGTAGGGAGGTAATTGCCTTGTCAACATCTCCAAAGTAAGGCGTTTCAGGTATTTACGCGATTTGGTATGAAGGTTTACATACTCAGAGTCTGAAACTATATATTCTATGTCTTCGATATCAAGTCTCGTTTCTAACCCTTTTTCATAAATAATGAATTCTGTAATTGAAGCGGGGGATGTCTCGTCATACTTTTCAAAAAGCTGATTCATTCTATCGTTGAACTGGGCTTTCTTAGTAGTTTCTTTCTGTGCAATGGCCTTCTTTACGGTATTTGTAAATTGGTCTATTGAAAAAGGTTTGAGCAAATAGCCAATTGCCTCAACTTCAAATGCTTGAATAGCATACTGATCATAGGCTGTTGTAAAGACGATAATCGGAGGTGTCTTTTTAGCATGTAGTACCTGAGCCGTTGCTATCCCACTTTTTCCTGGCATTTGTATGTCTAAGAAAATGAAATCGGGCTGTAATGTTTTACAAAACTCGATTGCCTCATTACCAGTTGTGCAGGTTCCGCATAGTTCTAATTCCTTATTTTCTGAAATCAAAGCTTTTAAATACTCCCTCGCATTCGGTTCATCATCTACTATTAAAACGGTATACTTCATGGCTCAAAAGGAATTGTAAAGGCCACCCGATATTTGTGTTCATCCATTGTAGCTGCTGAGAAAACAATACTCTGCCGATAATATGCTTCTAATCGTTCTCTAAGGTTCAAAAGTCCAATACCTGTAGAGTTTGCGTTCGCAATGGCCTGTTTTGGGACATCATTGATCACTTCTATATTCATGGTATTGTGTGCTTTATCTACTCTAATATAGACAGATAGCCTAGTCTGACCCTCTACATGATTGACTCCGTGTTTAAACGCATTTTCAATCAGCGGTTGTAAGATGAAAGTAGGAACAACCGCATCGGATGCAGATTTGTCAATTTGTATTTCCACTGTTAATCGGTCACTAAAGCGTTCTTGCTCGATAGAAAGATAATCATCAACGAGCTCTAATTCTTTGCTTAGGGTATGTTCCTCAAGCTGATTGCTTTCCAGTACTTTCCTAAGTACCCCGCTTATTTTAATAGTGATTTCGCGTGCTTTGTCATCATTCCTTCCAATCAAAGAAGTAATCGTATGCAGTGTGTTAAATAGAAAATGCGGATTCAACTGACTTTGTAATGATTTGAGACGCATCGTTTGCAAATTTGATTCAGTCAGCATCAGCTTCATTTCCTTTTCGTTCAAGTCCTTAGATCTTTGCACCCAGCTCAGTAATCCAAAGAAAAGAATAAAGTCTACAACCCTGCTCAATAAAGAAGGCCCCCAAATCTCTTTTAACAGCCCCAAGGTTGGCATCTCAAAAGGGTCGATTAAAAAGTACAGTGATGTATAGTATATAAAATTGGACAGTGAGAAATGAATAAGAATGAGTATCGCTGCATTTACAAGTATCCGTGTTATCCCTTTCGCATCAAATGCTGAGTATACAACTACCCCTTGAATGAAGGGAAGTAAGAAGCCCCAAATCAAATAACTACTCAATAGATAGATCAGCGGCACCCCATTGTTGAAGCCACTTTGGGTCCATACTACCATCATGAGGATAAATAAGGCCATCACTACAATAGGGGTAGCAATGGTTAATTTACAGTAGGGGAGCAGTCTCCTTTTCATTAGATCCAAATTAAGCATAAAATCCATGTATGCGTGCAACAACTATTGTCATCTACTGCCAATAATGTCACCCACCGCAAATTTTCGATTATAGCAAATAGGAGACCGTATGCCAAAGCAAACAATGGAAATAAAATCATGAAAAAATTAATCCTACTAACACTTGCCACGGTGATGTCCTTCACCGTCTATTCAAATGGACCCGAATATGCTTCCGAAACCACAAAAGAGATTATAGGGAAAATGATCGAGGCCCATGGAGGTTATGAGAAATGGTCTAATATGAAAACACTGTCGTTTTCCACCGCAATGCACAGCGAATCTTTAGGTTTTTTAAGGTTCTGGATAAATGACCAGACGGTAGATATGAAGTCCAGAAGAACATACCAAGATTGGCCGCTTTTCGGTTCAAAATTGGCTTTTGATGGAGAAAGAGTATGGTCAATAGACTGGAGGGTAGGGAATCCTCCCAGTCATCAGCAATCCGTTTTTTTCTATTACTTAAACCTTCCATGGCTTACACAAGACGACCATGTAATGCTTGGTGAGGCAGAGTTAATAAAGCATAAGGCCTTTGACAACGAAGTTTATAAGGTGCTAATGAGTTATAAAGAAGTACCTACCGTTGGGAAGTCCGAAAAAGACATTTATACACTTTTTATCGATGCTAAAACTTTCCTCTTAGTGGGCTATGAATATGTAATGGCTTATGGGCCTATACTTGATGTTATAGGACTGCCTAAGGACCAGGGTTTTTTTGGGCCGATGCTGAGAAAGAACAATTACTTTGGAGATGTTAATGGCTTAAAATTTCCAATGCTTTTTACCACGCACAGTGCGGATTATACAGAACAATATGGTGATCATGCTATATATAATATTCAGATCAATGGGGAGTTTGACGAATCTCGAATGCAACCACCTGCCAATGCCGTATTTGATCCGTCAAAAGATATTAGGAAGTAATTTTTTTGATAAATGTGCTGTCTCAAAGCCTCTAATCTGGTATTCTTTTGAGACGACACATTTACCATTATCCCCATTAACAAGATAGAAATAATGAAAACCATCCATCTTCAAGACCTACTGTTCTCCATACTGATTCTTTGCGTTCTCTTATTTTTGACGGTACCTTATTTACCTATAATTCTCTCTACAGGGCTTATACTTACCTATTGTGCCTTCAAAAAAGGGGTTCGTATAGAACTCGGTTTTATTCCTCCAGCTCGAAAATTTCGTACCGTAGGGATTGCCTTGCTTACAGCATGTCTGTTGGTCACCTTAAGCTTCTTCATTTTACGTCCGGCATTTGAGCTTATTACGGGTGTGCCACTTAACCTTGGTTCATTTTCACAACTACAGAATAACCCCAGGTTACTCATCATAAGCATTACCATTGGGTGGTTGGTAGGTGGTTTTATGGAAGAGATAATTTTTCGAGGGTTTTTCTTAACGCATATAATGGAAATCATCCCAGGTAGATCAGGGGCCATTACAGGTATTATCATCAGTGCATTTATCTTTGGATATTTACATGATTACCAAGGGATTACAGGACAATTATTAACTGGTACATCAGGCCTTATTCTTGCAGCAATTTACGTAGCGAATCAACGAAAAATATGGCTTAATATCCTCATACATGGGTTTGTAAATACGATAAGCATGCTGTTGTTATACTTTGGTGTTGTATAGCTACTTGCGAATTATATAATGCTCACTAGCCAAAAACCCCGAAGCTATGCTCATGTCCTTTTTAGAATCTACTTATGACGCTGCTGCCAATACGGGTAAATGGGATAGAGAAAATTTGGAGAGGAAGGGCTAAACGTAAGTATTGGCTGATGGATAAAAGACAAATCAACAACCTCCCACTTTGTACAGCTCCTAAACAGGAAGGAAAAGGGCCACCCCGCCTTTCAGGCACCCCTCCTAAACAGGAGGGGAGTGGATTGAGACCAGAAATAAACCTTGAGTAATACATTATAAATTTCAGCAGGAAAACGGATACTAGTACTTGAATTAGAAGAACATCCTCATGCCATGTTATCTATATAAACAGCAGAAACTTCAAATCTCGGCAGAATCTGCTGCTCCCATGTTTAAGGGGAGCTGTCCGCAGGACAATGTGGTTTTTAATACCACCTACCCATCATAACCTCAACCAAACTTGCTAACTAGAAGATAAAACCCTTAAATTCGGCTCTATATGCTGACGAACAACGATATCCTCAAAAAACTAAGAGTAGCCCATAAACTCCGAGATGAAAACATCGTGGAAATTTTGAAATTGGTAGACTTTGAAATCACCAAAGGTGCCCTTGGCGATCTGTTCAGGACGGAAGATCACCCTAAGTATGTAGATGCTGGTGACCAGATCCTTAGGAAATTTTTAGATGGACTCATCATACACCTCAGAGGTGAACGGCCACCAAAAGTCAAAGTAAAGGACGATCCCATTGCTCCTGAAAAGTCTAGGGAATGATGGCCGTGAATTTAGTTTACATAGCTTGAAACAAACGTCAATTCATTATAAATTGGCTTACTAGAAATCTAAAGAATGCGTAATTATCAATTATCAGATAGCGAAAGATTGTGGCTACAAACCATTTACGATTTTGTTAAAAAAGGCCAAAACGCTAGTTACCGTGCCTTGAAAACACTCTTATACAAGAACCTTCCAAAAGGGTTCGATCCTTCGTCTATTGATATTGAATTAACAGGTCATTATAAGGGTGAGGATATAACTTTAGTTGGTGTGAATTTTCTAGATCCTGATCGTAGAATCATAGACAAGACGAACAAGACAGTAAGGTATATACGTGATCTGTTATTAACTGACTACTATAGGAAAGAGGTTACCTCTCAAGAAATTGCAGATAATACCTCTCTGCCTTTGGAGGATATTTCTCTTATACTCAGACTTGCAAGTCGCTATATGAGCATTTACGATTCTGCTTCTGGTTATCCAGATATGTATGGGTATCAAAGCATCAAGATTGATAGGGATGAAACTTATGACGCTTATCTGAATTTTGAAAGCATAGAAAGAATAATTTCCCAATACCTTTTGAAAGAAAAGGAAGACACGCTGAGGGAAAAGGATAAGCACAAAACGACAAGAAAAGAACCACAGAAAGAATCGGCTAGTCTTAATTCTCATCCTATTTTTCGTTCAAGAATTGAACATATAGATTTAAAAATGTGCTTTGTACTAATGCCTTTTACAGAAGACTGGTCACGAAGAGTGTATCAAGAACTAATTAGAGCTAATATAGAGCCTATGGGAATACAGTGTCTACGAGCAGACAATCTTAGTGGGCCAATAATCATGGAAGACATTTGGGTGAAAATTAATCAATCCGCATTCGTTATTGCAGATGTTACTGGCAGAAACCCCAATGTTATGTATGAAATGGGAATTGTTCATACGATTGGAAAACCATGTATTCTTTTGACACAAGAAATAGATAGTATTCCATTTGATTTTTCACACCTCAGACATCACGACTATAAAGATAATGTAGAAGGTTTCAGGGAAATGGGAGATAAACTTAAGAGACTAGTTAAAGATCTTTATGAAGCCAATTACACCGAAGTCGAGTCACCCATAATTTAGCATAAAAGTGGGGAATGGAATTACACTGTGTATAATGGGGCAGTTGACATGATCAGCGCTAAAATCAATACGTGACCGATTCAACTCGTCTTCTTATAACTCCATACAGCCAATCCATTCATATTCACGCCAAAGGCGAGAGTTTTGAAAACTGAGAGGTAATGTCCGTAAGGCTTGATCCTTTGAGCATAACCATCCGCATTACTAGCACAAAATACATGAGGAGGTTAAATTTCAATTGTCGTAATTGAATTCCGCAACCGTCCTAAAACGAAACAGTGATGAGTAAGAGAACAATACATTCAGACTTCTGGAAACACCTTGAGCGCAAAGAACAAGGGCTTATTGATCTATACCTGGGGCTGCGAGACCATATTTTGTCGATTCACCCAAACAGCAATGAGCTGCTGTACCATACTCATGCACTGACCTCCTTATATTCTGTTTCTGAAAAAATGTCGGATGGCTTTTGCATGATCGTTGTCTATACCAATCACTTGAACCTGGCCTTTAATGAAGGAACACTGTTGCCTGATCCGCACAAACTATTACAGGGTACAGGCAAGTTGATGCGTCATATTCCCATCTTGATCGAAAGTGACTTCAAAAACAAAAATGCCTTAACGCTTATTGAAAGCGCTATTGAAATGGCAATAGAGGGCTCTACTGCAAAAACCATGAATCAAGGGCTTACGATTTCAAAGATTAAGAACTGAGGATAAAACGCCACTCGTCCTACCACTCCGAGTGGTAGGACGAGTAATTGGGATTCAATCCCCCTGCGGTAGACTCACAATAAACCTTGTCACCTCATTTTCTCGGCTGTATTCCAATACACCACCATGCGCTCTGACAATCTTTCTAGATAAAGCGAGGCCTATTCCAGAACCTTCTACTTTGGTGGTGTAAAAAGGAACAAAGATTTCTTGAATGGCATGAACTGCCACACCTGGGCCATTGTCTTCTACTGCTATGGATAGCGTATTGTTGTTGCTGATTACAGAAATGGTTAGCTGTGGGTTTTCGACTCCCTTCAAGGCATCTAGGGCATTTTTAACAAGGTTGATCAATACTTGACTGATCAATACGCGATCTAGCACGACCGTACCTTTTACTTCGTCATTCACCACCAAATCAACAGGCGTTTCATGCGTCATTAATGAGGTAATTGAATTGATTAAGTCTGAACTCTCAACTGTCTCAATGTGAGGTTGAATAGGGCGATTGATTTGCTTATAGGCTTCCACAAACTTTAGCATCCCAGCAGTACGTTCTTCAATGGCATTCAAGCTAATGGATACGTTTTTCTGATCTTTCGCCTCTAAGGCCACCAGCTCCGAACCTTTGATCAGCTTCTTGTTCACGACTTTGATCAAGGATAGGATAGGAGTAGTAGAATTCATGATCTCATGCGTCATCACGCGCATCAGCTTTTGGTAACTGTCGAGTTCTTTGGCATCCAACGAACTTCGAATGTCCGTTAAGGAAACCAGCCTGTGTGCTTTCCCTTTCAACTTAAAGGACTCCGTTTTCACAAAAAGCTTCTGACCATTGGCATGATCAATCCACTCGGAAGGTGTTCCTTCTTTTTTGCCGATGACCTGATAAATCTTAGGATAGTCTTTTTGCAGTCGATCGATATGAATCAGCCCGGGAATGTCGAGCAGAGTGTCAAAGGATTTGTTGGTGAAGATCACCTCTCCATCTTCCTTGTAACACAAAACCGCTATAGAGACATGCTTGAGCACCGTCTGTAGCAATCGAAACTCAGCGGCCTTATTGGTCTGAAGCGTCTCCATGCTTTGTGTAATCAGTTCGTATGCGGCTCTTAGTTCCTTAGAATCTGTTTGATTTTGATAGGTGCGATTGAAGTCGCCATATTTTACGGAATGCAGGAAGTTTGCCCAGTTGCGTTCTTGTTTTTGTAAACGCCAAGTGAGCTCTATGGTCACAATGAACATCAACAAGCCAAACATAATGGGCGTAACAGATAGGTCAGTTTCTAAATAGGAGTAGACCAAACCAATGGCCAAGGCGATGATCAGCAGTACCCGAATGAGAATATGGAGGAAGCCTTTATTAAAGATCATACTTCTTCATTTTGCGATAAAGCGTGTTTCTCCCAATCCCTAGCTCGGCCGCAGCACGACTGATATTTCCAGCATGCCGTTCCATGATCTCTTCAATTTTTCTTTTCTCTACTTCATAGAGGTTATCAGCTTGCTCTTGCTTCTTTTCATTTCCATCGAACACATCATCATTGTCCATGATCACCATTCGCTCGATGTTGTTTTTGAGCTCCCTTACATTGCCCGGCCAATGGTAATCTTCAAGCTCCCTAATTTGCTTTTTGGTCAGGTCGAAAGCTTTGGCGTATTTCCGATTGAACTGGGCTAAAAAATGCTCTGTAAGTGGTTTAATGTCCTCTCTTCTATTTCTTAAAGGAGGAATTTCAATATGGACTGTATTAATTCGGAACAATAAGTCTTGGCGGAATTGCGAAGCATCGGAGAGCATTTCCATGGGTTTATGCGATGTACTGATCAAGCGTACATCTATTGCCCTGGGCCGATGTTCGCCCACGCGGTTCACTTCTCTATTTTGCAGCGCAGCGAGTAGTTTTGATTGCAGGTCGAGAGAGAGGCTGCTGATTTCATCTAACAATAAGGTTCCCAAATTGGCACCTTCCATCATTCCCGCTTTGTCCTCGCTGGCATCGGTGAAAGCGCCTTTGACATGACCAAATAGCGTGGATTCGAATAAGCTTGAGGTAATGGCGCTCAAATCTACATTGACGAATGGCTGTGCTGCTCGGGCCGACTGCTGATGGATCAGTCTGGCCAATACTTCTTTTCCGGTACCGTGTGCTCCTGTAATAAGGATGGAAGCATCGGTGTGGGCCACTTTCGACACCATATTCATTACTTGCTCCATGCCCTTTGATTTCCCTATTACCATACTGCTCAAGCGATTGGCTTGGTGAATCAATAGGTCACGATTGGAGCTTACATCTGCTAATTTTTGCTGAGAGTTGGCCAAGTTCAAGGCCGCCTGTACGGTAGCCACGAGCTTTTCATTGGCAAAAGGTTTCTCTAAGAAATCGGTGGCGCCTTGTTTCAATGCTTTTACCGCGACATCTAGAAATCCATGGGCCGTGAGCACGATAATGGAAACATGAGGTTTTGCCTCTTTAATCTTCTTAATCCAGGCCAAACCCTCAGCACCATCGGAATCGCCAATGGCGAAATTGAGGTCGAGAAGGATTACTTTGATGTCCGTATGGTCGAGCAGAGAGAGCGCTAAACCGGGATTCTCAAGGGTTTGAATCTCGCCAAAAGGTTCTTCCAACACCATGCTAATGGTATGAAGTAATAGGGGATCGTCATCTACGGCAAGTATTTCCACGGATAAATATAGTAATTTACTGTTCTAGGTTGGAACAGTTGAATGTACCTATTCGATCACTTTTGAAGCTAAATCACTATTAATCAATGTTAAAGATCATCATATCAGTAAGTTATACTTCGTGGCAGCTTTATTGGCTATAGCATTATCAAATCTGAAGAACTTATGACCAAGACTTTTATCCTTTCCATCATCCGCAACCTCTGGAAAAACAGAGTCACCTCTGCCATTAATGTTTTAGCATTAACGCTCGGACTGAGCAGCATCCTGTTTTTATTCGTGCAGAACCGTTATGAAAACAGCTTCGATATCCATCAGCCAAAAGCAGACCGAATTTACCGGGTCAACACCACGATGGAATATCCCAATAGGACGATAAATAGTGGCAATACTCAATCCATGTTGATCAAAGTGATGCGCAATGACTATCCAGAGTTGGAAGGGCTCATACAGGTACATGGCCGTCAAAATGCATTGTTGGCGGTCAATCCAGGTGCATCCAATGAAAAAGTATTTGAAGAACAGAATAACCTCATTTTAGCGGACAGTTCGTTTTTGAAGCATTTCGATTATAATTTCATTGTAGGGAATAAAAGAACGGCATTAGATACCCGCAATGCCATTGTGTTATCTGAAAAAATGGTAGAGAAATACTATCCAGATTTTATTGGAAAAGAGGCCGCCTTATTGGGCAAAGAAATAAGCTTATATGATTCTCTGCGTGTGTTTATCACAGGCGTCATCGAAACCCCGGCCAGCAATAGCAGCATTCCTTTTCAGCTTCTTGCTTCATCAGAGATTTACTATCAGGTGAATGACTGGGACAGGGACAATTGGGGGAATATATCTTCTGGAATGACCTTCGTGGTTTTGAAAGAAGGGCAGACGCCTGAAAGTTTTGAGAAGCGTTTTCCTGAAATGGTCAAAAAGCATAGATCAGAAGAAGCTGCCAGCTCGACAAGTTACAGCCTGATCAATCTGATCGACATTCATAATGAGCCCAAATGGGGTTTTGCGGGCAACTATACCAATGACTCATCGATTACCATTGGTTTTACGGCCATTGGTTTATTCATCATGCTTTCTGCCTGCATCAACTTTATCAATATTCAAACAGTACAGGTGATGACCCGCTCGAAGGAAGTAGGCATTAGAAAGGTATTGGGCGGCACTCGCTTACAGTTGATCTTTCAGTTTTTGGTAGAAACCGTGCTGCTGACGACCATCTCATTCGTTTTCGCCATATGGATTACGGAGCTAGCACTCAATGGCTGGAACGACCTGCTGAGCATTGTAGGCATGAACATGCAAATTGACGCTTCCGTCTTGCTATTTGGTGTAGGTCTAATTCTATTGGTGAGTTTGGTGGCAGGGCTTTATCCCGCACTTAAGCTTTCTTCTTTCGATCCTTCGGAATCACTTAGAAGTGGCTTTTCGGCACTTACTAGAAGTAAATCTGGCTTTAACCTGCGTCAGGTACTAGTGGTTACCCAGTTTACCATTACTCAACTCATGATTATCGGTACCATTGTGGTGTCGGTGCAAATGGACTATTTCATTAACAAAGACCTTGGTTTTGATAAGGAGGAAATGATCACCATCAATACTTACAATCAAGACCGACAAAAAACGGATCGTCTGATCCGGGCCATTGAGGCGATGCCAGAGGTGATTTCGTATAGCTTCTCGTCAGGGCCACCGATGGATGCAGGCCGAAATTCCACCTCATTTAAGGAGGTAGGGCATGAGGACAAGGGGGATATGAAAACCCGAAACAAGTTTGTCGACCATCGCTATTTGAGTACTTATAATATTGAGTTGATTGCCGGCAGAGACTTTAGAGAAAGCGAATACAATGATACCATAGACGCATTTATCGTTAACGAAGCCTTTGTAAAACAACTGGAAGTCAATAGCCCTGAAGAGGCCATCGGCAAGCAAATTCTATGTTATGGAGTGCGTGCAGTAATTGTTGGGGTCACCAAAGACTTTCATGCCGATAAGCTAGACCAAGAAATCTCACCTATGATATTGTTTCCTTGGCATCATAACGTGAGCGGAGCGGACCTAAAGATTGCTGCGGCAAACCTGGGTCCAGCACTCGACAAGCTAGAAGGCATCTGGGCTGAAGTGTTTCCTACCCGCACACTCCAGTTTCAAACGGTGGACGATTTTATCACAGAAAGCTATTTGGTGGAAGATATTATGGCGAAAAGCATCCGAATCTTTTCATTGGTGGCCATTTGTATTGGCTGTTTGGGGCTGTACGGCTTGGTTTCTTTTATGTCTGTCAAACGCAAGAAAGAGATTGGGATCAGAAAGGTATTGGGCGCTTCATTCGGACAGATTCTGTTCAGCTTCTCTAACCGATTCTTTATCCTGACCTTTGTCGCTTTCCTTATCAGTGCACCATTGGCTTATTTCTCCATGGACCTTTGGCTGGCCAATTATGTGTACAGAATTCCTTTAAGTTGGGAAATCTTTGCCTTTGGTCTTCTTATTACCCTGCTGCTCACCATGCTGACCGTAGGCTATATTTCCTTTAGAGCAGCCAGAACCAACCCAGCAGAGACTTTGCAAGTGGAGTAGGTGTCTGAACCATGATTGTAATTGTCTGAACCATGATTCGTGTGATAGGAATGATGGACAGGATAAACACAGCGTGCTTTAAGTAGCGATAAAACAATCACCAAAGCACATCATGAGCTCACATAAATCAAAGACATCATGGTTCAGGATAATATTCTGAACCATGATTCATATGATAACAGGATAGACAGGATGGCACTCCTTGTTATAAGTAGCAATAAGACAATCACTAAAGCACATCATGAACTCACATTCATCAAAAACATCATAGTTCAAGATAATATTCTGAACCATGACTCATATGATTATAGGATAGACAGGATGACACGGCTTGCTATAAGTAGCAATAAGACAATTACTAAAGCGCATCATGTATTCACACTCATCAAAGACATCACGGTTCAGGATAATATTCTGAACCGTGATTCATATGATAACAGGATAGACAGGATGACACGGCTTGCTATTAAGTAGCGATAAAACAATCACTAAAGCACATCATGAACTCACATAAATCAAAGACATCACGGTTCAAGACAGATATTCTGAACCATGATTCATATGATTATAGGATAGACAGGATGACACAGCGTGCTTTAAGTAGTAATAAGGCAATCACCAAAGCACATAATGAGCTCACATTAATCATAAACATCACAGTTCAAGACAAATATTCTGAACCATGATTCGTGTGATAACAGGATAGACAGGATAAACACAGCGTGCTTTAAGTATTAATAAGGCAATCACTAAAGCACATCATGAACTCACATTCATCAAAAATATCACAGTTCAAGACAGATATTCCGAACCATGATTCATTTGATAGGTATGATGGACAGGATAAACACAGCGTGCTTTAAGTAGCGATAAAACAATCACCAAAGCACATCATGAACTCACATCCATCATAGACATCACAGTTCAAGACAAATAATTGATCTAAATTATACTATTTAATATATTGAATGATTAAAAGTTCAAGGTATGATTAACGAGCAGTATAAATATTCTGAATTAACAGGAATGATCATTGGGGCGGCTATGGAGGTCCATAGCTTTTTGGGTAATGGATTTCAAGAAGTTATTTACCAGCGTGCATTGTCTTATGAATTTGGATTGAGAAAAATAGGCCATGCCAGAGAGGTAGAAATGAATGTGATGTACAAGGATTTGGAAGTCGGTACTAGGCGAGTTGATTTTTTGGTTGAGGATAAAATCAGTGTAGAGATTAAAGCACTCACGTCCTTAGAACCAGTACATTTAGCCCAGGCCATCAACTATTTAGAAGCCTACAATTTAGAAATTGGCCTTTTAATCAACTTCGGGGACACTAAATTGAGATTTCACAGATTGGAAAACAAGAAGTATAAAGCGTAATCATATAATCAAATCAATCTTACATGAGTTCCTCTATTTCAAACCAGCTTAATACTCAGGATCATACATATAGTCACTAATAGACTGTTTCAAATTATCAGGCCGCTTATTTTCGGCAAGGCCAAAGTCATAAGCTTTCTCTGCCACGGCCACCGCAATTTGAAGGGATACTTCTCTAATGTCTTTTAAGGGAGGATAAAGAGAACCTTCCAAAATATCCTGCTCACTCACAAACTCGGAGAGCGTTTTAGCAGCCGTTAGAAATAAAGGATCGGTAATTTTGCTGGCACAACAAGCCACCGCTCCCAAACCGATTCCCGGAAAGATATAGGCGTTATTTCCTTGTCCTGGTTTAAAATTATGGCCCTTAAAGTCAACCCTGGCAAATGGGCTTCCGCTGGCAAATACCGCTTTCCCATTACTCCATTCATAGGCCTCTTCAGCCGTACATTCAGCGCGGTCCGTGGGGTTGGAAAGCGCAAAAATCACAGGCCTAGCATTGTTGGCACTCATGTGCTCGATCACTTCTTGATTAAAGGTGCCAGGTGCTCCGGTAGCTCCAATAAGCACGTGCGGCTTAAGGCTGTCAATCGCTTGAATCAAATCCATTTGCTCAAAATCATGCGCATAAGGTAGGTTATGTTCCATCAGGTCATTTCTGGAAGAAACCACCAATCCGTTAATGTCCACAAAACAAAGCCTGCTATACGCTTCTTCCTGAGTCAGCCCGGCTTCCTGAAAAGCTGAAACCATCAAGTCGGCTATTCCTGTGGCTGCCGAGCCAGCCCCTAAAAACATGATTTTCAAGTCAGCGAAGTTTCGCCCCGTAATTCTGCTTGACGCATACACTCCGGCCAGCGCCACAGAGGCCGTTCCCTGAATATCATCATTGAAGCACAGCACCCTGTCCCTGTATTTCCTTAACAGCGCGTAGGCATTAGGCGTCAAGAAATCCTCGAACTGTATCAGGACATTAGGGTATTTATCCTGCACCGTCATCACAAACTCTTCCACCAAATCGAAATAAGCTTCGCCTTCCAGTCGTGGATGAGGGTATCCTAAATAAAGCGGATCATTCAATAAATCTTTGTTGCCAGTTCCCACATCTAACATCACCGGCAAACATTGATGAGGGTGAATTCCCGCACAGGCGGTATAGAGTGCCAATTTACCAATAGGGATTCCCATGCCGTTGGCTCCAAGGTCGCCCAAGCCAAGAATCCGTTGCCCGTCAGTCACCACGATCACACGGATGTCTGTTTGGGGCCAGTTGTCCAAAATTTTATTGATTTCACCTTTATCTTCAGGCGTAATATATAGTCCTTTTGACTGCCTGAAAATGTGAGAAAATTCTCGGCAAGCCTGTCCCACTGTGGGGGTGTAGATGATGGGCATCAATTCCTCAATATGCTGAATTACCGTTTTATAAAACAACCGCTCAGTACGATCTTGAAGTGCGTTGAGTAACACATACTTCTCAATGTCAAAAGTCTTACGCCTCACATTGCCCATTACACGATCCACCTGCATTGCTTGCGTGGAGACGGCATGTGGCAACAGTCCACGCAAACCCAAAGCTTCCCGTTCCTCTTTGGTAAAAGCTGTCGATTTATTCAATGTGCCATCATGCAGGATTCGGCTTCCCTTTTCGGTTGGGTTCATGTTTTTTGATTACTAGTGGGTTGACTTTTTAACAGCGGAAATATTACATCTTTAAGTAGATGGCAATAACCAATTTATTACTAAAACTGTTATGGGCATAAGGTAAAAAAAGTATTCACTGATTTCTAACGCTATTTAATAGACGGCTATAAATGTGATTCCTGACAGCCAGAACCAACCCAGCAGAGACTTTACTTCTGAACCATGATTCGTGTGATTGTCGGAACCATGATTCATATGATATCTATGATATACATGATGGATACATCGTTCATGTTTAGCTAAGTGATAATCACTCAAGAGTCATGTATTCACATTAATCAAAGACATCACAGTTCAGGATAAATATTCTGAACCATGATTCATTTGATAAGTATGATGGACAGGATAAACACAGCGTGTTATAAGTAGCGATAAAACAATCACTAAAGCACATCATGAACTCACACTCATCAAAGACATCACGGTTCAAGACAGATGATTCGTGTAGAAATTAAAGCACTTACTTCTTTAGAACCAGTACATTTGGTTACGGCAGCTTAGAAAGGTATACGGTTGTCTATTTTACAGCTCGAACAGACGTTACATGAAGGAAGAAGTCATCATTATTGGAGGTGGAATTGCCGGGCTTACCGCAGCCTATGCACTCAAAAAGCAAGGGGTAAAGGCATTGATCCTCGAATCGAACAATAGACTAGGAGGAAGGATCTATACCAAATCAGATGAGGGTCGGTTATTTGAGCTAGGGGCCACCTGGGTATTCCAAGATGAGCTGCTTAAACAATTGATTGCGGAGTTGGGGCTGGAGCTTTATACGCAGTATTTGAAAGGAGATGCGCTAATCAAATATGAACCTTCCATGGCCATTCAAAGGAGCCCAACTGATGCCTTGATGAATGGAGCCATCTATCATAAGGTCAAAGGCGGTACGGGGGTGATTATTCAAGCATTGGCCGATCAACTTGATGCTGATCGTATTCTGCTGAACAAGAAAGTAAAGACATTGGTCTATCAAAATGAGGGCATCAACTTGACCATGGAAGATGGATCAATCATGGAAGCGGCAAAAGTGATTATCACTGTCCCTCCAAAAGTAATAGCGAATCAAATAAGCATCAGCCCAAAACTGCACAATGCTCAACTGATGCACACCACGCATACATGGATGGGGGACTCTGCCAAGTTTACGGTGCTATTGGACCGAGACTATTGGAGAACCAATAACCTCTCAGGTTTTGTGTATTCAAACTATGGCCTCATCCGTGAAGCACAAGACCATACGTCAAGCGATGGGCAATCCTTTGGACTTCTAGGTTTCATACAGCCAACCAGAGAATTGAGCACCGATTTTGAAAAGAGAAAACAAGTCATCATTCAAGAGCTGAAGGCGCTATTTGGCGTTGATGAAGCCCATATTCTGGGCTATGATGATTTTTTATGGAGTGACTATTTTGTAGACGAGCAAAAAAGCAACTTCAACAAAGACTTGATGCCTCATCAAAACAATGGCCATTCCTTTTACCTGCAATCGCATTTTGATGACCGTTTGTTCTTTGCTGGAGCAGAGACCTCACCATCCAACCCCGGATATATGGAAGGCGCTGTTGGCTCTGCCTATCGAGCAGTGAGTTTGTTGTTGAAGTAAGCCTGATAATAAAACATTTAGGCCGTGACATTTTAAACTTATTGCGTCTAAATGAAGCAATGACTATAAAAAAGGAGGCTTGGGGTTCGCGAACCGGACTGATTCTAGCCATGGCTGGAAACTCAGTCGGGTTAGGGAATTTTTTAAGGTTTCCTGTACAAGCAGTACAAAATGGTGGGGGAACTTTCATCATCCCTTATCTGGTTTGTTTCCTTTTAATGGGTATCCCATTGCTATGGATTGAATGGTCAATGGGTAGGTTTGGAGGCAAAAAGGGGCATCACTCCACACCCTTCATTCTGAATACCATGAGCCCAAAACCACTTTGGAAATATATAGGTGTATTTGGCATATTTACCAACCTCGCAGTAGCCGCTTATTATTGTTATATCGAATCCTGGACCTTGTCTTATGCGCTTCATAGCATAAAAGGCACATTTTCTGGACTTTCTCAATCGGCAGTAGCCCAGTATTTCAATGACTATATCAATATGTCTACTTCCTTCTTTGGCATTCCAAATGAAGCGGTTCTCTTCTTTGTCATTTGTATTGCAGTCAACTCTCTTATTTTAAGTAAAGGTTTGGCCGGTGTGGAGCGCGTGGCTAAGATAGGCATGCCTTTACTCATCCTTTTTGGCATCCTTCTGGCCGTTCGTGGGCTAACCTTAGGCACAAGTGCCGTTTCTGATCAATTTCCCTTGGCCAATGCTTGGGATGGGCTTAACTATTTATGGACGCCACAATATGATTCTTTGCTCCGACCTGGAGTATGGTTAGCAGCTGCAGGACAGATATTCTTTACTTTGTCGGTGGGAATGGGCACCATTCATTGCTACGCTGCTTATTTGGATAGCAAAGATGATATCGCCCTTAATGCTACGACAGCGGGTTTCACCAACGAATTTGTAGAGATTGTATTAGGAAGCCTAATCGTTGTACCAATAGCAGCCGGTTACTTCGGTCTCGACTGGGTAAAAGAGCACATGAGTTTTGGCGTTGCTTTTCAATCCATGCCCTTTCTGTTCGATCAGTGGGGGACAGTACTTGCCGCCTTCGCAGGGGTGTTTTGGTTTGGTCTATTGTTTTTCGCAGGGATTACTTCTTCACTTGCCATGGGTACACCCTGGACAGCATTTATGCGTGATGAATTCGGATGGAGTCAACGAAAAGGAGCGATATCATTTGGGCTATTGACCTTGATGCTTGGTTTGCCCTGTGTTTTATTTTATCAATACGGCTTTTTTGATCAATATGACTACTGGGCTGGTACCGTTTCATTGGTAGTCTTTGCACTGGCTGAAACCATTTTATTTGCCTGGGTTTTTGGAATGGAAAGAGGTTGGAAAGAAATAAATGAAGGGGCAGACATCACCATCCCAATGATATTCAAGTGGATTATAAAGTATGTAACCCCATTGCTTTTATTATGTGTGTTTTTGGGTGCATTGTTCACTCCTGAAAACAATAACTGGATTGCTGCTTTTAGTAGTATAGTTCAGGGCAATGGTTGGCCGCTAGATAGTCATTCCATCATTTCACAATTGACGAATGAGGCGCTTCATATAAAGTTAGCATCAGCCACAGGAGAGTCTGAAAGAGAATTATTCAGTAAGGAGATTTTGTATGCAAATATGGCCCGAGGCATGTTGTTATTACTCTTTATAGGCATTACCTCACTTGTATATGTAGCATATAAAAAGCGCAAAAGAAATGAATACCGAACCGCTGTTGATCATGATCACCGTACAATTGGTCGTCACCGTAGTGATGATCTATAGTTTTATTAAAGTTTTAAGAAAGCGCTGATATTGGAGCTTTTATGCCTTAAAGCTTAATTTGCATTAAGTGTCTGTAATAATTCTGCTCTGAGCGTCTCGTTAGCAGCAATGGCCACTAATATGGAGATTAATAAGCCAATTAATACATAGGCCAAGTCTTTCAATATTAAGCGATAGGTTTTTTTCAGCTTGTCTTTATTCCTGATTCTTATTCCCAGTTCCCGACCTCCCAATAAACCTATGAAAACCCAGGTAGTACTCATTGGAATCGTGTTTACCCAAGTAAACCAAATGAGAATGAGGGCATAAACAAGGTCGATAATTGTGGCAGGCCGTACATCCTTAACATCAGATTTTTCATCTATCACCTGTTGTATTTTGTCGCCTTTCAAGAAGAAAATCAAACCCAAGCCGAAGAAGATGGTACTCCCGAAAGCAATAAACTCGCCTGTGCTCAGACTTCGAGGCAAAAACACCGCTATGTTGGCCGCATCTTGCATAATCCATAGCGCCCATAGGAATCCACTTGTGACCCATTGGAATACCGTCCAGCCCACATGAGCCTTGCCTTTAAAAGCCCCTTTCATCAATTTATTAAGGGTAATCCAAATCAAAAAGGCCAAAGCAAAAGCAATCAAATAACCTATTACGCTTTTTTCGAATACTTTTAAGATAGATCCCGTGGCTGTCGTAAAAGAACTTAACAGTAAAAAAGTAGTAGAGACGGGCATCCTTAATCGGGTAATGATCAGCAGAAATATGGGTGCGGCTATTTGCAGAAAATTAAACGAGGTAGGGGCTTCGGAAAATCCTTTTGATGCTAATCTTTGGTACGTGACATCACCATCATTGATTACCCAGCTAATGGTCACGGTAATAAGAAATATGGAGCCTATATATAGCCAAAGTAACCACCACTTTTTGTCCCCATTAGAGGAAATGAAAGTGCCAATGGTCTGGATACTGTCGTTGGCAACAGCAGAATAAGCCGCTAACGCAAAACCAATCCACATGGCAATGGCGGGGTACGGGTAAAAGATCCCTGACAGCAAAAAACTAATAGCAATAATGAGGAGGAAGTTTTTCTCTTTTCTAATTAGAAGATTGATTAACACATATCTTCTCTTTGAAATTAGCCCATTATTTTTTTTGATATTTTTCATCTAATAAAATGTTATCAATATTAGTTTTTTATAAGTTCTAAGTAGCGTATAGGTGAAAAGAAAAGTTTAGGCAATCCACACTTTAACAGAAGACCTGGCTGGTCAATTTAATATCGAATAATAGAACAAGCTGCTAGAGATGTCCCCGTTTCTTGCGGTGTAGAGGTGCTAGCCAAGCTTCAATGGCATGGCCAAAATACTTGTTACTCATTTAATAAAACTTATCATTTTCTATAAATCTATTGCGGTTGTCAAATTAATCACGTACTCTTGTGTGTATATACAGTATATACACTATGAACAATGAGTACGGAAGTGAAATTAGAACGGTTACTCCATGAAGATAATAGTTTCAAATGCATCATCGGAGCCAATATACGAGCAAGTAGGCGCCCAAATAAAAGCTCAGATAATATCAGGTGATCTTCAAGAAGGGGATGCCTTGCCCTCTATAAGGAAGCTTGCTCAGGAGTTACACATCAGCGTCATCACCACCAAACGAACCTATGAAGAACTGGAAAAGGAAGGGTTTATTGATGTTGTAGCCGGAAAAGGATGCTTTGTCGCTATCCAAAACAAAGAACTTCTTAGAGAAAAGAAAATGAAATCCATTGAAGACATGTTGTCTGAAACGGTATCTGAGGCCCATAAAATGGGAATCACATTTGAAGAGTTGAAAGAAATGCTAACCATTCTCTATTCTTCAGAGGAGTAGTAGAAATTAATGAAAGAGTTTATGAGCAATACTTTAGAGATAAATAATCTATCCAAAAGCTACGGTGATTTTCAGTTAGATAACATTTCCTTTTCATTACCTACCGGATACATAATGGGGATTATTGGCCCCAATGGAGCTGGAAAGACCACTATTATTAAGATTATCATGAACTTAGTAATGAAAGATGCTGGGAAAGTGAGCATTTTCGGGAAAGATCATAGCGCCCATGAAGTTGATGTTAAAAAAAGAATAGGCTTTGTGTACGACACCCCCAATTATTACGAACACCTTAATTTAAAACAACTTAAAAACACCATTGCTCCATTTTACGAAAACTGGGACGAAGCTGGATTTAATGATTTGGTCAATCGTTTTAATCTACCACTTAATAAAGCCCTTAAAAAGTTTTCGAAAGGCATGGCAATGAAAAGCTCCATTGCCATTGCCTTATCTCATCATGCCGATTTTATTATTATGGATGAACCCACATCAGGACTAGATCCGGTGGTAAGGCGTGAGCTGCTTGATTTTTTACGCGAGCTGATGGAAGATGGAAATAAGTCGATTTTATTTAGCTCTCATATAACAACAGATATTGAGCAGATAGCAGATTATATAACCTATGTGCATGACGGCAGAATTGTTTTTTCAGACACAAAAGACGACATCTCTGAGCAATATGGACTGGTAAAAGGCGGTAATGAGCTCTTAAATGATGAAACCAGAAAGAACTTCGTAGCTGTTCGATCTGGAGACTTTGGCTTTGAAGGCCTTACTAGCAATGTTAGCGGTACCAAAAAAGTATTTAATGATAAGGCCATTTATGAAAAGGCCAGCTTAGAAGATATTATGTTTTTTAATAACCTTAAATCAAAGGTTGTTTAATGGGTATTCTTAAGCTTATCCAAAAAGATTTCCGTGCACATCGGGTGTACCTGCTTTACAGTGTGGTATTGCTATGTGCAATAAGCACATTGTTTACTTATCTAGTACTGCTGGAAAATGGCCGGACAGACTTTGAGCTAATAATGTATTTTGTAATAGTACTGGCAAGCACAAGTATTGTTTCATTACTCTTTATACAAATGGATGAACTCTATAAAACGGATGAAATATTTGCGAGCTTACCTGTTACCAGAACTCAAATTATAATAGCCAAATACCTTTCTTCATTTATACAGGTTTTGTTGGCATTAGCGGTGCATTTTCTGGGCATTCAGCTAGGTGCTTATTTTCATGGTAGCCCAGGGTCTCCTCAGTTAGAAATTATCTACAATCCATTATTATGGCTAATAATGGGAGTTTTGTTACTGTTTTTTAAAAGCTACTCTTACCCCTTATATTTTAGGTTTGGGTTAACCATTGGTGCCGCTACCCATGGTGTAATTCAGTTTTTGTGGCTCGTTATCCTCATACTTAGTTTTCGATTCTTTAACCTTCAACTTAAAATAGAACAACTTATAGAATGGGGTTCCGGCCAAAATGGATACTTACTATTAACAGCTTTGGTCATGGCTGTTGTAGCATTAATGATTCTATCGATGACACTTTCATCTAAATTTTTTAAACATAAAGCGATATGAGCAAGAACATAATTTGGAACTTGATGCTCCGAGATGTAAGAGCATATAAAAGGTATATCATAAACCTTTCGCTCATTGTTTTAATAATGGGGATGTTGTTAATTTTCATTAATACCAACCTCTCTCGGATGTTTGCTAGTGGAGCATCAATCATTTTTGTTACAATTATCTTTCCTTTTATATCGGAGTTAAAAAACAAAAGTGTTTGGCAGCATACTGCTAGTTTACCGGTTACTCGAAAATCAATAGTCACGGCTAGGTTTATAGTCTCATTGGTGATTATTGTAATCAATATAATGCTCTGGGTAGGTGCCTATAAGTTATTAATGGTGCTCTTGGTTACAGATCCAAAATATGCATTAAGCAATTCTATAATTATTATGGTTTCGATGAATCTACTGCTTAACACAGCAGTATTCTACCTCGTGTATTTTCGATTCAATTTTACATCAGCCATAGGTATTTATCTTTTTTTAATGATCGTTCCTTCATTTGTTCAAACCTACCTGAATCTTAATCACGGGCTGTTAATTGAAAACTTTAATCAACCACTAGCACTGTCTATAGTAGCTACTGGGCTGCTAATTATTTCACTTTTTAGTTCAATCAAACATTTCAATAAAAAAGACCTCTAATTCTATGAGTATCAAAGAAGCACTCGATTTATTCAAAAATTTGCTGGCTGACACAACACAAAAGCGAGAAACAAAACTGTATAAAAAATTTATTGGTCTCCTATCAGGACTTAACGAAATGAAGCTCGAGAAAGAAAAGGAACAGCAGATAGAAGAATACATTGAGGGGTTGCGATTAAACGCTATTAAGGAACGTAGACATAGGGCTTTTACTAAAAAGTACAGAGAGTTTACTGATTACTTAAAAACAAAATTCTCATTTGTTACTGAAGGGTATTACACAGCCGTGGGGCTTAGCTTAGGCTTAAGTTTTGGTGCTGGTCTTGGTGTTACATTCGGTAGTATAGGTGGAGGCTTAGGGATTAGTATGGGTATCTCTTTCGGTGCTGGAATCGGTCTGGTCGTAGGCATGTTGGTGGGTAATCACCTCGACAAAGAAGCCAAAGAGAATGGCAAGGTGATATTTACGAATATAGATTAGCAAGCGCATATAAACTCATTTAAACATATCATAACATGATTATTTCAACTACCGAAAATGTACCTAATAAGGAGGTGAAAGAAATTTTGGGCATTGTAAAAGGAAGCACGGTGCGAGCCAAGCACGTTGGAAAAGATATTTTCGCTGGGCTAAAGAGTATTGTTGGGGGTGAACTAAGTGCCTATACCGATTTACTCAACGAAGCACGGGAAGAAGCCCTCAATCGGATGACTGCAGAAGCACAGAAAATGAACGCTGACGCTATTGTAAATGTTCGGATGACAACTTCATCGGTAATGCAAACTGCTTCTGAAATATTGGTATATGGAACTGCCGTGCGATTCACTTAAAAGTGACTTGAAAGGTCAAGAATCATTAACTCTAATTCAACAACAATGAAACTCAAAATCGAAAATTTAACTAAGACCTATCAAAATGGGGTAAAAGCTATAGATAACGTAAACCTAGAAATAGGCAACGGAATGTTTGGCTTACTTGGTCCAAATGGTGCTGGAAAGTCTTCATTAATGCGCACTATAGCCACGCTACAAAACCCTGATTCAGGGACAATCAGTTTTGGAGACATCAATGTACTAGCCGATAATATGTCGCTTCGCAAACTATTAGGCTATTTACCTCAGTCGTTTGGCGTTTACCCTAAAATGTCGGGTGAAGCATTGCTCGATTATTTCGCATTGCTAAAGGGGGTTGATTCAAGATTAGAGAGACAAAAATTAGTGGCAAAAGTGCTAGAAATCACCAACCTCACTGAGGCACGTAAAAAGTTTGTATCTGGGTATTCAGGAGGGATGAAACAACGGTTTGGTATTGCACAACTACTATTAAACAGCCCTAAATTAATTATTGTAGATGAACCCACGGCTGGGCTCGATCCTGCTGAGCGTCACCGTTTCCTCAATGTTTTACGCGAAGTAGGCACCAATTCTACTGTTATATTTTCTACTCATATAGTGGATGATGTAAAAGAACTATGCAATGAAATGGCCATTTTGAATAGGGGTAGAATTCTCATTCAAACCACTCCCCAAAAAGCCACCAATGAAATTAATGGTCAGATTTGGACCAAAGTAATTAATCGTAATGAGCTGGAAGCCATGGAGACTAGTTATGATGTCTTATCATCTAATTATAACCAAGATAACTCTTTAAATATTCGGGTCCATTCGCTCGCTCAACCTAGTGAAGGTTTCACCAAAACCGAACCGCAGTTAGATGATGTCTATTTTATAACCTTGAAGGAGGGGGAGCAGGTACTTGCTTAACTAAGCATAAATCAATCATAACTATATTTTTCTCTAACACTATTAGAGTTGCTCGGCAAGGAATCGAGTGATCTGTTATTGCCAAATTCATCTTAAAAAACACGCTTATGTTTTCAATTATATTTATACAAGAGCTTCGTTATTGGCTGAAAAACCCGTCATTTTACATATTTATGGGCGTTTTCTTGATAGCATCTATGTTCGTAGCGGCCATCTCTGCTGGTATTTTTGATACCGTTACAGCAACCACAGGTTCTTCTGTTATTGTAAACTCACCCATAGAAATTGCCCGAATGTTTATGGGCTTAACCTCTTTGAGTATCTTCTTATTTCCATCCATCATCGGAGTTGCCATATACAGAGATTATAAATCTGGGATACATGCCTTATTACATTCCTATCCATTCTCAAAAGCTAATTTCCTTTTGGCTAAGTTTTTTAGCGGTGTACTTATCGTGGCTGTCATTGTAAGTATGATTGGTATTGGGTTATTCATTGGCTTTAGGTTGCCAGGCACTAACCAAGACATTGTAGCTGCCTTTAAGTTGGGGAGCTATCTACAAACGTATTTAGTTTTCCTGCTTCCTAACATTCTCTTTTATGGGGCAATAGTTTTTGGCGTAGTGGCTTTTACCCGAAATATTGCTGCTGGGTTTATTGCTGTAATCATTTTAATGATTGTGAATGGCACAATGGAGCTCTTTTTGAGAACTCCTGATCACATGTATTTAGGAGCACTGCTAGATCCTTTTGGAGGATCGGCTATGAATTATCTCACGAGATATTGGACAGTGTCAGAAAACAATACCCTATCCGTTCCCATAAAAGGTATCATAATTTATAATAGATTATTGTGGCTTACCATTGCCGCATTAATCTCTGGAGCTGTCTATCGAGTCTTTACGTTTAGTCAGATGTCCTTCTCCTTTCCTTTTAGAAAACAGAAAGTAGAGCGCTCTACCAGACAAAACTTAGGAGGGATCACTAAGGTTGAATTACCTAAAGTGAACCTTAAATTTAGCTTTATTCAACACCTCAAAATTACATGGCGACTCTCTAGCATCGATTTTAAATACATTATAAAAAGTGTTCCCTTTCTAAGCATTCTTTTAATTGGTTTAGTCATCATCATAGTGGAGTACTATCAACTTGGCGACTATCAGGGAACACCTCAATTCCCCGTTACTTGGAAGATGGTGAACTTTAGCGAAGCTTATTTATTGGCCATTCATATCTGTACATTTCTATATGCTGGGATGCTTGTTCACAGGGCAGAAATTGCCAAAATTCATCAGTTGCTGGATATTATGCCCATCCCAAATCATGCACTTTTATTGTCGAAATTATTGGCATTATTAAAAATGCAATTGGTTATGCTAACCGTTGCTATGATTGCGGGAATAGGCTTTCAAGTGTATAAAGGATACTTTCATTTTGAAATAGATCAATATATCCTTGGCTTGTACGGGTTCACCTTTGTCTATTTTATGATTTGGGCACTGTTGGCAATCTTCATTCAAACCATTATTAAAAACCCCTATATAGGTTTGTTTATGCTAATGATTATTCTGTTAGCAACCCCCATGTTACGATTGGTTGGTATTGAGCAATCCATTTTTCAATACGGGCAAGGATTAGGGTATAGCTACTCCGATATGGATGGTTATGGAACATATGCATCTTCCAATTTTATTTATTCAACCTATTGGTTAATGGCCGGAGTAATGCTTTTGCTTTTGGCCAGTCTATTTATGGTGAGGGGATTACCTCAATCGTTTAAGGAGCGTTTTCGTATTGCTAAATCACGATTAACGACAAAGGTAGGCCTGAGCTTTTTTGTGCTCCTAGTTAGTTTTTTATCACTAGGGTTTAGCATCTATTACGAAAACAATATTAAAAACATCCGCACCTCGAGCAAGCAAGCTGAATTGCTTCAAGTGGGGTGGGAGAAAAAGTATAAGAAATATGAAGACTACCCACAACCGAGAATTGTAGCAGTAAAAACGGAAATGAACATCTTTCCGAAAGAGCGAAACTTTAAGGCGGCTGGCACCTATACAATGGTAAATAAGTCTACTAAAGCTATTGACAGCGTTCTTATAAAATACACAGGCTACCCAACCACGTTGGCACTTAACAGGCCAAGTAGCGTGTTAAAGGATAGCCTCTTTGGTTTTGACATTTTTAAACTTAACAACCCACTACTTCCAGGGGACAGCTTAGAGTTACACTTTACGGTTAGTAATAGGCCTAATACTTTTTTAAGAAACAATTCACCCATAATAGGGAATGGTACAAAAATCACGAACAAGGAATTATTTCCTTCATTGGGTTATACAACTGGGTATGAATTACAAGATAACCAGACTCGAAAACAGCACGGGTTACCTCCAAACCCTTTAAAACCTCATCCATCCGACACTACTGCCTTGGACAATCATATGATGTCGAGAGACGCTGACTGGATAGACTATGAGGCAATATTAAGTACTTCCGAAGATCAGATTGCACTTACTTCTGGTTATTTGCAAAGAGAATGGACAGAAGGAGGCAGGAGGTATTTTCATTATAAAATGGATATTCCAATCCTAAACTTCTATTCGTTTAGTTCGGGCAGGTACGAAGTTGTTAAGGATACATGGAATGATGTTGCTTTGGAAATTTACTACCACAAAGGCCACGAGTACAACTTGGATAGAATGATGAAAGGGATGAAAGCTAGCTTGGCTTATAATTCCGAAAACTTTAGTCCGTACCAATTTAGACAAGTACGTATTATTGAGTTTCCGCGTACCGCTGGCGATGGTGCTCAAGGTTTTCCAAATACGATTCCTTTTTCCGAAGATCACGGATTTATTGCCAATGTAAATGACACTGATGATGGTGGTATTGATTACCCATTTGCAGTTACTGTTCACGAAGTGGCGCACCAGTGGTGGGCACATCAGGTAATTGGAGCTGATGTATTAGGCTCCAGTATGTTATCTGAAAGTCTATCGGATTATGTAAGGCTAAAAGTGATAGAACATCAACACGGCAAATCTAAAATGCGCACCTATCTAAAATATTCGTTAGACGGTTATTTAAGAAAGCGAGGAAACGAAAGCAGGAGGGAGAATCCATTAATGTATAACGATAACCAAGGTTATATTCGATACGAAAAAGGGGCATTGGTATTTTATGCCATCAGTGACTACATCGGTGAAGAAGTGTTGAATGCTGCTTTAAAAAAATATGTAGAAAAGGTACGGTTTCAGCAGCCACCCTATACCACAACCATTGAAATGGTGGATTACATTAGAGAAGTCACCCCAGACTCATTGCAATACACTATTGAAGATATGTTTGAGCAAATCACTATGTACAATAATGAAGCAATCGATTTTACAACTACAGCTTTAGAGAATGGTAAATTTCAGGTAGAGATAGAATTCAACGTGAGCAAGTACAGAAATGACGAAAAAGGAAGAATCTTGTATAGTGATAACAAAACAGACTCTCTTGCTTATCAATCTCAAGGTATGCTTAAGCCTCAGTATTCACTTCCGTTAGCCGATTATATCGACATCGGTATTTTTGGAGAAGAAAGTGACGGTAGGGAAGTAGAGTTGTATTTGAAAAAACATAAGATTACTGAAGTCAATAATAAGTTAACCATTATCGTGGATCAAAAACCGATTGAAGTAGGAGTAGACCCCTATAATAAATTGATAGATGTAAACCCAAGAGATAATAGAAAGGGTTCGTGATGGCTGAATGAGCAGGAGTGAAACGGGCTTACAGTTTATTGCTATTTAAGTAAGCTTTTAAGGCCTCTCGGTAGCTGCTGCCCACGGGAATTTCAGTATTGTTGATGAGCACACACCTTCCATTGTACTGGCTTATTTTGGACAATGGGACAATGTATGATTTATGGATTCTCATAAATTGATAAGCACTCAGTGTTTCTTCGATTGACTTGAGCGTTTTTAAAGCCAAACAATGATTGTTCCCAATCACAATTTTAGCATAGTCTTTCAAACCTTCTATATAGTCGATGTCCTTCACCAAAATCTTCACAAATTCATCTCCTTCCTTAACAAAAAAGGAGGGGGCTAGCGTGTTTTGATGTCCATTGTTTTGCAAGCTTTCAAAGCGCGTAATGGCTTTAGCAAATCGCTCAAAGGAAATGGGTTTTAGCAGGTAATCAACCACTTCTAAATCGAAACTCTCCACAGCATATTCGCTAAAGGAAGTCGTGATGATAAATGGGGTGTCGGCAGGGGAAAGCTTTACCAATTCGATCCCGGAAATCTCGGGCATGGCAATGTCTGTAAAGACAAGGTCCACTTTAGCGCCTTCTTTTAGGAAGTTAAACGCTTCCACCGAGTCGCTAAATGCCTTGATGACTTCAAAATTAGAGAACCGCTTTAAATGGTGGGCTATCACGTCTATCGCTAAAGGCTCATCATCAATGATTATGGTTTTATACAACTCCATTTAGGTCAAAGTTACTTTAAGTTTTGCGGTATAGACTTCTGTATTATTGGTGATCTCTAAACTCGAATTTTTAGGGTAAAGCAGTGCTAATCGTTGTTTTAGGTTTTCAAGTCCTTTTCCTTCTCTATTACTTTCTTGAAAATGCTGTTTCTTAAAAACACTGTTTTCTACGGTAAACAGAAGTTCGTTATGTTCGATAGTCACTGCTATATTCACAAATGCATCTTTTGAATTGGTGTAAAACCCATGCTTAAAGGCATTCTCTACGAGTACGATTAAGAGAAAAGGTTCTATCCATTTTTCATGATCAAGGGAGTCATCAATGCTCAACTTGATCCGAGCATCCTTGCCAAATCTAATCTCTTCAATAGCGATGTATTTCTGAATGAAGTCTAATTCCTT
>TARA_R110001599_G_scaffold353792_2_pt1 | contig 52132 bp, 50 predicted proteins | sample TARA_R110001599 | Tara Oceans TARA_R110001599 (sample SAMEA4398360) | marine metagenome | biome: Polar Biome; feature: [MES] marine water layer (ENVO:01000295) within the mesopelagic zone...; material: water (ENVO:00002006), including particulate matter (ENVO:01000060) such... | reverse complement strand
GCGCGATTGGGCACATAACGGTCAATAATAATGGCGTTTGGTATAACGTATCTGCCAGCGAAATCAGCCTCATATTCGAACAGCACCGCACCGTGTATCAGCCGATATGGGACAGCCCCACGCCGAGCAATGCTGATAGGCCCAGCACCCGCAGGATGCCCCAGTGAAACCATAACATCAGCGCGCCGCTGAGCAGGGCCAGCGCAATCACCCGCCAGTCGAGTGTGGCAATATCGGGTTGCCAAAGGGTCACCGGCCCATAGCGGGTCGGCGTGACATCGCGAAAGAACACATGCAGCGCAAACCAGATCGACAGGTTGAGGATGACACCCACGACGGCTGCCGTGATGGCTGACAATGCGCCCTGCAGGCGCGGCTGCGCGCCGATCCAGTCGATATAGGGTGCGCCGGCAAATATCCACAAAAAGCAGGGCGCGAAGGTCGCCCATAGCGTCACCACAGCGCCAGCCAGGCCAAGGCCAAGACCGCCCTGCCCGTAGGCTGAAAGAAAGCCGACAAATTCCGTCACCAGGATCAATGGCCCGGGTGTGGTCTCGGCAAGTCCGAGCCCATCCATCATGGCGCCGGCCGTCAGCCAGCCATAGTGGTGCACCACGTCCTGCGCCATATAGGCCAGCACCGCATAGGCGCCGCCGAAGGTGACAACGGCCAGCCGCGAGAAGAAAAACCCCAACTGACTGAGGATCGGCTGCCCTGACAAGGCTCCCACCAACAGGAGCGGCAGCCACCAGATCACCAGCCAGGACAGCACCGTCATCAGCGTTTTGGCCGGCGCCACCTTGATGGTTTGCTTCTTGCCTGACGATTGCACCGGCCTGAAACTGGTGAAAAAGCCATAGAGCGCCGCCAGAAAAATGAGCAACGGATAGGGCAATTGCAAAAAGAATATGCCGACAAAGGCCAATGCGGCGATGAACCAGTGGGCTGGCTGGTTCAGCGCCCGTTTGGACACGCGCAGCAATGCCTCGACCACAATCACCACGACCGTTGCCTTGATGCCGAGAAACAGCGCCGCAACCAGCGGCACATTGCCGAGCATCGCATAGATCACCGCAAGGGCTGCGATAACCAAAGCGCCTGGCAGAACAAAAAGCAGCCCCGCGACAAGACCGCCCGCCACGCCATGCAGCCGCCAGCCTGCATAGGTTGCCAGTTGCATGGCTTCTGGCCCTGGCAGGAGCATGCAGAAGCTGAGGGCATTGAGAAATTGCTTCTCTGACAACCAGCCCTTTTCTTCAACCAGCACGCGATGCATCAGGGCAATCTGCGCCGCCGGGCCTCCAAAGGACAGGATGCCGATCCTGCAGAAAACCGGTGTAATTTCGGCAAGACTGTGAGAAGGATGCGGCGCATTCACCGGCACGTCACTATCAGCCATCACATCAACTCCGTGCCGGGTTTGAAGAAGCAAATCCGGGCTTCTCATGAATGAGGCTTTGCAAATATGCCAAGGCGTCGTCAACCGGATTCATGGCGTATGGTGTGAACTTTGCGTCGGCTCACTTCGCTAACGGGACTTTTGCGCGCGATCTTCTGCAATCTTTCGCACCTTGAAGTCGGGTACTTCAAACATCACAGCAACCCGTCTATGCTGCGGCCTGAAACGAGGAGGAACGCATGACGAATTCATTGGATCGCGACAGTGTTGAATGGCAGTTGCGGGTTGATCTGGCTGCAGCATTTCGGCTGGCGGTGCATTTTGACTGGCACGAATCTGTCGGAAATCATTTCTCTGCGGCCGTCAGCCCTGACGGCAAGACGTTTCTTCTCAATCCGCGCTGGCAGCATTTTGCCACCATCAAGGCCAGCGATCTGCTGCTGCTCAATGCCGACGATGAGGATACCATGAATCGCCCCGATGCGCCGGATGCCTCCGCCTGGTCCATCCACGGCGCTGTTCACGCCGCGGTGCCGCAGGCACGCGTGCTGCTGCATTGCCATGCGCCCTATGCCACAACGCTGTGCACCTTGAAGGATCCAGCCATCAAGCCCATCGATCAGAATACTGCACGGTTTTATAACCGCTGCGCCATTGATCTGAATTTCGGCGGCATTGCCGATGACGTGGCGGAAGGCAAACGCATTGCCGAGGCCTTCGGCAATCACGGCAGCATGATGATGGGCAATCACGGCATCTCCGTTGCAGCGCAGAGTGTGGCGGAAGCCTTCGAGGATCTCTATTTTCTCGAGCGGGCAGCCAAAACCATGGTGCTGGCCTATTCCACCGGCCAGCCGCTGAATGTCATGGATGATGAATTGGCCGAAAAGACCGCGGCAGGCTGGGACGCTGTCCGGGAATCCGGATTTGCCCATTTCGATTATCTCAAAAGCATGCTCGACAGCACGGATCCGTCCTACAAAACCTGACAGAACATTCCGGTCATTTGCACGCCTGAGTGAATTGCGGCATCATGGTCGCAATCTGATGGTGCATGACCGGGTGGATCGGCAATGGCAACGAAAGAACCTTCTGTTAAAACCTATACGATCAAGGACCTGCGCAAGTTCAAGCCGTCCAAAGCGCTGATGGACATTTTGTTCAGCATTCATTCTGGTTTCGGTGCAAAAGGTGCACTTTCCGTAACTGCAAGAAGCTTTCTATATAGTGTCCTCAGCCTTGATGGACTTAAAGAAACTGCGGCCACCGCTTTTGGAAATGTGTTCCATCGGGAAGCAAGCCTCAGGATAATTAGAACAGACGCAGACTTCAGCCTAGACCGAACAATTCCCGGCTTTAATCTGGGAAAAATGTTGTTTGTTGATGATAGTAAAAGTCCAACCACTGCAGTTTCACCTTCTATTTTACAGGCTTTCGAAACAGCAGCTCAATTACGTAAAATGACCTCCGGCAAAGATAGCTATATCGGGTTGCGGCATGTGCTGTTTACATTTTTTACGTCTGATAAAGAGCCCCTCGTCAGCGATGTCGACCAGATTCTCTTGGATGCTCGGGTCGACCGGCTTCTTGCCATCAAGGCCATCGCGGCCTACTGTCTCGAATATGCCGAGGAGGAGGAAAACCAGGATGTCTGGGACAAGATTCTGGGCGATCTGAGTCTGAAGAGAGACGAACTGGACATAATCAAAGCCGCTATCCGGCGTGCCGATGAAATCGCCGTTTTACAGGCCGACGACCCGTGGAGCGAGGACGCAATCGACCGCTCTGGCGCTGGCAATGAAGCCGAGGCTTTCGCCGCCATGATATGTGCCAGAGATTTCCATCCGCCGCTGGCCGTCGGCGTGTTCGGCGACTGGGGATCGGGCAAGTCCTTTTTCATGAAGCTGGTCCACCAGGCAATCACCAGACGGACGAAACGTGCTGGTGACATTGAACAGATCGGTGGTTCTGAAGATGCGAACGACAATGAGATATCTTTTCTGGAACACATTGTCCAAATTCGTTTTAACGCCTGGCATTATGCGGAAACCAATCTGTGGGCGAGCCTGGTCGATCATATTTTCACGTCGCTGGATGGCTGGGCAAAGGCGCACAACAGCATTCCCGAAACCGAGAAGGTCTTCAGGAAGCTCACATCGGCGAAAAAGCTCACCGTCGAGGCCGTCAGGACTTTGGTCGAAAAGCGCCAGGAGGAACGGAACGCCGAGACAAGATTGGAGACCGCAGAACGGGAATTGGCCGAAAAACGCAGCGTCCTGGAAAAGGAACCCGCCACTTTCGCCAAATCGGCCTGGGCGCAGATCTTTCACGATGCAGACCAGAAGACCGCGATGAAAAAAGCGGCACAGACGCTCGGGCTGGGTGATCTCGGCGATAGCAGCGAGGAACTTGCAGCGGCTGTAAAGGGATTGGACGGAGAACTCGTCCGGTTCGAAACCCTGCGGTCCGGTGTCGTCCGATCTCTGACCCTGCCTGCGGCAGTCATCACAATCACTTTTGGTATCGTGGTACTGCCCCCGTTCTTTGCCTTTCTGGCAGACCGGGTCCATGACGGCCTGTCACCGGTCGCGGCGGCTATCTCCGGTGTCTTTGCTCCTTTGGCGCTGGCCCTGTCATGGGCTGCCGGCCATACCCGCAAGGCCATGGGTGTGGTCAAGGGTTTCCGCTCCCGATTCGAACACCAAATCGAGCAGCAAAGCGCGGTGCAAAAAGAGCGGGAAGAACTGGCTCAAAAGGAATTGGCACGCGCTGAGGTCGCGGCTGAGGAGGCACGTGAACAGCTTTCGAAGGCCACCGCAAAGGCCATGGCGGCGGCCCGCGCCTACCATGACCAAACGGATGATGGCCGGGTCCTGCGCTTTGTTCGCGATCGGGTGATGGGAGGGGAATATTCAAAACAATTGAGTTTTGCAGCAATTGTTCGCAAGGATTTTGAAGAACTCAGTGCTCTGATGACCCGAGACGGAGAGACGCCAGATGCCGCTGAAGAGCGCCAGCTGCTCGCAAAACACATTGAGCAATTGATTTTGAAAAGCGGTGACCTTCTGGAAGATGCGGAAAAGGATACGCTTCAGGAAATCAGCGCCGTGCCGAGCCAGCCAAAAGCGGTTTTTCAGCGCATTGTACTCTATATCGACGATCTGGACCGCTGCCCACCCGATCAGGTCATCAACGTCCTGCAGGCAATCCATTTGCTCCTGAGTTTCCCGCTGTTCGTCGTATTTGTCGCCGTTGACGTGCGCTGGCTGCGCAAATCTCTGACAACCGAATATGCCGGACTTCTGGGCGGAGGGAGCGGTACAGACGGCACAGCAACAGCCAGTGACTATCTGGAAAAAATCTTTCAGCTGCCCTATTGGGTGCGTGCCATGGAACCCGATGGCACAAGACAGATACTGCGTGACCGCATGGGGCCGGAGAAGGCAACATCGCGCAAATCAGCAGACCAGTCTCTTCCCGTTGATATAGACCACCCTGGGGATCAGCCGGGCAAGGGGCCAGGCGTACCCGCGCTCGAATCCATTGTTGATCCCGGCACATCCGTGCCGACCTCGCCTGACCAGCAATCAGCGGTGTCCCTCGACCTGACAACTGAGGAAAGAGCGTTCATTGAAGAGATCGCCGAGACGCTCGACGGATCGCCAAGGCGCACTTTGCGCTTCATCAACAGCTACCGCATCATCAAGGCAAGCCTTGATGACGAACAATTGACGATGCTTGAAGCAACCGGGTTTGCCGCACTGGCGACACTTCTGGCCATCAGCGTCAGCGCCGATGAAGCCTATCCGCTGATTGTCTCCGCCCTGACCTCAGGCAAGGCAAATGACACGGCAGCCCTGAAACTGGTGTTTGATGAGGCCGATGGGGTGTCGGCACCAGTGAGCAAGCGGATCCACGAGGCGCTTGACCGCCTGGATGGTCACGGCGTCGATTGGGCGCAGATGACACAATATAGCGCAATGGTGGCGCGCTTTGCCTTTCACCGGGCCAATGGCGCAACGGAACCGACAGATGCGCCACTGGCTTGACCTATTGAAGCCCGTCAGGATTCCGCACGCCACTTGATCGAACATCCCATGGACGCGGTTTGCTCCTGCGGGCCCTTTCCGGTGGCAGCGACCATGCGCATGGCATTGAGCAACTCGGGCACCCGGTCGGTGGCATCGCGCATGCCGGCACTGTCGAGCCAGCCACGATATTGCAATTCGCCCCTGTTGTTGAAGCCGAAGAAATCCGGCGTACACACGGCGCCATAGGCCTTTCCGATACTCTGGTCCTCATCGACCAGATAGGGAAAGGTGAATCCATGCTGAGCGGCAAATTCCTTCATGTGTTGAGGGCTGTCCGCCGCGTAATTTTGATAGTCGTTCGACATGATGGCCACAACGCCCACACCTTCTTTCTGCAGGGCAATCGCATCTTCAACCAGACGATCAATCACGGCCTTCACATAGGGGCAATGATTGCAGATAAAGGCCACCAGCAGTCCCTTTTCACCCATCGCCTGGTCAAGACTACAGGCATTTCCATCCGGATCACGCAGCGTAAATTGCGGTGCTTTCCAGCCAAAATCACAAAGGGGCGTATCAACCAGCATTGGGCATGTCCTCTCTCATTTCCTGGCGCTCGGGGGCGGCCTCGAACCTGTTCATGGTGCATGATACCAGCGCCTTTCTCCTGTGTCTCGGTGTCCTTTGCCGCACGTGTGATTGACTGGAAGTGAATCTTCACTCTGATGGCGAATCCGGCTCTGAGAATCTGAATCAAAGAGAGTTGTCAACCGGCTGATTTTCCAACCGAAAGCGGAGTGTTCCCCAATTGGCATTGAAGAATATATACCATTTTGGTATGAAAGATATAACCATTTGTCTTGATAAGAAGAGTCCGCGAGGGGAACAAGTGCATGTTTGATACTGAATATTCCTTTGAGGAACTCCCCCTGTTGGTCGGTACCATCGAAGTCACATTTTGCACCGGAACGGCTCTGCTGGAGGGAGACGTGGGCGCCCATGATTACGGTTTTTCTGTCACCGGCATCGAACTGGATGGCAATCTTCTGGGCAACTATCGAGACAAACGCACCCTCCAGATTTCAGAGGGGCATGACGATCCATTCTGCGCCCTGCTCTTTCAAAAACTGGCCAGCCGCCTGCAGGCAGACCGCTGTGCTGCGGACCATTATTACACGGCCCTCGCCGATCATATCCGCAGCGCAGCCTGATCGACCGCACGGTTGCATACAGGCGCTGTGCATATCGATCGAATTCAACAAAGATAAATCGCTGTCGCTCACGCAAACATGTATGTTGTTTTCAATCATATTTTTACCGGGGAGGACTACAAATGGGTACAGCCGCGATCTTCTGTCTGCGCATGTCGGTTCTCTATGCATCAATCGCCATGGCCGGCGGGCTCTATATGGCCATTTCAGGTGATCATACGGCCGCCGTTGCCCATGCCCATCTGGCGATCATCGGATGGTTCGGCCTGCTGTCTACGGGCTTTGTGTTCCGCAATTTTCCGCAGGTCGGGCAAGGCAATACCCCATGGATCATTGCAATGCTGCTGGCCATCGGCCTTCCCGTCATGGTGATCGGCATCACCTTCGTGAGCTATGAGAATAGGTCGATGGAGCCGCTTGCGATACTGGGCTCGCTGGCAGTGTTTCTGGCCGTTTTGATGCTGACATTCCGCCTGTGGACGATCAAGCTTTCATAGCAAACCGTGGCCAGCTGTCCGCGACAGCAAGATTATGACAGAACCGCAAGGGACCTTCATTGCCAACCCGCAACTTTCCCTCAAACCAGGGAAAAGAGCCGCAATATAGTTATTCCTGTTTGATACGGAACAAAGAACGTTTTTCGTAACAAACTATTCTCCCCCTATCAGCTCACTTGAGAGGCTGATCAAGGAGAGAAGATATGATTACACGCCGTACCGCGCTGATGGGTGCCGCATTTGCGGCCGCCGCTCCTGCTATTGCCGTGCAAAGGGCTTCCGCAGATTCTGAAACGATGACGCCTGTTGGGGCCAAGGTTGATCTTGCCAATATGCCGCGCCGCAAAGTGGAGCTGGTTGCCCCACCCTTCGTGCATGCGCATGAACAGGTTTCGACCCAGCCCCCCGCCGTTGTCGAATTCGAGATGACCATCATCGAGAAGGAAGTTGAAGTTGACGATGATGGCACGATGATGCAAGGCATGACGTTTGACGGCTCCATACCCGGACCATTGATGGTGGTTCATGAGGGCGATTACGTCGAACTCACTTTGCTCAATCCGCCTGAAAACCTGATGCAGCACAATATCGATTTCCATGCCGCGACCGGTGGACTGGGCGGCGGTGCGCTGACTTTGGTCAACCCCGGCGAAAAAACAGTTCTGCGTTTCAAGGCAACACGGCCGGGCACATTCGTCTACCATTGCGCACCCGGCGGTCCGATGATCCCATGGCATGTCGTATCCGGCATGAGCGGCGCAATCATGATCCTGCCGCGCGATGGCCTGAAAAGCGAAAAGAATGAACCGGTCAGCTATGACAAGGTCTACTATATCGGTGAAAACGACTTCTATATTCCGAAGGATGAAAACGGCGATTACATGCGCTTCGAAGATGCCGGCAGCGCCTATGGCGACACGGTTGAGGTGATGAACGGCCTGATCCCGACCCATGTGGTCTTCAATGGCAAAGCCGGTGCTCTGACGGGTGACAATGCCCTGAAATCAAAGGTTGGCGAGACTGTCCTGATTGTGCATTCGCAGGCCAATCGCGATACGCGACCCCATCTGATCGGTGGTCATGGCGATCTTGTCTGGGAAACCGGCAAGTTCAACAATCCGCCGGAACGCGATCTCGAAACCTGGTTCATCCGTGGCGGATCCGCTGGTGCAGCGCTCTACACGTTCCGCCAGCCCGGCGTCTATGCCTATGTCAACCACAACCTGATCGAGGCCGTCAACCTCGGCGCAACAGCCCACGTCGTTGTTGAAGGTGAATGGGACAATGACCTGATGGCACAGGTCGTCGCACCAACGGCCTATGGCGACATGCATATCAGTAAAAAAGCATTGCCATAATCGTCTGATCCCAGCCTTTCGGCGGCGCGTTGCCTTGGCGGCGCGCCGCCCCATGCGGAGCAAGGACATGCATTCAATCTTCAAAGCAAAAACAGCGGCCATCCTGTCGGTTTTATATCTGGCAACGACGGCCATCGCCGTATCACAGGACGTGTCCCTGCCCGAACTGGTCACAGTATCGTCGGGCATGCATCAATACCGTGCGTCCGGTGAATTTCTGCGCAGCGGCGTTCCCGCAGACGCACCTGTGCTTGCCATTTCCATGCCCCGGTCCTTTGATATCATGAAGTATCAGGTTTCGGTGGAAGCCTACCGAAGCTGCGTTAGCGAGGGCGCATGCGGCGAGGCGCTGGCGAACAGATCCCAGAAACCGGATCATCCAGTCACCGGCATCAGCTTCACCAATGCCTTGGAATACGCCCGATGGCTGAGTGCCAAGACCAATGTGAAATGGCGTTTGCCAACTGACGAGGAGTGGTCCTATGCCGCCGGCAGTCGTTTCGTTGACGATTCCCTTGGCGCCAGAGAAGACCCGGAAAACCCTGCTCTGCGCTGGCTGCTCAAATATCAGAAATATGCCGATCTGGAATCTGAACAGACATTGCCCGTCAAACCGCATGGGGATTTTGGCGCCAATGAAAATGGCATCTACGATATGTCCGGCAATGTGTGGGAGTGGACAGAAACCTGCTACCAGCGTTCATCCATCGATCCGGATGGAAAGGTCAGAGCGGACGGAACCGCCAATTGCGGCGTACGGATCGCCGAAGGCCAGCACCGCGCCTATATCACCTACTTCGTCCAGGATGCCAAAGGCGGCGGCTGTTCCGTCGGCGCACCACCGACCCATCTGGGTTTCAGACTGGTCAGGGACAACAAAGCCGGTTCCGGTCTTGGACGGATCAGAGAATGGTGGGATGCTCTTGGCGGCGCAAAATAGGTCTGTGGGTCCAACACTCAAGGCCGAGATCATCACGACGGTCTCGTTCATCGATCAGAAGGTCAAGCCTGCCTCAATGGCTGCGCCCGCCAGGATACTCAACCACCTCGGCCAACCGTCGAGCTTTCAAATGGACGGTTTCGATACAGCCGACATTTCGCTGAGGATGGGGGATCGTGTGGGTGAAAGTCGTTTGATTTTCACCGCCAAGCGGTTACCTTTTGAAGGACGTGCATTTCGTTCAATTTCAGGATTTCGCCCGTCGATTTCTCCTATAGATTTTCGATATGATTTACCCTGCAGCCAATGAACGGCCGATTTGAATTGGTCGCGGCAGTGAGTGATTTGTTATTTTGGAAAGCCAGATAGTGTCGTTATCTGCCGAAGCTAAACCCCGCAAAGGCTTTGCGGATGCAATACGAACACCGCTATGGGTCGGTGTCGCGATGCTTCTTCTCGGGAATGGTTTGTTGGGAACGCTTCTCGGCGTGCGCGCGGGGATTGAGGGATTCGCGATCGCTACCGTAGGCATCATCATGTCCGCCTACTACGTCGGTTACCTTGCCGGATCGCGCATCGGCCCGAAATTCATCCATCGTGTCGGCCATATCCGCACTTTTGCCGCACTGGCGGCAATTGCTTCTGCGACCGCCAGTTTACATGCGATTTTTGCAACGCCAGTCGCCTGGATTGTGCTGCGCGCCCTGACCGGACTTTGTTTCGCAGGTCTCTTTATCGTTCTGGAAAGCTGGATTAATGCAAGCGCGACAAACCGAAATCGTGGACATTTGTTGTCCATCTACATGATCGTCAGCTTGGGGGGGCTTGCCGTCGGTCAACAGCTTCTGAATATTTTCAACCCAGCCGGATTCGAACTCTTCATTTTGAGTTCACTCCTGATTTCCATTTCCATGGTGCCATTTGCGCTGACAGACCGCACGGCACCCAGAGTGTCGGCATCCGGCCGCCTTGGCATGCGGGCGCTCTTTCGAATTTCTCCCCTTGGGATCATCGGTTGCTTCGCGATCGGCATGAGCAATGGCGCATTTTGGGGGATGGCACCGGCATTTGCCCATTCCATCGGACTTTCTGTCGCCGAAATCGCTATTTTCATGACCAGCGTAATACTGGGGGGGATCGCGGGTCAGTGGCCGATCGGACGCCTTTCTGATTTTCTGGATCGTCGCCGCGTGATTGCGATGGCGTGCATCCTTTACGCGGCTTTGAGTGTTGGAATTTTCCTGTGGTCAAGGCAATCAGAACTGTTGCTCTTTACTCTTGGTTTCCTGTTCGGCAGCTGTGCCTTGACGCTCTACTCGCTCTGTGTCGCGCATACGAACGACCTTATGGAAGAAACGGATCTGATCGAGGCGAGCAGCGCCTTGCTGGGCGCCTTTGGAATTGGTGCAATTCTTGGGCCTTCCACAGCGTCTCTGGTCATGTCCGCCATCGGCCCGGAAGGTCTGTTCCTGTTCATCGCAATCGTCTCCGCCTGTTTAGGCGTGTTTGCTGTTCAACGCGTTCTCACCCGCGCTGCCGTCCCAAAGGAGGAGAAGGACAATTTCGTCGTCGTGCCGGAAACGACTTCGGTTGTTCACAATCTGGACCCCCGCGTAGAAAGAGCAGAAAACTGAAGTCGCAACAGGCTCGATCTGTCAGTGGTCCGAGCATTTGAATTCTAAATGATTGCTGGCCATGCCTCTGGCGAGAAAGTCGAATTCGGTTGCGCAAGACCGGCTCTGTCAGGAATGATCGCAAGACGAAATTCGTCCATGTCGATGTCAGCCAAATGGCAGAGCGCATCAATGTCGAGAATTTCGAAACCGGTTTTCCAGTTGATTGACATGATCCCCTGCCGCACCATCCGCCGCAGCGTGCGGCAGACATGCACGTTCGACAGGCCAACAAAATCGCCAAGTTGATGCTGATTGATGGGCGTATGAAATTTCTGGCCTTTTACCTCTCCAGCGGCCTCAAGCCGGACAAAAAGCTCCATGATCGCGAAGGCAATTCGTGATTCTGCGCTGGCCCGCCCGAGGCGCAACATCAATGCCGAAAGGCGCGCTTGCCTTCCGCAAATATCACCGGTGATATACCGTCGCAACCGTGCGGCTTCTGACGAACAGCCATTCACGGTATCGAAGAACAGCAAGACATAGTCGACATCCGTCAGCGCTTCAACACTGAACGCCGCCATGGGCGATACATCCGTAGCCAACAGAAGGAACTCATTTGGCAAAACAAGATCAGTGATCTGTGTCTGGCCGCCTGATAAGGATTTGGTCGTCGCAATCCAGCCATTGATGACGAAAATGAAAGGACCGGTATCATCCCCCTCGTATGCAATGGTCGTGCCGCGCCCCGCACGCTTGGCGACGCGTTTGGAGCCAAGCTGATCCACCATACGGTAAATCAGGTCCGGCCGACCGGCCTTTTGGTTTGAGTTTGCAATACACGCTGGAATGCAACCCGCCATAGGCTCACCTCACGAGTTTTCAAGACACCGAAAAATGCGCTGTTCGGTTGGCAAACGGGCATTTGACCCGCCTTATAGGCGGACAGACCGGAACATGTTTGACCCATATCAATCTTGACCGGATTCGCGGCAAAACCATTCACTCTTGAACCGGATCTTACGCAATTCGGGAACCGCATTTATGGGTATATGACCTGGTGCCGTCGACCGACCTGGGCAGGCACTCAAACAAAAACGGTGTGCCGCTGTGGCCCACCCTTTTTTGCATATCAGATTTTGGTCTGTTTATTTCGCAGCATCATATTCGGCGAAAACATCCTGGAAGCGCGACTTGGCCTTGCCCTTTTGCTTGACGGCTCTGGCTGCCTCGATATTTGTCGGTTCACCAACAGAAATCAGAGCAATCATCCCCATGCCGTAGTGAGGGGTGCATTTAACCCCGTAGACGCCATCTTTTTCGACCGTCAGCACGAAATCCTTGTTCATTTTGCTTTTGAACTCTTCGACACCGTCGGGAAGCATACCGTCAATCGACTCGACATTGTGCCCCTTGTCCGTCGCAACAAATGTGATGACATCTCCCGGTGCGGCCATGATCAGATCAGGCTGAAATACCATTCCACCTTTTTCACCCTTGTTGAGCATCAACACTTCAATATCCGCGGCATTGGCGGCGGGCATAGCACCCAGCAATCCTGCAGTCAGCAGTGTTGCGATCCATAATCTCTTGCGCATAATGTACCCTTTCATGGTAACACCCTTTGGTGGCGCATGAATAACACTGGTCAGGGGCCCCGAATTTGATCTGCAACAAACTCAATAGAGGTTTTCCGGGCCGTGCTTGACGTTTCACTGATCGCCGATCTTCCACCCTTTGTCGGCATAGAGCGCAAAGCCCTTGGCACCCTGCTTTCGCATGCCAAATCAAAGCATTATGAAAAAAACAGCGCTGTATTCAACCAGGGCGACCCGGCCCGTTCGTTCTTTCTTCTGCTGGACGGACACATCAGGGTTGTGCGCATGGCGCCCGATGGCGAGCAGATCATCGCCAGATATATTTCTAGTGGAGAATTGTTCGGTATCGCACAGGCTCTGGGCCGCGATAGCTATCCCGCCAATGCCATCGCGGCGGTAGACTGCATCGCCCTGGCTTGGCCCTCATCCCTGTGGCAGGAAACTGTAGAAAAATATCCATCCTTTGCCAGCAATACTTACAAGACCGTTGGCTCGCGCTTGCAGGAGGCTCAGGACCGGATCGTCGAAATGGCAACCGAACGGGTGGAACAGCGCGTCGCGAATGCCATTTGGAAACTGGCCAATCAGACCGGCATCAAGACCGATGAAGGTCTGTTGATCGATCTGCCGATCTCGCGTCAGGATATCTCGGAAATGACCGGGACAACGTTGCATACGGTCTCACGGCTTCTCAGCGCCTGGGAACACAATGGTCTCGTCAAAAGCGGACGACAGAAAATTACCGTGACATCAGGGCACAGGCTGAAACTCCTGGCTGACGGCCATCGGGAAAGATGATTTCGCCGGCAAAGCTCAGTTGAAGCATCCTTGCGGCCTGGCGTGCCGCAGAATTTCCCGGGCCACTTTCCAAAGTTTTGGCATCTTCGAGAAGCAGCATCTTGCAGGGGTACGCCCGTCTTCGGTGTTACCCTCCTGCTCCAGTCCCATCTTAAATGGATTGGTTAAAAGCACTGTCATTTACTTGCGAGGACAAGGCGGGTTAAAAAATACGGACTTTTTAAAACAATATATTTGCCAAGCACCTGAATATTAAGCAATTTCAATGCATATGGGGCCAGCAACGCACTGTTTTCAGTTGTTTTGCCGGAACAGAATGGGTTTTTGATTGCAACCATGGCGCAGCAGGACAAATTGCATGCCGATATAATCGTGGTCGGCGCAGGCATCGTCGGGCTTTCCACGGCATTCCTTTTGCAGCAACAAGGCTACGGCGTTGTGGTGCTGGACAGGAAGGGGCCTGTCGCAGAGGCTTCACGCGGCAATGCGGGGGCCTTTGCATTTTCCGACATCATACCGCTGGCAACACCCGATATCGTTCGCAAGTCACCCAAATGGCTTTTTGATCCTCTCGGACCGCTTTCCATTCCGCCACGCCATGCGCTGAAAATGGCGCCCTGGATGCTGCGTTTCCTGTTGGCCTCAAGACCGCGGAGACTGGAACGCGGCATAAGGGCTCAAACCGACCTGATGGGACTTTCCAAACGAGCGCTGCTGCCGTTCCTGAAAAAGACCGGCACGGGCGACATGCTGCGACACAAGGGCAATCTGCAGGTTTACGAAAGCCGCAGAGAATTTGAGGCGTCCCTGCCCTTTTGGGATGCGCGCGCAGGCTGCGATATTCCCTTCGAACATATTCATGGCGCCTATGTCATATCGGATATTCAGCCGGGACTGCACAAGCGCTTTGTGGCGGCGACCCTGACACCCGAGTGGTATTCCATAGCGGACCCGCTGGATTACGCCCTGGCCATTGCCGACACCTTTCGTCAAAGGGGTGGCAGGATCGAAATTGCAGAAGCCAAATCCATTTCAGTCGATGCCAGGGGCACCACCGTTGAATGTGTCGGCGGACAAACCGTTTCGGCGGCCAAGACGATTATCTGCGCCGGTGCCTGGTCACACAGGCTTGCGCGCAGCATGGGCGACCGGATACCGCTGGAAACCGAGCGGGGCTACAACACAACCCTGCCCAACGCCCAATTCGACCTGCGCATGCAAATCACTTTTGCCGGGCACGGATTTGTGGTCTCACGTCTGAGCAGCGGCATACGCGTCGGCGGTGCTGTTGAATTCGGCGGACTTACCGCACCTCCCGATTTTCGGCGGGCCGACCTGTTGCTGGCAAAGGCAAAGGCCTTCCTTCCCGATCTGGAGATTGAAGGTGGCACGCAATGGATGGGTTTTCGTCCGTCTTTGCCGGATTCTCTGCCCGTCATAGGGTCGTCCCGGCGCAGCAAGAACGTTCTTTATGCATTCGGCCATGGCCATCTCGGATTGACCCAGTCAGCGGGAACAGCTGAATTGATCTGCCAGCTCGTCGCCGGAGACGATCCCTCCATTGATCTGCATCCCTTTCGTGCCAACCGGTTCTAAAGCAGCATGGTGCTGGTTTCAGCCGGCGAAACGCTGGAGATTGAATTGCTGGCCGACTACCCCCATATCTGGGTTTCATTGTCACAATATCTGGCGACTGGCCGTTGGCATGATGCAGCCGTTGCGCTAAAACTACCGCGCAGTCGTCACAATTGCCGCAATTGCTCTATGGATAAGGTAACTGTCCACACGACCTAGAGCGCTTCCCGCCTTGCAGGCCGCATCAGCAGTCGGGACCTGCGTAAACGCGCGCTGTGGACAGGCCGCTGGTTCCATGGCAGGGGTTCAATCCGGAACAATCAAAAGGACGACTCCATGACAGCGGTGCCCACAGAGCTGCCTGCCCACCCGAATACCCGCATTAGCATGGGTTTCGACAACATGCCGGATGATCCGAAAGCATGATGCGCGACAAGGAAAATAGGTCTGGGCGGCCAGATGATTGAAGTCATGCAGGCTGCTATCGGAATGGGAGCAGCCCTGCCCGCTGGCTGGATCGATGAAATCTACAGCGAAGTCTATACAAGGCTGGAAGCAGGCGTGCCGGTCATTGACGGCATTGTCGACATTCTGGACCAACTTGACCATGCAGCCATACCCTATTGTGTCGCGTCCAATGGCAGCGAGAAAAAGATGTCGATTACATTGGGTAAAGCGGGATTGTGGAAACGGTTCGGTGATCGCATATTTTCCGCTCATACGATCGGTCATGCAAAACCGGACCCTGGCCTCTTTCTTCACGCTGCCCGTCATTTTGGCATCGCGCCGAATGATTGCGTGGTGATTGAGGACAGCGCCACCGGTGCCAAGGCAGCCCGACGGGCCAGGATGCGCTGTTATGGATATGCCACGGATAGCCACTCGGAAGAACTGGCTGCCGAAGGTGCCCTGTTGTTCCATGAGATGCGTGCGCTCAGCGGCCACCTGATGCTTCACAGCACAAATTCAAGATAGAACAATGATCGCGCCGGGTGCCCCAAGCTGATAGCCTGATCCAAATTCAAAAAGACAGATGCAAAATTGCCTTGAAGAGGTCCACATCATGAATAATTACGAAGACGACAACAGGATTCAAATCAACGCCTTGCTGGAAGAAATTAAAGCGGAACTCGCGCACGCGCGCGGAAAATTTCCAGGGGACAATGTGACGATGCTGGCCCTGATGGAAGAGGTTGGCGAACTGGCAAAAGCAACCTTTGAAGAGCCGCGCGCCAATGTGCGAAAGGAAGCTGTGCAGGTCGCTGTCATGGCCATGCGGGTTGTCCTTGACGGAGATGCGACAATCACGCAGTGGCGGGCTGACAAGGGCCTCGACGCACTCATCTGAAACAGTGCGCCACCCCGAACAATTCAACAGATGACGATTGGCAGAGTTTTCCATGACCGTGAAACAACGCATCCGCATTCGCCAAACCAAAACCATCCACGACGAATGGGCCAGCCTGAAAATAATCTCCTTTGATTATCTGCGGCACGATGGTGCCTGGCAGTCATTGCAGCGCGAGAACTATGACTGCGGGCATGGCGCCACAATCCTGCTGTACAACGTCCACAGGCGCACGATCATCCTGACCAGGCAATTTCGGATGGCTGCCTTCACCGATGGCTATGAGGACCTCATGGTGGAAACACCTGCCGGCCTGCTCGACGATGCAACACCGGAAGAACGGATTCGGGCGGAAACGCAGGAAGAGACAGGGTACCGTGTTGGCCCGATCACCAAGGTCTTCGAGGCCTATATGAGCCCCGGAGCCCTGACCCAGAAAATCTATTGTTTTATCGGTGAATACACGCCGCAGGACCGGATTGCCAAAGGCGGCGGCCTAAGGGAGGAAGGCGAGGACATTGAAGTCCTTGAGATGGACTTCGATGCGGCCTACGCAATGATCGCAGATGGACGCATTCAGGACGGCAAGACGATCATGTTGCTGCAACATGCCGCCTTGCATCTTTTTCCTGCGCGTTAAAACACCTGGGGGAAGTCCCTTGGCAAAATACGCAAAACACGACTGCGTCAATCAACCAGCGTATTGATCTGTCGCGACAATGAGCTGATTGAGAATTCCAGGCTCATTATAGGTATGGCCTGCACCATCAATCACGTGGAATTCCGCTTCCGGCCAGGCCCGGTGCAAATCGAAGGCAGTGCGCGCCGGTGTCACGATATCCTGTCGGCCTTGAATGATTACGCCAGGGATATCTTTCAACCGACCACAATCGCGCAAAATCTGTGCTTCCCTGAAGAAGGCCTTGTTCATGTAATAATGATTGCCGATACAGGCGAGCGCCAGTGCATAGGGATCCGAACCGTGAAGATCAGTCAGTTTCTTGTCTGCCATCAAACGACTTGTCTCCGCCTCCCAGAGACTCCAGGCTTTTGCCGCCTCGAGACGTTTGTCTGCATCTGAACCGGCAAGCCGCTTGTGATAGGCGCTGATCAGATCGGCGCGCTCCTCATCAGGTATCGGCTCGATGAATTTTTTCCATTTTTCAGGGTAAAGCCAGGATGCACCGTCCTGATAGAACCACAGCAACTCGGAACGACGCGCCGTGAAGGCACTGTAAATGACAAGTTCGGATACGGACGCGGGATGTGTCTGCGCATAGGCCAAAGCCAGCGCGCCTCCCCAGGCGCCCCCCATGACCAGCCAGCGGTCGATGCCGAATTTCATGCGTAGGGATTCAATATCCTCAACGAGATGCCAGGTTGTATTCGTTTCTGTTTTGGCATGAGGTGTTGATCGCCCACAGCCACGCTGATCGAACAGCAGCACCCGGTAACGGTCGGGATCGAAGAGGCGACGGTGATCCTCGGTGCATCCGGCACCTGGACCGCCGTGCACGAAGACCGCAGGCTTTCCAACAGGATTGCCACAGAATTCCCAATAAATCTGGTGCCCATTGCCCACATCCAGTTTTCCTGAATTATAGGGCTCTAACGGCGGATAGGCTTTACGCAAGTGGATCCTCCCTTTCGTTCCGCGCATATTGCTGACCAAAGATGCTGATCAGTATCTGGCCAATTGCGAAGACCGTGATTGTGGATAAATACATTCCGGTTTCATTGATTCCAACAAATAAAAATATACCATCTTTTCATGAAGCGGCTGATATATTCCCAATATTTGCAGCCAGCGCGTTTTCCGAAAACATTCTTGTTCGGCCCCGCCCCCGGTTCGCCACGGTTTCTTGGCTGAAAACCATTTCACACTTTCCCCAAAGCGTCACAGATTTACTGCCACCATAACCCGCATATGTTGCCTGATGCATCAAGCCGTGTCCGCAAGGTGATCGATCCGACCACTGTCTCTGTGTATCACAACGGGCAAGAATTCCGGTCAGCCGCGCTCAAAAAGCGTTTTTGCCATAATCCCGATTCGTTTCTCAACCGCCTCACAGGCGTCGAGTATCATGTCTTCACGAAAGCGGCGACCGACAATCTGCACACCGACCGGAAGACCCTCATTGTAATTGGCGCCGATCAGGCCTGCAGGCAGTCCTATGAAATTGAATGCATAGGCGTAGACGGCTGATCCCAAAGCGTCCACGACACCATCAAGACCCTGGGTATCCCTGTCGAATGCATAGGTTGGATGCGGCAGAAACGGAGTGAGAACGAGAGGGTAATCCTCCAGAAACAGAGACCATTGCCTTGCATAATGGCTGCGTTTCGCCAGACCCCGCAGAAGTTCCTTGCCCTCATAGGCACCAAAATATTCAAAATAATTCTTGAAAATCGCATTGATGGTTTTGCTGCCATATTTTTCGATATCAGGCCCCATCAGGGCGTTTATCTCTCCAAAGAGGCAGCGACCGGTCTCCTCGGCAATCTCGCGAACCAGTGGCGGTTCGATTTCCACCAGTTGGTAACCGGCATCGCTCAAGGCGTCGCGCGCGTTGTCCAGCGCTGTTTCCACTGCCGGATGCAAATCGAACTCGAAAGTGTTTTTGGTAAAGGCTACCTTGATCGGACCCTCAACCGGATCACCGTCGAAGGGCAATGGCACCATCCACGGATCGCGCGGATCGGGGCTGATCAGCTCACGCATGGCAAGACGCACATCGCGCACCTCACGCCCGATCACACCCTGAACAGACATCAATTGCGCCAGCAGGCCTCGCTCGGCCGACCCGGAGGGATTATAGGCCGGCACCCGCCCCAGCGTTGGCTTGACCGATGTGGCGCCGGTTGCAGCCGGTGGAAAGCGCAAGGATCCGGCTATATCGTTGCCATGGGCCAATGGCCCCATGCCTGACATGACTGCAGCAGCCGCGCCACCTGAAGACCCGCCTGCTGTGGCCCAATCATTCCACGGATTATAGGTTCGCCCATGAAGCTCATTGTCAGTCGTGACACGGAAGGAAAATTCCGGCGTATTTGTCCTGCCAATGATAATGGCACCGGCTTTGCGAAAGTTCGCCACAACGGGTGAGTCTGCCGGCGCAATGATATCCTTGAAGGCCGTCACACCATTTGGTGTTGTCTTTCCCTGCTGGTCGACATTCTCCTTTACGGTCACCGGCACTCCATGCAGCGAACCTTTGGCCCCGGCATTGTCACCTCTGGCGTCCAGTGCCTCGGCCTGGGCAATCGCCTCATCACCCAGATCATCGACCACGGCGTTGATGGCACCATTGCGTTCACGCATGCGTGCAACGGCTGCCGAAACCGCCTGCGCGCAGGACAGCTCCCCTGTCTTTATCGCATCTGCCAATTCGCAGGCGCTGCGTTGCCAAAGTGGACGGTCCGTCATGATCATACCCCATTATAAAAATCTGCGTCACAAGCACACAGCAAGACTTTTGCACGCGGCACGGCTTTTGCACAGGGCAAGGCATTTGCACAGAGCAAGACATTTGCAAATTCGTATCCATTTTGAGCTCATGCACAATAGAACAATGACGCGTGGACAAGAATGCCTTTGATTTGTATGGAGGGGCGCAGCGCAGCGATACTCAAGAGGCCTTGATGAAGAACAGACGCCATATTGCCCGCCTCGCAGGCTGGTCCATAGTGGTTGCCTGTCTGGTTCTGGCGTTGAAAGGTGTTGCGTGGCGCCTCACCGGATCGGTTGCGCTTTACTCTGATGCGCTGGAATCGGTCATCAACGTGTTTACGGCGTTGCTTGCCTGGGGCGCTATACGCATCAGTCACAAACCCGCTGACAAAGGCCATCCCTTCGGGCACCACAAGGCAGAATATTTTTCCACGGTCATCGCCGGCGTGCTCATTGTCAGCGCAGCGCTGCTGATCTTCAAGGAAGCCATTGCATCGCTGCAGGCACCAAATCCCCTGGGCGCACCGCTTACGGGCATGGGTGTCAATCTTGTTGCGACAATCGTCAATGGTCTTTGGGCCTGGCTTCTCATTTCCGCTGGGCGGCGCGCACGTTCTCCGGCCCTTGCAGCCGACGGACGCCATATTCTCGTAGACGTTGTCACGTCGGTGGGTGTGCTGGTCGGGCTGGTCCTCGTTTTGACAACCGGATGGCTTTTTCTGGATTCTCTCATGGCCATAGCCGTCGGCATTAATGTGTTGCGTGAAGGCTGGAAAGTCATTTCACTCTCAGTCGACGGCCTGATGGATGCGGCTCTCGACGATGAAGAAAGTGAACTCATTCGGCAGACCATAGCCGAGAGCGCTACAGGCGCAATCGAGGTTCACGACATCAAGACGCGCAGCGCGGGACATGTTTCATTCATTGAGTTTCACCTGGTCGTCGACGGGGATATGAGCGTGGCCGACTCGCACGCCATCTGCAATCGCATTGAAGATGCACTGAGCACGAGCGTCCCCGGCGCCAATATCACCATCCATGTGGAACCGGATGACGAGTCCGAGCAGGATAGTCTTACCATTACCTGAGCTGGATTCAGCTGCGCCCTTCTTCAAGCGCAAAACAGGCGGCTTTTGTGTCTCCATGCAGCTTGAGAACTGGAACCTCCGATCGGCACCGGTCATTGGCAAGACGACATCGCGGGTGGTAGGTACAGCCGCTGGGCGGATCAATGGGATTGGGTATTTCACCTTCAACCGGCTGGCGCTTGCGCCCCGTCATCTCCAGATCAGGAACAGCGTCCAGCAGCATCTTTGTATAGGGGTGCTTTGGATCGCGGAACAGCGTTTTTCCCTCTGCCACTTCCACAAGACGGCCCAGATACAAAACGCCGATGCGGCTTGCCATGTGGCGCACCACCGACAGGTCGTGGCTGATGAAAAGATAGGTCAGGCCAAACTCGTCCTGCAAATCACGCATGAGGTTGAGGATTTGCGCCTGCACGGACACATCCAGGGCTGACGTCGGCTCATCGCAGACGATAAATTCCGGCTGGGCAGAAAGCGCTCTGGCAATGGCAACACGCTGGCGCTGCCCGCCGGAAAACTCATGCGGGTATTTGGCACCGTCCTTGGCCGACAGGCCTACGGTTTCCAAAAGTTCATCGACCCGTTTTTCCCAAGCCGCCCTGCCCTCGGCCACGCCAAAGGTACGCAAGGGCTCAGCGATAATGTCCTTGACCCGCCAGCGCGGATTGAGGCTGGCGAAAGGATCCTGGAAAATCATCTGGAAACGGCTTCTCAGCTGGCGCATCGAGGCGCTTCCCCTGGTTGCCACATTGCTGCCGTCAAACAGGATCTGGCCGCCAGTCGGTCTGATCAATCCGACAATCAATTTGGCGATGGTGGATTTTCCGGATCCGGATTCTCCAACAAGGGCAAAGGTCTCGCCGCGGCGAATTTCAAAGGAAACATCATTGACCGCCGTCACGTATTTCTTTTCTTCGTTTTCCAGAACCCGGTTGAGCCAGGGCTTGGAGACGTCAAAATCGCGACTCAGGTTTTCAATTCCGACGAGCACATCCGTCACTGCGGCTTCCCTTCGTCATACAACAGGCAAGCGACGTCGCGTCCCTGATAGGGCCTGCAATCAGGCTGTTCAACGAAGCAACGATCAAAAGCCTCCGGGCAGCGTTTGCTGAAGGCGCAACCGGGCGGAATATCGGTCAGTCGCGGCATGGTACCGGGAATCTGAGTCAGTCGATCCGAATCCTGCATCAAGGTGGGAATCGCCCCCATCAGCCCCTTCGTGTAGGGGTGTTTGGCATCCTTGATCACATCACGGACCGCGCCGATCTCGGCGACCCGTCCAGCGTACATGACCACCACGCGGTCGGCAGCCTCTGCAATTACGCCCATATCATGGGTGATCAGCATGATGGCCGTGCCGTGGTCAGCACACATGCGTTTGAGCACATCGATAATTTGCGACTGGACGGAGACATCCAGAGCCGTTGTCGGCTCATCGGCAATGATCAGTTCAGGCTCGACGCACAGCGCCAGCGCAATGACCACCCGCTGTCTCATGCCGCCGGAAAACTGATGTGGGTAATCATCAATGCGCCGCGAAGCGGCCGGGATGCCAACCTGGTCGAGCAACCCTATCGCCCGATCACGGGCCTGGCGCTCGTTCAGATCCATATGGGTGCGGATTGTCTCGATCAATTGCTCCGCAATCGTATAGATCGGGTTGAGTGATGTCAGCGGATCCTGAAAGACCATGCCTATGCGCTTGCCACGCACACGGCGCATCGCCTCATAGGGCAGATTGTCAATCCTTTGACCGGCAATGCTGATGGTCCCCCCGGCAATGTGCCCAGGCGGCTCGATCAAACCGATAATGGCTGATCCCGTCATCGACTTGCCCGCCCCGGACTCACCAACAACACCCAGCACTTCGCCGCGGGAAATGTCAAAACTGACACGGTCGACCGCAGTCAATATGCCCTTGCGTGTGGGAAACTCGACCACCAGGTCACGAACGGAAAGCAGTGCGTCACTCATCGGATCACCTTAACCGCGGATTGAGCGCATCGCGCAGCCAGTCGCCCAGCAGATTGACAGCCAGAACAAGGATGGCGAGAGCCGCCCCGGGAAATGCGGCAATCCACCATTCGCCCGAGAACAGAAAATCATTGCCGATACGGATCAATGTTCCAAGAGAAGGTTGTGTCGATGGGATGCCAACCCCCAGAAAGGACAGGGTTGCTTCGGTAATTATGGCCAGCGCCAGATTGATCGTTGCGATAACCAGCACAGGGCCCATGACGTTCGGCAACACATGGCTGGCCATAATACGCAGGGGATGCAATCCGATCAGACGGGCCGCCTGAACATATTCCTTGTCTTTTTCCACCAGTGTGGAGGAGCGAACCGTGCGTGCATATTGCACCCAGAACGACAGCCCGATGGAGAACACGAGCACGTAAAATGCCGATTGCTCGCGGTCAATGCCGCCAAATATGCTTCTCACTGATCCGTCGATCAGCAGAGCAATGAGGATCGAAGGAAATGTCAGTTGCACATCGGCAATCCGCATGATGATGGAATCGACCCGGCCGCCCATGTAACCGGCCAGAAGACCGAGAGAAATACCCAGGATGGCGGCAAAAGCGACCGAGGCAAACCCCACAGCCAGCGAAATTCGCGAGCCATAAAGAATGGCAGAGAGAATATCACGGCCCTGATCATCTGTTCCCAGCGGATAGACCGGATTGCCACCCGCTTCCCACATCGGCGGCGTCAGAGAGTCCATCAGATAGAGGCTGGCCATGTCGAAGGGATCGTGCGGGGCAATCAACGGCGCAAACAGGGCACCCAGGAATATCAACAATGTAACGATTGCCGCCGCCATGATGACCTTGGAGCGCGTGAAGGAATACCAGATGTCAGAGTCAAAAACCCTGGCCCATAAACCCGGAGGCTTGAGCCTTTCCGAATCCATGGTCATGCCTCAGCTCCTTCAATACGGATGCGTGGGTCGACCATCACATAAAGCAGATCAACAATCAGGTTGATGATGACAAACAGGAGAGCAATCAATAACAGGTAGGCCGCCATGATCGGGATGTCGACATTTTGCACCGCCTGCAGGAACAAAAGCCCCATGCCGGGCCACTGGAATACAGTTTCGGTAATGATGGCAAAAGCAATGATCGCACCCATCTGCAATCCGGTGATCGTGATCACCGGGATCATCGTGTTTTTCAGGGCATGACCAAAATTGACGGCGCGGTTCGTCAACCCGCGTGCCCGCGCGAATTTGATGAAGTCGGTGCGCAGAACTTCCATCATTTCAGAACGCACCAGCCGCATGATCAGTGTCATCTGAAACAGACCAAGGGTAATCGACGGCAGGATCAATGCCTTCAATCCCGATACGGTCAAGAAGCCTGTTGACCACCAGCCGAGATCGACCACCTTGCCGCGACCAAAGCTGGGAAGCCATTGGAGATAGACGGAAAAGACGAAGATCAGCAGGATACCAATGAGGAAAGTCGGCAAAGAAATACCGATCAGTGAAATCGTCAGAAAAAGCTTTGACAAAACGCTCTCACGATTCAAGGCGGTATAGACCCCCATCGGAATCCCCATCAAGAGGGCAAACAGGGCCGAAACAAAGGACAATTCCAAGGTAGCAGGCAATCGGCTGCCAATCAGGTCGGCAACGGGTCGTTTGAACTGATAGGAAACTCCCAGATCACCCTGCGCGGCTTTTGATACAAAATGCCAAAACTGGACGGGCAAGGGATCGTTCAGGCCAAGTTGCTGGCGCAGAAGTTCACGCTCCTGCACGGTCGTCTCGAGTCCCACCATCTGGTCAACCGGGTCACCGATAAAACGGAACATGACGAAGGCGATGAGACTGACGACCAGCATCACCACCACGGATTGAACAAGACGTCGGATTATGAATGCCAGCATGATTGGTTCTCCAGGCCCCCGCACGCCAATGGTGCACAGGGGCCCGGAAATACTCTACTGTTTTTTATTGACGTGATAGAACATCAGCACATTGTCTGCGCGCTGTGCGACGTCCACATCTTCGGATACACCCCATGCCAACCCCTGTTGATGCAGAGGAATGTGTGAGACTTCATCATCCGTGATCCGATAGGCCTGCGTAATCAGATCAAGACGTTTGACCGGATCATTTTCTTCCAGAACCTGTGCCGCCAGAGCATCAACTTCCTTGTTGCAGTAACCACCGAGATTGAACATGCCGCCATTGCCGGCTTCATCACGGCAACCCAGGATGTTGGACAGGATGTTCCAGGAATCGAAGGATCCCGGTGTCCAACCCAGCAGATAGAAGGATGTATCAAATCCACCTGAGGCCAGCACCTTGCCAAAATACTGGGCCTTCGGCTGCGCATTGAGATTGACCTTCACACCAACCCGGGCAAGCATGGAGGCTACGGCCTGACAGATTGCTTCGTCATTGACGTAACGGTCATTGGGGCAGTCCATGCCAACTTCGAACCCGTCGGGATAGCCGGCTTCGGCCAGCAGGGCCTTGGCTGCGTCGGGATCATAGGCAGGTCGTTCGAACTGGTCGGCGTTTGCAAACATGAAGGGAGAAATCAACAGCGATGCAGGCACCGACAGGTTGCGCATGACCTTTGACTTGATCGCTTCAATGTCGATGGCCTGATAGAAGGCCTTGCGAACCCGCACATCCTTGAAGGGATTCTTGCCTTTCACATTGGAATAGAGCAATTCGTCACGCATCTGGTCCATGCCCAGAAAGATCGTTCGCAATTCTGGGCCGGTCAAAGTTGTTGTCGTAGCGTTGGAATCAACCCGATTGATATCCTGCACAGGAACCGGATAGACGAGATCCATATCCCCGGACAGCAGGGCTGCAACCCGCGTTGGATCAGAGGAAACCGTCGCGAATTCCACCTTGTCGATATTGTATTGCTTGTTGGCAGCATTCCACCAGTCGGTATTGGATTCGAACGATGTGCTTACACCACCATCATGGCTGGTGATCTTGAACGGTCCTGTGCCGTTTGACTGCAGTGAAATGGTCGTTGCTGCCTGATCGGAAGCAGAGGTGACGCGCACCGAATCATTGGCCTCGGCCCATTCCTTGTCGACAATGACCCAGCTGTCCCACTCATAGTGCAAAATAGGGTTGGGTGATGACAGCATCACATCAACAGTATGATCGTCGACAGCGACAAATTTGGCGTCGGCGGGAATGCGGGTTTTGAGGTCAGACCCTTCCGAGCGGACACGGTCTGCGGAAAACACCACATCATCGGCGGTGAAATCGTTGCCATTGTGAAATTTCACACCCTTGCGCAGGTGAAAGCGCCACTGGGTCGGGGTGATCACTTCCCAGCTTTCAGCCAGAGCGGGTATGATCTGAAGCTTTTGATCGCGTGCGGTCAGTCCCTCATAGACATTGCCCAATGTACCGAGCGAGAAGGTCTCATTGAGAGAATAGGGATCAAGTGATTTCAATGTGCCCTGAAAGGCAAAGTTAAACGTGTTTTCAGCCAGTGAAGGCGTCGCGAACATGCTGGCAAGGAGCGTTGCTCCCAATAGACTCCGGCGAAATGACATAGATAACTCCCTTTTTATTTTGGCTCGCATTGTGAGGGGGCGAACCTTGGAAGGAGTATAGACACGAAGCCGCTGTGAAATCCAGACTATTCGTTTCCCATCGTTACCAAGCCATTCTCCGGGCTTTGATAAGCAAAAATGGTTGCCGATGGAGAACCAGAACAGATGAAACCCTGAATTATGGCACTGGTTTTGGATACCAAAATTCACAATCGCGGCGAATCCGATCAGATGTCGAATCGCTTGACAGGTCTTCGTCTGGCACCTTGCAATATTGCCAGCATGCACAGGACACTTCACATCCGATAGAGCAACAATGCCTTTGGTGGAGCTGAACTAAAACGATAATTTCCCATAGAGATCATCGAACGGTATCATGACATTCTTCTGGTAGGCTGGCCTTTCACACAATCGTTGATACCAGCCGTCAAGATTTGGCAGGACGGGTTTGTCAATGTCCAGATTGGCGTATCTGTAGAGATGCGCACCAATCACCAGATCGGCCAGAGACAACGTCCCGCCCAGCAGGTTTTCACGATCAGAAAGCATGGCATCAAGCAAACGGAAATGCCCTGCGCATTTTGCCAGACTGGCGTTGATGGCCGGCCAGTTTCTGTCTTCTTCGGGCGTACGATAATACCCCCAGAAAACGCCGTTCAGGAAATCATGCTGCAAAGTAGACAATGACCAGTCCATCCATTGATCGACAGGCGATCGTATTGCCGGATCATCGCTCCAGAAGCGATCCGCAGCATAATTTGCAGCAAGATAACGCATGATGGCATGGGATTCCCAGACCACATGGTCGCCGTCCTTGAGAACGGGGACCTTGCCATGGGGGTTGTGCATGCGAAACTCGGGCGTATCCAGACCGCCGAATTTGCCTCCAAGTTCAATATGCCTGAAAGGCAGATCGATTTCGTCCAGCAACCATGTCACCTTTTGCACATTGAAGGACGTGCGGCGTCCAAGAACAGTCAGCATATCTCCGTCTCCACCTATGGGACCCGTCAAAGATCGTTTCCAGCACCTCTTCCAGAGCTGCTGCCCGGCAACCACCGGAACATCGGGCAGATTGAGCGCTGCGAGACCACCAATAGCGCTTGCGAACCTTTAATCCGACGGCGTAACCAGTGTCTTGAGATGTTATAGATCGCGCGACGGACCTTCAAGATCCTGCGAAAACGATTGACGTTTGTCAGAAAAACGGCAAATCCACCAGCGTTCCGTGAACGGGTTGGCCTTCGCGCATGATGGTGACGTCATCGCCCACATCAAGCACACGGCTGACCAGTGCAAAGCCGATGTTGCGCTCCATGCGCCTTGACCACACACCGTTGGTCATATCACCGACCTTCTGGTCCCCGACCATAATGCTGTACCAGACAGAATGGGTTTCGAAAGGAAGGCCATCCTTCAGGACCACGCCTAGCTGATGCCGTCTGGGGCCTTCAGCCTGGATGGCGCGCAAAGCCTTTATGCCGACAATGCTGTCATCAAGATCGAGATCAACAAAATTTCCCAGGCGCACTTCAAATGGGTTTGTGGCATCGTCCGTATCGCCGCCCCACGATAGCAGCCCACTTTCGATGCGCTCGCAAGCGTTGGGATTTCCCGGCCCAATGTCAAAAGGGCGACCGGCTTCGCGCACAATATTCCACAGGTCCGCCCCCCTGTTGCCGTCCATCAGGTAAAGCTCAAAACCACCCTGCTTTGACCAGCCGGATCGGGCGACCATGACCGGAATACCTTCGATTTCAGCATTCCTGAACCAGAAATATTTGAGATCGTGCACCCAATCGCCGAAAATCGCGGCAACAACATTTGCTGCCAGAGGGCCCTGGATTGCGAGAGGCGAAACATCGGCCTCCACTATGTTTGCCTGCAGGCCGCGCTCTGCAGCAATGGCCCTGGCCCAAAACAGGATGCTGGAGTCGGCTATCGACAGCCAGAACCGGTCATCGTCCAGCTTGAGAATGATGGGATCGTTGATCAATGTTCCCGCATGATTGCACAGAGGTACATATTTGCCCTGACCGACGACAAACCTGTCCAGTTTGCGCGGTGATAGCACCTGCACCAGACGCCCTGCATCCGGGCCCGAAATTTCAATCTGGCGCTCAACGGAGACGTCCCACATGGACACGCCATTGATCAGCCGCCAATATTCCAGCTCCGCATTTCCATAGCCGGTGGGCATCAGCATATGATTGTATGTGGTAAAACTGTTCGCGCCCTCTGCCACGGTCGTCGCAAAGTAGGGTGAGCGCCGCAGACGTGCACTTGTTGTCAATTCAAACACGAACATTCCTCCCAAAATACCCAAATTGTTTTATTCCGGGATGTTTCGAAATGCTCGCGGTTTTGCGACACGATTCCGGCTATTTGAATGTCGCATTCAGTCCATTTTTATTGGTCACATGCCCGCCGGAACGGCGAAGGGGTCCAGCAATTGACAATCAGTTAATATCGATATATCTAGTTTTCTAGTTATATAATTCTGTATGAATTGGCGCTGAAATATTTTGAGGGAAATTCATGACTGATATTCATCGCGAAATTGCCGTTGATCGCCGGCAAATCGGACAATGGCTGGCAACGCCCTGGTCCATTGTCATTGCCGTACCAATTCTTGTCTTTTTTCTGGATCGGTCAAACGCGCTTGCGGTGAGCGAATTCGCCATCAAGGCGTTTATCGGAACACTTCCCTATATCGTCGTCGCAGTGCTGATGATTGCCTGGCTCAAAGCAGCGGGTGCAGAAGCCTATATTGCAGGCGCCTTCAAGGGCCGTGAAACACGCATGATCTTCTTTGCCGCGCTGCTTGGTGGCCTGGCTCCATTCTGTTCGTGTGAGGTCATCCCCTTTATTGCCGGGTTGCTGGCGCTTGGTGCCCCACTCTCTGCGGTCATGGCCTTCTGGCTTTCCTCGCCATTGGTCGATCCGGCAACGCTGATCATCACCGCCAGCGCTCTCGGCTGGCCATTTGCCCTGGGCAAGGCTCTTGCGGCTGTCATGCTGGGATTGTTCGGCGGGTTTTCAGTGAAAGTCCTCATGACCCGCGGTCTGTTTGGTGACCCATTGCGGCCCACCAGCGTCACGGGCTGCGGATGTGGCCCATCACCCTTTACAGGCAAACCCTTGTGGTCCTTCTGGCAGGACGATGCAAGACGCGATGTCTTCCGTGATCAATTCGTCTCAAATGCCTTGTTTCTGGGCAAATGGCTTGCCTTTGCCTATGTCCTGGAAGCGCTGTTGGTCACCTATGTTCCCGCCTCTCTTATTGTCTCGGCAGTTGGCGGAGACGGATTTCTCCCCATCGCCATTGCCGCCGTCGTCGGCATGCCTGCCTACCTGAACGGCTATGTCGCGCCCCCCCTGCTTGCCGGCCTGATTGACCAGGGGATGAGTCCTGGAGCGGCCATGTCCTTCATGGTTGCCGGAGCGGTCAGCTCTGTTCCGGCAATGGCTGCGGTCTGGTCGCTGGTCAAACGCGGGGTTTTTGCGACCTATCTTGGGCTGGGGCTGGCCGGGGCCGTTGGTTCCGGGATCGCCTTTCAACTTTTCCAGTAGAACGCTTTGGCAAAGACAGAAACAATCGGAAAGCCATCATTTCAACCCACCAGGTGCGCCAGGCATGCCCCTGCTTCATAATAGGTCATTCGTGTTCGGCTGAACGGTTCCATATGTTTTTCAACCGGCGCGATTGGCAACACGTCACCCTTGCCGGCCAGAAACGAAGCCGCACAAGCTCCAAATAATGTCCCCGGCCCGATACCCCTGCCGGAATAGCCATAGATTGACAGGGCATTTGGCCCGAGTCGAACGATTCTGGGCAGGTGATCAGAGGTCATGGCAATGCGACCATGCCAGGCATATTCCAGTGGTGTGCCTGCCAAGTCCGGGAAAAGCTGCGCCAATTTGCGCCCGGCCCACTTTTGATGAATCACAGAGGCAGAATGGCCCAGCGAACCGATTGCACCGATGAGAATGCGGCCGGCTTCATCCCGCCGGAACGAGGACATGACGGTCGCCGTGTCCCAACATCCCTCCATGCCCGGCAGGATTGAGGCCAGACGCGCCTGTTTCAGCGGTTGCGTGGCCAATTGGAAGTAATGCGCTGGCACAATTTTGGGTGCGGCAACGCCTGCAGCCTGCCGATGGTATCCGTTGGTCGCCAGCAGAAGCGCCCGAGCCCTGACCGTGCCACGCGCTGTGCGCACAACCCATGTATCGTTTTGTCTGCTGATTTCCTTCGCAACACTGTGTGTGTACAGGCGCGCACCTGCCCGCTGTGCCGCGAGGGCAAGTCCGATGCAATAGGCCATTGGCTGTATTGTGCCGGCCCGGGCATCATACAATGCGCCATAATAGAGTGACGATCCGGTGCGGTATTCCGTCTGCCGGGCATTAAGCAGAGCAACAGGCGCCTTGCGGCGTCGCTGCTGTTTGAAACGATTTTCGAGGTCTCTCAATCCGCCGGGCGAATGGGCGCAGTGCAATGTGCCATTGCGCAGAGGCTCGCATTTGATCGCATGTTTCTCAATGAGATTGAAAACCAGATCCGGTGCCTTTGCCAGCAGGTCATTGAGTATTGTACCCGGCCCCTTACCCAATTTTTTCTCGACCTCGTCAGGCGGCGTCCACAGACCGGCATTGACCAGACCAACATTGCGCCCGGACCCGCCATGTCCAATGAACTCCGCTTCGAGAAGGCAGGTATCCAGTCCCAATTCTGCCGCGCGCAACGCTGCTGAACAGCCGGTAAAGCCACCGCCAACGATGACCAGATCCGCTGAACTATCCCCATCAAGATTGGTTGTGGGTACATGTTGCGTGCAAAGCGATTGCCACAGGATATTGTCAGCGGAGTGTGGGTTCATATTTGCATAAGACTGAATTCAGGGGATGTGACAAGAGTAAAAAATCGAATTCATTCAGTAAAATCAATTTCAAAGATAGTCCCTATTTTCGGCAGCAACCTGCGGATTTCAATGGCCGCATTTTCACATCTCCGGGCCACGGTCGTCAGCTGTGATAAATATCCCTTGACATAATACCAATTGGTTGCATTTAATGGAATACCATTTGGTACTACATCAAATGACATGTGTTCCACGAGACAGGCCGGGATTGACTGACAGACATGATGACACCTTCAACGACTGAAGAAATACAAGGGGCCTTCAGGGCACTGGCCGACCCCACACGCAGGGCCATTCTCATGCATCTGTGCGCCCGGGACATGACAATCGGTGAGGTCACCGAGCATTTTTCAATAACCCGCGCTGCGGTAAAAAAACACCTCACCATACTCGAAGAAGGCCAACTCATCTCCGTTCAGGCAAGCGGCAGGGAACGCATCAACCACCTCGAACCACTCGGTCTGAAATCGGTCTCCGACTGGATCAACCACTTCAACCAATTCTGGGACGAACGTCTGCTTGATCTGCAGCGCGCCGTCGAAGATCATGAAAGGACAAACAATGGATAATCAAACCATCACCAAGACTCTGTTTTTCAACGCCTCACGAGAGGTTGTCTGGGCCTTCCTGACCGACAAGGACAAGCTGGGAACATGGTTTCACCCGGCAGATCGCAATCTGCAGGAAGGGCAGGATTACGCACTCATGGGAAAGGCCGACGATGGTACGCCGAAAAAAATGTGCTGGGGAACCGTGATTGAAATGCAACCACCCTCAAAGCTTGTTCAGAGCTTTACAGTCGGGCCACTGTCAGGCGCCATGACAACGGTCACCTGGAATTTGGAGCAGGCAGGTGACGGAACACGGCTGACACTGGAACACAGCGGGTTTTCCGAGATTGCTGCTCCCTTCGGATTACTCATGGCACTCGACAAAGGTTGGGACGCCCACTTTGCAAGTTTGAGAACGCACGTCAGCGAAGCCTGATCAAAACCTGGTCAGGAGCAATACATGCCCCCGGTCTGGGGGCATTTTTCGTTTGTAGGGAAGGCAAAGCGCGGCGTTTTGATATCTGGCTTCATGATGCTACAGAAACTGGGACTATCGCCTGCTGTTTAACGCGTGCGACTATCACTTTGGCATAATTTGACAATCTGGCTGCTGCTCTTGTGAAGAGCTACGGCAGCCCCTGTCGGGAGCACACCATGAATCTGTCACTTGGCAATAACGACCTCGGCGACATCGTCAACAGCGATCGCAATCACGTCTGGCATCATTTGAGTCAGCACAAGCGATATGAAGCATCCGATCCCCTGATGATCATTGAGGGTAAGGGAATGCGCGTGTGGGATGCCAATGGCAAGGAATACCTGGACGGTGTTTCCGGCGGCGTGTGGACAGTCAACGTCGGTTATGGTCGCGAATCCATCGCCGATGCCGTACGCGATCAGTTGGTGAAGATGAATTACTTCGCACATTCCGCAGGCAATGTGCCGGCAGCCCTCTTCGCCGAAAAGCTGATCGAAAAAATGCCAGGCATGAGCCGGGTGTACTATTCCAATTCCGGTTCGGAGGCCAATGAAAAGGCCTACAAGATTGTCCGGCAGATTGCCCACGCAAAATATGGCGGCAAAAAACACAAGATTCTTTTCCGGGAACGGGACTATCATGGCACGACAATCACGGCGCTGAGTTCCTGTGGCCAGAATCAACGCAAGGACCAGTATGGCCCCTTTACCCCGGGCTTTGTGGAAGTGCCCCATTGCATGGAATACCGCTCACAATTTGGTCCCTGTTCCGACTATGGAATAAGGGCTGCACGGGCGATTGAAGAGGTGATCTTGCGTGAAGGTCCCGACACCGTTGGCGCCATGGTGCTCGAACCGATAACTGCGGGCGGCGGGGTTATTGTGCCACCGGAAGGCTATTGGGAAACAGTCCAGGAAATTTGCCGGAAATATGACATTCTCCTGCATATCGACGAGGTCGTTTGCGGTCTGGGCCGCACCGGCAAATGGTTCGGCTATCAGCACTATGGTATTCAACCCGACATGGTGACGATGGCAAAGGGCGTTGCGTCCGGATATGCGGCGATTTCCTGCACGGTCACAACCGAGGATGTCTTCAATCAATTCAAGAGCGATCCGTCCGACCCGATGAGTTATTTCCGTGACATTTCAACCTTTGGCGGCTGTGCGGCAGGGCCTGCTGCAGCACTGGAAAACATGCGCATCATTGAAGATGAAAACCTGCTCGACAATGTCAATGTAATGGGTGACTACCTGCTCGCTCGCCTCCACGCCCTTGCAGACAAGCATCCGATCGTGGGCGATGTGCGCGGCAAGGGTCTCTTCTGCGGCGTTGAACTCGTCCTGGACCGCCAGACGAAAGAACCTGTTCCCGAATCCGTCGCTCAGGCTATCGTGGCAAACTGCTTGGCCAATGGCGTGCTGATTGGTGCAACGAACAGGAGCATAGACACCTATAACAACACATTGTGTTTGAGCCCTGCCCTGATTTGCACCAGAGACGATCTGGACCAGATCATTGATGCCATTGACCACGCCCTGGGACAGGTCGCCGAGCAACTTTAGAGCATGTCTGGCTTTCACTGATTCACTCTGCCAGTTGTTTTTTTCAGGATCAAGTTGGTTCGCGACCAGTGTGGTTCAATGGAAACAAGACAGGCTCTAGTGACCTTCACTGAACGTCAGGAAGATCGTAAAAAGCGGAATTCAAGGCCTTGGACCAGGCCGCTGAAAGGGCATTGAAATCGCTGTCGTCTGCTTCTATGCGACGGCGTTTGGCAAACACCAGTGCATCAGTCTCGATGACGGCCATGTCCAGCGGCATGCCGACTGACAAATTGCTTCGCAAGGTCGAATCCATCGATACGCAGGCAGCCAGCGAAGCTTTTTCCAGCGATGTCTGGCTTGTGATCACCCGATCAAGGATGGGTTTGCCGTATTTATGCTCGCCAATCTGAAAAAATGGTGTGTCATCCGTGGCCTCGATGAAATTGCCGGCCGTGTAGACCAGAAACAGGCGGACATTGCCGCCTTTGCGTTGTCCGGCGACAATGATCGTGGCATCAAAACGCGTGCCCTGTGCTTCCATGCCTTCGCGGTGACGTTCCTGCATCATCCGCATGTTCTCGCCAACAATCTGAGCCACACGGAACATGCTGTCAGCATTCATGATCGTTTCGATGCCCGGATCCGCGTGGGACTTTTCTATCTGTTTTTCGAGGCGCGTCACCACACCTTGGGTGATGGACAGGTTGCCCGCAGTCAACAGCGTAATCACGCGCTCTCCGGGAGCCTCCCAACAATGCATCTTGCTGTAGCGCGATATGTTGTCCAACCCGGCATTGGTACGGGTATCAGAGAGCAAGACCAAGCCCGCATTCAGCTTGATTGCAACACAATATGTCACTGGAGTACCTCTATTGCTGCTGGCTCTCGGATACAGACACATCCGCCGAGAGCGAGATCTGCGAGTCGCCGACCACATGCCCTTTTATCGGAGTGGCATCATCAGCGTCCAGCCCGCAGCTTATTCTTATATAGTGTTCCGTCGGTGATATTCCGTTGGAGGCATCCAGCCCAACCCAGCCGAAGTTTTCGATATGGGCTTCTGCCCAGGCATGGGTTTCCAGCAATTCATCGCCTTCGTCAGAGGCGTTCAGATAGCCGATTACATAGCGTGCCGGTATGCCCAGACACCGGCATGCAGCTATGAAAATATGGGCATGATCCTGACAAACACCCGCTCCAATTGCCATTGCCTCGGCCGCTGTCGTCTTTGAATCGGTCGCAGAGGATCTGAAAGCCACGACTTCGATTGTTGCTTTCGAGATCGCATGCACCGTTGCAAGCGGATTGTCCTGGCGGGCACCTTCGGCAAGCGCGACAATTCTGTCATCCGGTGTGGTCAGATAGGTTTGCCGACAAAAAATGGCGGAAGGCGGCTTTCTGGGCAAGTCCCGTATCACGCCCGCCTTGTCCTGCGTCACGACCGTGCCTGAGGCGACAATTTCGACATTCGATACATCGCCCTTGCTCTGCCAAAGTGCGGTTTCATCACCGTAACCACTTTTGTAAATCGGCCGCACCACCTCCCCATTGACCGTGACCGTCCAATCTTCCACCGATTGACCGTCATAAATGGAGGGAAACAATTTCAATCGCAACGACACCTGTTTGGCCGCAGGCTCATAGCCATATTCGGATTTGTGCGTGATGGACAATCGCATCAAATGGCTCCACTAGAAATAATAGGCATTGGACACTTCCCGGCTGATGCGCGCTGTCTTGATAATCTGGTCATCGATGAACTCGTGCAGACCATCATCAAATATCGCGTTGATGTCCAACCGATTCAGCCGGGCGAGTTCATCACGCGCTGTGCGTTGACAATCATGCGATCCGCCATGGCTTTTTTCCAGGCCGCTCAAAGCCATATCCAGCTGGTGGTAGCTGAATGCCACCGATCGGGGAAATGTCTGATTGAGAAGCAGAAAATCAGCAATATTCCAGGATGCGTAATCACCATCGTAATACTGGTGGTAGGCTCTAAGGCCCGATACGGCATGGAGCATGGACATCCACTGGTGATGATCCCGGCCGCCACCCACGACTTCCGTCTCCGGCAGCAACAGATAGTACTTCACATTCAGAAGGCGCAGCGTCATGTCTGCACGTTCAATACTGCCACCGAGCCGCAGGAAATTGTAGCCTTCATTGCGCAGCATCGCGGTTTCGACAGCGCCTCTGAAAACGGCTGTCCGCTTGCGCACCCAATCCATGATGGATCCAAGCTGCTGGCGCGCCGTCTGCGTATCCATCACCTCAAGGTAGCGCCAGTCCTCGTTGAGGCTCTCCCACATTTCCTGTGTCAGTGCGGTGCGCACCGCTCGTCCGTTTTCGCGCGCCCGCGCCAGGCATGATTGGATTGCAGACGGGTTCTGAGAATCCAGAATAAGGCCGGACACGATGTCCGCCTCGGTAACCGGACGCCCTTCCGGCAGTTGAGTCCCGGTGGCCATCATGATGGATGTCCACTCGGACTGCCCTTGAGTGCCAGGCAATATGGACATTCTCTGGCCCATGGAAATCATTCGAGCAGTGGCTTCTGCGCGCTCGATGAAGCGGCCCAGCCAGAACAGATTTGCAGCAGCACGACTTAACATAATTCTACTCCCGCAATACCCAGGTGTCCTTGACGCCGCCGCCCTGGCTTGAATTGACCACCAGGGACCCTGGTTGTAGAGCAACACGGGTCAGGCCGCCGGGAACCAATCGGATTGTTTTTCCGACCAGACAAAAAGGCCTGAAATCTACGTGGCGTCCGGATATTTCCCGTTCATGCAATGTCGGTGCCGTCGACAGGTTGAGGGTTGGCTGGGCAATGAATTTGCCCGGATCAGCCAGAATGCGCTGACGGTATGCCTCGATCTCGGCTTTTGTGCTTTTGGGTCCGATCAGCATGCCATAGCCACCCGATCCATGGACTTCCTTGACCACCAAGTCATCAATATTTTCCAGCACATATTTGCATTCATCCTTCCGCCCGCACTGGAAGGTCTGGATATTTTCCAGTATGGGCTCTTCGCGCAGATAAAAACGGATCATTTCAGGCACGTAGATATAGATGGCCTTGTCGTCGGCAACCCCCGCACCCGGGGCCGAACAAATATTGACGTAACCGGCCCGGTAGGCATCAAACAATCCCGGTATCCCCAACAGACTATCCGGCCTGAACGTCAGTGGATCGAGATAATCATCATCAATACGACGGTAGATCACGTCCACCTGTTTTGGACCATGGGTGGTGCGCATCCAGACACGTGCATCATCGACGAACAGATCCTTTGGCTCAACCAGTTCAATCCCCATGAGATCGGCCAGAAAGGAATGTTCGTAATAGGCTGAATTCAAGGAACCGGGTGTCAGCAGCACAACGGTAGGCTCTCCCGTGCATGCTGCCGGTGCAACCTCCATGAGTGTTCTCAACAATTCATCCGGATAATGATCGACAGACCTGACTGGCCCTCCGGTGAAAATATCCGGGAACATCCGCGTCATGATCTCGCGGTTTTCCAACATGTAGCTGACGCCGGACGGCGTGCGGCAATTGTCTTCCAGCACCTGGAACTTGTCGGGTCCGGTGCGCACAATGTCGATGCCGACAATCTGGCTATAGACCCGGCCGGGGGGTGAAAAACCCACCATTTGCGGCAAATAGGCTGCGTTCTGATAGACAAGCTCACCGGGAACGATGCCGGCTTTTATGATCTCGCCACGATGGTAGATGTCATAGAGAAAGGCGTTCAGCGCCCGCGCCCTTTGGCGAATGCCGTTTTCGAGAACCGACCATTCACTGGCTGCAAAGACCCGAGGGATCAGGTCAAACGGTATCAGCCGCTCCGGATCTCCCCCCTCGCCATAGACTGCGAAGGTTATGCCGATTTTTCGGAAGATCGCCTCCGCCTCTTCGCGTCGACGGGTCAACAGTTCTGTGCCCGTTTCCTCTATCCAATCGGCGACACTCCTGTAGGGAGACCGTACACCGTCTGCATTTTCCATCTCGTTAAATGGCGCGCCAGAACTGCTCAGCTACTCATCCTCTTCTACGGCGCTGTCGATTACCGCAGCGCACAATCATGAGCTTAGCAAATCGATCTGCTTTCATCCAGCTTGAAATACTATCAATTGGGAGCATACCGGTTTTGGCTCCCAACCTGCTTCATCAGAAACAAAACCAGGTCAAAAGTGCGCTCCATGATCCAACGCAGGCGCGTTGATCTGGCAAAGCGATTGCCTGCAAGCTATACAATCACGTAAATTGCCCAGATGAGCGCCTCATACACGTCAACCGATTTGAGGTGCGATTTATTACAACCGACCGAAACCGATGAATCGTCAGGAAACATTTCATGTCAAAACCGGAAATTCTCATTCCCGACCCTCTTCCCCCACTGGCGATGGAGGGCATCAGCAAAGCATTCAAAACGCATTACCTTTGGGAAAAGAACGACAGGCAAGCGTTTCTTGAAGAGGTCAAATCAAAAATCCGGGGAATAGCCTGTGGTCATCCCACAGTCATGGATACGGCTTTCATCGATGTCTTTCCAGACCTGGAAATCATAGGGTCGCTGGGAGTCGGCTATGACAGCATTGATGCAGTTCACGCCGCATCGCGCGGCATTATCGTTACCAACACGCCCGATGTGCTTAGCGATGAAGTGGCCGACACGGCCATCGGACTGATGATCATGACGGCGCGCGAACTGTCGGCCGCAGAACGCTGGCTGCGCGACGGGAAATGGGTCAACGCCCCCTACCCGTTGACCAGAGGCACCTTGCGCAAGAAGAAACTCGGCATTCTCGGCCTAGGCCGAATTGGCAAGGCCATTGCATCGCGCGCCGCGGCGATGGGCATGGAAATCCATTACCACAACCGCAGTCGCCAGCCCGATGTGCCCTATGCCTATTGTTCGTCGCTTGAAGACCTTGCCACGCGTTGCGATGTGCTCATGGCCGTTGCCCCTGGCGGACCGGCAACCCACCACATTGTCAATGCTGACATATTCCGGGCGCTTGGACCCGAGGGCATTTTCATAAATGTCGGGCGCGGTTCAGTTGTCGACGAGACAGCTCTGATTGCCGCGCTGCAAAACAAAACCATCATGTCAGCCGGACTGGATGTCTTTGAAAATGAACCGCATGTGCCGCAGGCCCTGATCGACCTGGACCAGGTTGTGCTTCTACCGCATGTGGCATCTGCTTCCGTTGATACACGCAATGCCATGGCACAATTGCAGGTGGATAATCTGATACAGTGGTTTTCCAGTGGCGCGCCCATATCACCTGTTGCAGAAACGCCCTGGCCGCAGCCGTCCAGCGATTCCTGAAGGGGGCAAATACCCGCAAAACAGACCGGTATCGCATCATCGCCCACGCCTGTATTTGCAGTGAACCGCTGGACTGTAATCAGGCTGGGTGTTCTGGCGCGGAAATGTCGCTCGATGTTTGTCCGATTACCGTCCCTTCTGTTCAGAACATTCGTGTCTGTTCACAAATTCAATGGCCGCACACATGCCTTTGGCATATTCCATCCAGGAAAATCGGTTGTTTTATGAAAGCCAGACATATTCAAGCTGAAAGGCGCTGGCTCAAGGTGGCAGCAGTTGGGGAAAAAATGGAGAGGCAGGGTGCAAACGCTGAGGCGCAACGCATAACACCCTGCCTTCCTTTTGCCGATGCAACCCGGGCGACATGGGCTACATACAACCGACAACCAATCTCAAAGGTGTGCGGCTATGCCACAAATCACCTGTCACCTGGTAAAATCCACTACATTTGCGCCTGACGAAAATTGGTCATATGCCTAAATATTGAACACCAAATCCGAATCAAGGATCCAAATTCCTTTTGTGACAGCCCCAACGTATGCGAGATGAATACAATCCTCAATCACCCGAATGGGTGACACTATAATTTGCTCTGCGTGCACTGGCAAACCACTTTCACCGCACAAAAGTCGTAAAACATCGGAATAACCGCCATCTCAGGCATTGAATCTGAAAATCGGTTGCAGCCCCGGTATCAGATTATGCATAAGTGTCGGTAAGCATTGTGTGGTGCAGGGGAAAACCATTTGAGTGATGAACCGGAAACGGCGGTGGAGCCTGCCCAAAGGGTGCAGATCAAGATCAGCATTGCCAAGCAATTGCTGGCAAGATCTGCAACTGCGGTCACATCTTCAATTCTGTTTGCCTGCGTATCCGGTACCATGCTGCATTTTAATGCAGACAATCGTCTGGTGGTCCTGTGGATACTGTCGGTGGTCCTGTCCGGGTGTCTGGCAATTTTCTATCTGATTGTCGCGAAAAAACATCCCTTCAACGCGCAAAATATTGATAAATATCTGTTTTTTAACACGTTCAACGCCCTCTGCGCTGGGATCGCCTGGGGCGTTGGCATGGTGCTGCTGACCGATCTGGAGTCGAATCAATCGATTGCAATCACATTTCTGATTGTCTCGTGTTTTGGTGCCGCTGCCATCATCAGCCACGGTGCCTATCCAAGATCTTATGGCGCGGCGGCATTACCGGCCTTGCTGATATATAGCGCCAATCTGTTGTTTTTTGCGCCTGCGCCGCAAAACCTTCTTGGTTTCGTTTCCCTCCTGTTGCTCGTTGCCTATTTCCTCATTGCGATCAACTTGCACAGAAATCTGCTGGCAACGCTGATTTTGCGGGAGCAGCAAAAAAAGATGATGAGTGAGTTGCGCACGCAACGTGATGCCATCCGCAGAGCAAACGAAAACAAAACGCGTTTTTTGGCGACCACCAGCCACGACTTTGCTCAACCTTTGCACACAATGGGCAATTATATATCCGCGCTACGCAATTCGCTGACCGAGCCTCAACAACATGAATTGCTGCAAAAACTCGAAGCGAGCTGGCGCAGCATGGGCAATCTGCTGGACGGGCTCTTGGATATCTCACGGCTTGAAGCCGGTGCAATCGTGCAGAACCGGCAACCGGTTGATCTGACAAGACTGGTCCAAAATTTTGTCGATGAATATTCAGAAACAGCCAAACAAAAACACATAGAATTGCGAACCCAACTGGATCTGCAAACGGCCGATACGGATATCAATCTGTTTAGTCGCGTTGTGCGCAATATTTTGTCCAATGCGATAAAATTCACCCCGACGGGTGGGGTCATTACAGTGACTGTGCAGGGTCATGACAACCATATTGTGTTCAAGGTAGCAGATACGGGAATTGGCATCCCGAAAAGCCGACAATCGGACATTTTTGAAGAATATGTGCAATTGGACAATCACCATAGGGAAAGACACAAAGGGCTTGGCCTTGGATTATCCATTGTCGGGCGGCTCTGCGAACTTCTGGACATCGATATTGAGCTGGAGTCCGAGGAAGGAAAAGGTGCCTGTTTTACGTTTCATGTGGCCAAATCTGAGGAAATCGCCGAAACGCCTTCCCCTTGGGAACCCCATGCAGCGCTGAGATTGGCCGTCCTTGTCATTGATGACGAAAGAGAAATCCGCGACAGTATGTCGGTTCTTCTTTCTGACTGGGGGTGCGAAGTTTTCAGCGCGCGCTCCGGCGACGAAGCTGTGGAGCTCATCAACGCACTTGATATTCATCCCGATGGTGTCATCGCTGACATGCGCTTGAAAGGCGGCGAAACAGGCGTGGACGTGCTCATTCGCATTCGCAATCTGCTTGGAAGCGAAATCCCGGCCATCTTTGTTACCGGAAATATCGATGGCAATGGCAATATGCCTCGACCGTCAGGCACCAAATTGCTGACAAAGCCTGTCGATGCCAGCACAATGCACAGGGAATTGAGGCTGCTTGCCCGTTCTTCCTCCATCCTGACGGCAAGTGTTACCGAGCCGCACAAGGAAAATGCCTGAACGTTCTGCAGCGTCCCGCAAAAGGTTCAAATATGTCCCATCGACTGCGCCATGCGCACGCAGGCGGCCCGGGTCTTTACATTGAGTTGTTTGAACAATCTCTTGACGTGCGTTTTTACGGTGTTCTCACTGACATTGAGGGCGCCGGCAATCTCGCGGTTGGAAAAGCCCTGCGATACAAGTTGCAATACTTCCAACTGCCTTTGGCTGAGCTCGGTGCCGCCAGTGTCGCATTTGTTTTCCGGCGACCTTTCGCTGTCAGTATAGGCGCTCCACAATTGCGGCGGCAAATAAATATCACCGGCCAGGATCGTATCGAGCGCTTCGGCCAGCATTTCTGACGATGACGATTTTGGTAAAAAACCCTGCGCGCCCAATCGCAGAGCCTCCTCGACCGGAGGTGCCGTGCTGATGCCGGAAACGATGAGAATGGGTGCTTTTACACCGCGAGTACGCAATGCCTTGATAAATGCAATGCCGTTGAGACTGTCCATGATCAGATCAGAAATGATCAGATCAAATTTTTGTCCACCGTCCACCAGGCGAATTGCAGCCAATGGCGAGGTGATGGTCGTACAACGGTAAGACTTGTTTATGCTGGCAAGCAAATGAACCAGCCCGTCGGCGAACATCTGATGGTCGTCCACAATTGCAATTTTAATCAACTTTTCTGTAGCCATCACAAGAATTGGTATCATGCACTCGGTCTATCGAACAGTTCAAAACGCTCCACCATGCGCACATCCTTGTGATCGCTGCCCTGGTCACCTTTCCCTGACTGCGGTTGCAAACCCGAAGTTGGAGCCAGACTTTTCCTGCCGCGAGGGCTGCATGTTCGCTAACTCTCCGCAATGACTCTAAGTCTGCCCACACTCACGATTGATGGGCAGGCTCAGATACCTCATTTCAGCCTTTGGGGCGTTTGCAGCAATTTACAGCAACTAAAACGCTTCTGCACGCGCCTTTTCCCAATCGCTGCGATAGGCTTCACGCACTTTGCCCGACAACAATTCGCCAGGCTCAAGGTAATTGTGTGTTGTTCCAAACGGCCGCTCCGATTCATCGGCCACGCGCTGGTGGATATGATCTGGCGTCAATTCATCAGGTGACAACATGCCCATGGCGCCCACAAGATCAAGAAAGCTCTCGACCGTTGCCGCATGAAACCGGGCGACGTGTTTCTGGCGCAAATTTATATCGACGGCCTTGGCCCGATTTTTGTCCTGAGTCGCAATGCCGGTGGGACATGTGTTGGTATTGCAACGCACGGCTTGAATGCATCCCAGCGCGAACATCATCGGGCGGGCCACATTGCACATGTCCGCACCCAGGGCAATTTTTTCAATCATATCGAACCCGGAGACCACCTTGCCGCTGGCTATCAACCGAATATCTTTTCTGATCCCGGCGCCAACAAGGCATGATTGGACGAATGCCAGCCCCTCATTCAACGGGACTCCCAGCCGATTGGTGAACTCGACCGGCGCTGCACCGGTCCCGCCTTCAGCGCCATCGACTGTAATGAAATCGGGCGTAATTCCCGTCTTCACCATGGCTTTGACAATACCCATGAACTCCCGGTGATGACCAATACACAGTTTGAAACCAACCGGTTTTCCGCCGGCGGCATCGCGCAATTGAACGACAAAATGCAGCAGGCCTTCCGGCGTGGAAAACGCCGAGTGGGCCGGTGGCGAAATGACATCCTTGCCCATGGCAACGCCGCGAATGCGCGCGATCTCTTCATCCACCTTGGCTGCCGGCAGGACCCCTCCATGGGCCGGTTTTGCGCCCTGCGACAGTTTGATCTCGATCATCTTGACGGCGTCACGATTGGCATTTTCAGCAAATTTGGCTTCATCGAAATTGCCAACGGCTGTCCGGCAGCCAAAATACCCCGTGCCTATCTGCCATGTGATGTCTCCGCCACCAGCCAGATGATAGGGGCTCAAGCCACCCTCTCCCGTATTATGGGCAAACTGGCCGAGCCTGGCGCCCGCATTGAGTGCGTGAATGGCATTTGAACTGAGCGCACCAAAGCTCATTGCGGAAATGTTCAGCCGTGAGGCCGAATAGGGTTTTTTGCATTGTGGCCCACCAACCATGATCCGCCCCTGTTGCGGGTCGACCTTCTTGGGTGCCAGGGAGTGGCTGGCGCGCACAAACCCGACCTCCATCAGGTCAAGCTGGGTGCCAAAGGGCTGGGTATCATCAGAGCCGGTCGCCCTGGCGTAGACCAATTCGCGTTGCAGACGATTATAGGGTTTGCCGCTTTCATTGGTCTCAACGAAATACTGGCGTATTTCAGGACTTATGAATTCAAGTGCATAGCGCAAATGGCCAACAACGGGGTAGTTGTGCAACACATTATGCGTGGCCCAGAACATGTCGAATATTCCCAGCAGGATAAACGGCACCACCAAAACCAGCGCCCACCAGAAAGGTGGCCAGACCTGCGCAATTGAGCCAACGATCACCAGGGCCACCACCGACACTGCATAAAACACCATACGCATCATTTGGGAATTCCTCTTTCCTGTCGTGTTATGCAGGCCACTTTGACTGCCCAAACGGCAATGTCTGCTGGTTGGCAGATTTTCGCAAATGCCACTTGCTCCAATGGCTTGCAACCATACAGGCAAAAGCTTCCAATCTGTTTCACGGAAATATTTGCAGAAAACACACCAATCAAAACAATACCTGACAACAGACACAATGACGGCGCAATTCTGCCGCGAATCTGCAGCTAATGACGGCACGCTCAATTGTCGGCATTCAACTGACGTGGCGAACTCATTCAGGAGAAACCAGAAATGAAAAAGAACAAAATCATACCAGCAATGATCGCAGTGGCTGCGGCAGCCATATTGCAGACATCTCCAATCAATGCTGCTGACGCTCCATGGGCAGCAGCACCAGAGCCGATCGCAGCAAAACAGCGCTTCGTCAAAACGGGAATGTTGACCTGTATAAACCATGGCGGCTTTGGCTATGTCATCGGATCATCCCATGACCTGACCTGCACATTCAAAAACCTGCGCGGCAACCGCTCAAGTGAACAATACGATGAGTCGATCACAAAAGTTGGTCCGGATATCGGTTACAAACAGCGTGGCAAGCTGGTCTGGGCTGTTTATGCACCCAGCTATCAGGTGCCTGAAGGTCGGCTGGACGGCACCTATCTGGGTGTCTCGGCAGAAGTCGGTCTTGGTGTTGGCCTGGGTGCCAACGTGCTCACCGGCAATCTGAAGAACAACCTCAATCTTGTTCCCCTCAGTGTTTCCAGCAATATTGGCCTCAACGCCTCAGTCGGCATTGGCGCTCTCACCCTTACAAGCGCTTCGGCCTCTCAGTAAGGTCTATCAAATTTCACGAATACAAACCCGATTGCCCGCCAGGACAATCGGGTTTTTCGTCTGATGAGAGGCTCTGTTGTCTTCAAGCGGAGATGAAAATTGGAATTGTCTTTCAGTCCCCGGCAGGCTCAAGCCGGGCAAGCGCATTTTTGCACCAGTTTATCCAGCCGTTCTCATATTCCATGCCCAGCTCCAGACCCATCAGCTTTCCAAGGTCGCCTGGTTCCGGTTCGCCATGGCTGAAACGTACATCCCTGATATGATGATATTGCGCCAATTGTTCGCGGTGCGCAGCCAATCGGGCGGTGATTTGCTTAATCAAAGCACGCTTGTCAATGTGCTCGATCGCCTGCAGCCTTACCAGAAGGTCGTCCTTTATCAGCGCCGGTGCCACAGGCTTTCGGGACCATTCGAGCAAAGCCTGCCTGCCTGCATCGGTCAGGCAATAAACGATTCTGTTCGGTTTTCCTGACTGGATTTCCTCGTCGGATAGCACGTAACCACGCTGGCCCAGTTTTTTCAGTTCGCGATAGATCTGCGGATGGGTGGCATGCCAAAAAAAACCGATGGAAGTATCGAAATATTTGGCCAGGTCATAGCCGGACATGGGACGTTCCGTCAGGCAGACAAGAATGGCGTCTGAGAGAGCCACTGTTTGGAAACTCCATTTTTGATTTGTCTTTTTTATTGAATTTTGCCTATATGTGTCAATGCACATATAATTATCGAGGACATGGATTCATTCAACTGGAGGGCAAAATGGATCAATTGACGGGATTGCACCCCGAAGCAGTAATGAAGCTTCAACAGTGGCACCGGATGCTGGAAAACAGCGACCTTAGCGGTCTGACGGATATAATTTCCGAGAATATTGTCTTCAGATCCCCCGCCGTATTTACACCTTTCGCTGGAAAACCGGCGTTCCTGACGATCATAGGTTCAGCCATCTGAATCTTTGAGGATTTTCGCTACCTTCGACAATTTGCCTCGCCTGACGGAAAAAACGCAGTGCTGGAATTTGAAGCACATATAGCCGGCACACACCTCAAGGGTATCGACATGATCCGCTTTGGCGACAGCGGTCTGTTCGAGGAATTCGAAGTGATGATCCGCCCGGCCAATGGCCTTGCCGAGCTTGCCCGGCGCATGGGTGAACTGGCAGGCCCGGGCCTTGCAAAAATCCGTTCATCCGGCACCTAGTGGTTTTCAGCCAGCGACCCAGCCAGCCAGACCAGCCCATCGCGTACAGGATTGATCAATGACAGCCTATCCACATATTTTCACCCCACTAGATCTCGGCTTTGCAAATCTGCCGAACCGCATCCTGATGGGATCCATGCACACCGGCCTTGAGGACCGCAAAGCCCACGACCGGGTGGCGGCCTATTTTGCAGAACGCGCCCGTGGCGGCGTCGGCCTGATCGTTACCGGCGGCGTTGCACCCAATGTGGAAGGCGCGGCCCTGCCGGGTGCTGGAAAGCTGACCATGATGGAAGAAGTGTCCGACCATCTGCCGACCACGCAAGCCGTCCACGCAGAGGGCGGCAAGATAGCCATGCAGATTCTGCATTCCGGGCGCTATGCCTACCACCCGGGCGGGGTTTCGGCATCGGCCGTCAAATCCCCCATATCCCCCTTTGCGCCCATCGAACTGGATGAGGCTGGAATTGAAAAACAGATTGCAGATTTCGCCAATTGTGCAGCCCTTGCCAGAGAGGCTGGATATGACGGTGTCGAAATCATGGGGTCAGAGGGATATTTCATCAACCAGTTTCTGGTGACCCATACCAACAAGCGCACCGATGCGTGGGGCGGCACCTATGAAAACCGCATGCGTCTGCCGGTTGAAATTGTCAAACGCGTGCGCAAGGCGGTGGGTGATGACTTTATCATTATTTACCGTCTTTCCATGATCGACCTGATACCCAATGGTTCAACCTGGCAGGAAGTGGTGCAGCTTGCAAAAGCAGTCGAAGCGGCAGGTGCAACCATCATCAATACGGGTATTGGCTGGCATGAAGCCCGTATTCCCACGATCGCGACCTCGGTGCCGCGCCGTGCCTTCACCTGGGTAACAAAACGCCTGATGGGTGAAGTGTCCATTCCGCTGATCACGTCGAACCGCATCAATTCGCCGGAGGTGGTCGAGCAGGTTCTGGCCGATGGCTGCGCAGATATGGTTTCCATGGCTCGACCATTTCTTGCCGACCCGGAATTTGTAAACAAGGCAAAACAGGGACGTTCCGATGAGATCACCCCCTGCATCGCCTGTAATCAGGCCTGTCTGGACCATACGTTCCAATTGAAACTGTCATCCTGTCTCGTCAATCCGCGTGCCTGCCATGAAACGGAACTCAATTATTTGCCCACCGAAAACCCGCGCAGGATCGCCATTGTCGGTGCGGGGCCAGCCGGATTGTCAGCCGCACTGGTCGCTGCACAGCGTGGACATCATGTGACGCTTTTTGATCAGGCAAAGGAGATTGGCGGGCAACTCAACATGGCAAAACAGATACCGGGCAAGGAAGAGTTCATTGGCCTTGTGGACTATTACAAGCGCCAACTGGAACTCAAACAGGTCAAGTTGGTCCTGGGTAAACCGGTCGATGCGGACACCCTGTCCGACCAGGGTTACGACGAGGTCATCATCGCAACCGGTGTGCTGCCGCGCGATCCGCAAATTCCCGGCCAAACACACCCAAAGGTCTTGAACTACATTGATGTCTTGCGTGATCGCAAACCCGTTGGCAAAAAGGTTGCGGTGATTGGCGCAGGCGGCATCGGGTTTGATGTGTGCGAGTTCCTCGCCCATGGTGATGCATCACCAACCGAGGACCTTGACCTGTGGAAACGCGAATGGGGCGTCGGCGACCCGGCATTGACCCCCGGCGGACTGAATCCCGAAGGGGCACAGCCGGAACAATCGCCACGGGAAATCACTCTCCTGCAACGCAAGGCCAAAAAGCATGGCGCAGGCCTCGGCAAAACGACAGGCTGGATTCACCGCGCCGCATTGGCCATGAAAGAGGTGAAAATGCTTGGCAACGTCAACTATGAGGAAATCGGCGACAAAGGCCTCTACATCTCCTTTGGAGCGGAGCGGCGCGACCCTCAATGGCTGGATGTCGACACCATCGTATTGTGCGCCGGGCAGGTTTCTGAAAACCATTTGGCGGCCGAGCTGGACAGCCGCAACGTCGCGAACCGGATCATTGGCGGTGCATTTCAGGCCGGCGAACTCGATGCCAAACAGGCCATCGACCAAGGTTGCCGCATGGCGGCTGCGCTATAAAGCGGTTTATCCTGAATGTGAGTCATTTGATGGCGAAAAATCGGTCCAGTCGGCTAGACGCGTTGCGCAGCGCGATGTGGTACATCAGGCAAGCGATGCAACGACGCCGATGGGCCGATTTTGCCCTTTTGAAAACAGCCCGTTGCAGTCAACAGCCAACAGATTGAATCCGGCAGCCAGTTCCTATGGCACCCTGCCCGACTAGATCTGGATCTCCAGATGTGGACGACCATTGGAGGTTCTTTTCGGGGAAACTCCAGTTCCGTCAATCACGCCGTGAACACGTTGGCGAAAATTTGAGAAACTGTCGAATGTGACCACATCCACAGGTTCGTCAAAATGAAGCGTAACGCGGAACCGATCGTTTGCCGGCAATATTTGCACGGCAATCACCCGGCCGGTGAAAGCCTGACCAAGATAGCTCCCGCTTACCCGTTCACCCACGTGGACAGGTGTCGTTGGCGTGTTGCTTGCGACCCGCGCAAACAGAGTATTCCAGTCCTTGAATCCGTATTGATGCGCGATGGCTTCAAGTGCTTTTGAGTGCCCGATGGTCGGGCCTGTTTCACTCAGGGATTTGCGCAGCCGTTTGGCCTGATCCTTGAGTGCTTGCAATGTTGGTAATTCGATAGACATGTTTCGCCTCTTGCAGTTTACGCACGCCGAAGAAAAACGGTACTCGCATTGCCATCAGTCCGCATGCACTGAAATTGGCGTTATATGTTCAAAGGGGACTTCACCATGGTGTGAACCAGCGAGTGGCAGGTGCCCCGACCTTTCCCATCATCTGGTTGGTCGCGGGCACTTTGTCAAGGCCATCTGATAGACTGCTCTTGATGCCAAGCTGGAAAGATGACCACGGTTGCCTGCAATTGCGCATTCGGGCTTGGCTGCCTGGTCCGGCCTATGACCATGCCATTGCCGATCATCAGGCCGATTTGAATTCCGGATTGTAGATAAGGCCGATGGCATTGCCAAAAGGATCACTGACCGTCGCAACGACGATCTGACCACCAACATTTGCGGCAGGATCCATGATGGTCGCGCCCAGTTTGACGAAATGCGCAATGGCTTTTGCAATGTCCTCCACGCCCCAATAGGACAGGACATTGCTCGTCTTTTCGTCTGACGGCATATCATCGGGCATCAGCCCCAGCTCAAACCCTCCGATATTGAAACCCACGTAAAAGGGTTCATCAAAATAGGGCGATTGATCAAATGCCTCACCATACCATTTTTTGGCGGCATCAAGGTCGTGCACCTTGTAGATCGTCGTTCTGAGCCCGAGAATGGAAGCGGCCATATTAGGTCCCTTGATGTGGTGTGGTGGAAAGAAGGCGCCTTCTGCATTCAAAACACCCAGGTGCTGATCGTGCAACACATCCCGACCAGGGCGCAATCAATTTCATGAAGAACGGTTTTCAGACTTGTTATTGAACATATGCCGCTCTACGGGTTTTCGAGGACATCCATACAGGGTCGCGGGCTATGACAGATATGTCAAAAAACTTACCATCACTCAAACAGATAAGAGAAGCCAGCGAGACGCTTGACGGACGCATTGTCGCGACTCCCGTCCTGAACCTCAGCCACGACCCGATTGTTGATTTGCTGGGTCAACACGTCTCGATGAAACTTGAGCTGTTTCAGCACGCCGGCTCTTTCAAGGCGCGCGGCAATCTGTTGGGGATGGACCGGCTTGATGCCACGCAGCGTGCCGCGGGCGTTATCGCGGCCAGCGGTGGCAACCATGCGCTTGCTGTTTCATGGGCTGCCCAGAAGTTGGGTGTGGCGGCGACAATCATCATGCCTCGGGCTACGGACCCTCTGCGGATCGAGGGCTGCAAGGCATTTGGTTCATCGGTTCTGCTGGTCGATGACATTGCCTCGGCCTTTGATCTGATGAACTCAAAGGCCGCCAACGATGGGCTCACCATGATGCATCCTTTCGAAGGGGAGCACATGACGCTTGGTGCAGCCACCTGCGGCACGGAAATTCTCAATGCGCTGCCTGATCTGGATGTCATGGTCGTTGCGGTGGGCGGCGGCGGACTGATCAGCGGCATTTCTGCGGCGATCAAACAGGCAAGACCCACCTGCGAAATCATCGGTGTTGAACCGTTTGGCGCCGACAGTCTGTTCCAAAGCCTCGAGAAGGGTGAGCCCGTGCGCATAGGCAAAGTGAACACCATCGCCGATAGCCTTGGATCGCCTGCAGCCCTGCCCTATTCCTTTGCCATCGCACAGAAATTTGTAAAGCGGGTCATTCGCATTGAAGACAATGCTATGCTGGAGGCCATGGGCTTCATGCGCGACCACTTGAAACTCATGGTCGAACCGGCCTGCGCCGCTGCACTGGCGGCAGCGATGGGACCTTTGCAGGATGAAATCCGGGGCAAAAGGGCTTGCCTTCTTGCCTGCGGCTCCAACATCGGACTGGAGCGTTACAATTTGTTATTAAGCAAACATCAAGCTCGGACATGACCGGCCATTGCACCGGCCAACATGGCGCAAAAATAACGCCGACGTATAGACATGCAGCACACATTGGCTTAAGGCGCTGTCGTCCATGAATTCCACCCGCAAGCGGGTTTTCAAACGTGGGGACCGCCATCGATCATTCCGGCATCCAGACCGGCATGATTTTGGCGGCTTGCGGAAAACCCAGCCAGCCAGACAGCTTTCACAAAGCACCATTCCTTGCCCGGGAGCCATTATGAAAAATCTCAATGAAGAAACAGTCCTGTCGGTCCACCATTGGAATGATACCCTGTTCAGCTTCAAGACCACTCGCAATGCAGGCTTTCGGTTCCGCAATGGTGAATTTACCATGGTTGGGCTTGAAGTGGATGGCCGTCCGCTGTTGCGCGCCTATTCCATGGCGAGCTCAAATCATGAAGATACACTTGAGTTTTTCAGCATAAAAGTGCCGAACGGTCCGCTGACATCCAAATTGCAGCATCTGCAAAAAGGTGAATCCGTTCTGATCGGCACAAAGCCGACCGGCACGCTGGTGACCGACAATCTGCTACCGGGGAAAAACCTCTATCTTCTGGGAACCGGCACCGGTCTGGCACCGTTTCTCAGCCTGATCAAGGATCCGGATGTTTATGAGCGCTTTGAAAAGATCGTCTTGGTCCACGGCGTCCGCTTCATCAAGGATCTTGCCTATCAGGACTACATATCCAACGAACTCCCCGCCCATGAATACCTCGGTGCGCTTGCCAGTGAAAAACTGATCTATTACCCCACAGTGACGCGCGAACCGTTCCGCCACAACGGGCGCATCACAGAGTTGATGGAAAATGGAAAACTGTTTGATGATATCGGTTTGCCGCAGATCAACAAGGACGACGATCGTGCCATCCTGTGCGGCGGTCCGCAAATGCTGGAAGACACACGTCTCTTTTTTGAAGGGCGCGGCTTCACAGAGGGAACGCGGGCCAATCTCGGCAGCTTCCTGATTGAAAAGGCCTTCGTCGAAAAGTGAAATCCGTGTGACTGCGCCCAATAAGGGCGGACACACAATCCGCATCAGCAGCATCTGCTTCAATGTGTAAATCTGCAATCGGCGCCGGTCTGTTTGCGGATATCTGACTGCGCGCGCAGCAAAAGCCAATTCGCTTTCGAACGCGAATTAGAGCCTGTCTTGT
>TARA_R110001599_G_scaffold29407_1_pt1 | contig 52921 bp, 39 predicted proteins | sample TARA_R110001599 | Tara Oceans TARA_R110001599 (sample SAMEA4398360) | marine metagenome | biome: Polar Biome; feature: [MES] marine water layer (ENVO:01000295) within the mesopelagic zone...; material: water (ENVO:00002006), including particulate matter (ENVO:01000060) such as...... | reverse complement strand
CCGCCGCTTTCCTCTTTCCACTCCCAGACTTTTGCGACAAATTCCTCGCGGGTGAAATCGGTGCGCTTCTGCTGCTGCTCGTTCATCTGGCGCTCGACCACCATCTGGGTGGCGATGCCGGCGTGATCCATCCCGACGACCCACAATGCGTCCTTGCCCTTCAGCCGCTCGTGCCGGATGATGATGTCCTGCAATGTATTGTCGAGTGCGTGGCCGATATGCAGGCTGCCGGTAACATTGGGCGGCGGGTTGACGATCGTGAACGGCTCGCGATCATCGCGCTCCGGCCGGAAAAGGCCCTTGGTTTCCCAATGCTCATACCAGCGTGCTTCAATGGCGGCGGGGTCGAAATTTTTATCTAAGGTCATGCTGAGCCTTTGGCATTGGTTTTGGTGCGAGACAACAGTCTAATCATCATTGTGAGCGTAGCGAAGTCATCCAGAGCGGTACGCGCGGCTCTGGATGGCTTCGTCGCTTTGCTCCTCGCAATGACACGGAGAATTAGATTGCCAGAATGGCGTCAATTTCTGCATTGGCTTTGGCCCGCAACTGCCGTTTGCAGGCCTTGAATCCCGGCTGAGCCGCCAGTTCCTTCACACGCAATAGCGCGTGATCCAGCAACTGAGCTGGGTCAGCCAATTCGTCTGCCAATCCTGCGCTCAAAGCTTCTACGGGTGTCAGCAAATGCGAGGATAGCGATAACCGGCGGCGCCAGACAGGGTCGAGCCAATGATCGAGGATCGCTTGTGGTACGGGGGGGAAGGGAAGGCCGGCCTTGGCTTCCGGCAGTCCGATCTTGTAATCCCCCTGCGCGGCAATAATCCAGTCCGCCGCGAGCGCCATGATGCCGCCCGCGCCAATCGTGTTGCCGTTGAGCGCAACCACCACCGCACAGGGCAGGCGATGCAGCGCGGCCGCAAAGCGGTCAATCGCCGCCGCGGCCTGAATCTGGCCCGCCTTGTCCAGAGCCGCGGCGATTTTTGTGTCCATGCCGCAGGTAAAATGTTCGCCGGCTCCGGTCAGGACAATGCCGTTTTCGGGAGGGTCTTTCGCCAGCGCCTGCAAGGCCGCGATCCCTTCCTCAAGCAACTCGGGATGGAGCGTGTTGCGTTCGCCATTGGCGAGGGTGACGATCGTGGTGCCGTCGCGATCTTCGGTCGAAAAATAGGACACTAGTCTGTGCCTTCCTGACGATCAGCCGCTGTCCACCTGCCCATCCAGTCAAATACCGTGCGGTACCATTGGACGCTATTCTTGCCCTTGAGCACCCAGTGATTCTCGTCCGGGAAAATCAGCAATTTGGAGGGAATTTCCATTTCCTGGGACACCGTGAACGGCATGATGCTCTGGGTATAGGGGATGCGGAAATCCTTTTCGCCGTGGATGAACAGCGTCGGTGTTTTCCAGTTGGCGATCTTGTTGACGGGGTTCCATTTTTCCGGGTTGGGTCGCGACCACCAGTTGCCGCCATGATCCCATTGGTCGAACCACAATTCTTCCGTGCTCAGCGCCATCGCGCGCAGATCAAATACACCGGCATGGTTGATCAGGCAGTCAAAGCGGTCGGGCCAGTTGCCGGCGATCCAGTTCATCATATAGCCGCCATAAGACCCGCCGAGAGCACAGGATCGCTCGCCGTCGATTTGCGGATCGATTTCCAGCGCCGCTGCATAACCCAGCTTCAGGTCTTCCAGCGGCTTGCCGCCCCAATCCTGGTTGATGCTGTCGGTGAAATCTTGCCCGTAACCAACAGAACCATGGAAATCGATGGCAACTGCCGCGTAGCCCTGAGCCGCCATTACTTTCGGGTTCCAGCGAGTGGACCAGCTGTTGCCAAAACTGCCTTGCGGTCCGCCGTGGACGAGAAATGCCATCGGCAGCTTGCCGGTCGCGCCTTGGGGTTTGATGATCTGCCCCCAGACCTGCTCTCCGTCGGCACCGACAAAGTCGAACCTCTGGATATTGACCTTGTCGATCTCGGTCAGTTCGGGGCCATTGATATTCGTCAGCTGTGTGATCGTGCCGTCTGCCGAACGGCGATACAGGTCGGTGGGTGCCTGCAGGCTGTTCATGGTGTAAATCAGCGAGCCGTCCTGCAACGGAATGGTCGAGCCGACATTGCCGCCCGGTGTCAGGCGCGTGACTTTGCCCGTTTCGACTTCAACCGCGAATGCGGGATGATCGAGCACTTCCTGAGCGGTAACGATAAGATGTTTGTTGTCCGGCGTCCAGACGATCGAGCCGACCGAGCGGTCCCAGTCCTTGGTCAAGGCTATAGCTTCGTCCTCATCACTGCCCTGTTTGCGAAGTTTTACGACCAAGCGATCGGCTTCATAACCTGGCCGCTCCATCGCTGCCCAGGCCAGCCATTCGCCGTCCGATGAAAAGGCGGGCAGCGTGTCGGTAGCCTTGTTCTGGCCGGTGAAATTGACGGTCTCCTTGCCATTGACCATCGCCCCGTAAATATCGAGATTGGTCGACTTCGGTTCGTTCCGGTCAGCGGTTCTTAGGGTGAAGAAGACGCCATCCTCGCCCGGGACCCAGGTGATTTCTTCTCCGCCACCAAATGGTTTGGATGGGCTGTCACCCACGAGATTACCATCTAGTGCGGTGCCATCGCCCGCGACTTTTCCGTCTGCCAGGTCAAAGGCGAAAATCCGGCTGTAATTGCCGGGCGTTTCCCAGCTCGACCAGTGGCGGATGAACAGCTCGTCATATTCGCGACCGGTTCCGGGGCCGGGTTCTGCCTTGTTGCCGTCGTCTTCGCAGCCGAACGTCGGGCAGTCCCTCGCAATGTCACCCCAGAGCGCAATCTTGCCTCCGCTGTGCGATATTTTGAAACCGGAGATGTCGGCTTTTAAATCACTCGCTTGCACCGTTTCACCGACAGTACCCCCCGGCGCAATAACAGCATGCCAAAGCTGCTCGGAGCCGCTGGCATCGCTGAGATAATATAGGCTGCCATCCGGCGCATAAGCGGGACTATGTTCGCTTTTGCCAGCCTGATCTGCGATCCGGGACGGTACTGCATCGGGTGTGTTCAGGTCGAGGAGATAGAGCGCGCTGGACCGTTCGTGACTCTCCGGTTCGGTTTCGGTGACGTCATAGACGGCCCATTTCTCGTCCGGAGAAACGGCGACCGAACCCATGCGTTTCAACGTGGCAAGATCTTCCACGGTCATCGGCCGCGCCGACGCAAATGTTGGGGCTGTCAGTGCTGTCACGAGGAGAGCGGCGGTTGATATTCTGGAAAATTTTGTCATGGCCGACAGCTTAGCACGGCTATTCGACAAGGCAATTGGGATTACAGCAATTGGCTGAGGCTCGGAATCCTATTTCTCGCTCAGCCGCTTGATTTCGCGCGATACCATTTCTTCGACAAGTTCAGGCAGATTATGATCCAGCCATTGCTTGATGAGCGGTCGCATCAATTCGCGGGTCAAATCTTCCAGCGATGTGCCTCCGGATTGATGTTGAGGCGCGTGACGTTCCATTGCCTCTTTCTCGACCAGCGCCGATAGCGACTGACGCATGCTATCAAGCTTGTTGTCGTCGATCAGCCGCTCTTCCTTGCGGCGGTCTCCAAACACACCCTGTGCGGTTCGATTGCCATGTTCCGGCAGTTCGTTGGTCAGCTCGAGTACTTCTTCGATCGTGGTCGCAGGCTTCACGTCTGGGACGGCCTGCAGGGCCGGCTTCTGGGAGGTTTTCCGGCGTTGCTGGGGGCGATCATCATCGATGGCCTTGTCTTCGGCGATGATGCGTTTGATCGACGAGAGAATTTCTTCCATCGACGATTCCCTGTTTTGTTCAGCCATTTGCGAAACCCCCAAAGCTCATACTCGACCACCGGAACCCATCAACGCCATCCGGTCTAACGGCGTGTCGGTATTTCAGGCAGCGGCTCTATCTCCGCTTTTTGCGGCTGACTGTCAACGGTTCTGGTCGCTTGCGGTTCCGGATTAGGTTCGCTCTGATAGTCATAGAACATATCATCGACTCGGTCGTAGTTGACCGCCGGATCATAAAGCGGGCCGCCTTCCAGGCCGAGGTCACGCGCTTCCGCCCGCCCCATCGCGGCGAGCAAGGAAAAGCCTGCGACATAGGCGTTGCGACGTGCAGTCACCAACTGTACCTGCGCGTTGAGTAATTCCTGTTCGGCGTTCAATATGTCCAATATGGTCCGGTTACCGACGGAATTTTCCGCGCGCACACCCTCCAGCGAAAGGCTTGCAGCTGCCACGGCCCGCTCCGAGGACTGGATGACCTGCTCGGATGCGCGCCAACTTGAATAGGCGGCCCGAGTCTGCGAAATCACATCACGTTCTACTGCGATCAGCTGTTCATAAGCTTGACCGGAACGGGCCTGTGCCTGACGAATTTGTGCGGCAGGGCGCCCGCCCTGATAGATTGGCATGGTCGCTCTGACGCCAACTTCGGCAGTTGACTGTTCCTGCACGAATGTCGAGCCGGCTATATTGCCGCCAAGGGTTCCGTGATAATTCAGATAACGTCCCTGGGCGTAAGTCGAAACCGTCGGCTTATTGGCCGACCGGGCTGTTCTTATGTCAAATTCGGCGGCTTCGCTACGTTCTTTGGCGGCGAGCAAGTCCGGGTTATACGTCAGGGCGAGATCAACGGCCTGATCCGGTGTTTCCGGCAAATTCGGCAGCGGCGGAGGGGGCTCAAGATCGCCGGGTTCATTGCCGACAAGCGCGATATAATTTTCTTTGCTGGCGATCAGCCTGGCGCGCACGGTTTCGAGATCGCTTTTCGCTATTTCAAGCCTCGATTCCGATTGCGCGACGTCGGTTCGGGTCAGGTCGCCGATTTCGAACCGGTCGCTGGTCGCTTCCAGATTGACCGAGAGGACGCCGACATTGGCCCGGTTCAGCTTGACGATCGCCGTGTCACGAATGACGTCCATATAGGTAGCGACGACATTGCTGAAGATGCTCGCCTCGGTAGCGCGGAGATCGAATTGCCCGGCTTCCACTCTTGTTCTGGCAGCCTGCACGGCATTTTTTACGGCACCGCCGGAATAGATGGGTACGGTTATCGATCCGCCTGCTGTGGATTGGCGCAATGGCGCGGTAAAGCTATTGGCGCTGCGGATAAAATTCTCCTGAAAGCCAAAATCGCTGGTAGCGCTCGGTCGACCGTCAGCTTTGGCTATGGCAACATTTTCGTCGGTCGCTCGCTGGGCGGCACGCGCGCCGGAGAGGGTGGGGTTGGTTTGATAGGCGGCTACCAAAGCATCGCGCAGCGTATCGGCCTGGACCGGTGCCGATAGCATCGCCAGCATGGCCGTTCCAATGAGAAGGCGCCGTCTATTCATCTGTTCATTCTCCCGAACGGCCTAAAAATTGAAGCTTTTGGCTTTTTCAAAGCCGGGTAGAGGGCAGGCTCCGCAATCGGCAAAATATTGATAGCCGACATTATTCCCGGCGGTGCGGCCCAAGGCAAGGCGGGACACGCCATCGTTCATCACCGCAGCCACAATGCGCCCGTCCGGCGCGAGCTGGTCAACCAGGCTCTGTGGGATCTCTTCCACCAGTCCGTCGACAACGATCACGCTATATGGGGCAGATTTGGCCCAGCCAGCCGCGTGCTCACCGGTCTCGATCTTGACCCCGGGCGCGTCAGCCAGATTCTTTTGCGCTGCAGCCGCCAATTTTGCATTGGCTTCGACTGCCGTCACAGAGCCGCCGAGCTGTGCGAGCACCGCCGCCGTATAGCCTGTGGCAGCGCCGATTAGCAGGACATTGTCGTCCTTGGTTACGTGCGCCACATTCAATAGCCGTCCGGTGGTGAGCGGCGGATTCAAGGCCCGGCCTTCGCCGATCTGCACACCGCGATCGGCATAAGCGAAGCTGCGCTGAGCTGCGGGAACAAAATTTTCGCGGGCGATGTGGCTCATGGCCGCAATGACGCGGGGATCGCTAACGTCGGTGGTGCGCAACTGGCTGACAACCATGGCCTTGCGCATCTGCTTGAAATTTTCCTGACCCAAGAGTCGATCCTCCCAATGAATAACATTCCGTCCATGCCATGTCTGTATTATTTACACAATACACTATGGTGGAGATTTGTCGCTTCTAGCGGGGGTTGGCACGTGCGCCAAGATGGAATCCGGCTAATTTATGCCGATCGCGTCTTTTACTCGACAAACGGGCCGCCCAGACCGATCGGCAACATGAAAATATATTACCAAAACCGGGGCTGATAACGCAGGACGCAACTTTGGGTTGACTTTCCCCGCAAAGCGAAGCAATTCGCGCCCTCTCTCCGGCCCGATGGCGGAGTGGTGACGCAGCGGATTGCAAATCCGCGCACCCCGGTTCGATTCCGGGTCGGGCCTCCAGACAGAAATCCCTTGTTTATAAGTAACACAGGTTAAGAGAAGCTGGTGCGTCATTCCGCGCACTTAGGGCGATATAGAGACATTATAAGCCGTTCCAGAGACGGTAACCAATCCATAGTTTCGGCCCAAATGACCCATAGTCTCTGCGGCAAAAGGTACAGTGACGGTTTGGAGATGACTTAAATCCGACGGCAGCTTTGCATTCAATCGCCGCCGTTCAATTCCCACTAAGCCAAAAGCAGACGCTTTTCGTGTTCACCGAGGATTGTCCGATGTTGGGTTGGAAGTAATCATCTAAAAGTTCATATCCCGTTGACCGCAGCTGGGCCGACAGTCGACTAGCAGCTACCAAAGTCCGGCTCCGCGAAAACGGAGCCCAAGCGGAGACTGTATTTGCGGCTGCGGGTGCTGCGAGCAAGGCGATGGAATATTTGTAGAAATAGGAGTGAAGGCTATTTGTGATTTCCATCCACACTGATAGGTCAAGTTCACTGTTTCAGGAGAGCAACAATTTGCCACGTATTTTTGACAACATAGATAATAAACTTCTTCCAGAATTGGCCAAAGTTTTATCGGTTTCCGAAAGAGCAGATTTTTGCGTTGGCTATTTCAATCTGCGTGGTTGGCGAAACATCGATTCCCACATCGAGGACTGGTCCGGAAAAGATGGCAATGCGTGTCGATTGATTGTCGGCATGCATAAATCACCGGAGCAAGGCTTACGTGATAAACTAGCAACCGCGTTTCATGTAGAAGGAATCGACAACGCAAAAGCCTTGGAATTGAAAAAGGAACTTGCGGAAGAATTTCGCAATCAACTAGCACTTGGATCACCAACCAATGAAGATGAAGCAGGGCTTAGAAGGCTCGCTCGCCAAATTCGAAGTGGGAAAGTAATTGTAAAACTATTCCTCCGTCACACACTTCATGCGAAACTATACCTTCTGCACCGGAGCGATCCAGTCAATCCAAAGGTGGCATTTGTCGGAAGCAGCAATCTGACTTTTGCTGGATTATCTTTGCAAGGAGAATTGAATGTCGATGTTATGGATCACGACGCCTGTGATAAACTTGATGAGTGGTTTCAAAACCGTTGGAATGACCGGTGGTGTATTGATATTTCAGGCGAATTAGCGACGATAATTGAGGAAAGTTGGGCCGGTGAAACCCTTGTCGATCCCTACTATGTTTATATAAAAATTGCCTATGAACTGTCTCAGGAAGCAAGGCACGGACAATCAGAATTCAAAATCCCCTCGGTGTTTGGAAACAAACTGTTCGATTTCCAAACTAATGCCGTAAAAGTTGCAGCGCATCATTTCAACAAGCGGGGTGGCGTAGTTATTGGAGATGTCGTGGGTCTAGGAAAGACCATTATGGCATCGGCCCTTATTAAAATTCTTGAAGATAGCTATGGGCGCAGTTTGATCATTTGCCCCAAAAACTTAGTAGAAATGTGGAAGGACTACGCCGATACTTACGAACTCAATGCTAGGATTGTACCGCTTTCACAAGTTGAGAGCATTCTACCAGAATTGAAGCCATTTAAAACGGTATTGATTGATGAGAGTCATAACCTTCGAAATCGAGAAGGTAAGCGATATAAGGCAGTGGAGGATTACGTTCGATCGTTCGATTGTCGATGCATTTTGCTTTCCGCAACGCCTTATAATAAATCATTTATCGACCTATCTTCACAACTTCGCTTATTTGTTGAAGATGATCAGGATATTGGAATTCGTCCTGAAGCGTTGATCCGTGAGATCGGCGGAGAATCGGAGTTCGTACGCAAGCACCAATGTTCTGTCCGGTCACTCGCCGCATTCGAAAAAAGCGATAAGGCAGATGATTGGCGCGAAATGATGCGCCTATACATGATACGGCGAACACGCAGTTTCATCCTTCATAACTATGCAGAAACGGATGAAGATAATGGACGAAAGTATATCACATTCGAGGATGGCACACGCTCGTATTTTCCTGTCCGTCAACCAAAAACCGTCAAGTTTGAAATCAAAGATGATAATCCCGACGATCCCTACGCGAAGGCTTATTCTGATGCGGTAGTTTCCGCCGTAGCTGGTTTGAAACTTCCCCGCTATGGATTGGCTAATTATCTAACCGCCAACCCAGCCGATCCGCCAACACCAACCGAAGACAGAATAATGGACGGACTTGGCCGTGCCGGAGTTCGTCTCATGGGATTTTGCCGAACAAACTTGTTTAAACGATTGGAAAGTGGCGGGCCTGCATTCATTCAATCCATTCAGCGCCACATCATGCGAAACCTGGTCTACATGCATGCTCTGGACAATGGCATGCCTGTCCCCATTGGCTCGCAAGATGCCGAACTTATCGATTTGACCGATGAGGATGCGGATTCAGAGGCTGCGAACGCTTTATTCGCTGAAGATGAAGTTACCGATGACGAAAAAGAGACATCGATTGAAACCGACGAGCTTGTAAAACTGCAATCGCAGGCGGAATACATCTATGGAATTTACACTAACGCTAAGGCGCGGCGCTTCAAATGGCTGAAGACCGAATTTTTCCGACCGACGTTGCGCGCCGACCTGATGGCTGATGTTGAAGCGCTGCGTGATGTTTTACATATCTGCGGAACTTGGGATGAAGATCGTGACACCAAATTGCGCGCTCTTATAGACCTTATTCGAATTGATCATCCGGAAGAAAAAATCCTCGTATTTACTCAGTTTGCAGACACGGCGAGATATCTGGAACAGGCTTTGTCGAACGTGGGTATTTCCGCAATCTCTGCTGTAACCGGGCAATCAGAGAACCCCAGCCGACTGGCGTGGCGTTTCAGTCCCAAATCCAACAAGAAAGAAGATGTTGCTGAATCCGATGGTGAAATCAGAATTTTGATTGCTACTGATGTTCTTTCCGAGGGCCAAAACCTTCAGGATTGCGCCACCATTGTGAACTTCGATTTACCCTGGGCAATTATCAGGTTGATACAACGTGCAGGGCGTGTGGATCGCATCGGCCAGCAGGCGGATACCATCAATTGCTATTCTTTCCTTCCCGCCGATGGAATCGAACGAATCATCCGACTTCGATCTCGTGTTCGGACACGGCTCGAAGAAAATAAGGAAGTCGTGGGATCAGATGAAGCTTTTTTCGAGGATGACGATCAGAAAAACCCTATTCAAGACCTCTATAGCGAGAAGGCGGGTATTCTTGATGGCGATGAAGATGGCGAAGTCGATCTTGCCTCACACGCTTTTCAGATCTGGCAAAACGCGATTAAACAGAACCCAAAATTACAAAAAACGGTTGAAGACCTCCCAGACGTCGTTTTCGCGACCAAGAAAATTCCAGACATTCCCGACGCCAAGGAAGGGGCGCTTGTGTATATACGAACGCCAGATGACAATGATTCTCTAGCTTGGATGGATCAAAGGGGTGAAGTGGTTACTCAATCACCCTTGGCAATACTTCGAGCCGCCGAATGCTTGCCAGATGAAACTGCCTTGGAGCGAACAGATTACCACCATGAGATTGTTCGCAAAGGCATCGAACATTTGATGCTGGAAGAACACAGCGCACACGGAGCTTTAGGTCGGCCATCGGGAGCGCGCTTCAAAACCTATGATAGATTGAAACGATGGTTGACCCAGCAGGGGAACGAGCGTTCGCTGTTCATTACCGACAGTTTGGTGCGCGATGTTGAAAAGGCTATGGCCGATATCTATGAGTATCCCCTCTATCAATCGACTACAGATTCCCTGAACCGACAACTCAAGACGGGTATCAATGATGTTAGTCTTATCGATATGGTGAGGGCACTACGCGGTGATGGCAGGCTTTGTATTAAGGAAGATAAGGACGAAATTCAAAGTGACCTCCGGATTATTTGTTCAATGGGATTAAAGGTGCAGGCATGACAATCGATACAGGCCGCGTGCGCGCACTCCTAACCGACTTTAATCTTTCTGATCTTTTCATCGAAGAGTTGGGTTGTGATCGCCCGCCCTCACGCCAATCAGAAGAAATTGCCATTGCCGGAGAGATTTTCAAACTGAATCCCATTGCTCACAAGCGGAAATTTAGCATCTTTCATTGCCAGACTATTCCTGACCGGAATACCCGCCAAAAAGTAGAGCGCGAAATTGTTAAACGGTCATTCGAGCATCTAATAATTTTCACAGACCAGCAGCAGACAGAGCAGGTCTGGCAATGGGTCGCGAGGGAAAAGGGAAGGCCCGACGCCTTTCGAGAATATATTTGGAATAGTAACAAAGACCCCGAAGGACTTATTCAGAAGCTCGCGCATATCGCTTTCACGTTGGATGAAGAAGAAACGCTCACCCTGACTGGCGTAACGCGACGGATGAAGGATGCATTTGACCGGGAAAAAATCACCAAAAAGTTCTACACAGCCTTCAAAGAGCAACATGATACATTTTTGAAGTTCATTGAAGGGTTGGAAAATGTAGCAGACAAACAATGGTATGCATCGCTTATGCTCAACCGGCTGATGTTCGTTTATTTCATACAGAAAAAGGGCTTCCTCGACAACGACCGAAATTATCTGAAAAATCGGTTGGATATTGTCCGAGCAACCAAAGGCGAGGACCAGTTTCACAGCTTTTACCGTGTATTTCTGCTAAAACTGTTCCACGGAGGCCTTGCTACCCCACAAGATGCGCGCGATGCGGATACGGCACGACTACTCGGCAATATCCCATATCTTAATGGTGGCTTGTTCGAGCCACACGCACTTGAAGCTGGAGGCGATTATATTCAGATTGCTGACACGGCATTCGAAGGCGTCTTTGCTTTTTTTGATGATTATGAGTGGACGCTTGATACCCGTGCCATCGAAAGCGCGGATGGGAAGGAAATCAATCCAGATGTTCTGGGTCACATCTTTGAAAAATATATCAACCAGAAGCAGATGGGAGCCTACTACACCAAGGAAGACATTACCGATTACATTACCAAAAACACGGTCGTTCCGTGGCTTTTTCAAAATGCCTTATCGCACGATAAGGTTGCTTTTGAGTCCGGTGGCGTCGTGTGGCGCATGCTTTCAGAAAATCCAGATACCTATATTTATCCGGCGATAAAACATGGTACACATGATGATGAGGGCAATCCACATCGTCTGCCCGACGAGATCGCGGCAGGCATTAATGATGTCTCCGCAAGACGAAACTGGAATAAAACGGCACCCAAGGAATATGGCTTGCCGACAGAAACATGGCGGGAAGTAGTTGCCCGGCGCGAACGGTACGAAAACATAAGAGCTAAAGCTGTCAGTGGTGAAGTATTCTCGATTGATAATTTCATTACCGAAAATCTCGATATTCGTCAGTTTGCTAGAGACGTTATTCAGTATGCTGAAAATCCTGATCTAATTCTCGCATTCTGGAAAGGAATCTCAGAGGTCAAGGTTCTCGATCCAGCCTGTGGTTCCGGAGCGTTTCTTTTTGCCGCGCTCAATATCCTATATGATCTTTATGACGCATGCTTAGAACGCATGGAGCAATTTGTCGAAACAGCGCCGGAAGGCGGCGGATCAAGCCAACTTTATTCTGATTTCCGTGAAGTACTCAAGCAGGTCGCAAAGCACCCTAACCGCAATTATTTTATCTACAAATCGATCATCATTTCAAATCTATATGGCGTCGACCTTATGGATGAGGCGGTTGAAATTTGTAAACTGCGTTTGTTCTTGAAGCTTGCGGCACAGTTAGAAAGCGCCGACCAGATAGAGCCGTTACCCGATATCGACTTTAATATCCGTCCTGGTAACACGTTAATCGGTTTTACATCAATGAAAGATGTAGAGAAAGCAACCTGTGCAGCGGGATTTGACTTCGACAAAAGGGCAGAAAAAATCGAGTCCGCGACACAAGATCTCGCGAACGCGTTTCAGTTATTTCGTCAACGACAGACAACACTGAACGGCATAATTGAAGCCAAACATAAAATCGAGTTGAGACAAAGGCTGAGTGACCTGGGGCTGCAGCTTGATCGCTTTTTAGCGAAAGACTATGGTGTAGATGTAGGTTCAGATTTAGCTGCGTCAGCTAGTTTTTCGAAATGGAAAGAAAGCCACAAACCTTTTCATTGGCTGATCGAATTTTATGGAATCATCAGTTCTGGTGGATTTGATATTGTTATTGGCAATCCGCCATATATCGCTTCATCAAAAATCAAACAAGAGTACTCCGTACTCGGTTATGAAACGGAGCGCTGTTCTGACATTTATGCTTGGATCATGGAGCGTGCAGCAGCATTGACCTCACAAAATGGTCTGTGCGGGATGATCGTACCACTAAGCCTCACCTTTTCAGGTAGTTTCCAACCTCTACGTAGGTTGTTGTTCAGGGAATTCTCATCAAACTGGTTTTCCTCGTTTGCTCGTATTCCAGCGGCATTGTTTAGCGCCGATGTCAGAGTTCGCAACACAATACATATCGGGTCCCGCTCCGCTAAATCCGGCAATCATACGACGATTATGCATCGATGGTTCGAAGAAGCTAGGCCATACCTTGCTGAACGGATTGAGTACGCCAAATTCCTTCCAAATGTTTGGGATGGTTTTATCCCCAAACTTGGTAATCAAATTCTGTTGTCGGCCTTTGAGGAAGCAAAAACTGCGTTATCCAACTTAGATTCCAAGCTTTCCCGATCTCCAAGTGGTCAAACGCTTCATTTTAAACAAGCAGCGTACAACTGGATTTCTTTTGGGTACGACGAGCCTCCATCGTTCGACGCGTCGAATAAGAAAATTCCGCAAACAAAGGTCGGACGGATATACGCACCTGATGAACCAACAAAACGCATTATCCATACTCTTCTAAATGGAAAGATAGCATTTTTGTGGTGGTCGATGATGGGCGATGACTTTGACGTAACTCGAAAGGATATTGAATTCCTTCCATTCCCGAAAGCGATCAATGCGCATACTAAAGGCGACCTAGAAAAATTGTCTTTGGAACTAGATAAGGCGATGAACGAAAATCTGGTTTTTAAACTTAACGCTGGAAAAAAGGTAGGTAACTATAACCTCGCCCGGTGTCGTGAAGTTACAGACCGGTCGGATAAAATCTGGATTAGTCTTCTAAGCTTGGGCGACAATCAAACTCTAATTGATTTAGCCTATGCTCAAATAGTAAAAACAAATTTTGATAATTAGCCGTCAAATCCCTATTTTCCGTTTTCGTCGCAACCAACAATCGATATTATTTTTGCCCAGTCAAATTGGTAACCCGCGTTTGGATGAAAATATTGATTGGAACTTCGTTTGTCGAGCAGACCTAGTTTGTTCCAAAGCTTGGGTTCATCTCGAATGAAATTCGCCTTGACTGCATTCTTTGGTCGAGGTGAAATGACGCCGGCTGCTACTAGTTCTTTGTCCAAAGCCGTCAAATACACAGGAGCAGTTGACTTTGATTTTAACGTCAATTTTCGAGTTTGATCTTCTACCCACAAAATCAGTTCAAGATGACGACCATTGGTAAGTACGAAATGAGCTAACAAACTTAAAAACGCACTTCCTTCAGGTCCGTAAACCTTACCGGTCTGAAGCAATTTCAGTCCTGATATAGTGAGTTGCCCATTAGGATCAATTAGACCAGAATGCCGCATCGATAAGAAAGCGTTGATTTGCTCAGCCGCTATGTTCCCGCTAGCACTGACCTTACGAAAATTTCCATCCCATTTTCGCGCTTTCTTTTTTACTGTGAACTTGTTCCAGAAAATTTTGAAACTTGCGTCAAACTTATTCCCTGGATGAACATCGATTATCCTCAGTATCTCGTACAAATCATAGTTTGAGAGATCCCGCCAATAACCCCAGAAAGTCCGTAATTTTTGCGTAGATTTTTTGGGCGGTTTGGCGCCTTTACGGACCGTCAATTTTCTCAGAACTGAAAAATCTGCTGCGTCCGTCCCATAAGAAAGAACCATCAAAGGTAGCTTATTCAGGTCCCGGTTTATCACTTCGACGACATAATCTGCAATTTTGAAGCCGTCGCTGGAACATTCAGGCAGTACCAAGCCCGAAAATTCAAAGTCTGCGAGATAAGTGAGCATTTGTCCTAGGCCCGTAACATATTCGCGTTTTGTACAATTTGGTGGTTTAAATTCTAATGCCAATGTAGCGCCAGTATCTGGGGCTTCAAAAGCAATGTCTGGACGCGGCCAATCCGCGGTGCCTTGCCACAATGTTGATTTGTCCGTTAGGCGTGCTGTCGCCCAATCACCGGCTTGATTTGTGCGAAGTTGACTTAACAGAGCCGCGGAAACCTCACGCACCATCACATCATGCTCTATGCCCACGTTCTAATTTCCTCAATTGTCAATTGATACTGTGTATCTGCTAAGAAGCAGTGCGCATAGACTATATTTTGTACATCTAAAGACAGGGACAGAAACAGAAACAGGAAGTATTATGGCTAGCATAACTGCCTTCCGCCGCTCTCAATCCTGCCATGGCGACATTATCTTTAAAGCGGAGGATTGACCACCCGCCGCTATCATAGAAATCAGGAAAGCATTCCCCGCCATCACCGGCTTGGCTCATTGTATCAGCTTATCAGGATTCACCCTGAGCATCGAGCGAAATTGAACAGCTGCTCGAGCTCGCCTTCAGCGGACTTGCGGGCATAGATTGTACAGAGGCGGCGACGTCGCGAGACATGTAGCAGCTAAATCAGATGCGTTACTGATGATTGGGACACTACTGGGGATAAATCGCGCCCGAAGCGTTATCCATCGCAACCGTCGACAACAGCGACCACACGCGGATGGGCCCCCTTAAGTGATTTGTTACGAATTTCGTATCATCCTATTTAGAGGATTCACCAGTATTTTGCTGAATAGATGATCGTATATGTGTACGCTATTTGAATGAAAAAATTGGACGGTTCAATAATACTTAGTGCTCATGATTTGGTAGGGCACACAAACTGCCAACATCTGACAAATATGGATTTGATGGTGGCGAATGGTGAGTTAGCCAAGCCCGCAAAATGGGACCCGTTGTTAGAAATTCTCCGTGAAAGAGGGATTAGGCATGAGCAAGCCTATATCAAGAATTTGCAGGACGAAGGATTGACCATCACGGTAATTCCCGGCGTGGATGTCGACGATAAATCGGTAGACCTGACGTTAGATGCTATGAAGGCCGGTCACCCGATCATCATCCAGGCCGCGTTGAAATCTGGAGACTGGATCGGAAGGGCCGACGTTTTACGCCGGATCGAAGTTCCAAGCCAACTTAGCGAATGGTCTTATGAGATCATCGACACAAAATTGGCTCGTGAAACCAAAGGTGGAACGGTTTTGCAGCTCAGCTTATACGCCGAACTCCTCAGAAGTATGCAGGGGATCGCTCCGGAATTCATATATGTCGTTGCGCCGTGGTCCAATTTTGAACCGCAGGAGTTTCGTGTTGCTGACTACGCCGCGTTTTTCAGAAAAGCGCAAAAGGCGACCGAAGCCGCAGTTGCGGACGACGAGAGCAAGTCTGTATATCCTGAACCTAAAGAACATTGCGATGTTTGCAGATGGTCGGACGTCTGTGAAAAACGTAGGCGCGATGATGATCACTTGTGCCTTGTTGCAAATATTTCGAAAACTCAAATTACCGAGCTTCAGGCTCGTGGCATTGGAACTGCAAAGGCTCTTGGCGAAACTACAATACCGTTGCCTTGGACACCCGAAAAGGGCTCGTCAGCCAGCTTTGAGAAATCAATCGCTCAGGCAAAAATTCAGGTGGATGCACGGGAACAAGATAAATTACTTTACGAGATAATTGAACAGATGCCGGATTCCGGCCTTGCTTTACTCCCTGAACCGTCCCCGGGGGATGTATTCTTTGATCTTGAGGGGGATTCTTTCATTGTTGAGGGAGGGCTGGAGTACCTTTTTGGTTACCACTATCGCGACGATAATGGCGAAATCGTTAGAGTGGCGGATTGGGCATTCAATCGCGAAGAAGAGAAAACAGCTTTCGAAAACTTCATGAATTTTGTGACTGCTCGGCGGGAGCAGTTCCCAGGCATGCATATTTATCATTATGCACCCTACGAACCCAGCACACTGAAAAGACTTATGGGGCGCTATGCCACTAAGGAAACTGAAGTTGACAATCTTCTGCGCGGCAAGGTGCTCGTTGATCTCTTCACTGTCGTTCGAAACTCAATTCGGGCTAGCGTGGAAAGCTATTCGATCAAGAAACTAGAACCGTTTTATGAGTACGAGCGTAAAATTCCGCTCAAAGATGCCAATGTCGCACTCGCAGCGCTTCAAGTTGGGTTAGAATTCAATGACATTCCGTCGATAGAAGAAGACACCAAAGACAAGGTCGCGGGATACAACGATGATGATTGCCTCTCAACCGAAGCTCTGCGTGATTGGTTAGAGAGTTTGCGCGCAGAGGCTATGGCCAATGGTGTGCAAATTGAACGGCCAGAACCTGGCCAAGAAGGGCCAAGTGAAGAAATATCAGAGCATGAGGAACGTATTGCTGCACTCATCGAACGGCTAACCTCGGATGTGCCGGTTGATGTCGAAGAAAGAAATTTGGAGCAGCAAGGCAGGTGGATTCTCGCGAATATCCTCGATTGGCACCGGCGTGAAGATAAGGCGACTTGGTGGGAGTATTTTAGGCTTAGTGACTTGCAGCCTATTGAACTTCTCACAGAGAAAAGCGGTCTGGGAGAGCTAAAGTTTATCGAAACAGTGGATCGTTCAGCGAGAGGAATACCAACTGATCGCTACAGCTTTTCACATCAGGATACCGACCTTCGTGGTGGCGAGACATTGAAGGCAAGCGGCGGAGACTCATTCGGTAGCGCGGTTTCGATTTCGCAAGAGAACTGGACAATTGATGTTAAAAAAACGGGTGCAACAGCCGAACTACATCCAGACGGAATATTTGCTCACGAAGTTTTCAGGACTAGCGAACAAGTCGCCTCTTTGCTCAGGCTCGGCGATTATGTTGCCGAACACGGAATTGAAGGACTTGGCTCATTCCAATCTGCACGTGACTTACTTCTAAGACATGCGGCCAGACTCGGCGAAACACTATTGCACGTGGACGGAGAGACAACTTTAGAAAATGCACTGAGAATAATACCTGAGATTCAAGGAGGAGTAATACCAATTCAAGGGCCTCCAGGTACGGGAAAATCGTTCACAGGTGCCCATATGATCTGTGAGTTGGTTAAACAGGGTAAGAAAGTTGGTGTAACCGCCAACAGCCATAAAGTTATTCGAAACCTAATTGATAAAGCGGTGGAAATTGCTGAAGAGCAAGGGCTCGCGGTTAACTTCGGGCAAAAACTATCTTCAAAAGAGGACGATACCGATTTCGTCAAAATTTTTACAGACAACGGCAAAGCAAATTCGGCAATTAGTTCAGGGCAAATCAGTGTGCTTGGTGGCACTTCATTTTACTGGGCTCGAGCAGAAATAGCGGAGTCCGTCGATGTTTTGATAGTTGATGAAGCTGCTCAAATGTCGCTGGCTAATGTTTTAGCGGTTAGCCATTCTGCGCCTAGTCTAATACTCTTGGGCGACCCACAACAGCTAGATCAACCGACGAAAGGCACACACCCAGAAGGCACGGGTGTTTCGGCTCTTGACCATATTCTCAACGGGAAGAAGACGATCTCTGAATCTCAGGGACTGTTTCTGAGCCAGACGTGGCGGCTACATCCCAATGTTTGCAGTTTTAACTCGGAGCTGTTTTATGAGAATAAATTAGAATCACACGCAGATTGTGAAAATCAAAACATCTCGTCGGTCAGTGAGTTCAATGGAACCGGACTTATTTACGTTCCTGTCTCCCATTATGGCGATAACAGCAACTCTGCGGAAGAAGCAGACGCAATCCGCCAGATTGTAGAGACGATATTGAGTTCAGATACGACGTGGACTGATCGTGATGGGAATACACGGCTGGTGACGAAGAATGATATAATTATAATCGCTCCATACAATGCTCAAGTATATGAGATACAAGAACGCTTGCCCGCCATGCACGTGGGCACCGTTGATAAGTTTCAAGGGCAGGAGGCTGCAATCGCTATCTATTCAATGGCGACTTCAAGTCATGCAGATGCTCCAAGAGGAATGGACTTCCTGTATAGTAGTAACCGGCTGAATGTGGCTATCTCTCGAGCCAAATGTTTGGCAATTCTAGTTTCTTCCCCGCAGCTTTTTGAAGCTGATTGTAAAACACCTCGGCAGATGCAGCTTGTGAATGCGTTTTGTCGTTATCTGGAGATGGCAGAAGTAGTGAACATATCCGCGACGGGGATCGCAACATAGAACTGTGCTCGAACTCAGTTTTTACATAGGGAAAGTAAACTAATGTCTCGGTATAACCCATATCACAAGACTGCACGATTGCTTGAGGCTGTAGAGCTCTGGGTTCAGCAGTGTATGCTCAGTTCCAGTTCGGTCCTTGCGCCAGAGACGCAAATATGGACGTCCAAAAATCTAAGTCAGCTTGAAATACACTATGTCCAAAATCTTGATGCTGGGGAGGGTAATTTTCTCGAAAAGTTGAAGGGGCAACTCAGAGAATCTTCGACTGATAGCATTAAACTGATGGCTGAAATCATGTGGCTGTTGATGCTTTTTCCGTCCAACATTGGCGCAAAGCAAAAGCGGCATAATGTTCAGGAAATTTGGTCATGGTCGGGGGATAAACTTGCCGATTCAAACTCAATGCTGTCCGATGAGATATTCGAAGGAATCGGGTCAGCAGGGATGGGGTTTAACAACCATCGATGGCGTGAGCTGGTCTTCGTCATCTCCGCTTTCAGCACCTGGAAGCAACTCAGCCATCAAGAGCAAGTTAGGGTGCTTTCTGATGGTTGGTTGTTTGCGCAATGGCTGGAGGATCAACCTGGAGCGCGGCAGCGCCAACTCACCCACATTCTTCCACATCTATTATTTCCGGATACGTTTGAGCGGATCAGTTCAAGCGGTGACAAGGTCAAAATTCTTTCGGCACTCTACAATGGTAATCCAAGGAGCTGGAAAAATGAAAATCAGTCCACTGTAGATCGGGCGCTGTTAGAGCTTCGCAAACAGCTTGAGGATGAATCAGGCGGTGCGATCGATTTCTATTCAGACGGTATCAAACCTCGTTGGGCTGCAGAGCCAACGCCGAAGTCCCAAGAAGGCGAGGAGCAAAAGGCTATGGTATTTGCAGATGCAATGTCTAATTTTCTCGATGCTTACGGCTCAGCTCGAGGAGGGCCTTATACTACAGTTGGGAGAGTGGCCGAGACTATGAACGCTTTGCGCGAGTGGCTCAAAAATTGTGAGCCCGTGGCAGCCCGAGAAACGGTAAGTGTTAAAATTAGCGTCGGGCAAGGAAACTGGACCCGGACTCCTTGGATCGCTTTGCTCGATGAGCGTGTCACCACCTCGACGCAGAGGGGGTTCTACATAGTATTGCTGGTCGCGGATGACCTATCTGTAACTTACTTGACGCTCAATCAAGGGATGAACGAGCTGGTTACCCGGCTCGGACAACGTGAGGCCACAGAGGAGATGCTTCGGTTTGCTGAGGTGTCACGAACAAAAGTTGCGAGCCTTCTTGGAAAAGACTTCAAGCTCGACAGCAGCATAGATCTTCAATCACAAACTTCAGCATCATCTAACTATGAAGCAGGTACGATCGCCGAGAAAGCATATCATACGGGATCGTTTCCAAAGGATGAAGAAATTATTGGCGACCTTGAGTTGCTTCTCTCAGCCTACGAACTTCTCATTGAAGAGGACAAGCACGAACCCAACGCAACTGGCGTTCAAAACGAGCCATTCGGTATTTCCGATGCGCTCGAAGATCTTTTTCTTCAGCGAGGTGATGTTGAGGAGATGCTTGAAATTTGGCGCGACAAGAAGAACCTTATTATTCAGGGAGCCCCGGGAGTCGGCAAGTCTTACATTTCTAAGCGGTTGGCTTATTGTTTAATTGGAGAAAAGGCCCCGGAACGAGTTCGAATGGTCCAATTCCACCAGTCCTACAGTTATGAAGATTTCGTCCGCGGTTACCGGCCCAATGAGGGCGGCAACTTCAGCTTGCAGGATGGCATCTTCTATGAGTTCTGTCTCAAGGCAGCAAACGATCCTGATCGTGATTACGTTCTTATCATTGATGAGATAAATCGAGGAAACCTCTCCAAGATAATGGGTGAACTAATGTTGCTTGTTGAGGCTGACAAAAGAGAGAAAGCGGAAAATCCGAAAAAGGAATGGGTCGTCCGCCTTGCCTACTCGCATCCAGATGAAGAAGATTTTTGGGTACCGGATAACCTTTATATTTTGGGTATGATGAACACAGCAGATCGCTCCCTATCGCTTGTAGACTATGCATTGCGACGGCGGTTTGCGTTTAAAGACCTCTCGCCGCAATTCGCATCACAGGGTTTTAAGGAAAATCTCAGAGCTAAGAATGTTCCTCTGGAACTAATCGAGAAAATTAGGAGCAAAATGGGCGAATTAAATGCGGCGATCAAAGCGGATCAGGTGAATTTAGGTCCAGGGTTTTGCATCGGGCATAGTTTCTTCGTGCCGCAGTCAGCGATGACCGAAGCGTTATCCTGGTACAAGCGTGTTGTTCAGACGGAAATTTACCCTCTGCTGAGGGAGTATTGGTTTGACGAGCCCATGAAGGCAGAGCAATGGCGTGACAAGTTACTTGCGGATTGACCATGTGATTGCACCACGGAATCTATATTTTATGCTGCTCTACGCTTGGGACTGCTTTCGGGAAGGAGAGTTAAATTTCGTCGGGACTGACGAGAGTCCTAACCTCCCCACACTCCTGGCGAAAGTTCTCAATGTCCATACCCATCGACTCATGCGTCAAGGACTTGATCGAGGTTACGTGGATGTGACGGAGGAGGGGCGATCAATCCGTGGCCGGTTGTTAATGGGGGAGATGGCCAAACGTCAGACCCTGAAACTTCGTGGTACGGCGATCTGCGAATTTGATGAGCTCACCCTCGACATTCTGCATAATCGGATTTTGTTCGAAACGATGATTCGTTTGTCCAAATCCCCTCAAGTTGATCGTAAAATCCGACATGATGTCGGATTGACTGCCCGTCGCTTTCGATTCATCTCGCGTATTCACCTGACTTCTGATTTGTTCGGCAGAGTGCAACTCTCCCGGAGCACGTCTCAATATCGGTTACTTATGCATATCTGCGAGATGATCTTCCATGAGCTAATGCCTGATACTCTTGGCGCATCGTCTCGATTCAAATCGCTCGCTAAAGATCCAGTTAGAATGTCCAAAGTTTTTGAAGTGTTTCTTCGCAACTTCTATCATCGTGAATTGAGCGACTATTCTGTGTCTGGTAAGAGAATGAGCTGGGAAGCCCAAGCTAAGGACGAAGCTCACTTGGCATATATCCCAATAATGGAAACAGACATCACCATAAGATCACCGGAGCGAGTTATAGTAATTGATGCCAAATATTACAGAAAAGTGCTCATTCCTTCCCGGTTCGAAGGTGAAAAGATACGCACTGCGCATCTTTATCAGCTTAATACCTATCTCGCCCGCGTTGCTGAAAAAGAGATTGCATTAGTCCCCGAAGGAATGCTGATCTACCCTCAAGATGTCCGACCGCTTGACCTCCAGTATTCACTTCTGGGTAGGCCAATTAAGATTGCTACCGTTAATTTGTCGGCAGAATGGAAGGAGATACACTATCGATTGTTGGATCTAGTTCGGTAGCTACGAATACTACTTTCATCGTTGATGCACCGTGCATCTCTCTCTTGATTGGCATGACGATCATTATGAACTTTTTAATCCTCCAATGATTAAAAGAGCGAGTGATGGTGTTGCATACTGCTAGCGCAATCACTTCTGGTGGGCGATGTTTCAATGTTTGGTAGGCCGCAGACATACAAACCAAGCTTTCTGGCGCGCCTCTTCCAGGTTGAAAAATGGAAACTAAACCTCAATCCTTCGGTTCCTGATCGTATTCGACTGTTTTCTGAAGGCGGTGCGGACCTCTTATGCTTAGAGATCACCTCTATTACGACGTCTAAGGCGCTTGTTTGGCATTCGGTAGAAATCCGATCGAAGGACCGTACAGATAGGCTTTCAGGGCTTACCGTCGATGCTGCATCTCAGCTCGAGAAGGATCTGCTAGTTTTCATCAATGACTATCTTTCTCTCTTGATTGGAAATGATCAAAACCAACTGATCAAAATAGACACACGTATTCGCCAAATGACTGATGAATGCCTGCAATATTTGGCTAAAGCGGATATTGCGAAAGTGATTGCGCAGATGCCGGGGGAAGCATCAATGGCGTTGTCGCATCCGCTGTTCAATTCTGAGGTAATGCAAAAATCGGTGCAGGGTCATTTGTCCCAATCGCTAGGAATCCTGACCGATAAGGCGGTAAGAAATAACTATAATGAAGCGTTCGTAAGAGCTGAGCTCGCACGCTTTGAAACATTCTTCAATGACCTTGGTGGCTTCTGTCTATCTCTGGAGCAACGTGAAGCCTGCATCCGTCTTGAAGACAACAACTTGCTAATAGCATCCGCTGGCTCGGGAAAGTCGGCAACAATGGTAGGTAAAGTTTCTTATGCGCTAGAAAAACAGCTCTATCGGCCAGAAGAGATCCTGGTCTTAGCGTTCAATAGAAACGCGGTCGATGAGCTCAAGGAGCGCATCGGCAAACAACTTGGCGTCGAAAAGGATAAACTGGATTGCAAAGTCATGACATTCCATTCCCTCGGACGCTCGATTATTGAGAGCACCACAGGCAAGCCGCCAAATCTCGCAAACTGGATTGAACATCCGGTTGGAGAAGCGCGCGTTATGGAACAGTTGATCAACAGTCTGGTCGAGGAAGATGCAGAATTTCGTACGACTTGGATCAACTTACTTACGGTCTTCCCAAAAGCTGATTTACCCGAAGCATCATTCGATACCAGTGACGATTATCGTCGCTACATTGCGGATCGGAATGCCAATAAGTCTGGCACCGTAGGCACAATTGCAGGGGTGTTCGTAAGATCTTTGCAGGAGCAACGGATAGTAAACTGGCTATGGATGCACTCTGTCGAATTCAAATATGAAAAACAGTTAGCGGTACACGATTCCGATATGAAAGTTCGCAACATATATCCTGATTTCCACTACCCTCTCACTGGGACTTATCACGAACACTTTGCGATTAATGCGGACGGATCTTCTCCGTTCGAGAATTATATCGTTCATACGGAAAGCAAGCGCGCGGCTTATCGGCGCGAAGGTCTGGACGTCTTTGAAACCACTTCCGCACAATCGGATGACGGCACATTCTTAACTCATTTGGAAACGGAGCTCCGAAAGCGACAGATACCTTTCAAAGAACGAAGTGCCGAGGAAATCCACGATGCGCTTGAGCCAACGGTGATCAAGCATTATCATAAGCTCATTTCGATCTGCATTAAACACATCCGGTCGAATAAGCTCACTCTCGACATGCTACTTGAGCGTGTAAAGACATTGCACGACAAGACTCGTGCGAAGCTATTCGCCGAAGTTGTTTGGAAAATTGCAGTGGCCTATTCCCGAAAATTGGAGGACGAGGGCTGTATCGACTTCGACGCGATGATCGGAGATGCAGTGAAACTCGTTGAGTCTGGTAAATTTCACAGCCAGTTTTCCCTTATACTCGTCGATGAATTCCAGGATATCTCCGACCCACGCGCAAACCTGATCAAGGCGCTCAAACATCAAAACCCTTTTAGCAAATTTTTTGCTGTGGGAGACGACTGGCAATCGATTTATCGCTTTGCCGGATCTGACATTACAATCTTCACTCAGTTCGAAAAAAATTTCGGGACAAGTTGGCGAGGGAAGCTGGAGCAAACCTATCGCTGCAATCAACTGCTTGCCGACACGGCCGCAGGTTTTATTCAAAAGAACCCGGAGCAGATCAAAAAGACCGTACGGTCGATACGTCCTGCTATTGCTCGCTCGATACGTGTAATCCCCATTAAGCAAGAATGGCAGAAGCGCAGCTTTGACGATGCTTGCTTCAAGCTACTAGTGAGGCTGGACTCGTTTTTAGAAGGTATCGCAAGCCGGTGGCGCGATGACGACTGTAAAAAGTTAAAGGTGCTCGTGCTATGGCGTTACAATCATCTCAACCCCTTTAAGAACTCTCGTCCCAGCTTTGCCAATATCGAAGTTTCGGGACTTTCATTTCATCGGTCAAAGGGTCTTGAAGCAGACTACACGATCATTCTTGATGTCAGCGAAGGCGACTATGGTGTCCCTAGCCGTATCGAAGACGATGAACTTCTAAACCTCGTCATTCCCCGTCCAGAAACCTTTGCTTACGCCGAAGAGCGTCGTCTATTCTATGTCGCCTTGACACGAGCAAGCCGTGGGACATTCCTGCTTACGAACGACAATAAACCGTCGCGTTATATTCGAGAGCTTAGAGATATTTCTGGCGAGGATATTCGCTTCGAAACGCTTGAAGGTGACGAGCTAGATCAGTGCCCAGCGTGTTTGATAGGTCAGATGGTTACAAGGCGTAGCCGAAATGGTTCGCAATTCAGCGGTTGCAGTTATTTCCCAGTGTGCAAACATACTCGCTCCGCCTATGCGAAGAACTGATCCTAAATTGCCATCCCAAGGAGTCTTCGCTGTTCGTCCCAATCAAGCGGAAAGTCGCGCGACAGCAGAATTTCAGGATCCATCGCCTTCGATATCGTACCCAGCAGCAGTGCTTTTTGGATGTCTGGAGCTAGGAGTCCAATTGTGACACGGCTACGTGTCCACTCATTTCGCGGAACTTCCATCTGTGTGTGATGTGCGGGGTGTAATGGCGAGGCATTGAGCTCAATCAATTTCCGGTGAGCGGTGCGCACGAGATTGGCCAACACGGCCCGCTGCTCAGCGTCATCAAGCAGATGCACTTTAGATTGCAGTGTTTTGCCGCGCCGCACGGGCCGCCCATCAATCGATATTTTCAAGTCATTGCACTCGATCTTGGCGGCAGGGTCAATTTCGTGCTGGACGCGGCCAAGCAACACCGTGGCGCAAATTTCCTTCGTGATGAGGGCTGAAGCATCCATGGTAATATTGATACGGTCCTCGACTGTGGCGACACGTGTGATCACATTGAATATTTCGTCGGACGCTTTTGCTCTGGGTAGAATGGACGATAGCCGGTCAAGCAGCAGCCGCTCAATCCGCTCAGCCGAAATTCGGTTCCCGCGCATGTTGTCGGTGTGGCCGATCTGGCCGTTGGGCAGCAGTGTTTCGCTGACATAGTAGCGGTAGACCTTCTTTCCGCGCCCATGCCCAAAGCTCGGCCGCATTGGCTGACCGTCCTGATCGAACAGCTTCCCGGTTAGCGGGCATGCCGCTACCCTCGTTTTACGAGTGCTACGCTTAAGGCGGTTCCCATCAAGTTTCGCCTGCACGGCATTGAATATACTGAGGTCGATGATAGCTTCATGCTCACCGGGATGAGCTTTGCCCCTATGGACAATCTCTCCCAAATAGATGCGGTTGTTGAGAATGTGAGCAATCGTCCCGCACCGTAGCGTTAGCCCGCCATGGATGATCCCGCGCTCGGAAGTCCACCTCTTGGAGAGAATGGCTTCGGCTGCGAGAAGTTTTGCCAGTTTTGGGATTGAACCAATCTCAAGATATTTTTGGTAAATATACCGAACCGTGTCTGCCTCTTCCGGATTTTCAAGCAGAATGCGATCGCCCAGATCGTAGCCGAGCGGTATGTTGCCGCCCATCCAGATGCCTCGGGCCTTGGACGCGGCGATCTTATCGCGAATGCGTTCGCCGGTGACTTCGCGCTCGAATTGCGCAAATGAGAGCAGGACATTTAAGGTAAGCCGTCCCATGCTGCTCGTCGTGTTAAATGCCTGTGTCACGCTCACGAACGAGACATCATTACCATCAAAGCTTTCGACGATCCGCGCGAAGTCCATAAGGCTGCGCGTCAAGCGGTCGACTTTATACACGACCACAACATCGATCCGCCCTTTGCTGATATCTTCGAGAAGACGCTGAAGGGCAGGGCGATCCATGTTGCCGCCTGACCAACCGCCATCATCGTAGAAATCAGGAAGACATTCCCAGCCTTCACCAGCTTGGCTCAGTATATATGCTTCGCAGGATTCTCGCTGGGCATCGAGCGAATTGAACTGTTGCTCGAGCCCCTCTTCAGTGGATTTGCGGGTATAGATCGCGCAGCGGCGGCGGCTTAAAGGCGCCGTCATCTGACATTCGCCTGCCGCAGGCCGAAGAAGCGCGGCCCGTTCCATCGCTTGCCCGTGATGTGGCGAGCGACTTCCGACAAACTGCCGAACGTTTGATTTTGGTAAATGACCCCGTTTTCAACAACCACAACTTCGTGGCGTTTGCCTGCCCATTCACGGGCGAGGCGCATGCCCGCGGTGGCGGCTACCTTGGCTCCCATATTCTCCTGAGCAAGCATCTGACGTGTTGCCGCGTCGAACCCGCCGTAGGCATCGGCTTGAATGCGCCACGCAAGGACGCGCCGCAGAAGGTCTGACGAGCGATGGCGGGGAGGGGCGCCGTAGCGCCGCTCTCACTCCTTGCGAAGGCCAGCGAGTGTCATGGCAGGCAGGTCGGCGACGATCTCTGCAACTCTGATTTTCGCTTTTCTCATGTGCCTGGCTCCCCAAGCGACCAGACGGTGGTCGTGCCCTCAACCTTGCGGTCGATTACATAGCCCCGTTTGCGAAGGCCGGTCATGGCGGCGCGAACTGTGTGGCTCTGCCAGCCTGTGGCCTCAATCATGTCTTCAAGGCTGGCGCCAGTGCCCGCCTTCAGTAGTTCAACGAGGCGATGCGCCTTGCTGTGCTCGCGGGGCGCTTTTGCAGCCGCGGCCGGTTTGTCAGTGGTCATGGTGATCTCCCGATCGGAGAAGGCACCATTGCCTCCTCCTACCGAGATTAGCCCCACCAATGGGTTGGCTGGGGCAGGCCGGGAATGTCCCACGCGCTGTGAACACCAATGCCTGCTTTTACCGACAAGTCGAATGGAACTTCCAAATTTGGAGTCATTTTGTGGGATTCTTTAGACAGGCTTCCTAATAGTTGCTGATTGTTTTTCACCGATATCACTGGCGAGCGGATCGCGCGATATTCTATGTGCTATCAATCATTTGGCGGTCGCTTCGCGGCTTTCTCTCTTCTTTCTCGCTCGTCTCTATCTTTGAAAACTGACGCGATCAGTTCCGTTTGCTGTATGTAGAATTCTCTTTCCCATTCTTCCTCAGTAAGCTTTCGGCCTTCTTTGAATGGATCTGGGACACCAAAATAATCCCAAATAATGTCCTGTTCTGATGTTATGATAAAACAACCACCCCTCTGCAGCAGCTTGGGTTCCCCGAATTTCCAATTTTCTGTTACCCGTTGGAAATGCATGAGGAATCGGCTTTCACGATCAAATAAGCCTGATGCCGGTCGCTGAAGATATTGAGCTCGAAAGTTGAGACCTTTCATTTCCATGAGGATGTCATGCAATTGCTGCTTAGTTTCGATCCGGCCGCACAGAACTTCTCCAGCGGCCCGTTTAATAATCCGGCCATCGCTGAGTTGCCATTGCTCGTCCTTGTTATCGATCGCAGAAAGTGCGGTCCGCCGCCAAGCCTCCTTGTTCTGATAAAGATGCCCGCAAAGATCGTCAGCATGCAGCCGCTGCATGACGAGAACAAGAACCGCTTTGTCCTTCCGGCTGAGCCGTGCCACCATTTCATCATCATACCAGTTATTGATGACGTTTCTTTTCTTTTCGCTATGCGCGTGCCTTGCCGGCAAAGGATCATCAATGACGTAGATGTCAGCGCTACGGCCAATTTGCGATTTCGAAATATACGACTGACTAATTTGCGATCCGTTCGCAAAAATTATAGTGTCGCCCTCGTCTCGAAAGCGTAGTTCCGGAAATACCGTGAGTAAGCGTGGTGAGCGAAGCAGCCGCTTTCGCATTTCTCTGAATTCTGACGCAAGCTCGCGTGTTCCTGCGATCACGCAGATCCGCATACCGCTATGGCGAGCGGCCATAAATAGTGGCCAAGCTATCGAGGCGCAGAATGACTTCAGGTAGCGCGGCGGCAGATTTAAAATCAGCCGGCGGTTCCCATCAGGGCCGCATCGCATCAACTCATCGCAGACGATATCGAGATACCAGCCGTCAACAAACACTTTCTCTGGATAGAGTTCACGAAAAGCAAAGCTGATGAATGTACGAAAATCGGAACGGTATAGTCCCCTTAAATGGCTTCGTTTCATGGTTTTTCTCCTAAATTATGACTCATGCGTTCCAGCGCGGCATTAAAGGCTGCCTCGTCTTCCGCGTTCACTTCGAATGGATCGCCGGCTCCATTTTCGCGGGAATATTTAACTAGATACTCGATCGAACGGGTGTCACCTTTGAGCGCATTGGCTACCAGACGCTTCACAATTGCTTCGCGTTTACGCAGCTTGATTTCCTGTCCGCCTTCTTTGACCGAAATGGCTTGGTCAAGCTCGCGTTCAATCAGGGAATCGATGTTTTTGGTTCGGCGCGGCCTACCATTGGGATTGCCAGAAACGCCTTTGCGGAACCGGTTTTTGCGCGGCGGCTTGCGGTACCCTGCGGCTTCGTCATCTCCTGGCTCAGACATTGACCGTCTCCATTTGCAGCCGTTCTTCGCGAACGCGGCCGAAAGGTGTATTGCAAGGCAGCAACAACGGCTCGGTGCCCGTGGCCTCTTGATAGCGGCGCAGCGTCACATCGACATATGCAGGCTCAATCTCGATTAAAGCAGCCCTGCGTCCGACGGTTTCTGCAGCAAGCATGGTCGTGCCGGCTCCGCCAAAAGGATCGAGAACAAGGTCGCCGGGCGCGCTTGCGTCGCGGATTGCATCTGCAATCAACTGGACAGGCTTGACGGTGGGGTGGTCTTCCAAATCCTGTTTGCGGGACTTGGAAAATCCGCTGGCGCCGGGAAATTGCCAGACGTTTGTGCGGTAGCGTCCAAGCCGGCCGAGCTGGATATTGTTTATATGGCTAGCCTCGCCGTGTTTGAAGACGGCGATAAACTCATGCTGCGAACGGTAGAATGAGCCCATTCCGCCATTGGGCTTAACCCATGCAATGACGTTCTTGAGGGAGGTAAAAAGCTCTCTCCCAAGCATGATTAGGTCTGCGACCGACCGCCAGTCTATAAAAACATAATGCAGGGATCCATCCCGCGAGGCGCTGCGGGCATTACCCAGTGTGTCAGTTAAGAACCCGCGGAATTGCTCAATGGTCATCTCACCTGAAGCCATGGCGAACTCCCCGTGCCGCCCGCTCCCGCTTACATTGCCCTTAATGGCGACATTATAGGGTACATCTGTGATGACGAGATCCACCAGCTTTCCGTCTGTGACGAGTGGATAAGCTTCCGCGCTCCGCGCATCACCGCAAAGGATCCGGTGTTTCCCGCATTGCCAAAGATCGCCGGGCCGAGTGACGGGCTGTGCTGGCGGCGGTTCAAGTGTCGGATCATCCTCGATAGGTATCTCGTCGAGGGCCATAAACCCGTCGATCTCGATGATGTCAAAGCCCGTCATCTCAAGATTGTAATCAAGGTCAACGAGCGCTTCGAGTTCAGTGGAAAGTAGCTCAGTTGACCAGGTCGACCGCTCGGCAATGCGGTTGTCTGCTATACGCAACGCACGCTTCTGGGCCTCGGTAAGTCCAGCGATACGGATCGCCGGTATTTCCGATAGTCCTGCTAAGCGGGCGCCACCAACTCGGCCGTGCCCGGCGATGAGGCAGTTCTCCTCATCAATTAGTACAGGATTGGTAAACCCGAATTCAATAATGCTCGCTGCGATCCGCTTTAATTGCGCCTTATTATGCAGACGCGGATTGGTGGGGTGCTCGGCGAGATCCGAGAGGCTGATGCTTTCGAAAGAAAGGCTGGTTTTACTCATAACAAACTCCTTCGCTGCGGAAAGACCTCTGGCCTTCCCGCATGATAAAAATGTGCGTGGCGAAGCGACCGACCAACATGGCCAGCGCATCAGCCCCGCGCGCTCCGGAGTCGCTTGGGACGCTGTCAGATTTATATGCAGAAATAATATAGGGCAAGTAAAAAATTTACAAACTAAGGATAGGCAAGTCAGAATTGCCTATATTCGCCATACTTCGGTAAATACGTTTTATAGTACGTCGTAATGTTATGATACTTACTTACTTATAAGCTTATGTATACGTTATCGATTTTGAATATACGTTGAGGTATACGTCTGAACTACCTTTATAGTTTGACATACGTCTGGCGTTACGTTGAACGCGGTGGTCTCTACGATGCTTCTTTCAAGGCTTCGTCGAAGGCTTCGCTTCCTCTTTGTCGTTATGCGGTTGCAATTCGCGAAAAAGGGTTGTGCGCCGGCTATTGCGGTATGGCCGGCGCACAACGATGCGGGAACTGAGTTCCCGGGTGGGCTTCATGCGGGTTCGCCGCCATTCCCACCGCCGTGCTTGATCCGCCTCACCGTGCGGCGTCTCCCACGGTCCCCGCGCTTATCGGGTCCGGGTCCCCATCAGGCTGCCATCTGCAGTTCTGCGATCTTTTGAAATTCAGTTAGCAAATCTGCGTGATATTGAGCGAGGTGACGCACAATTCTGGCGTTATCGAGTAGGCTGGAAATATAGGCGGTCGCGAGCACGAGATCGAGATGATCTGCTCCATAGCTTTGTTCGATTTGCTTGAACTCGCGGTCGAGCCTTGCTGACTCCTGGGTCATGAGGCTGATCTGTTCTGGCGTCAGTCCACGAGCTGCTGGACGCTTCCCTTCAACAAATTGTTCCTGCGGGGTCGCGGCGACGATCGATTTTGCGTAGCTGAGAGAAAACCGGTTCATCGCGACCATCATTTCGGCCGCCGCGATTTGACGCATGGGCTTAAGCCGCCTGAGTTCAGTGAACGCATTGAGCGGCAGATGTTTGTCTCGGAGCAGATCGGCCGCTTCCGGACAGATGCCCACAAGCAGGTTCCGCTTTTTGCGGATCAGGTCGATATTGACATTAAGCGTTCGAGCCAGCCGCTCTTCTGAAACCCCCCGTTTGACCGCTTTAAGTATCATTCGGTGTTCCTGAATGATGGCTATCCGGCTGATACGCCTGTTATAAGTATATGCTTCATCCTCCGTTGCAATCAGGCACACGACTTCTTTCGTCTGTTTCCCTGAGAGGATATCGATCCGAATGTGCCCGTCCAGAAGGCGAAATGCACCTTTTTCTAAGGGATCAGGAATGACAACGGGCGGTTCAATAATCCCTACTTCTTCAATTGATGCCGCAATCTGCAGATATTTCACGGATTTTCGGATGGCCGGTTTCATTTCACGCAGAGGCATGATGTTGCAGATTGGGATCCGAAGTGTGCAATTCTCAAATGCGTGCGAGATCGGTTCGTTTCTCACGAAGCGGTTTCCAATCCCTTTTCCATTCTCGCTGCGACATTATGCGGCAGTGTAGTGAGGTTTTCATCCTCTAGAAGCGACATGAAACGTTCATCACGGGTTAGGCGGCGAATGGATTCTACGATTGAGAGCAATCGGTCACGAGTTGCTTGCGAACGCTGGATAAGCGAGTTCTTCCGCTCAGCATCTTCTTGGTATGCCTTAACCAGCGAGTTTGCCGAGACACGCTCACGCGGTCTTCCATCATGTGTGGCAAGTCCTTTGCCGCGGCGTTTGCGAGCTTCAATAATTTTGCGGGCCTGGATCAGCTTGCGCCCTTTCAGCAGTCCTTTTTCGTAGGCATTGGAAAGGGCGAGCTGGATCTCGTGATCTTCGCATTCTGCAATCTCGATAGCGACGCTCAAGGGGATCACCCGTGTTTCTACCGACCGAAGAAGACGCTGCTCGCCTTTCTCAATCAGGCGCGCGACGCCATTTACATATTCCTTGGTGAGGCCTGTCTTTCTCGCGATTTGAGGAATCGAATAACCTCGCTCCTCCATACCGCGGATGTCCTGGAGCAGGTCAATTGCGCGGTGCTGGCGCCGCGCACAATTTTCGACGAGACTGGCAATGAGGCTATCTTCTGGATCAGCGGAGACGACAAGGGCTGGCACTTCTTTCTGCCCTAGTTCGATGTAGGCCTCGAGCCGGCCCTGACCGCAAACAAGGTCATAAAATGGTCCCCCGGCTTCGGAGCGCCGAGTAACAGTTATAGGTTTCTTCAGCCCAATCTTGGCGATGTTATCTACAATCTCTTTGAAGTTACGCTGATTGCGAACGCGTGGATTGACGACCGTCACCTGTTCGACCGGGATCATCTCTACGCGCTGGGCTGGCAAGGCGGACATCAGGCTGCCATCCGAAAGTTACAGCGTGCCGCCATCTGAAAAAATGGCTCCAAACTATCGAAGCGATAGGCATCAAGGGAAAGGCCATTGTAAGTTGCCAATCGCAGGACTGCGTCACGCATATCGAGCCGGGGCAGGAGGTAGTAGTCGAGCGGATTGCTATTTTCAGTGTCCATGCGCACCGCAACCGTCAAATTTGGTTTTAGCGGTGTATCTAGGCGAAGCTTCCAACGTAGGTTGCCGGCATTCGTCTGGAAGCACCTCGCGATGGCGAGGGACGCTGTGAATTCCCGGTTGATGGTGAGCAGATCGGTCGAAGGATCTCGGGAAACTGTGCCGCCAACTTCCAAGATGCCATCGATCAGCGACTGGATTACGCCCGGATGCATTGCCCGTAATTTGCGGTTGGTTTCGAGATAGCTATAGTCATGATCAGGTGTGAAGCCGACAAGGGTGTAGGCTCTAAGGAGGCTGCCAAACCTTGTTCTGAACGAACTGCTTGAAGGGCAATCCTCGGCCTCGTTAATTATCAAGCCTGACAGTGCGCCATTCTGTTTTAGAATCCGGGCCAGGGCTTCGAGCATTTCGTCATCGGAAAGCTTTGAGCTGCGCTGAGCTATGATCGCTTGGGCTGCATTGAACATATCTTCCGCCACAATGCCGGCGAAGGCAGCGTCAGCGCGGACCCAATCGTCGGGGTCATTTTGGACATGAGTTCCTTTGAGCTTGCAGGAGGTTTTAGCCCAAACGTTGTTTCCGATGTATTTCTCATTGATCAGTAACTGATGCACCGCGCCGCGGGTCCAAGTCCTGCCGAGGTCGGTTGGAATGCCGCGATCGTTGAGCACCTCGGCAATTTCGCGCTCAGAGAGGTTTTTCTCGATAAACAGATGATAGACTTCGCCAACTATCTCGATTTCGTCTTTTGGACCGGGAACCAGAATAACGCGGTCGGTAGCTATGCTTTTATGCTCGCCCGGCTCTAAAATTCCTTTTTCTTGTCCAGATTGATCAACAAGCATGCGCCTCAGGCCAAATCCCGCCGGACCGCCTTGCCTGTAACCGAGCTGGATTAGGTTTGCTTGTCCGGCAAAAACCTTCACTGATAATTCCCGGCTATACTCGCCCGCCATTGCCCGCTTCACGGTTTTGATAATTGAAGAGCCGATGCTGCCATCATTTTCGAACTGCTCAGCGCAGTAATGAACCTGCACGCCGGCCTGGCGGCAACGCAGCTCATAGGATGCTGCTTCATCTGGATCTTGAAAACGTCCCCAGCGGCTAACATCATAGACGATGAGTATACTGAAATCGGACTTTCCGGTTTCCACGTCCTTCAAGAGTTGCTGCAGAGCAAGTCTACCACCGATATTGAGACCGCTTTTACCCTCGTCGGCGTATGTTTTGACGATTTCATAGCCGCGCTGTTCTGCATATCGGCGGATGGCTTCAGATTGGTTGTTTGTCGAGTACTGCTGATGCTCCGTCGACATGCGAACATACTCAGCGGCTCGCAGCATTGAGACCGCTGTCGGTGCGTTCGCTTCGTCAGTGTCCAACCAATTTATTACCATTGCCGTCCAATCTGATGATCATATCGAGTCCATCGCGAAGGCGGTCTACAGCAATAGGATGCGAAGCATGGTTCGTAAAAACCGCAGTGCACTTCGGAAATTGGGAATTTCACTATCGGAATCTGCGCTGGCCGATCACATTGGCGAAGTTCTCAGGAATGAATTAGGCGCGAGTCGAAGAGCAACGAAGACTGTTATGCGATGGACAGGCGTAAGTGATAATACGGCGCGGTCTTGGTTGAACGGGCGAGCGAGCCCCAGTGGACTGCATTTACTGGAGCTCGCTGCTCACTCAGAACCGGTAATGATCTTTCTGCTTGAGGTAACTGGTCATGGCGACCTCGAGATTGGGTTGAGATTGCAGGAGATCGAGGTTGATCTTGAAGATACACTGGATCGGGTTCGCTCAATTACAAAGCATGTTCGGTAGCCGCTATCCGATCCGAGCTAGTCCATTCATCTATCGACCGTCTGCTTAGATATGCGCCCTTTTCAAATTCGTGCATCGATTGCACTTCCTTCTTTGCTAGGATCGAAAAGTGCGCCGCGACATGCAAGAAATTCAGTAGACTCCGATCCTAGTGATTGCCAAAGGCCAGCAGACTGGCCCCCTTGTTAAATGCTTTGGGATTGATCGCCAGAGCCTTTGCGGTCGCCTCGCCGGCCTTTGGGGTTCGACCGCTTGCCTCATACGCGCTCGCCATCGCCGAAAAGAGTTCGACCGAACGCCAGCCCGCCTTTTCCTGCGTTTCGAGAAAGTTGGCAGCTAATTCCGGCTCGCCGGCTGCGACCAGTGCCCGCGCCAATCCGATCGCGGAGTCGCCATAAGGACGGGCCGAATAATTTTGTTGAGCTAGCTCCAATGCGCGCTCTGTATCTCCCACACTCATCGCGTGATCAAAGGCGTGGTCATAATAGGTTTCGGGTAGCGAAACGACCCGCTTGTCCCAGATTGCGCCGGCACGCGACTCCCATGTCGCCGCTTCGAGATCGCGGCCTTGGTACCTGTAAAGCGCGATCAAGGCCGCCATGACGTCGGGATTGCTGGTTCGCTCGATGATCGCCAGATAGGACCGTTCTGCCCCCGCCAGATTGCCCTGCGCGGCATCCATCTGGGCGACGTGCGCCTGGGCCAGCCAATAGTCAGGGAAAACAGCGTCCGCCCGCTCGAAATAGCGGCGCGCCTTGTCCCAGTTGCCACGCTGCAGTTCAAGAGCGCCGATCTGCAACAGATAGACGGAAAGCCGTTGCGGCGTCCGCGACTTGCGAATTTTGGCGCCCTTTGTGTAGTGCTCAATCGCCTGCTCGAATTCGCCGCGATATTTGTGCCAGTTGGCCAAACGGAACAGCGTCACAGCTTCCTGCTGCTGGGCTGCAGCGTCCGAAAAATGTTTCCAGGCTGCCGCATAGTCGCCCTGATACAGTGCCAGATCGCCGCGCATCGCTTCCAGTTCGGAAAGGTCAGCAATGTCGGGAGTGATCACAGAAGCGGTCGCCATTTCTACTCCTTTTGCGGCTTTCCGATTGCGATGGAGGCTGAGATTGACGACCCCGATCGCCAGACCGGGTCCGGCTTCATCCCTGGACAGGCCGTCGGCCCTGTCGATCGATTGGGCCGCGAGTAGATAGTCATCAAATTCTGCGGTCAATTGCGCCCGTGCGAGCGTCGCCAGCGCCAGGCCTTCCTGATAGGACCATTGCGCGCCATCGCGGGCGACCCGTTCCTTGTTCAGATCAACACGCTGGTCGATTTTCGCGAGGGCGGCATCGAAATTTGCCGGCCCGAAGGCGAGCGTCAATTCTTCATCCAGAGGATCAAACTGGTCCGCGCCGGGTCTCGACACAAAAAATGACATCAGGGCGACCAGAAATCCCGCGACCAAAATCGTGATCGCGAGCGGCAGTTTTATCGAACCCGGCATCCGGCGCGGTATCAGACTGGTTCGCGGGCTGGCTATATCTGTCATCTTCGGTGTCTGCCTTTGCTATGAGGAGGGACGCGGCGCAGCAGTGCCGCGTCCCCTTTCTTGTTTTCGGATTTCAGCGATCCGCCGTGTCAGGTGTTGGGGACCGCACACGGAGTCAGGCCGAGGCCGGTCAGATCATCTGCCAGGGCATTGGTCAGTCCGGTCAGCTGCCCCACGAGGTCGGGAACAAAATCGCCGTTCACGTCAGCCGAAGGATCGGCATCATTGTAGGAATTTTTCCGGCTCGATCCGATCAGCGCGGTGGAAACCGCTGGCATCCCCATGCGGTCGACCCTGGCAAAGGCAGCAACCGGGCCATTGTTGAAATTGAAATTGACTCCCGCCGTGCCGCTCAAGGGCGGCGTGCCCTGAGCTTTAGCCAAATAAGGAAACGCCGTTCGGTTGGTAACATCATTTTTGCCGGGATTGAGCGGAAGACCCGCAAAAAGCGCCGGGCTATGGGTAGCCAGATCCAGAAAAATAACCGCGAGGGTTACATCAATCACCGGATCTTCCAGCCGCCGTCCGTTGGGGAATCCCGATGGCACAGCGAGATTGAGCGTCAGCGTGTCAGGTATGACAGCGCCAGCAACGGTCGTTCCGCCGGTACCGGGAATGACCTGATCGAGGCATGCCTGGACATTGAATCCCGTCGGTGCGGGTGTGGGCGCTGGTCCGGGTGCCGGGGTTGGAGCCGGTCCTGGGAGCGAAACTGGCAGTGTTGTGTTGGTATTGCTGTCGCTACAGGCAGCCAGGAGGACGGCCAGAGTCAGCGGTGTCGCCAGTATTGCGGATTTTATAATGGATGTTGGCATTAGAGTTGTCCTCCAAATCGTGCGGTCGTGGCCCAGATGTCGACCGGATTGGTGCCATTGGCGATCCGGCTGGTCGGAATTTCGATGACGACGGCGCTCACATTCTGCCCGGCAAAAAAGTCGCGCGTGTTGTCGAAGCTCAGCGTCCCAGTACTGGTTGTCTCGCGGAAACCCTGAAGATCGAAGAAGAACGGGTCATCGAACAGGCCCGCGCGCACCCTTACGCCGTCCTTGGTCAGATCGGTTTCAACCGGTCCCGTGATGTCGCCGGTGACTCCCGGTAAATTGCGGACCCGGATGCCAAACTGGCTTCCGTTGGCCCCCATGTCCTGGCCAAATTGAAAGGTGATGGGCAAATCGGCCGTCGTCCGGGGTGCGGCATTGGACAGGTTCATCGTGTACAGCACATCGCGATCGTAGACCGCGGGCTCTGACGTGGCCTGGGGTCCAGCGAAGGTAAGAATTAGAATCGTCGATGCGCCGTCCTGAAAGGCAAAGATATCGGCGATGTCCGCTGCCGTGTCGGGCGTGGTGTCGGTGGCGGGACTGGTTCGCGCCGGCGGATCAAGATGGTCCGCTGCCGGCGCGCGTTGTTCTGCAAGCTGCAGCGCGAGCGGTATCGCCAGCAAAGCCGCCCCTCCCGCAAAAAAGGTCTTTCTGTTGATTTTCATTATGACTTTTCCTTCCATGTTCCTGACGGGTTGTCCGAAGATTTGCGGGAGCAGGACGGGTCAGGCCGTTCCGGTGGAAACCGGAATATCCTGATCCGCAATCGGCAGTGACTCGCTCCCCTTAAAACTTTCCTGCCTTCAATCCGGGGACGAGCCGGAAACCAAAACGTCGTCGATCGTCGAACTCATTTCCCGGTTGCGTCCTCCGGCTGAATATTGGCGATGCTTTCCTGTCCGATCGAAACGCCATAGAGCCGCCATTTTCCCTGTACCCACTGGTAGAAGAGGTCGAATGTGATCGCGGTCGGCCGCAGGCCAAAGGCGCCCCGGACCCGGATCACGTCCTTCTCCACCACGGCGGGCGGCGCGGAATAGCTGGGTGCCAGCAGCAATGTGTTGGACAGGTCGATGCGGCTGGTCCGCAAGCCGGCAAAAATCTCCGCCAGCCGGGCGGGATTGTTGAGGATCTGGAACCCCGGCGCGGCATTGTCGCGCAACACTGAATAATTGCCCGACTGGTTGGCATGATCGATCGCCGCCATAGTGGTCCAGATCAGTTTGGACAGCTCGAGCCCGCCGGGGACCGGCTGACTCGAAACCGGCGGTTCGGCTGTCTGCGCGCGGGCCGGCTGGACCGAACCGGCCAGGATTGCCAGCGCCAGCAAAAGCACCGGAGCGAAACGCCCCGGTACCTTGACTAGAAGCAATACGATCCGCTCTACCATGCGAACTGGAACCCGGCGCGGGCACCAACTTCACCGCTGTCAAAACCGATGCCCAGGCCGCCGGTGAGGGCCGCGTTGTCGCCAATCCTGGCCGCGAAGGATGCGGATCCGCCGACCCGTTCCTGGAAATAGCCAAAGCCGCCGGCGACACCGAATGTATTGCCTGGCAGCAGCACCGGCGATTCCATCGCCAGCGCGATCGCCACGCCTTCATTGGCCTTGCGGATATCCACGCGGTTCACTTCGGTGAGATCAAACAGCGCTGCTGTCTGTCCCTGAAGCGCCGAAATGGCACCGCTATTGGCGTTGATCAGGCCGCGATTGCTGTTGATTTGCGCGGTATTCGCCGCAACGACGGCACTGCTGGCAAAGCCGGTGCTGAGGCCAAGCGTGCCGCTGGCGTCGGCGGTTACCAGCGACAGCGTGCCGGTTTGCGATGCCGTGCTCGTGTCAAGATTGGCGATCACCACCTGGCCGTCATTGGCTGCATTTGCGCCATTGCCGATCGCGATCGAATTGACGCCAGCCGCCGATGACTGGTTGCCCAAGGCAATCGCGCCATCCCCGCCGGAACTGGCCGCCTCGCCGATGGCGACCGAACGGATGCCGCCGGCCGCTGAAAGATGCCCGATGGCGGTAGCGCGCTCGGCCAATGCCGACGAACGCCAGCCGAATGCGGTGGTTGCAATGCCAACCGCCCTGGCTTCACCGCCGACGGCGGTGCTGGAATTGCCGTTGGCAATCGTCTGATCGCCGATCGCTATCGCATCCGAACCATCGGCAAAGGCCAAATTGCCCTGGGCAATCGAGGTTTCGCCGTTGGCCGTGGCGGCTTCGCCGACGGCAAGCGAACGCAAGCCATTGGCCTGGGCAAGATGGCCCAGGGCCGTCGCCCGTTCGGCATTCGCCATGGCGCGCCAGCCAAATGCGGTTGCGCCCGGTCCGGTTGCGATCGATTCACCGCCGACCGCTGTGGTGCTGTTGCCGTTCGCCAGCGACTGGGTCCCGATCGCGACGGCATCAATGCCATTGGCCACGGATTCATTGCCCAGCGCAACCGATTCAATTCCCATCGCCATCGCCGCCTCGCCGATCGCGGTTGCGCGCAGGGCGGTCGCCTGGGCAAGATGGCCCAAGGCCGTGGCCCGTTCCGCATTGGCGACCGAGCGCCAGCCGAGAGCTGTTGCGCCGGGCCCCATGGCAAGGGCTTCGCCACCAATCGCGGTGGTCGAGTTTCCGATGGCGCGCGCGGGTGCTGCGCCGGCATCGTCGCCGCCGAGGGCAACCGCATCGACACCGTCGGCGATGGCACCGCCGCCAACCGCAACCGAACCGTCGCCCCGGCCATCGGCACCGACACCGCATTCCAGAGTGTTGAGGGGATCATCAGCAGTACCCGTTATGCCATCCGGTCCTGGATTGGTGTTGCACGGTGCGGTCGCGTCGGCCCAGGCCGGGCTGGTGAGGGCAATCGCGCCCGTGGCCACCGACATCATCATGGTCCGGCTGAAAAATTTGATATGTTTTGACATTGAAATCCCCTTCAAGTTGCTGACGTGACCGTGAGATGGTCGTTCGCATTTGAAGGGACGGAGGCGGCCGCCAAAAAGACGCACCGGGTGGAAAATAAATTTGTGCACCCGCAATCGGGATGCAAATGGCGGCCTGGTCTTTTTCAAGAAAAGGGCGGCCGCCAGACCCTTCTCGATGTTGCGTCAGAAATCATCCGGAGGGGCAGGGGCCCCGACCGGCAGGATAATTCACGGCATCACGATGGCGTCGATTTCGTGGATGACGCCGTTCGACTGCATCACATCCGCAATAGTGATATTGGCGGTACCGCCCTTTGTATCGGTCAGCATCCAGCCGCCACTCGGCGAGCGGGATGCCGTCAGCTTGGCACCGGCCACCGTGGTCAGCTCAGCCTTGCCGCCCATCATTTTCGCCTTGGCGGCGAGATCGGCAGCGGTCAGTCGGCCCGGCACCACATGATAGGTCAGAATCTTGGTCAGCGTCGGCTTGTTCTCCGGCTTGAGCAGCGTCGCAACGGTACCGTCGGGCAGGGCGTCAAAAGCCGCATTGGTCGGTGCAAAAACCGTGAACGGTCCCGGACCGGCGAGCGTGTCAACAAGGCCGGCGGCCTGGACAGCCGCGACCAATGTTGTGTGGTCAGCGGAATTGACGGCATTTTCGATGATATTGCGGGTCGGATACATGGCCGCACCACCGACCATCGGGTTGCTGGCACCGGCGACGGAAGCACTGGAGCTCACTTCGCCACCGCCCTGATCGGACATGGTGCAGGCGGAAAGCGACAGGGCAAGGGCCAAGAGCGGAAGGGTTGGAGATGATATTGGTCGGAACGACATGGAAAGTCCTTTCAGTTGCAATAGAATGATTGCGGCGAACCGGAAAAATGTTCCGGATCACGGGCAGCTACGCAACGCAACGCGGATTGGACGCAAATTTTCTTAGATTCTGGAAATTGTCGCTGTCGCAAGGATCGGGGTCGTCGGCGCCTCGAACGGCGCTCCCGACGGATCTTCCATGGTCAGTGCCAGCAGCGAGCCGGCCTCGACAAAGGACCGGAACGTCGGATCAATCTCGATGGATCCGGCCCCGTTGGTCGGCAATATGCCCAGCGCGCGCGGCGTCCCGTCGGCAGGCACGACCCACAATACCGGAGCACCCTTTTCGGAATCGAGCCCTGCGGTGCTCACGTTCATCTCGCCCGTATCGGGGTCAAAACGGGTGGCAACCGAAAGGCCTGGCTGTTCGCCGGAGAGCTGCGCGATGATCTGCGCCGACGCCAGTTGCTGCACGGGGCCTTCAGGAACAGCCACAGGATCCGGACGGACCAGCAGGGCAAATGCCAGAGACGCGGCAATCGCGCCAGCGGTCAGGGCTGCCGCGCGCCAGCGGTTCAGACGGGTCCGGAAGGATAGGCCGGAGACATTCTCTTCGTCAGGCTCTGCGGACCGGATGTCGAGCCGCGCACTGATCGATTGCCAGACGTGATCCGGGGCCGTTTGTGGCGGGATCACATCGAGCATGGGTGCGAGCCGCTTTTCCCAGGCGTCGACAGCCTGCCGGAAATCCGGGTCCGACAGGCGCAGGCGCAAGGCCGTGGCCAGATCTTCGCCTTCCAGCAGGCCCAGCACCAGTTCCGCAGCCAGCTGCTCGGATTTGTTGAGTTCTTCGGGCAGATCAACCATCTTCAAGACACTTTTTCAAACTCATCAGCCCGCGCCTGATTCGGCTTTTCATCGTGCTGAGCGGGACCTCGATCTGCTTGGCGAGTTGCGAATAGGTAAATCCTCCGAAGAAGGCCGAGCGGATCGGCCAGTTCTGTTCTTCATCCAGTTGTTCGAGACAATCCATGATCCGAGCCTTCTGCTGCTTCTCTTCGATCACGGTATCGCCCGAAGGCGCATCGTCCGCTATGATTTCAATCACAGCTTCGTCATCATAATTTTGCCGACCATTTTTGCGGAGCCAGTCGATCGACGCATTGCGGGCAATGACAGCCAGCCAGGAAATCGGGCTGTAGGTCCCCGCCTGATATTGATCGGCCCGATGCCAGGCTTTGATATACACTTCCTGCAAAACGTCCTCCGCCGCGCTTCTGTCTCCACAGATACGAAGGCACACGCCAAATAGTTTCGATGACGTCAGTTCATAGAGTTTCTCGAGCGCAGCCCGGTCCCCGTCTGCAACACGCGCCATGACTTCGAGCAGGGAATCCCGGGCTGGCTGTGTGTCTGTTCCCGAAATGTCGACTACTTGCATGGCCCCTAAATGAGTGCAAAATTTGAACTGTGCAATAAATTGTTGTCCCGAGGGCTATTTTTTTGGAAAGACATAGAAAATGTCCTAATCTATTTGGTCGAATAATAATGTCACAAGCCTAAACGACCGTCCGTAGCGCTCAGCTGTTGCCACAAGCATTGGGTGCGATACTTCGAAAGTGCATCGCATGCGGATTTTCCCGAATTGCTAAACGGACCACTTCGACAAATGGCTGCTTCCAGATCCTCATATTCTTGCCCAATCAGATGACGAAGCCGAAGAGATTCTCCATCTGGCTTTGCCGCATCAAGCGCGAATAAAGTTTGCGTCACAGCTATTTCAATTTGAGAGAAATGATGCATGCACGCTCCCCGCCAAGCGTTGACTTCGGTGTACACGTCGTCCCAGCAACGAGAGGGCAAAAGATCGATTTTAGTGAGCGCATTCATCCAATCGCTTTAGCTTAAGTGAATTAACATTGTCTTTGGACTGTTCACTCGAAGTACAAGACCCCCGCCAAGGGGGGGTCTTTCATGAAAGACCCAATTTCGCTGCAATGAATATATTGAATCCCTGTTATCGAAATTAAATTCCCTGTATTAATTTTAGGGAATTGAGTGTCGAGAATGGCTAATTTCTGTGCTCTGTGGGCCGCCAATGAACGAGGAAATTTCGCGATTTTTCAAAAATTCCCTGTAAATACCCGTTTAACAGGGAATTGCGCCGCAGAGACAAGTAGGGTCTGCACCGCTTGCGCCTCCAGAGAGATGATTCTCCCCAGACACAGTGCGAGCATCCGATTGTCAGGACGGGCGCTGTTGTGCGGTGCCACCCATTCGGTAACGCCGTTCCGTTACGCCTGGCCTGCTCCAGCCAGCACGCCTCTGATCAATTATCGTGAAGCTTGATTATTTGGCCCCGGTTGTTCCCGACAGCGTTCAAGCGGGGATGATCCGCATTCCACGGATATCGCCATTGGCTATCTTCCCATAGCTACCTGCCCGCGTTACAATCGCGCATGACCGATGAAAATACGATGACCTATGCGCGCTATCTGGCACTCGACACATTGCTCGATGCGCAGCATCCCCGATCGGATCTGGACGACGAGATGCTGTTCATCATCATCCATCAGACAAAAGAACTGTGGCTCAAGCAGATCATCTGCGAGATGCGCTTCGCGAAGCAGCAGATAGCTGCGGATGCGCTCGTGCCAGCCTATAAGGCGCTGGCGCGGGTCAGTCGTATCCAGGCGGTTATGACACTGAGCTGGGACGTGCTGTCGACGATGACGCCCAGCGACTATACGCGGTTCCGTCATGTCTTGGGACCGAGTTCCGGTTTCCAGTCCGACCAGTTCCGGACGGTGGAATATATGCTCGGCCTCAAGGACAAGGCTTTTCTGAAATATCAGGACGATCGCCCCGAAGCACAGGCGGCGATGCAGGCGGCGCTCGACCAGTCGAGCATCTGGGATGATGCCATCGCCGCGCTGGCGCGGGCCGGTTTTGACATTGCTCCGGATCTGCTGGATCGTGATTTTGCGCAATCCCATCAACCATCCGAACAGGTCGAGGCGGCCTTTCTGGAAGTCTATCGCAATCCCGAAAAATATTGGGAGCTCTATCAACTGGCGGAGAAGCTGGTTGATCTGGACGATGCGATGGCGACCTGGCGGCACAAGCATGTGCTGACGGTCGAGCGGATCATCGGCGGCAAAATGGGTACGGGCGGAACCGCTGGCGTTTCCTATTTGCAGAGCACGGTCGGCAAGCGCGCCTTTCCGGAACTATGGTCGCTGCGTACCCAGTTATGAGCTGGAAACTTCTGTTCTCCAAATCTCTCGCGGCCAATCCGGATCGTTTGCATTTTGCCGCGCATAGCCACCATCTCTGGCCCGACGCGAGCCATGACGGCCATATGGCGGCCTGGGAAGACGCGGCGGTGCTGGCCGATCACAAATGGGCCAAGATCATGGGCCCCGTCTGGTCCGAAGCGCAGCAACATGTCGCCGCTGAATTGAACTTGCCCGATCCCGCAACATTGAGCTTTGCACCCAACACCCATGATTTTATCGTCCGCATATTGTCCGCCATTCCAGGGCGACCGGTTCGGGTGCTGGCAACCGACGGCGAATTTCACAGCTTTCGCCGGCAAATGGAGCGCTGGGTCGAGGCCGGAGACGTCGTCTTGCAGACGGTGTCGCCAGATGATCTGCTCGATACAGCCCGATCTGCTGAATTCGATCTGATATTTGCCAGCCAGGTCCTGTTCAATTCCGGCACTATCATCTCCGCGCTGGACGATCTGGCGGCGCTGGCCCGTCCCGAGGGGCCCTGGGTGGTGATCGACGGCTATCACGGCTTCATGGCGATCGAGACCGATCTGTCACAAATCGCCGATCGGGTGTTTTACCTCTCGGGCGGTTATAAATATGCCATGGCGGGGGAAGGGGCCTGTTTCCTGCACGCGCCTCCGGGCTATGCCGAACGGCCTGTCGTGACCGGCTGGTATGCAGCCTTTGATGATCTGGCCCTGCCGCCGGGAGAAGTTGGCTACGCACCCGACGGACGGCGGTTTCTGGGCAGTACATTCGATCCATCCGGTCTTTACCGCTTTAACGCGGTGCAGAACATGCTGGATAGCGAAGGTCTCACAACCGCTTTGATTTCAGATCATGTGGCGAGCCTGCAGGCGCAGTTTCTGGACGGCAACCCGTTGCCGGGCTTTGCATTGCTCAACCCGCTTGGCGACGAGCAACACGCGCGCTTTCTCGCTTTTCGGGGCGAAACAGCGTCAGCGCTCCATGACAGGCTGGCCGAGCAGAATGTCGTGACCGATGTCCGGGGCGATGTACTTCGGATTGGCTTCGCCCTTTATCATGATCGGGAGGATGTGGAGCGTTTGCTGAAAATTATTGGGAAACTGGTCTGAACGATTTGCCGTTACGGACTATCGGCCTCGTTCCCTTATCCAGCAGATTTCGGGACCTTTGCCGCTGATTTTTCCATTGACCTGATGGATTCTGGCAATAGGCCTAACTGAACAATTAAAAGCCGCGTCGTAAAGGACAGACAATGAGCATTTCCGTCGATATCCAGAATGATGTTGCCTTGATCACCATGGACGATGGCAAGGCCAATGCCGTCAATTTCGATCTGATGATCGCGCTTAACGAAGCGCTGGACAAGGCCGAGGCGGACGCCAAGGCGATCGTCCTGACCGGCCGCGAAGGGCGTTTCTCCGGAGGTTTCGATCTCGGCATGATGGGTGGGTTTGCCCGTGAGGATTCTGTTCGTCTGCTCGACCGGGCGTCCGAGCTGGTGCTCCGTCTTTATGGCGGACCAATGCCGGTTGTCGGCGCTTGCAACGGGCATGCGATCGCGATGGGTGTGTTTCTGCTGATGGCCTGCGACACGCGGATTGGTGCGGCGGGCGATTTCAAGCTGGGCGCGAATGAATCGATTACCGGCATGACGCTCCCGGTATTTGCGGTCGAGCTGGCGCGCGACCGGCTCAGTCCGCTGCACCAGACCCGGGCGATGATCCAGGCGTTCATCTATGATCCGAAAGGCGCGGTCGAGGCGGGATATCTGGATATGCTGGTCGAGCCGGACAAGGTCATCGGGCAGGCGACCGCGATTGCGGGACAACTCGCCAAGCTGCCGGGCCATGCCTATGCCTATCAGAAATCGGCCATGCGAAAACCGGCGCTCGATGCGATCCGGGCGAGCATTGGCAATCACCCGAATTTGCGCAAATTGGCCTAGCGGTGCTGGTCGATCAGCATCGGATTGCCGTCTGGGTCGGTGACCATGATGCTGGCCGGACCCTCGCCGTCATCAGCCATGCTGTCGAGATTCACTCCCGCTGCCAGCAATGATTTCTGAATATCGCGGACATCATCGAAATCATCGAGATTCTGGCCATCCTGATCCCATCCCGGATTGAAGGTCAGCATATTCTTGGGAAACATGCCCTCGAACAGGCCGATCAGCGTCTCGCCGTTTTTCAGGATCAGCCATTTCTGGTCTTGATCACCGCCAAATTTTGTGAAGCCAAGCTTCTCGTAAAAGGCTCTGGAAGCGGCGATATCCTTGACCGACAGGCTGATCGAAAAGGCTCCGAGTTTCATTGTCTTTCTCCCCTTAGTAACGCTTATTGCCGTACCGGCAGGATTTTCGGATTTTGCAAAACCGCTGCCGACAGGATGGCGATGATCAGGCCGACCGGGAAAATCTCCAGAAATGTCATTGGCATACGGATATAGATTTTGCCGTAATCGGATCGCATCTCTTCCAGAGTCGCGATCTCCTGCGCCAGCTTTTCCGCCGAAAGACCAGCAGCTTTCTTCGCCTCGATCGCGCTGTTCACATAGCTGTCGATAAAGGCGTAGCCGTTGCTCATCGAATATAGCTCCCATACCAGCGTATATATGATACCCGCGATTACCGCGATAGCGAGCCCCATGGCGAATGCGGGCAGAAACCGGATCACTCCGCCCCGTTCCTGATCGCGATAGCGCTTGATGCCGATGAATATCATCGACAGCGCGACCAGCATGGTCAGATAGCCGAATAGTTCGGACGACAGGAAGCTGCCTCCGTCGCTGACCATCAGTCCCAGGATCATCGTCACAATGACTATGGATCCGGACAGCACTCCATAGGTTAAAGCGATTTTCTGCATGATATTCCCTCCGTTGATGCGGTGGTTATGGCACCTGCATCGGCACTTGCAAATCACCCGGACGGGTGATTTGGCCCATATCACCCGTATATATCACGGTATCAGATGCAGGGACCTTGCTTCCTCGATCGCCCGGACACGGCCACTGACCTGTAATTTTTCGTAGAGCCGGGAGATATGGGTTTTGACCGTATTGGGCGAGATATCGAGCGTCCTTCCGATCTCCTTGTTGGACTGGCCGTCGGCCAGTGCCTCGAGCACTTCCAGTTCCCGCCCCGATATGCCCAGTGATTTGAGCGCGGTGTCATTCCGCTCAAACCGGCCGCGCGGCTTTTTTTCGGTCAACCTGTGCCCCACCCAGATGCCGAGCGAGGCAAAGCCCAGCGCGATCAGGACGACATAGAGTTCGACCGAATAGGCCTTGGCGAAATATTGATATTGCAACCACTCCAGCGCGAAGGCGGCGCAGGCCAACAGCAGCGCATAGATAATGACAATCCGGATCATCGGACGCGGCATGGTCAAGCCACGCTCGCCTCGTCTGCTGCATGGGCTTCCCGACTCATGATCTTGCCGTAGATCCAGCCAATCCCAATGAGCGCGATACCGAGGCCGAGGAAGGAGAGAATACGCAGAATGCCTTCCAGCTGTGATGCGTCAATCAGGAAAACCTTGAATGTGACCAGTGTCAGCAGCAGCAAACCGGCAATCCGGAGCAGGGCACTGGAGGTCTGAATACCGCGTGCCAGCCAGGCTATTGCGAGAAGCAGAAGACTGGCGCTGTAGAGATATGTTTCTGTCGTCGTATAGCCGATCCCGTTGATCGACATGAAACCATCAGGCGTGCTGGCGGACATCAGCGGCGTGGCGATATTGGATCCGTGAACCGCTTGTCGGACCGTCACCAGAACGGCTGCAATCGTCGCGATCAGACTTCCTATTTCAAGCGGGCGAACCCACTTGTGTATGGGGTCTCCAGATTTTTCCGCCCTGGCGAATATCCATAACCAGATGGCGGCACCGAAATAATGCAGGGTCGCGAGATTGGCAAACGGCGCAGGTCCCACGGCTTGGTAAACGCTGGTCGGACTGAGCAGCATCAGATCGAAATAGATAAAACGGAACAGCGCCACTCCTGCCAGTGCCCACCCCAATTTGGTCAGTGCGTCGGCCCATTCCGCAGGCCAGGTCCGGCGCAGCAACAGCCATCCGGCCAGCGCCAGAAAATGGGTAAATGTGATTCGTTCGGCAAAGCCAAATTGCATGAACTGTTCGATGGGACCGATCGCCAATATCTGCTTGAGCAACAGATAGGCAAAGCTGCCTGTGCCTATCACCCCCGCAGCTGCGATGGCCGCTGAGGAGCGTTTGTCCAGTGTCCCACCGAATATGCCGGCTAGCGCGACAAGAGCAAGAGACGGGATCAGCAATTTGACAATCATCGGGCCGACAGCGGGCAGATAGCTGTACAAATCGGTCTCGCCTGCCAGCGACGCGAATAAAGTGCTGATCATTTCAACAGAAAGAACGGCCGCTATCAAGCCGCCTATTATGGCTGCTGCAAAGGTTTGTCGCGCCAATGTCCTGTTGTCACAATGACGCGCCCAGGCCGCCAGTCCGAATGCCACAGCTACCGGAATTATCGCGGCCAACCTGTCCGGCGTCCACAGCCACAAGGCAGCGACAAGCAAAATCGCGGTGATCGCGCTTGCCAGCGGCATGACTGGTGATTTCATCATCAGATGCGTGCGCCAGGCCATGATCGCCGCGGTGGCCGCAACAAGGGAGCAGACTGCTCCCCAGATATTCTCGCTCCAGTCAAACCGGCCGAGCAGTGCCGTCAGAACCAGCATCCCGACCGGGGCGGCCAGACCGATGAGTCCCCACATTCTGCCGCTTTTTGCCCGCAGCACAAAGATATGTCCGGCGAGGCCGAAAAGTATCGCAAATCCAAACGCCGGAAGCAGGTCGCCATGATCCGGTCCATAGTCCGCCAGCGCCGCACCCACCATTGCGAATGCCAGTCCCAATGCGCCCGCCGCTGCCGGTGTCATCTCCTCGTCGCGCCAGCCCAGTGCAATTGCAAACACCGCGAGCACGGCAAAAAACATCCAGCTGACGGGCGAAAATTGGATCAAAGGCGCCAGCATGATCAGCTGCACCAGTCCAGCGACCAGTGGAATGCTCCGTATGGCTGATTTCGGCAAACCGTAATTCTGGCCGGTACGGGACAGCGTCAATACGCCACCGATTGCCAGCAGCATGATGAACAGTCCGACGATCGAGCTGTCTTCTGTTATGTCCATGAACAATAATGCCGATGTCCAGATGACGCTACCACCGGTTGCCAATAGCGCCAACCAGGCCCAGCCGCGATGAATGGCAAGGCCGAACAGACCTGTCGTGAATATTCCCAGATAGATGACAAGCGGTGCAACCGATTCCGGTCCGAGCCCGGCGACATAAGGCGCGGCAAAACCACCGAGCAACCCCATGATGGCGGTCGGTGGACCATGTTTCCGGGACAGGATGAAGGCCAATATGGTGACGGTGATAACGCCCACCAGAGATGCGGTCAGTCCGAACAGCCCGTATAGCTCGCTTGCCATGTACAGGGTCGCATAAAGCACTGCGATACCGGCTCCTGCGATACTATGACCGATGCGTAGATCGTCGGTGAAAATGGCGCCAAAGCGCGGGATCCGGTTGCCAAATTCGGCAAGCCCGATCAGCAGCAGGCCGAACATCGCGGCGGTGAAGCAGCGAGCAGCAGGGCCGAACAGGCCCGCCTCGATCGAGAAACGAACCAGAAAGAAACCGGCAAATACCAGCGCAACGCCGCCTATCCAGATCGGCAGCTTGCCGCCAATCAGGTCTTCGAACCGCTTGCTCGCACTAACTGCGGGCCGGCTCGCTTCGCTGGCCTGTGCTTCCGCGGCTGCTTCGCGCGCCACAGGTTCTGGAATTGGATCATCGATAGGGGGCGCAGCGATGCTTTCGGCCGGTTCGGAGCGTTTGGCGCGAACGGTCGCCGGTGCGGGCTGAGCCCTGCGATCGGCAGCAGCCACCAAATCGTCGCTGCGGGTCAAATTGTCCAGACTATGTTGCAGATTCTCGATCTGGGAACGGAGAAGCCTGATATTTTTCCGGCTATCGAAAATCAGCACGGCCAGGACGATGAATCCGCAAAATAGCAGGAATACCACGACTATTTCGCCCCATTCAGCAGATATTTCTGCCAGAAAATCAGGCTCGCCCAGAATTGATAATCGGCATTGGCCTTCTTGCGGAACCCGTGACCCTCATTCTCGGCGAGCAAATGCCAGGCGGGACGACCATTGGCGCGGACGGCAGCGATGATCTGGTCGGCTTCGCTTGCCGGGACGCGGGGATCATTGGCGCCAGTGACAACCATCAGCGGAATTTTGATCTCGCTGGCGCGGAGCAGCGGGCTGATTTCCTCCAGTTTTGCACGCTGTTCGGGGACGCGTTCGTCGCCATATTCCACGCGCCTCAGATCGCGGCGATAGGCTTCGGTGTTTTCCAGAAAAGTGACGAAATTGGAGATGCCGACGATTTCCAGTCCGGCTTTCAACTTGCTGCCGTAGCGCAGCATCGAAGCGAGCGTCATATAGCCGCCATAGCTGCCGCCCGTGACCGCGATCCGTTTGCGGTCTATCCGCTTGTCCTTGCGCAAATGGTCGAGAAACGCACCGATATCGAGCACGCTATTCTCGCGCCGCCAGGGGCCGTTGTCGAGCGAGACAAATCGTTTGCCAAAGCCGGTCGAGCCGCGGACATTGGGGTAGAAGATCGCGATGCCCAGCTCGTTGATCAGATGATTGTCGCGGCCCAGAAAACGCGGTGTCGCCTGACCTTCCGGGCCACCATGAATACTGATGATCAGCGGCCGCTTTCCTTCGTGTCGGGCGGGATCGGGCCGATAGAGAAAGCCCGACATTTTCTCGCCGTCGAAGCTCTCGATCTCGACCAGTTCGGGCGCAACATTGTCGGCTGCATCGAGGCCGCCGGTTTCGCTCCTGGTCCAGCGGGTGACCGCCAATGTGCCGGGGTTTATGCTATATGCATCGGTACCGGTCTGGTTGCTGTTCAGCGTCAGGCCCAGCTCGCCCCAGGGAGAGAATTTTGCACCGCTGACCACGCCGGCCGGAAGCCCGTCTGCGGTGCGGACCTTGCCGCTTTTCATGTCGTAGAATTTGAGCAGCGAACGCCCCGCCTGATTGACTTCGAAGGCGATCCAGCGGCCGTCCGGGCTGATGTCGAAATCGGTGATGTCCCAGATTTTCTCGTCGACCACCGGTTCGAACAGGGAGGTTTCGAGATTGACGACTCCCAGCCGCTTGACGTCGCTGCCATCGTCCGATGCCGCCCAGAGCCTGCCGTCGGGGGCGAATTGCAGGCCTTCATAGGCGACCGGATTGCTGCTGTCCGTCAGTTTGCGGGAGACGCCACCGGCGATGTCGATCAGATAGAGCTGGTTGTCGGTGACCGAAACGTAGTTGAACACCAGCAATTGTTTGTCATCCGGGGTAAAATCGATCGGAAACCAGCCGCCGCCGGTCGAGGCGATCAGCATCTTTGCGCCCTCCGGATTCGCCGGGTTCATCAGGTAGATGTCGTTATAAAGACCGGTGCGTTTGTTCGAGCCGAAGGCGAGCAATTTGCCGCTGCTCGACCAGGGACCTAGGCTGTTGCGGCTCTGGCCGTCGGTGAGCAATTTTGGCTGGCCGTTTTCCAGCGTGAAAATCTGGTGGACCTCGTTGCCGCCGCTGTCTTTCTGGAACAGCAGCGCGGAACCGTCGGGTGCGTAGCGGGCGCTGCTGACCGGTTCGCTGGCGAAGGTCAGTTGCTCGCGGTGTCCCATTGGGGCGGCGACGCGGTGCAGCTGGCTGGTATCGGCGAAGCGGGTGGCGATCAGCATTGCCCGGCTTTTCGGGTCCCAGTCGACGAAACTGGCGGTGCGATATTCCATATAGGGGCGGGTCTGGCCGACGATTTCCTGAGGAATGTCCGGGACTTGGTCAGCGACCAGAGCGGCCGGGCGAGGGGTGATGTTACCCGTTTCTGCCGCTGCTGGCATACCGGCAAATACCGATAATATAAGGCCAATCTGCCAAGCCGGTCCAAAACGCATTCCACAAGCCCCCGATGTTTCTTTCGCCAAGCTTATGGACGAATGGTGTGAAAAGCAATTAGGGGTGGTTGATGTTCGATGGAAAATCTCCCTTTGTCCTACTCGATGATGCCAGAGCCTCCGGTGCCGCGCCAGCGCGGCTTTACCGGGACCCGGTGGCGGTGATCCGGGCCGACAAAATGGAAGAATTGGAAGCATGTTTTGAGTCGCTCTCGCTGGCCCGGTCGGAGGGCAAGCATGTCGCTGGCTATCTTTCTTATGAAGCGGGACTGGCGCTCGAACCGCGATTGCGCGACCGGTTTCCTACAGACATGCCAGCGCCTTTGGCTTGGTTTGGAATATTTAATGAATGCAAAGAGTTAGCGCCTGATGCGCTGGCCGAGCATCTGCCCGATCGCAATGGTGCCTGGCTGGGCAAATTTGTCCCTTTCGTGTCCCGCGATGCCTATAATGAGTCCTTTCATGCCGTTCAGGACTATATTCGGGCCGGAGATATCTATCAGGCGAACCTCACTTTTCGCGCGGCGGCGTGCTATGCCGGTCATCCGCTGGCGCTATATGCCGCGATCAGGGACCGCGCGCAGGCCGGCTATGGCGGCGTCGTTTTCGACGGCAGCAACTGGATGCTGTCCTTCTCGCCGGAACTCTTCTTTGCGCTGAAGGACGGACGGATCACCGCCAGGCCGATGAAGGGCACCGCCGCCCGCGTGGCTGACCCCGAAGCCGACGCCAAGGTGCAGGCGCAATTGCATGGCGACCCGAAGCAGCGCGCGGAAAATCTGATGATCGTCGACCTGCTG